>Ga0209169_10001379_pt1 | contig 14795 bp, 9 predicted proteins | sample HubBroMetageWRM4_FD_188346 | JGI IMG/M metagenome (GOLD analysis project Ga0209169, IMG submission 188346) | Warmed soil microbial communities from the Hubbard Brook experimental Forest, New Hampshire - Hubbard Brook CCASE Soil Metagenome WRM 4... | ecosystem: Environmental > Terrestrial > Soil... | reverse complement strand
GAACAGCGTGCCGGTGGAGCCGGTCACGTGGTAGCCGAACACGGCGAAGTGGTGGGTGAGCGTATGCCCGCTGCCGCTATTGGACAGAACGCCGGCCACGCCGGCGACCACCGCCGCGATCAGGATGACCAGCCCGATAACAATGATCATGAGGTACTCCCAAAGGTCTGAGTTAGTGACGTACGCGGGCGGGCCGTGGCGCCCGCCGCCGCGCCGGATCCGGCGCGGCTGGCGGGCCGGCACGTCTGTGCCGTTTGCGGGAGCACCGTGCTGGCGGTGCTCAGCGGTGCGCGAACCGGCGGGAACCGCCGGACCGCCCGCTGACCAGGTGGAAGATCAGCAGCAGGACGGCTGCGCCGGCGATGGCGGTCAGCCAGGTGGACAGGTTGAAGAACCCGTGCAGGGTGTGGATGTGGAACAGCCGGGTGGCCGCCCAGCCGCCGCCCAGCGCCCCGAGGACGCCGATCACGCAGGTCAAGATGAGCCCCTGCGACCGTCTGCCGGGGATGAACATGTTGGCCAGCAGGCCTGCGCCCAGGCCGAGAACGATCCATGCGATGATGCCCATAACCGACTCCTTAAGTCAGTGACAAGGTGACGTACGCGGTGGTCGGTCATGCTGGGAGATCGCGGTGGGGAGAGGGGGATTCTCCCGGGGGGTTCTCACCGCCCCTTGGCCGTGGCGTCTTTCCGGCACCGTGCCGTGTACGAGCAAAAAAAAGTTCCGGTCCTGCGGCTGCTCCCGCAGAAATGATGCGGGTGCAGTTGCCGGAGTCCGGAGCAATACTTTTACTATACTCCCTTATTCTCGCGAATAGGGGCGTTTGGCCACGAAAGTATCCTGGCCGAATATTATCAGGCGATCGGACGCTGTCCGTCGCGGTATTTCACGCCGCCCCTCCGCTGCGGCAGCCGCGATCGCAAGCGCGGTATCTGGGCGCGGCGCACTTATGGCTGGTGCGGAACCGTGAAACCACGGTACGTTCCGGAAAATTGCTTTAAATCCTTTTTCCGAACGGACAGTGGTGAGTCGTGACCCGCAGCGCAGGCTCACGGGACTTCCACATCTAGCCGGTCAGGTACGGGGCCTCGGCGATCTTGCCACTGCCGTCGTCGCCGCTGCCGTCGCCGCGGCTGGTGGTCGGGTCGGTAGCCCCTTCCCTGCCGCGAACCGATCGTGTCAACAGTGTACATCAGTACTGTATGTCTACGATGTTGACATCGTCACACATTGATGTTTTACTGTAGATCTACAGCGTTGACCACAGCATCTCGCGATCGTCATCGCGGGGCCCGTCATCCTGGCCGCGCTGATTGTCGGGGTGGTCCGGTCCCGGCCGGCAGCTGAATGACTCCCGAAAGGCATCTCCCCGTGGGTATCTCCAAGAAGATCGCGCACAAGGCCGAGGCAGTTAAAGGCGCCTTCAAGAAGACCGCGGGCCGCCTCACCGGCAGCCGGCGCCTGCGCGCCAAAGGCCGCTCTGACCAGGCCAAGGGCAACCTGAAACAGGCCGGGGCGAAAGTAAAGGACGCCCTGAGGCGCTAACCCCTGCCCCCGCTCACCGCCTGAGCCCCCGCAAATACGAGAGGAGTCCCCATGTTCATCGGCTTTGGAACAATTGTTCTCATCGTCATCATCGTGCTTGTCATCATGTTCATCCGAAGGCACTGAACTCCGCTGCAGCGAGCGTGTCCATGCTGTTCGCTGCCTGCGTTGTTTCGTGAGAGACTTGGGTTTACCAGCGCGCTTGGGTCTGTCCGGACCTAGCACCCCTCGCCGCTCTGAATTCAGAGAGGGTAGGCGAGGCGTTGAGCAAGATTCCCGGCCTTTTGCCGCCGGAGCTGGATCCGGCCCGGCGTGCGGTCGTTCCGGTCTTGCCTGCGGGGCATCGCTGCCCCGGGTTCCGCTGGTGAGCACGTCGCACCGCGCGGGTCCGGCGCAGGGACGCCCGCCGGATAAACGCAGTCCGGCACCCGCGCCGCCGTCGGCGCCGCGCTGGCAGCTGTGGCTCCTGCCAGCCGGGTTCGCGATCGCGGCCTTGCTGTTCTTCGTCCATACGGCGGACGGCGGGACGCCGGCCCGGAACTTCAGCTACACCAGCTTCGTCAGCGAAGTGACGGCGAACAAGGTCTCCACGGCGACGATCACCTCGGCGGGCGCGGTGACCGGCACGCTGAGCGGCGGCGCCGCCTACACCTCCCAGATACCGACCGCGCTGAACGACGGCTCCCTTTCCGCCCTCCTGCTCGGGCACAAGGTTTCGGTGACGGGCACCAGCCCGAGCACCACATCGGCGCTGAGCTACCTCTTCCCCATCTTGTGGATTGGTCTCTTCGTCGGTGTCTTCATCTGGATGACCCGCCGCAGCCGCAAGCAGGCCGGCGGAGGCGGACTGACCGGGATCATGGGCTTCGGCCGATCCAGGGCCAAGCTTTACGACGAGGAGAAGCCATCGACGCGGTTCAGCGACATCGCAGGCTATGAGGGTTCCAAGGCCGAGGTGACCGAAGTCGTGGACTTCCTCAAGCATCCCGAACGCTACGCGCGGGCCGGGGCGGTCGGCCCCAAGGGCGTGCTGATGGTCGGGCCGCCAGGAACCGGCAAGACCCTGCTGGCCAGGGCCGTCGCCGGCGAGGCCGGCGTGCCGTTCTTCGCCCTCAGCGGCTCCAGTTTCGTCGAGATGTTCGTCGGCGTCGGCGCCTCGCGGGTCCGGACGCTGTTCGCCGACGCCCGCAAGCGTTCCCCGGCGATTATCTTCATCGACGAGATCGACGCCATCGGGGGCCGCCGCGGTCCCGGCGGGTTCGGCTCCAACGACGAACGGGAGCAGACGCTCAACCAGCTGCTGTCGGATATGGACGGATTCGAGCCCGGCGCCAGCGTGGTCGTCATGGCGGCGACGAACAGAGCCGAGATCCTCGACACGGCATTGCTGCGGCCCGGGCGCTTTGACCGGATCGTTGAGATTCCGCTGCCCAACCAGAAGGAACGGACGGCAATTCTCGGCATCCACGGAAAGGGGAAGAAACTCGGCCCGGATGTCGATCTCGATGCGGTGTCGCGGGGCACGCCCGGGTTCTCCGGTGCCGATCTGGCCAACCTGGTCAACGAAGCCGCGATCAACGCGGTGCGGGCCGATCGCGACGTGCTGACCGCGGCCGACTTCAATGCTGCCAGGGATCGCCTGCTCATCGGCCTGCGGGACGCGTCCAACGCGCTGCTGCCCGACGAGAAGCACGCTGTTGCCGTCCACGAAGCCGGTCATGCGCTGGTCGCCGTCCTGTCCGAGCACGCCGACCCGGTGGCCAAGGTCACCATCTTGCCCCGCGGCGCCGCCCTCGGCGTGACCGAGCAACTGCCGGAGTCCGAGCGTCACCTGTACCCGCAGAGTTACCTCACCGACTCCCTCGCCGTTCGCCTTGGCGGCCGGGCCGGGGAGATGATCGTCTTGGGGGAACCCTCGACCGGTGCGTCCAATGACCTTGCGGGGGCTACCGACCTCGCCACCCGGATGGTGCGGGAGTGGGGGTTCTCGCCGGAGCTCGGGCCGGTCGGCTACGGGCCCGAAGGACCGAGCCGGGACAACCCCTTCGCCGGCCGTCCCTATGCCGAGCAAACCCAGCGCTCCATCGACCAGGAAGTAGCCAGGCTGCTCCGGGAGGCCGAGACCAGGGCCACGGAGCTCCTGCGCGAGCATCGCGACACCCTCGACCGGGTCATACAGCTCCTGCTCGACCGCGAGACGATTGACGGTTCGGAGCTGGCGGCCATCGCCGGGGTGCCGCAACGTCAGGCCGAGCAAGAACGGATCTGGGCACCCCGGGCCGTAGCGATGGCACCGGCCCTCGCGGACTGCGGCGGAATCGGCCCGGCGCGTGGTACGGCTCTGTTAGCGGGCGGTGGCGGAGCGTATACTAAAGATGCTGCTCCGGACCTCGGCAGTTGCCCCTGTGAATATCGCGGGAGCAACGCAGGATCCGGAGGAGCCGATTATGAGCATCACCGCACGGATCGTTCCCCCGTGAACAGGCCCGTCTGGCGGCGTCAGGGCGGCCCGCCGCCGGCCGGCGGCCGGGCGATGCGCACCGGCACGGGCATCTTCCTGATCGCGGCTGGCGCGGTCTTGCGGTTCGCCATCGCGTCAGGTTCGCCGCACGGCCTGAACGTGCACGTCGTGGGCGTCGTCCTGATCCTGGCCGGCATCCTGGGCCTGCTGCTGTCGCTGCTGACACGCGGTGGCCCGCTGAACCGGCGCCGGCTGACGCGCTCGAGACTCCCCGGCGGCTACGAGCCTTCGCGCGGAGGCGAGGAGAGCGGCTACGACAGTTCGCGCGCAGGCGAGGGAAGCGGCTACGACAGTTCGCGCGTAAGCGAAAGGAAGCGGGCCGCGGCCGCGGATGTCGCGGCGATCCACGGGGACGACCGGATCCTCAGCCCGGATACGCCCGGACGCCAGGACGACATTTTCTGAACCCGGCTCCGGTTTTTCGTGCCCGTCTCTAGCAGGTGCCGGCAGGCAACGAGCATTTAGATTCCGAACGGACTGTGGTGATAGTCATGCCCAAGGGTCTCACCACAGCTCGTTCTGAATCATGATCTTTTCACTTACTGGCCGAGCACGTGACTTTCGGATTCAGGCCGGTGTAGTTGAGCGGGCCCGCGAGAACGGTCACGGCGATCGTGCTCGCCTTGCCGCAGTCCGGGTTAGAGCTGTTGTAGTAATGGCGCTGGCCGCCTGCGATCGCGCCGATGACCAGCCAAACGATGAGCAGTACTGTTCCGATTCGCATTTTCTACCTCCGGAAACATACGTTCCGCTGGAGTGGTAGGGGTGGTGTGCCTGACGGCTACCTCGTGATCTCCGGTCAGCGGCGGGACCCGCGCCGGGGCACGGACCACTTCGTGCCCACGCCCGCGAGGTGGAGGGCGAGGCAGGCCAGCCCGACAAGCATCAGGCTCGTCGGGGAGAAGACCGCGCTCGTGGCGGTGGAGGTCGCATTAATCAGGAACGCGATGATGAACAGGACAGCCGCGGCGTAGCCTAGCATTGCCGCATCCTTCCAACTGGTGGCGCAGATGAATAAGGGTCCCGGAATACCGCAAGCCGGTTTGCCGGGCGGCTAGGTGGGCAGCCGCGCAGGCCTGAGTCAAAGTGGACGGGCAGGCAAACGTGCCTGCGGCATTGTCCTGCCCCAGGCGGCGGAGGTCCGCGGCAAGGAAGATCCCGGGCACCGCACGGCATCACATGTCTCCCGGAGCTGGAAGCAATTTCAGCAGCTACCGGGGTCCTGGACAGCTAAATATAGTTTAGTCGTCCTGACGCTTTCCGCATAGGGGAGGACATGTCTCGATTTGACGGTGACCTGGGCCGTAATACCGGGCCGGGCAGATTACAGTCGTTCGCCGGCGACGCCGGGTGGTCGAGCGGTGACACGGATTCCACATCTGAACTGCACACCGACTCCACGGGACGGGCAAGCCGGCTGTGCTGAGCTGAAGCTCATCAGGGAACGGATGGCGACCGGTTGCGACCCGGCACGTTCGCGCAGGTTCGGATGTATCAGCGCGGGGCTCACCGCCTCCGTTCAGGAGGGCGACGATCCAGTGCGGCCGGTCCCGGCAATCCGGGCCCCGGGTTGCTCCGAATATAGGAAGCTGGCACATTAAGAGGGCCCAGCACCAGCGTGATGCCCGGTCTGGCGACCCTGGCTGAGGCCGGGAAGAGGGGCGATCTGCATGGCGGAATGGAATGTCCCCGGGTACACCGAGCTGAAGACGCTCGGCTCGGGCGGGTTCGGCCATGTCGTGCTGGCCAGGCATAACGCGTCGGGCACCATGGTGGCGATCAAGTACCTGCGCAGCGAGCTGCTGGCAGATCCCGACTTCGCCGCGATGTTCCGCGGCGAGGCGGAGGTGCTGGCGTCGCTGAACGACTCGAACGTGGTCCGGCTGTATGAGTACGTTGAGTCCCCGTCGGGCGCCGCCATCGTGATGGAGCTTGTCGACGGCGTCTCGCTGCGGGAGATGCTGTCCAGCCACGGCGCGACCACGGCGGAGGCGGCGCTGGTGGTCCTGGAGGGCTCGCTGCTCGGGCTGGCCGCGGCGCACGCGCGCGGTGTCGTGCACCGGGATTACAAGCCGGAGAACGTGCTTGTCAACGGCGACGGCCTGAGCAAGCTGACCGACTTCGGCATCGCGGCGCGGGCCGGCGACAGCCCGTTCCCGGCCGGCACGATGGCGTACGCGCCGCCCGAGCAGTTCACCGGCGCGCCGGTCACCCCGGCCAGCGACGTCTACGCGGCCACGGCCACCTTCTACGAGTGCCTGGCCGGCCGCCCGCCGTTCAGCGGGGACACCGCCGAGGCGCTGCTCTACCAGCACATGGCCCAGCCGGTCCCGCTGGAGCCGGTGCCCGAACCGCTGCGGCCGCTGGTGACCACAGGCATGGCCAAGGAGCCCTACAACCGGCCGACCGACGGGACCACCTTTGTCGCTGCCCTCAACGCGGCCGCGGCCGGCGCCTACGGCCCGGACTGGAAGGAACGCGGCCGGTCGCACCTGAGCGAGGCGGCCCTGCTGCTGGCGCTGCTGTGGCCCTCCGCCGGGTCGCCCGCGGTCCAGGGCGCCGGCCTGGAGCACCTCCACCTGGCCCAGCATCCCCAGGGCGCCCAGCCACCACCCCAGGCACCCCCGGCATCCCAGCCATCCGCGGAATCCCGGCACATCTGGCACGTCAGGCACGTCCTGCACCTGGAGCACCTGCGACACCTGCGGAGGAGCCCGAAGGCGGTCATCGCGGCCGCGGCCGCGATCGTGGTCGTGGCGGCAGGCGCCGCCCTGGCGGTCGGCCTGACCGGGCACCACAGCACCGGCCCCGGTAACCTGACCGCGCAGTCAGGTCCGACGTCTGGGTCGCCGAGCCCGTCGCAGGGCACGTCCTCGCCGCCCTCCACGCTCCCCGCGGTCACCGGGACATCGCCGGCCAGCGGGTCGACCGGCGGCGGCACCCTGGTCACGATCACAGGAACCAACCTAGATGGTCCCGTCACCGTCATGTTCGGCGCCAAGGCCGGGACGATCACCGTGGACCTCAACACGAAGATCATGGTCAAGAGCCCGGCCGGCAAGGGCACGGTGGAGATCACCGTGACCACCCCGGCCGGCACGGGCAAGGCGGGCGAGTTCAGCTACCACTCACCGTCGGCTCACATGGCGGCGCCTACTGTCACCGGTGTCTCCCCGGCCAGCGGGCCGGCTGCGGGCGGCACCCTGGTCGCGATCCACGGGACCAACCTGGGCGACGCCACCATGGTCAGCTTCGGCGGCGTGGCCGGGATGCTCAGCTCTGACTCCGGCACGCAGATCACGGTCAGCAGCCCGCCGGGCAACGGAACGGTCGATGTCATCGTGACCACCCCGGGCGGCACCTCGACCGCGGGCATGTTCACCTACCGCTCCACCACCGCGCCGCCCCCGGCGCATCCGGTGGTCACCGGGATCTCCCCGGCCAGCGGGGCGGCCGGCGGCGGCACCTCGGTCACGATCACCGGGTCCGGCCTGGCCGGCGCAGGTAAGGTCAGCTTCGGCGGCGCGGCCGGGACGATCAGCGCCGACTCCGCCACCAGGATCACGGTCAAGAGCCCGCCTGGCAAGGGCACGGTGACCGTCACGGTGACCACTTCCGGCGGCACCGCGACCGCGGGCAAGTTCAGCTACAAGGCCTCCACCCCGCCGCCACCGGCGCGCCCCGTGGTCACCGGGATCTCCCCGTCCAGCGGGCCGACCGCGGGCGGCACCTCGGTGACGATCACCGGGAAGAACCTGTCGGGTGCCACCGGGGTCAGCTTCGGCGGCGCGGGCGGCTCGGTCACCGCCGATTCCAGCACCAAGGTCACCGCGACCAGCCCGGCGGGCTCCGGCACGGTGAACATCACGGTGACCACCAAGGGCGGCACCTCGGCCACGTCCAACGCCGACAAGTTCACCTACGCCACCCCGGCACCTGTGGTCATCGAGATCTCCCCGAATAGCGGGCCGGCCGGGGGCGGTACCTCGGTGACGATCACGGGAACCAACCTGTCCGGCGCCACCGGGGTCAGCTTCGGCGGCAGCGGCGGCAAGATCACCGCCGATTCCAGCACGCAGATCACCGCGACCAGCCCGTCAGGCTCCGGCACGGTGGACATCACGGTGACCACCCCAGGTGGCACCTCGGTCACCACCTCCGGCGACAAGTTCACCTACATCGCCGCGCCGACGATTAGCTACCTCCGCCCGAGCAGCGGGAACCAGGGCACCACCGTGTACATCATCGGCACGAACCTGTCCGGTGCCACCAGCGTCAGCTTCGGCGGGGCAGCGGCGAGTTACACCGTGGTCTCCAGCACGGAGATCACCGCGACCGCCCCGGCAGGCTCCAATACGGTAAACGTCACGGTGACCACCGCCGGCGGCACCTCGGGCGCTGCGCAGTTCACCTACAACCCTGTCATCGAGTAGGGCACCCGCCGCGATCAGCTGAGGACAATAGGCCGGCGGCGCGGCCGTGGACCCCGCAACCCGCCGCACCACCGGCCCGCCGCAACGCTAGACGCGTCCCCGTGTCCGCCTGCCGGACCCACGTCCGGCTTATCAGGCAGGCCCGGACGCGGTGGCGGCGGGGGCGGCGCCCTCGGTGTCCCCGGCATGATCGGATGCGCCCGGCCGGGGGACCATTATCTGCGGCACGCTCTGGCAGGCGGCCCAGTCGGCGCTGATCGCGCTCGCCGTCTGCAGCAGCCAGGGCAGGTATTCACCGGTCAGCACCGCGACCGGGGTCTCGGCGGCGTGCACGGTGACGTTCAGCGCCGCGATCGTCCTGCCCTCCCCGTCTCGCAGCGGGGCGGCCACCGACCGGATGCCGAGGGCCAGCTGCTCGTCGGTGAGCGACCAGCCCTTGGCCCGCACCTCGCGCAGCGCGGCGGCGCGTTCCTCCGCGTCGGGCCGCCACCGCGGCGTGATGCCTGACCTGCTCGGCTCGGCGAGGACCCGCTCCGCCTCGCCCGGCGGCAGGGCGGCAAGCAGCACCTTGCCGAGCGAGGTCTGCATCGCAGGGAAGCGGGTGCCGATCGTCACCGCCAGCGCGATGATCTTCGGTACCGCGACCCTCGCCACGTACACGATGTCCGAGCCGTCCAGCTGGGCTATCGAGGAGGACTCGTGCGTCCGCGCGACGAGCTTCTCCATGTGCGGGCGGGCCACCTCCCACAGGCCGCGGGACAGCACGTATGACATGCCCAGGTCCAGGATGCGGGGGGTGAGCTCGAAGCCGCCCTCTGCCGCCCGCACGTAGCCCATCTGCTCCAGGGTGAGCAGGATGCGCCGCGCGGTCGGGCGGGCCAGGTCGGCCGCGTCCGCCACCGCGGTGAGGGACATCACCGGCCGGCCCGGCTGGAAGGCCCGGATCACGTCGAGGCCCCGGGCGATCGCCTCGATGAAGTCCCGGCTGCTGTCCCGGCGTGCCACGGTCATTCCTCCCGCTGTCCGGCCTGTGCGCTTTACCCTGGTGCGCCCATCGTTCTAGGCACTGTAGCGCTGTCAGAAGCAAACGTCCGCATGGCGGACAGGCTAGATTATTTCCACGCTGCCATCGGTCCCCACCGACTCTTGACAGTCGCCATAGAACGCGCCACGCTTCCGTTCAAGCTCTAAGTGTCCGTCTTGCGGACAGCTGTCCGTCATAATTCACATCCGCCTCATCGTGGAGGTTCATTTGACCGCCGAATCTCATCCCAGTGAGAAGAACGCCAGCTCGGCCCCGCTGACGCAAGCGGATCTGACCCCGGGGCGGCCGGTGGTATTCCGCAATGCGACCGTGCTGACCATGGATGACGCACGCCATGTCTATTACGGTGCGGATGTCCTGGTCATCGATGAGCGGATCGCCGCGGTGGGACCCGGCCTGGCGGTGCCCGATGGCACAGCCGAGATCGACGCCAGCGGCGGCATCGTGATGCCGGGCATGATCGACACGCACCGGCACATGTGGCAGACCGCGATGCGCGGGTACGGCGCCGACTGGACCCTCACCCAGTACTTCGTCTGGTACTACCTGGAATGGGGCAAGAAGTTCCGGCCCCAGGACGTCTACGCAGGGAACCTGCTGTCCGCGATCGAGTCCCTGGACTCCGGGGTGACGACCACCGTGGACTGGTCGCACGGGCTGCAGACGATCGAGTACGCCGAGGCCGCGACCGACGCCCTCGAGGCGGTACCCGGCCGCTTCGTGCTGGCCTACGGCAACATCCAGCAGGGGTCGTGGGAATGGTCCACCACGCCGGAGTTCCGCGACTTCTACACCCGCCGGTTCGACGGCAAGGGCGACATGCTCGGCTTCCAGATCGCCTTCGACCTGCCGGGCGATGAGTCCTTCCCGGAGAAGGCGACGTTCGAGGTGGCCAGGGAGCTCGGCGTGCCTGTGACCACGCACGCCGGGGTGTGGGGCGTCACCACGGACACCGGCATCAGGCTCATGTACGACAACGGGTTCTGCACTCCGGGCACGATCTACGTGCACGCCTCGTCGCTGTCCCCGGATTCCTACCACAAGATCGCCGCAACCGGCGGCTTCGTGTCGGTCTCGACCGAGAGCGAGTGCAACGCGGGCCAGGGGTATCCCCCCACCTGGAAGCTGCGCAGGTACGGCATCCCGATCTCGCTCTCCCAGGACACCAGCGTCTGGTGGAGCGGCGACATCTTCGCCGCCATGCGGGCCACGCTCAACGCGGACCGGGTCATAGAGCACTTCGAGGCGCACGCCGAGGGCAAGACAGTCACCAACCACATCCTGCGGGCCGAGAACGTTGTCGACTACGCCACCCGCGGCGGCGCGCAGGCGCTCGGCCTTGACTCCGTCGTCGGGAGCATCGAGCCGGGCAAGAAGGCCGACCTGGTGCTGATCAAGAACGACAACTCGCCGGTCAGCTTCCCGGTGCTTCACCCCTACGGCCACGTGGTCTTCCAGGCGCAGCGCGGCGACGTGCACACGGTGCTGGTGAACGGCCGGGTGGTGAAGTACGACCATCGCCTGGTCGGCATCGACCTGGCGCACGCAAGGCAGGCGATCGAGCAGACCGTCGATTACCTCAAGGGCGAACTCGGCGACGAGGCCTGGGCACAGGGCATGTCCCCGGACATCCCGGAGAGCCAGGTGCTCAGCAACCCGTACACCTACCGGGAAACCGCCGCCTGGCAAGAGGAAGGGCAGCAATAGCTGAACCGGGCGGAAAAGTCTCACCACAGTACCGGTGAGCCGGGCGCGCACCCGGCTCACCGGCCTAGCCACTTAACCCACCTACCAGTGAGCAAGCACAAGGAGTTTAGCCGTGCGACCTATCTCGGCAAGCCCGCGGCCTCGGCGCCGCGGCAGTGCCGCCCTCGCGGCGGTGGTCGCCGCAGGGCTCGCCCTTACGGCATGCAGCAGCAGTAGCAGCGGTACCGCAAGCACCTCGGCCACGTCGTCCTCGACGGGAGCAAGCGCGAAGCCGGTGAACATCGCCTACCTGTCGTTCGCCGTCGAGAACAGCTACGATGCCCCGATGCTGGCCGCCGCCCAGGCCGTGGCCAGCGACAACAACGCCACGATGAAGGTATTCGACGCGAACAACAGCCCGCAGACCCAGTACTCGCAGCTGCAGGACGTCATCACCTCCGGCCAGTACAACGGCATCATCGTGCAGCCCATCTTCGGCACCGGCCTGACCGCCCTGGTGAAGCAGGCCATCGCCAAGGGGATCAAGGTCGTCAACATGGACCAGATCCTCGGCCCGGATTTGTCCACCGACCAGCCGCAGGTGCCAGGCCTTTCCGCCAACGTCACGTTCGTGCCGACGGAGATCGGCACCAAGCTCGGCATGCTCGTGGTGCAGGCCTGCGAGGCCAAGAACCTCAGCCCCTGCAACGTCGGCTACCTCTACGACATCAAGGCGTCCGCGCTCGACGTCGCGATCTCCGGCGCGTTCAGCAAGGCGATCGCGGCGGATCCGGCCATCAAGATCGTGGCGCAGGGGCAGAGCTTCTTCAGCCCGACCGACGGGCTCACCGCGGTGCAGGACATGCTGGCGGCCAAGCCGGACCTCAGCCTGATCGTCGGCTCCGACCAGGGCATCGAGGGCGGCGCCCAGGCCCTGGCGGCAGCGCACAAGACCGGCAAGGTCATCCTGGTGGGTTACGGCGCGAGCGCCGCGGCGCTGGCCGGCGTGGCCTCAGGTGCCTGGTACGCGGACGTCGCCCAGGCGCCCGCCAGCGAGGGCCGCCTGGCCGTGCTGGCGCTGGTCAGGGCGCTGCGCACCGGGCAGAACAGCGGCGGCATCGACCCGGTCGCCGAGTTGCCCGACGGCGGCGTGGTGACCAAGGCGAACGTGAGCCAGTTCACCGCCCAGTGGCCGGGATGACGGCAGCGGACCAACCTAGTATCCAGGGCGCGCACGCTGAGTTGCGGGACGTCTCCAAGTCCTTCGGCGGCGCGCGCGCCCTGGAAGGGGTCAGCCTGCGGATCGCCCGCGGCTCGATCCACGCGCTGGTGGGCGAGAACGGCGCGGGCAAGTCGACCCTCGGGAAGATCATCTCGGGCGTGCTCGCCCCGGACAGCGGTCAGCTGCTGCTCGGCGGCGAGCCGGTCCGGTTCCGCTCGCCACGGGACGCGATCGCCCGCGGCGTCGTGCTGATCGCGCAGGAGCTGTCGATCGCGCCCTCGCTGTCCGTCGCGGAGAACGTCTTCCTCGGCACCGAGCCGCGCCGGGCAGGCTTCCTGAAGTCGCGCGCGCTGGCCAGGCGCTACACCGAGCTGGCCGGCACGGCAGGCTTCGAGCTGGCCGGCGAGGCGAACGCCGGCCGCCTGCGGACGGCGGACCAGCAGAAGGTGGAGATCCTGCGCGCGCTGGGCCGCCGGGCCGAGCTGATCGTGATGGACGAGCCGACCGCGGCCCTGTCCAGGCCCGACGTGGCCACGCTGCACGAGGTCATCCGCAGGCTGGCCCGTTCCGGCACCACCGTGGTGCTGGTCTCGCACTTCCTCGGCGAGGTGCTCGAGCTGGCCGACGAGGTGACCATCCTGCGCGACGGGCGCGTGGTGCGCACCACCCCGGCGGCCGGCCAGACCGAGGACTCGCTGCTTGCCGCGATGCTCGGCAGGTCCGTCGGCGCCGCGTTCCCGGCCCGGCACCAGCCCCCGCCGGACGCCCCGGTCGTGCTGTCCGTCCGCGGGCTGACCGCGCCTGGCGTCAGGGACGTCTCCTTCGACCTGCGTGCCGGGGAGATCCTCGGCCTGGCCGGCCTCATCGGCGCGGGCCGCACCGAACTCGCCCGGGCGCTCTACCGCGCGCACCGGGTCACGTCGGGGACTATCAGCATGGCCGCGGCCGGGCAGCTCGACACGCGGCGCAGGTCCACGGGCCCGCGGACGGCCCTGCGGGCGGGCCTGGCGATGATCCCGGAGTCGCGCAAGGAACAGGGCCTGATGCCGCGCCGTTCGGTTCGCGAGAACGTCAGCCTGGCCAGCCTGGACCGGCTCAGCCGCGGCGGGATCATCAGGTCGCGCCCTGAGCGCAGGACCGTCCAGCAGGTGCTTCGCGAGCTGGATGTGCGTACCCGCAGCCAGGCCGTGCCCGCTGACACGCTGTCCGGCGGCAACCAGCAGAAGCTGTTGTTCGCCAGGGTGCTGCTGCGCAAGCCGCGGGTGCTGATCGCCGACGAGCCGACCCGCGGCGTGGATGTCGGGGCCAAGCGGGCCATCTATGAGCTGCTGACCTCGCTGACCTCCGACGGCCTCGGCGTGCTGCTGATCTCCTCCGAGGTGGAGGAGATCCTCGGCCTGGCGCACCGGGTCCTGGTGATGCGCGCGGGCCAGATCGCCGCCGAGCTGACCGGCGAGGAGATGACCGAAGCGGCGGTACTCACGGCCGCGTTCGGCGCCACCGAGAGAGGTGCGTGATGGGCCAGCAGGATGCCTCCCCGACCGTCATCCCGCCGAAGGGCGCCGCGGCCGTGCTCCGCCGCCCGGAGCTGCTGACCAGGCTGCGCCGTGGCGGGATCGTCTTTCCCTTCATCGTGCTGTTCATCGTGCTGTCGGTCGCGAGCGGGTCCTTCTTCACCAAGGTCAACCTGCTCGACATCCTCGACCAGCAGGCCTCGACCCTGATCATCGCCGCCGCGGGCACCCTGGTGCTGATCGCGGGCGGTATCGACCTGTCGGTCGGCGCGACCTACGCGCTGGCAGGCGTCACCGCGACCCAGCTCGCGCTGCACGTGCCGCCACCGCTCGCCATCCTGGCCGGCGTGGCGGTCGGGCTCGTGGTCGGGCTGGTCAACGGCGTGATCGCGACCTTCTTCAGGATCAACTCGCTGATCGCGACGCTCGCCATGTCGTTCGTGGTCAGCGGCCTGGCCGCCCTGGTCACCAGCGGGAACCTGATCATCGCCTACAGCCGCCCGTCCTTCGGCGACCTGGCCCACAGCTCGTTCCTCACCGTGTTCACCTCGACCTGGACCATGGTCATCGCGGTCGCGGCGATCGCGATCGTGCTGTCGCGGACCACGGCCGGGCGCTACATGTACGCGGCAGGGAGCAACGCCGAGGCCGCCAGGCTGGCCGGGGTGCGAGTGCAGACGATCAAGCTGGTCACGTTCGTGATCAGCGGCGGAGCCGCGGCCCTCGGCGGCGTCATCGACGCCTCCAGGGTGCTCAGCGCCCAGGCCTCGAACGGCGAGACCACGCTGACCTTCACCGTCCTCGCGGGCATCGTGGTGGGCGGGACGA
>Ga0209169_10001378_pt1 | contig 14800 bp, 12 predicted proteins | sample HubBroMetageWRM4_FD_188346 | JGI IMG/M metagenome (GOLD analysis project Ga0209169, IMG submission 188346) | Warmed soil microbial communities from the Hubbard Brook experimental Forest, New Hampshire - Hubbard Brook CCASE Soil Metagenome WRM 4... | ecosystem: Environmental > Terrestrial > Soil... | reverse complement strand
TTGAACGGCGAACTCGGCCTCACCCTTTATACGGTGGATGGCACAACCTTCCCGTTTATCGAATCGGACACCACACAAATCTCCACCGGGGTAATGGTGTTGCAGAATGCTGCCGCCACCTCCGACTCCCAGGCCCACCACTTGTTTGTTCCGCGGCCGTTGATAAAACCACGCGGAGCCAAGCAGCTGAAGCAGGTGAAACAACTGAAGCAGAAATAAGCTGTAAGGCCGCCAATCACAAACCTGGGTGCCCCATGTCTCGCGTCCTTCGCGAGACATGGGACCACCTCTGGCTCCCCGCTCTGGCTCCCTACGCAGTCTTGTGACCTTAGTTACCTTTAGCAATTACCTCTCTTCGAGCACAATCACTCTAGATCTGTGTTTGCAGGAGACGGAAGATTGCTCGGTCAACGCTTGCTGCGTCTATCCATATTCGTTGTTGTCCTCATCAGCGCTTCGCTGGCGTCGGCGCGCGATCTCGCCCTGGTCTCCAACAAAGCCAATGCAGGCCGCGCCATCACCCTGGCTGACCTCGTTAAGATTTGCAAAGCTCAGACCAGTCGCTGGCCAGACGGCAGATCGGTCACCTTTATCATGCGCCCGCCGTCCTCGCCTGAAATGAAGCTTGTCCTCGAAAAAGTTTATGGCATGTCCGAGAGTGAGGTAGCCAGTCTCATCGCCGCCTCGAATGAGGCACACCCCAGCCATCCTCCTTTCGTCCTAGCCACCTCGGACGAAGACCTGGTCAACAAAGTAGCGTCCATCCCCGGTGCCGTAGGTATCGCGGATGTGTACTCCATCAACAGCAGCGTCGCGGTAGTAAAAGTAGCCGGCAAACTCCCTCTGGAGCCCGGCTACCTGCTACACGGAAATTAAGTGGCCAGTGATCAGTGATCAGTGGCCAGAAACCCAAAGCGTTCGTGACTGGCCACTAGCCACTGACCACTGGCCACTGACTTTATGGCTTCTCCGGGCAAGAAACTCGAAACCACCAAACCGGCAGCCCCCGCCGGCGCCCACGCCCGCCGTTTCCCGCGCTTTGCCATCGACGCCCGCATGCAGGTCCGCATGTTCCAGAACGGCGAATTCTGCTCTTGCTGGGGACGCTCCACCGAACTAGGCCAGGACGGCATCGGAGCCACACTAACCGGCGAACTCGAAAGCGGCGAAATCGTTTCCCTGGAAATTCCTCTGCCCCTGAGCCCCTATCCCCTGAAGGTCCGCGCCATAGTCCGTTACCGCCAGGGTCTCCGCTACGGCTTCGAGTTCCTAACCCTAAACGACCACCAGCGCCAAATGATCCACCGAGTCTGCGAAATGCTAGCCACAAAAGACTAAAGGCAGTGGCCAGTGATCAGTGATCAGTGGTCAGTGTCCAGCAAACCGCCCGTCGCAGTTCTTAATGGATACCGACCACTGCCTCTTTCGGGAAATCCACAGACTCCAGTGACGGATGTCACACTCCGGCTGTCTGCTCGAGATGCAGAGTAGTCAAATGCAATGCTCAGTTAGGCCGATTGTCCAGTCATATCGCGACCTGATCGTTTGGAAAAAATCGATGGCGTTGGTCCTGAACGTCTATCGCTGCACCCAGGCGTTCCCGAAAATCGAGACCTACGGTTTGACTTCGCAATTGCGACGAGCAGTGATTTCGGTGCCCAGCAACATCGCGGAAGGACAGGCCAGACTCTCGACGGGTTAGTTCAGACAGTTTCTAGGAAATGCCCGGGGCTCTCTGATGGAAGTAGAGAGACCCAAGTTCTGCTCTCCCTGGACCTCGGCTATCTGGACAAAAACCAAACCGAATGTCTGCTGAGCGCCACAGCCGAAGTAGGCCGAATTCTAAACGGCCTCCTGGCTTCTCTTCCCAACCGCAGTGGCCATTGATCTTACTGGCCACTGACCACTGATCACTGACCACTGCCTTTGACCAATTACCCCAGTAACCTTCCCGTAACTCCCCTCGCGTTCTACGATGCCCATGGCTGGTTTCAGAGGGGGAGATTCCAGATGGGTGATCGTGTCACCCGTGTCTCACAATCACGCGAACTTGCGCGCGCCAAGCGCCTGCGTCAGGCGCTCGATCGCGGAACTCCGCCCGATTTCGTTCCCCCACCTATCCCGAATCCTGTCGCGCAGCCATTTTCTCTTTCCTGGAACACCCCAGAAAAGAACACCGTAGAAAAGAATTCAAACCAACCCAGCTCTGAGGAAACTCTCAGCATCCGCCGCCAATTTCTCGAACAACTCTTTCAAAGCTCGCCCGACCCTCTCATCATCGTCGACCGGTCCTTCCATACCCAGTGCATCAACCAGGAGTTTCAGCGCATGTTCGGATACTCCGCCGCGCAGATCCTGGGCAAGACCGTCGACCAGCTCATCTTCCCTCCCGATCGCGCCGCCGAATCCAAATGGCTTATCCAATGCCTCGAACGCGGCGAGCACATCACCCTCGAAACCCAGCGCCTCTGTAAAGACGGCTCCCTGCTCGACGTTTCCGTGTCCGCCGCGCCTCTCATCATCGACGGCCAGACCGTCGCTTTCTACGCCATCTATCGCGATATCTCCGAGCGCAAGCGCGCTGAAGCTCTCAGTTCCGCTCTCTATCGCATCGCCGAAAAGGCCAGCGCCACCCAGGATCTCCAGCAGTTCTTCGCCGCCATTCACGGCATCGTCGATGAACTCATGGCGGCCCGCAACTTCTCCATCGCCATCCACGATCCCGGATCGCAACTCCTCAGCTTCCCCTACTTCGTCGATGAGCAGGAGTCCGCTCCCGCGCCGGCAAAACTCGGGCGCGGCCTCGTCGAATACGTGCTGCGCACCGGTGAACCTCTGCTCTGCACTCCCCAGCTTGCGCAACAAATGCGGCAGCGCGGCAAAATCGAAATCAATGCTCCGCTTCCACCCCAATGGTTGGGCGTCCCGCTCAAGGTCAACCATCGCATCCTGGGCGCGCTCGTCCTCAAGAGCTATTCCAAAAACACCCATTTCCGTGAGCGCGATCAGGACGTCCTCAGCCTCATCTCGCAGCAGCTAGCCGCCGCCATCGACCGCAAACGAAACGAGCAGGCCCTGCGCCGCTCCGAAGTCTGCTACCGCTCCCTGGTGCAAACCGCCGTCTACGGAATTTATCGCTCCAGCCTCGACGGCCGCTTCCTCGACGTCAACCCGGCTCTGATCGGAATGCTCGGCTACAGCTCTACCGTCGAAGTCCTGGCCCTCGATCCGCAAAAAGACGTCTTCCTCGATCCCGCCGAATACACTCGCGTGGTCGACGAATTCCACCGCACCGGACGCATGGACGGCTTCGAAGTCCGCTGGAAGCGCAAAGACGCCGCCATCATCACCGTCCGCATCAGCGGCCGCGCCGTTGCCGGCGGCGACGAACCCGCCGACGTCCTCGAAGCCATCGCCGAAGACATCACCGAGCGTCGTGTCCTCGAAGACCAATTCCGCCAGGCCCAGAAAATGGAGGCCGTCGGCCGCCTCGCCGGAGGCATCGCCCACGACTTCAACAACCTGCTAATGGTCATCAGCGGCTACACCGAGGTCGTCCTCGGACAGCTCAGCGTCGGCAACCCTCTGCACGCCAAGGCCGAAGCCATTCAGCAAGCCTCCGACCGAGCCACCACGCTCACCCGCCAGCTCCTCGCCTTCAGCCGCAAACAGCTTCTCGAACTCAAGGTTATCGACGTCAACGCCATCGTCGCCGACATGGAGCGTCTCCTCCGCCCCCTCATCGGAGAACATATCGAACTCACCACCAGTCTCGCTCCCGCCGTCGGCTGCACCCGCGCCGACGCCGGCCAGCTCGAGCAGGTCATCATGAATCTCGTCGTCAACGCCAAAGATGCCATGCCCAACGGCGGCAAAATTTCCATCCGCACCTCCAGCGTCACCCTCGACGATTCCTACCGTCCTGAAAACACTTTCATCAAGAACGGCCCCTACATCATGATCTCCGTCAGCGACACCGGCGAAGGCATGGACCGCGAAACCCAGGCCCGCATCTTCGAGCCTTTCTTCACCACCAAAGAAAAAGGCAAAGGCACCGGCCTCGGCCTCTCCACCGTCTACGGCATCATCAAGCAAAGCGGCGGCTACGTCTTCGTCCAGAGTGAACCTGCCCGCGGCACCGTCTTCACCATTTATTTCCCGCGAGTCGACGAACCCTCCGACGCCGTCGGAGCAGCCCCCGTTCCGCTCTCTGCCGTCGGCGGATCCGAAACCGTCCTCCTCGTCGAAGACGAGGATTCCGTCCGCCAGCTAGTCCGCGAAACCCTCGAATCGCGCGGCTACCGCGTCCTCGAAGCCGCCAACGGCAACGCCGCCCTGGCTCTGGCCGCCAATCATCCCGACCCCATACACGTAGTCATCACCGACGTAGTCATGCCCGGCCTCAACGGTCACGAACTAGTCCAGCAACTCCAACTCGCGCGCCCCGGCCTGAAAGTCCTCTACCTCTCCGGCTACGCGCAGGACGCCTTCCCCGCCACCGCCGCCGCCGACAGCCAGAAAACGTTCCTGCAAAAACCCTTCACCCTCCAAAGCCTGACCCGCAAAGTCCGCGAAATCCTAGGCCCGCCAACCAACTAAGTCTTCTCCCAAGGATTTCCTCTGATGCAGGGACGGCCGCCGCGTCGAGACGGTAGCCATCCCAGCTCGTGTGGGGACGGACGCATTCGTCCGTCCAGCCAAGCGCAGCAAGGCGTCAGCATGCAGCGCCCATCACCGAGTAAGCGCCCGTGCAGCAAGCACAACCGTGGAAGAGCGGCGCTTTAGCGCCGCGTAAAGATTTCCGTTCGAGAAGGGCTTTAGCCCGGGCGGTCCGTCGCCCCGCAAGCGAAAAATCTCTTCGCAACCACACCCGCGCCCCAGTCATCAGTACAATAGATACTCTGGAGGAACAATCATGGCTTTCGAACTACCGCCCCTGCCTTATGATTACGCAGCCCTCGAACCCGTCATCGACAAACAGACGATGACCATCCATCACGACCTTCATCACGGCGCCTACGTAAAAAATCTAAACGCAGCCCTCGAAAAGCATCCCGAACTAGCCAGCAAGTCCGCCGAAGATCTGATCCGCGACCTCAATGCCATCCCAGAAGACATTCGCGGCGCAGTCCGCAACAACGGCGGCGGCCACGTCAACCACTCCATGTTCTGGAAGATCATGAAGCCCAAAGGCGGAGGCGACCCGACCGGCCCCGTCGCCCAGGCCATAACCAAAACTTTCGGCAGCTTCAAAGACTTCCAAACCAAGTTCAACGACGCCGGCGTAAAACAATTCGGCTCGGGATGGGTCTGGCTTGCCGGCGCTAAAGGCGACGTGCACATCATGAGCACGCCGAATCAAGACAGCCCGATCTCGGTAGGCCATTTTCCCATCTTCGGCAACGACGTCTGGGAACACGCCTACTACCTGAAATACAACAACCGCCGTCCCGAATACCTGACCGCCTGGTGGAACGTAATCAACTGGGACGAAGTAAACCAGCGTTACGAAGCCTACAAAAGCGGCAAATCACTCCAGGAACCAGCCCTGGCCAGCCGCTAGGATGCTGATGCTAATGTGGGGCGGGCGCCCTCGCCCGCCTCTTTTGACTGTGATCGCGACTTGGCCGCAGCAAGAACCATGTGGAGACAGCCGCCTCGGCTGTCCCGCCGCGCGGAGCGACGCGGAATCACAAAACGGTGGAGCAGTAGCACCAGACGGTGGAGCAGGCCTTCCAGGCCTGCGTCAAAAAGCCACGATGAATCGCCGGGCTTTAGCCCCTGAGGGAGCGCTCTCCGCCGCGGAACCGCGAGTCCCCCCAATCCGTACCAACCAGTAAGCATGCGCCCAACCAGGAAAGCCCGCTACCTCCTGCTATTCCTTTCTCTCTACCTTATGTTCTCCGCCGTAGCAGGCATCTTTGTAGCCGACGGAACCCTGCATCCCGCCCGCCGCCCACTAACGCAGCAAGACGAATCCACCATGCGCACCATCGCCCACCAACTCAACTCCACTCTCGAAGACGTTTCCATCACCACGCCAGACGCCGTCACCCTCGGCGCCTGGACCATCCATCCCCATAGCACCAACGGCAACGCCGTCATTCTCCTCCACGGCCTCGCCGACAACCGCATCGGCATGACCGGATACGCGCAACTCTTCCTCGCCAACGGATTCATCGTGCTTCTCCCCGACGCCCGCGCCCACGGCGCCAGCGACGGACAACTCGCCACCTACGGCCTTCTCGAACGCCACGACATCCACCAGTGGTTCGACTTCATCACCGCACAAGATCACCCCCACTGCATCTTCGGATTCGCCGAATCAATGGGCGCCGCAGAACTCCTGCAATCTCTCACCGCCGAGCCCCGCTTCTGCGCCGTAGCCGCAGAATCCTCATTCTCCAACTTCCGCGAGATTGCCTACGACCGCATGGGCCAGCCCTTTCACCTCGGCCCCTGGTTCGGACGCACCCTCTTCCGCCCCATCGTCGAATTCGCTTTCCTCCGCGCTCGCTGGAAGTACCACCTCGATATGCAGCAAGTCTCGCCAGAAGGTTCGGTCGCAACCACCACAGTCCCGGTCCTCCTGATTCACGGCCAGATCGACAGCAACATTCCACTCCGCCACGCCCGTCGCATTCAGGCCCGCAATCCAAAAGCAATTCTCTGGGAAGTCCCCAACACCGATCACTGTGGAGCCATCAGCGCAGCTCCACAAGAATTCAACCGACGCCTCCTAGCCTGGTTCAGCGTGAGCCAGCAACCGGGACTGCCTACTACCCGCTGATCACTGACCACTGCTTTCTGCATTTCCTGTGCAACCCCTGTGAACAATCCCTGACCCGGTCTCCAAAAAAATCCCTCCACCGTCGTCCGCCAAACAGAACGCAAGCCCTCCGTGCGGCTTAGCGAGACATTTCCGACAAGGGTTTCCATCCCTGCCGGTCCGCAAAATCCGTGGCAACTATTTTCCTCAACTGCACCAAAAATACTGAATTGACCGCGCGCTCTTTCGCTCGTACATTCACTCTCGCCCTCTCATAAAAGTCGCCTGTGAACTTCATGATCAAAAACTGAGAACTGAGAACTGGAAACTGAGAACTGAATGAAAGCATCGAACCCATGGATCACTTATCGCACCCGGTTTCTAGTCAAAGCCAAGCAACTCACCACCAACCTAACCTTCGCCGACGTTCTAGGCCGGCAACACTCCGGACGCAAAGGCGACTACTTAGTCGAATCCTCCGACGGCGTTCTCCGCATAGCACCCCGTCAGATCTTCGAGGATATCTACGTACCCTTGCTCTCGGGCGAAACGCTCGAACAGCCACCGACTCCACCCATGCCGCTGCTCCCTCCGCAACTAGCCCGCAAATCTCCGCAACCCTACCGCAACAGTCGCAGCCCCAACCAAGGCCTGCGCTCTCTCTATTGATGAATTCCAGGAAGCAAGAAGGCGGAGCAAGCCTTCAAGGCCTATGTAACGAGGGCCGAGCGAGCTTTCAAGGCCTGCGTGACAAGGGTGGAGCAGGCCTTCAAGGCCTGCGTCAAAAGGCGCCAAGAAATCAGAGGGCTTTAGCCCCTGAGGTGCCCGCCTCCCAGCTCTCTGCCAACAAACCCCGCCGCACCGGTTTAACTGGCCACTGCCCACTGACCACTGGCCACTGCCTTTATGAACCCACGATGAATTCCCGTTGTGGAAAACGAATCCCACGCCCCCGCACCAAGCCCGTCATTGCTGAGGATACAACCTGTGGTGTTTCCCTCTTGACAGGCACTATAAGCGGGAGTAACTTTGCATTCCCATAGCCCTTTGAAACCGGTCTCGCGGGAACGGGCCCGGCGAAAAACGAAGGGCGAAGTCAGGCAGGATTTGCGTGCGGGCGGCGGGCCAGAGGTGACCCGGCGCCCCGCGTAAATGTAAGGAAACAAAGATGTATAACCAGCCGGAAGCCAGAAAGCCAGTCTCCGGAAAGTAGTGGGAAATGCGGTGGCCGTTCCCCCGATCCTCCCCCGGGGGGCCGACTAAATCAGTAACCAGAAAGCCGTACACCGGAACGCAGTGTGAGGTTGGCCGAGGCCCGAAAGCCAAAGCCCGAAGCCGGTTTTAGGAGCCCTTGGATGGAAGCTTTAACTCGACTCGTCGCCGACTCCCTCGCGCGCCACGGCCTTGACCGCCCTGTCGATCCGCGCCGCCTGCAATGGTCGCGCTGGTTCCGCTGCGACTCCCCGCACAGCCTCCTGGTAGTCCCCAGCAAGCCAGGCATCTTCGCCCTGGCCGAAGAAATCATGGAGTTCTCCAAGCCTCATGTGGGGACAGGCGAGCAAAGCTCGGCAGCTGCGTCCGGTGCCTCAACTTCATGGGGAAGCACTGTTCGGGAAGGGCACGACTTTAGTCGTGCCGTTACGCCAGAAAGAAACTCGCCGGCTTTAGCCGCTGAGGCGCCCGTCCACCGCATGCTAGCCGTCCTCCAATTCTCCGAAGACGACGACATGGCCTTCACCCTCGACCGCATGTTCACCCGGGCCAATCCCCTGCGCACCCGCCTCGCTTCCGGACGCTGCTTCCTCCGCTTCGTAGTCATCGAAGACCAGGCCCAGCGCCGCAGCATCTGCGCGGCCCTGAATCAATGGATGCTCTCCTCCGCCGAAAAAGCCACCGGCATCGGAGCCGACTTCCAGTCCTCCCTGGAGCTAACAGATGATTATGTGGAGCGGACGCCCTCGCCCGCTACCGCAAACAGCACCTCAGGCCGTATAGGCAGGACGCCCGTGTCAGACAAGGCAGACACCATTCCAACCCCGGCCCAAAAAGCAAAGGCCGCACAAGCATCAGATTTTGCACCCCCAGGCCAGCATCTGGATTCCGGAGCCAACCGGAACCTTCACTGTCCTCACCCCCTCCCCTCCGGCTTCTAACCGGAAGGGTCTTTCAAACGGGTGGAGCAGGCCTTCAGGTCTGCGTTAAAGACAGGCACTTAGATTGGGCTTTAGCCCCTGAGGGACGGAAGTATCGCGAGGTTCAGAACCATCGAGCACCACCGAAGCACGCAGCACCGTGGAAGAGCGGCGCTTCAGCACCGCGTTAGAAACAAGAATCCGGGGCTTTAGCCCCACTAGCACAGCCCCCAAAGAGGGGAAGCTCTTTACAAGAAACACCCCCGAACAAATTCCCGTTCGGGCACAACCCGACTCCCCCGTCCACCCCCAAAGGGACGCCGAATCGGGCCGAGATAGATAGAATCTAACTAATAATGGAGAGAGCAATGCCCGAGGTTAAAACCACTACCGTTTCCACACCCGCGTCCACCCTGACTAAGAAGACCGCTCCCGGCCTGTCCTTCCGCCGCTTCTTCACCAAGCTCGGCGTCTCCCCCTACGACGAAATCGAGTGGGATCTCCGCCTCGCCCAGATCACCGACGCCCAAGGCAACGTGATCTTCGAACAAAAAGACGTCGAAACCCCCAAAGATTGGTCCATGACCGCCACTAACATAGTGGCCAGCAAGTATCTCCATGGCAAGGTTGGCACTCCCGAGCGCGAAACCGGAGTCCGCCAGTTAGTCACGCGCGTGGCCGAAACCATCCGCAACTGGGGATTGGACCAGGGCTACTTCAAGACACCGGAAGACGGCGCGACGTTCCACGACGAGCTAGTCCACATCCTCGTCCGCCAGTACGCTGCCTTCAACTCGCCCGTCTGGTTCAACGTAGGTTGCGATCGCATCGAGCCCAACTCCGACGCCCGCAACTGGCACTGGAATCCCCAGACTCAGCAAGTCGAGTTCGGCATCACCGGCTACAGCAAACCGCAATGCTCCGCATGCTTCATCAACTCGGTAAAAGACTCGCTCGATTCCATCCTGACTCTGGCGAAAACCGAAGGCATGCTCTTCAAGTGGGGAAGCGGCACCGGCTCCAATCTTTCCCCGTTGCGAAGTTCGACCGAAGGTCTAAGCGGCGGAGGCACAGCCAGCGGCCCGCTCAGCTTCATGAAAGGTTTCGACGCCTTTGCCGGCGTAATCAAGTCCGGAGGCAAAACTCGCCGCGCCGCCAAGATGGTCATCCTCAATATCGACCATCCCGACATCGTCGACTTCATCGAGTGCAAACAGAAAGAAGAAGCCAAGGCTCACGCCCTGGTAGCTCAGGGCTACGACGGTTCGCACCCTGACTCCGACGCCTACTCTTCCATCTTCTTCCAGAACGCGAATAACAGCGTCCGCGTAACCGACGACTTCATGTACGCCGTAGTCCGCGACACCGATTTCTCCACGAAAAAAGTGCAGGACGGCAGCGTCATGCACACCTACAAAGCCAAAGACCTCTTAAAGAAACTTTCCGAGGCCACCTGGCACTGCGGCGATCCCGGCATGCAATACGACACCACGACAAACCGCTGGCACACCTCGAAGAACACCGCAAGAATCAACGCCTCGAACCCCTGCAGCGAATACATGTTCCTCGACGATTCAGCCTGCAACTTAGCCAGCCTGAACTTGCTGAAGTTCGCCCCCAACGGAACGTTTGACGTCGAGGCTTACCGCCACGCAGTAGACGTGCTAATCACCGCGCAGGAAATCCTGGTAGACAACGCGGGATACCCCACAGAAATGATCATGCGCAACTCGCACGACTACCGTCCGCTAGGCCTGGGCTACGCAAATCTAGGCGCGTTATTAATGGCCGCGGGCCTACCCTACGACTCCGACGGAGGCCGCGACTACGCGGCTTGCGTAACCGCGATCATGTGCGGCGAAGCCTATTTGCAATCCTCAAAGATTGCCGAACAATGCCCGCCGCTAACCCCCGCAACCGACACAGTGGCAACTCGCCTCGGCATTACCGAAGCCAACAACATGCCCGGAGGAGCCTGCCCCGGCTGGTACATAAATCGCGAACCATTCCTGGACGTGATCCGAATGCACCGCGCCAGCGTAAACAACATCAACAAAAGTAATGTCCCAAGCGCTCTCTACGAATCCAGCAAACAATGCTGGGACGAAGCCCTGGCCCAAGGCGAAAAACACGGCTACAGGAACAGTCAGGTAACGGTCCTGGCCCCGACAGGAACAATAGGCTTCATGATGGACTGTGACACTACTGGAGTGGAGCCGGATCTGGCTTTGGTTAAGTACAAGAAGTTGGTGGGTGGGGGGATGATTAAGATTGTTAATCAGACTGTGCCTACGGCTTTGTTCAAGCTTGGGTACGATCACGATCAGGCTAACGCGATTGTTAGTTACATTGATGCTACGGGCACTATCGAAGGGGCTCCGCATGTTAAGGACGAGCATCTGGCTGTGTTTGATTGCTCGTTCAAGCCGGCTAAGGGGACTCGGTCGATTGCTTACATGGGCCATTTGCGGATGATGGCTGCGGCGCAGCCTTTTATCTCGGGGGCTATATCGAAGACGGTCAATCTTCCCGAGAACGCATCGGTCGAAGACATTATGGAGGCTTACCTTCAGGCCTGGAAGCTTGGTCTCAAAGCTGTTGCGGTTTATCGGGATGGGTGCAAGAAGTCGCAGCCGCTTTCGGCGGCTGGGACTAAGACTGCCAACTCCTCGAAAGATGATCCGCGGCCGGGAGCGGCCGCGTCACAAGAAGACAACCTGAATGCGCCTCCTCGTGCGGTGCGGCACAAGCTGCAGGAAGAGCGGGCTTCGATCACGCACAAGTTCAATATTGGAGGGCATGAGGGTTACATCACCGTCGGGCTCTATCCGGATGGGGAGCCGGGCGAGTTGTTCATCACGATGGCCAAAGAAGGCTCTACCGTCTCGGGGCTGATGGATAGCTTTGCACTGGCTACTTCGATTGCGCTGCAGCATGGCGTGCCGCTGAAGCTGCTTTGCGAGAAGTTCGCTCACACGCGGTTTGAGCCTAGCGGGTGGACCAGCAATCCCGACATCGGGTTTGCCAAGTCGATCATGGACTACATCTTCCGCTGGCTGCAGTTACGGTTTTTGACCGGGCAGCAGCAGATGCTGTTCGAGAATCTGCGGCCGAAGCTGTCGGGGGTCGGCTCTCAGCCTTCGGAAGTTGGAGAGATGAATGGACTGGAGCCGAAGCCCGAAAGCCGAAGCCCGAAGCCTGGTTCCCTGCACGCGGCAGATGCGCTGGCTGGGATCATCGATCTGGGCGACGCTCCTACGTGCAGCTTCTGCGGCAGCATTATGACGCGGAATGGTTCGTGTTATCGGTGCGGGAGTTGTGGGAGCACTAGCGGGTGCAGCTAGGAAGTTAGTGGGGAGTCGCCGGCACGAAAGTGGCTAGGCGCCTTTAGGGACGAGGAGTATAAATGCTCCACTGTGAGGGGGTCACGGCGAAGCCGTGGCCCTTTTTTCGTTGGATGTGTTAGGTGCAGGCATGGCCAACGCTAAGCCAAGCAAAATCGTTTACCTCTTTGGGGCTGGTGCGACTCATGCCGAGCTTCAGAACATTGAGCCAGACCTAGTCGAAAAGGGGCACGGGCTCCTAGTGAGCAACGTGTCTTCGCGGGTCATTGCCCAGGCAAGTAGGGACAAAAAATACTTGAAGGGTGTCAGTACAGTATCAGGAACATCGGGCTCATTGAACATCGAATTGCTGATAAGCCTGATCGAAAACAGCAAGATCCACGACTGGGAGTACAAGACCCGCCGTCTAGAAACTCTAGTGCAGGAGGATATCGAGCGAGTCTTGTCCCCTCCAGAACGCGGCGCTTTTACTTGCATAGCCTTCGCTACGACTGCCATGACTGGGTTGAGGTCGAATCCAAGGGCTTTGCAGCCGTTCAGCGCGGCAGAGGAGGTCGTTGTTCCACTGCCGTTCCAAGGATCCATTAGCGTTGAGCCCTCGGCGAGGGCGCCGCTCGCAATGAGCTGTCTGGCAAAGTCGCTCGAGAAGCCTGCATAGTATGGAAACCACTGGTCTCGACCGGCATGGGTCGCGGATCGTCTCTTGGGGTTCGTTATGACTAGTTGATCGCAGGTCATCAAGGTGATGGGATCGGAATGGGATACTTATTGTATCTTAGCGGGACTTGCTTCCTCGCCACCAGTCTCTGCTTCGGAACTTGGCTCCCGCCTTGCGGCACGACTGAAGTCGTGCCCTTCCCGGTCGTGGCGCTCCCCGAGTCCTCGGAGGGATGGGGTTGTGGAATCCCACCCTTCGCAAAGTGCGCGAAGGATGGGGCACCCTCGTTCGTGGTGGTGCTGGCTTACAGCAGGTTCCTCACCGGGCTTTCAGCCCGGTTCGGAATGACAAGATTTCAGGATGACGTCCTGATTTTTTCTCAGGGCTGGCTGTGATAAGGTGCATCAGTGGTCTCCCGGGGTGAATCATGACGGATCAATTGCAAAAGCTTCTTGACCAGGCGAGGAGCGCTGTTCCCAGCGCGCAGGAAAAAGAAGAACAGCGGCGGAGCTTCGCTTACGGGAACACGAAGATTGAAAATCCGCGTATCACGAGGGAGATGGTTGACCGGGAGGCGGATGCGTTAGGAGCTCCGAAGAATGAGCGAGGAAACGGATCGGCATAGCAAAGCGCTCGATGTCGAGCTAATTGCCGATCCCATTGCACGGGCCGAAGCCGAGGCCAAGAATGGCATAAGGCAGTTCGATGCGGTCGTCGAACTGATCGATTACTTTCTGTCGCCAGACCGGAAAGTTAGGCTACGACCGTCCCACCTGCTTCACCTGCACCGCATCGCGCTTGAGGGCATCAGTTCGTACGCGGGAAACTACCGTCCGGCGGGAATTGAGATTCATGGCAGCCGTCACCAGCCGGTGGGCGCACATCTGGTGCCCGGCGAGATCGAGGAGATGTGCGACTACATCAATGAGAAGTGGGCCGGGAACTCGCCCTTGCATTTAGCCGCCTACGCGCTATGGAAGCTTAATTGGATCCATCCATTCACGGATGGAAATGGGCGGACGGCGCGGGCTTTGTCCTACCTGCTGCTCTGCGCCCGGCTCGGATATCGGCTTCCTGGCAAGAGCACCATCCCAGAACAGATTGCGGCGGACAAGACGCCCTACTACAAGGCGCTGGAGGCTGCCGATAAGGAATGGGCTGACAAGAAGGTTGATTTGTCCTTCCTGGAGAAACTACTCGCGGATTTGCTCGCCAATCAGTTGGTATCCGTCCACGATGAGGCCACAGGGGAGAAGCGGCTGTAGCTCTGGGCCGTCCCTGCGGGACCCGGTTCCATTTCTGGGGAGCTTGCGGCACGACTGAAGTCGTGCCCTTCCCGGTCGTGGTGCTTTCCAAGTCGTCAGAGGGATGGGGTTGTGGAATCCACCCTCTTTCGTAGTGGTGTCGGCTTACAGCAGGTTCCTCAGCGGGCTTTCAGCCCTGTTCGGAATGACAAGATTTTGAGAGGGCTTGCGGCACTACTGAAGTCGTGGCCTTCCCGGGCGGGGCGCTTGCCAAATCCTCAGAGGGATGGGGTTGTGGAATCCCACTCTTCGCAAAGTGCGCGAAGAATGGGCCACCCTTGTTCGTGGTGGTGCCGACTTACAGCAGGTTCCTCAGCGGGCTTTCAGCCCTGTTCGGAGTGACAAAATTTTATGCGGACTTGCGGCACGACTGAAGTCGTGCCCTTCCCGGTCGTGGTGCTTTCCAAGTCCTCAGAGGGATGGGGTTGTGGAATCCCACCCTTCGTGGAATCCCACCCTTCGCAAAGTGCGCGAAGGATGGGCCACCCTCTTTCGTGGTGGTGTCGGCTTACAGCGGGTTCCTCGCCGGGCTTTCAGCCCGGTTCGGAATGACAAAATTTTATGCGGGCTTGCGTCACTACTGAAGTCGTGGC
>Ga0209169_10001377_pt1 | contig 14800 bp, 12 predicted proteins | sample HubBroMetageWRM4_FD_188346 | JGI IMG/M metagenome (GOLD analysis project Ga0209169, IMG submission 188346) | Warmed soil microbial communities from the Hubbard Brook experimental Forest, New Hampshire - Hubbard Brook CCASE Soil Metagenome WRM 4... | ecosystem: Environmental > Terrestrial > Soil... | reverse complement strand
CAAAGCTCGACTACCCTAGTTCATCCAGCTTACTCTTCGCTTTTTCGCGCAGAATTTCCAGCTCTTGTGCCCGCCTGCGAATTCCCTCTACAACCTTCGCTGGAGCCTTCGCGAGAAATTGCTCATTGCCCAGTTGCCGCTGGCCGTTGGCATACTCTTTTTCCACCTGCTCCAGTTCTTTCTTCAACCGCTCGCGCTCCGCGGCGATATCGATCTTTCGCTCATAGATAACGTGCACTTCGAAACGCGCTGTGTGGCGCGCACCTGGTAATTTAGCCAGAGAATTCTCGACAAACTCGATCTTCTCGACGTTCGCCAGCCTCTCGATCGAACCTCGATTCCGTTCGATCAGCCCACGAATCTCCGGGTTTTCGACGAAAACCTGAACTGGCACCCGCTGTTTCTGGTCAACCTTCAACTCCGCCCGCAAATTCCGCACGTTGACGATCAGATCCTGCAAAATCGCCAACTCGGTCTCGGCAGCCAAATCCAACTGCTGCTCATCCGCCTGCGGATACGGCGCCAGCGCGATCGACTGCAATGGCGGACGACCATCGTAAATCGCATACCAGATTTCTTCGGTGATAAACGGCATCACAGGATGCAACAGCCGCAGCGCAGCTTCAAAAATGCTCAGCAAGTTCACGCATGCGATTCGCGCCGATTGCGAATTAGCCTCGTCCAGCAGTCGCGGCTTAATCAGTTCGATGTACCAATCGCAAAATTCGCCCCAGAAAAAATCATAAATTTGATTGGCAGCTTCGTGGAAGCGGTAGGTCTCGAGCGCCTCGTTGACTCCCTTTGCGACACGATTGAAGCGCGAAAGAATCCACCGATCTTCAAGCGTCTGTTCCTCGAATCCATCAACCCCTGCCTGGGAGCGGCTCTGAGACCCGGTCCCGGGCCGAAGGCCTGGCGCCACGCGGTCGATATTCATAAACATAAACCGCGCCGCATTCCAAATCTTGTTGGCGAAATTGCGATAGCCCTCGGTTCGGCTCTCATTAAATGCAATGTCCGTCCCCGGCGCAGCCATGGCTGCCAGCGTGAAACGCGTCGCATCGGTCCCAAAGCGCTGGATGATCTCAAGCGGATCAATCACGTTCCCCTTGGTCTTCGACATCTTCTGCCGCTCAGCATCGCGCACCAGAGCGTGGATGTAAACCTGCCGGAAGGGAACGCTGTCATCCTTCTTGTCGCCCCAACCGCTGGCCTGTTTGATTTTCGGATCCTGCCGATGCCCCTCCATGAAATGGCAGCCAAACATGATCATGCGGGAGACCCAGAGGAATATGATTTCGTACGCCGTGATCAGCAGAGTGGTTGGATAAAAGACTTCGAGGTCCCGGGTTTTCGCTGGCCAGCCCAAAGTTGTGAAGGGCAACAATCCCGAAGAGAACCACGTGTCCAGTACGTCGGCATCTTGCTTAAGGTCGGACCCTCCGCATTTCGTACATGTCTTCGGCGTTTCTCGAGCCACAATAATTTCGCCGCACGAACAATGCCAGGCCGGAATCCGGTGTCCCCACCAAAGCTGCCGCGAGATGCACCAATCGTAGATGTTGTGCATCCAGTTCAGATAGATCTGCTTGTAATTCTCGGGAACGATCGTGATTTCGCCTCGTTCGACGGCTGCGATTGCGGGCGCGGCGAGGGGCGCGATTTTGACAAACCACTGCGTCGAAAGCCGGGGCTCGACTACCGTGCCGCAGCGCTCGCACTTGCCAATCGCGATCGTGTAGTCCTTTTCACCAACCAGAAAGCCTTGCGCACGCAGGTCTTCGAGCACGCGCTTGCGCGCTTCGTAGCGATCCAAGCCGGCGTACCGTCCCGCATTTTCGTTCATGCGAGCCTGATCGTCGATGACCTCGATCTGCGGCAAGTTATGACGAAGTCCGGCCTCGAAGTCATTAGGATCGTGGGCTGGAGTCACCTTCACCGCGCCCGTTCCGAACTCTGGCTGAGCCAGATTATCCGTGATAATCGGAATCTCCCGATTCATCAGCGGCAACAAAACTTTCTTCCCGTGAAGATGTTTGTAGCGCTCATCTCCCGCATTCACGGCCACGGCCGTATCGCCCAGCATAGTCTCCGGCCGCGTGGTGGCCACCGTGATGAACTCGCTTGTCCCAACCACCGGATAGCGGATCTCATACAGCTTGCCCGCAATATCTTCGTGCTTGACTTCGAGGTCGGAAATCGCCGTTCCGCATCGCGGACACCAGTTGACGATGTACTTGCCGCGATAGATCAATCCTTCTTCGTACAAGCGCACGAAAACTTCGCGCACCGCACGCGAAAGATTCTCATCCATGGTGAAATATTCGCGATCCCAATCCACCGACACACCCAGGCGCTTCATCTGGTCGAGAATCGCGCTGCCGTAGTGCCGCTTCCATTCCCAGGCCCGCTCGAGGAATGCTTCGCGGCCCATGTCGCGGCGATTCTTACCCTCGCTGGCAAGCTGGCGCTCGACCATCATCTGGGTCGCGATGCTGGCATGATCCGTGCCAGGCAGCCACAAGGTCAGGAAACCGCGCATGCGATGCCAGCGCACAATGATGTCCATCTGCGTCTGGTTGAGCATGTGCCCCATATGCAGCCGCCCGGTAACATTCGGAGGCGGCAACAATAGCGTGAACACCGGACGCGTCTCTCCAGGCGGCGGCGTAGCAACGGAGAAAAGTTTTTCCTTGATCCAGTACTCGGCCCAGCGCGTTTCAATCGCGCCCGGCTCGTACGCTTTGGGCAAATCGTGGGCCATGATTTTGAAGAAGCGCTCAGCAGTCAGTATTCAGCAATCAGCCAAGAAGGCTTCAATTGCAGGATGCAAATGAAATTTCCAGGGGCTGAGCACTGACGGCTGAGAGCTGAAGCTGCAATCTTTGATCTTACAGTCGCTTTGAAAAAACGGTCAAACGCGCATAGGGTTGGTGTACGGCGACGGCAAAAGTGACCCCCCTTCCGAAACCGATTCGGGCTTCAGCGGGGCGATCAAACCAGGGGCTTCGAGTTCCTGAAGATGGCGGCGGATTGGAATCTGCCCGAAGCTCAATTCACGATGGGCGAGCATTTCTACAAAGGCGAGACCGGCCCGCCCGATTACGTGAGCGCGTATGTGTGGTATGCGCTATCCAAGCGAAACGGCGGAAAAGACGGCGAGAGGATGTTGAAAGTTCTGGCTGCTGAAATGACCGCCGAGCAGTTAGGAGAAGCCGAAACGCGAGTTGATTATTGGCCCGAGGATCCTCCCAAAGAACCTCAGTAATTGAGTAGGAGCAGAGAGAGCGGTCGACAAACTACTTTTTCTTTTCTCTTCCCATTTTTTTTGCGATCTCAGCCATTAATTTTGGTTTCAGGTCGGCCAGGACGCTATCCACGATGTTCGCAATCTCGCTGGCTTCCTCGCCTGTGGCGTGGGAATCGTGATTTTCAGATTCTGCAGTTGCATCGGCGGTTTCCTCTTTGGATTCCGTGACCGCATCGGCGATCTGTGAGCTGAGCTGCGAATCGGCGATTTGCGAATCCATGCTTTGCGAATCGACGACTTGCGAATCACTGATTTGCGAATCACTGATCTGCGAATCGACGATTTGCGAACCAATGATCTGCGAACCGATGACGGATTCGCGTATCTGTTTCCAGTTCGCCCAAGCCGCTGCCAGCTCCGATTCGCCTTGCCGATCGCTGGACTGGGAAGTAACCGTAACGTTTTCTGAAGACGAACTTGACACAGAGGCTGCTTCTGCAGAGATTGTTGTTTCGGCTACGCCGGGGCTGGCCGATGCTGCCGCCGCGTAGGCCGCACTTTCCGTCGGCTCGGCAACAGAGCTTTCGCTGACCGCATCTCCCACCTGAGGGACAACCACTGGATTCGCATCGGCCTGGTGCGCCACCGATTCTTCCCTGCTCGGAGCGGCGGATTGCGGCGCAGGCTCTTGCGGGCTTGACTCAGATCGATCAGAGTACGAAGCCGACTCGACCGAAGACGGTGACATTTCTGAGGCGATTGTTGGCGCTTCCGCCGTTGGCGAAAAGGCTTCAACGGCGGGAGAACTCGCGAAACTGGCTCCCGCTGCGTCGGCTGCGGCGAAAGCCGCATAGGCCTTTTCCATCTCTTGTTCGAGAATGAGCGTCGCTTCATCATCGCAAAGCGGTGCCGGTTCAGCAATCCATCGGGGGCCGCTGAACTCTTGTGTTGCGGCCGCGACTGCCATGGTTACAGGAACCAGTTCCCTGGATTCGCGCTCCCACTTGTCAGACTCTCTGTGCTCTGCGGCATCGCCGCCGTGGCCGTTCGCCGGCGACAGTGAGGCCAGGGCTGCCGTGACTTCCTCGTCGCCAAGGTTCCCGGTCCGTGCGGCGGATGCCTCGCGTTCAGAAACATTTGCTTCGGGCGCCGCTTCGATTTCGGCCGGAACCTCGGCCGTAGATAGAGCTTCGATCGCCGGAGTTTTCTCGGCAACGGCTTCTGCGAATTCCGGTATCGCGGGTGCCGGAATGACCTCGCGAACAACGGCTTCCGCTGAAACTTCCGCTTTAGGAGCCGGCTCTGGAATCACGGCCTCTCGATCAGTCGCCCGTCGCATCCTGTTGGTCGATTCGTTGCCCGGAGTGTTGATCGCTTGTGCGGCAGCTTTGATGGCAGCGATTTCCTCGGCCGTGACGTCCTGCGGCATCGAGGAAAGCAAAGCTTCTTCCAATCCCGATTTCATTTCTACGGGCTTAGGCTCTTCAGTCTTGACGGCGTCGCGCAGACTTGCGATCACAGCAGACGTTTCCTCGGGCGCGGTTTCACGAGATTTGGAGGGAGGCGGCGGAATCGATAGGCGGTTCTTCCATCCCGTCTCGCTGTCGCCAAATTCCTTCGAAGGATTGACTTCCTCGATTCCTGCCAGTGCTTTGGCAAACCGGCTCTGCTTGGAAGGTTGACTTTGCGGAACGATCTTGTCCTCGAGCTTGGTCAGTGCGGTGAGAAGTTCGCTGGCTTCAAACGGTTTGACGATGAAGCCGTCGGCCCGTACGCGCCGGGCTTCGTCAGCCTTAAAGGGCTCCAGTTTGCCCACAGTCAGCAACACAGGAATGCGCGCTGTCTCTGGCGCTTCGCGCAGGCGCTGGCACACCTCGAGCCCACCATAGCCCGGCATATATACATCGAGCACGATGAGATCGGGTTTCGACTCGGCAATTTTCTTAAGCGCCGCCGACCCGTTATTCACCGTAGTGACGTCGTAGCCGGCGTCGCTAAGGATTCTCCGGCCCATATTCTGGGCTGTCACACTGTCATCGGCGAGCAGTATTTTCCGCGCCAAGCGATGTCCTTTTGTCTGAAAGGGGAGATAGCGCGAAGTTAACTTGTCCCGGACTCTAAGTCAATGAGGATAGGAGATTAAGCAGGTTACGACGGACCAGTAACCACTGGCGCAAAGTTAAGCCGTCGAAATTTGATTCAGTCGGAATTACGGAGAGCCGGCACTCACAACGGCAATATTTTATGGATGCCCTTCTTTTTCTTACGCTTGCTGGACGCTGTGGTATCGGTGTCGTCGGCCTGGTCAGTAGCGGAAGATGCCGAGGAAGCGCTACCGTTCGGATCAGTTGGCTTGGCCGAGCCGGTTCCACCGCCTGCCGCCGAACCAGCAGTTGCTCCGCTCTGGATCTCGTTCACCTGCTGTGGCGGCGGCAGGGCCTGGCTATTGTCGTCGCCGACATTGGGTTTTAGTTCGTTAGGATCTGCTGGACCCGCGTTGGGTTGCAACTCATTTGGATCAGGCTGACTGGCAGTGGGTGCCGACGCATCGGCTGCTGGGCTTGCGGCAGTCGTATCCGCTGCGACCGGAGTATCCGAACGAGGAGCGGGCTGATCCGCTCCGGGAACCCCGCCTTTGACGGTTTCGATGGAAAGAGACTGGCTGCCGGTTCCAGTCCCAATCGCGGCCCGGGTCGCTGCTTGCATCACTTGAGTTGCGCTCATCGGCGTGGGATCGACCAGCGTAGGCTCGCCCACTTTCGTCGCATCCGACACGTCCGGATGTTTTTCGAAGGTCTTCATGACTTTCGAGAACTGGCTGGGCTCGCGGCGGCTATCTTCTTCCGCCTTGTTTTGCGCGACCGCAGCCTTGGTCGCTCTCGGCACCGGTTGGTGCAGGGCCAGAAGCCGTGCCCTGGCGTCGTCGGCTCGATCCATTACCGGATAGCGAGTCAGGATTCGGCCGTAAGCTTGCGCAGCACCCTTCGTAAAATCGGCAATCATGCGGGACTTGGCAGCTTCGTTTCCGGGGCGGGCACGCACTAACGCGATTTCGCCTTCGTACGATTGCCCAAGCAGATAGAGAGCTTCATCAGCTTTGCTGAACAGCGGATACTTATCGACCAGAGATTCCAAGCGCGCGATTGCGGCCGGATACGATTGCCGCAAATAGTAGAAACGCCCCACGCTGAATTCGCGTTCGGCGATCACTTCCTGGACTTCCCGAAGACGTTGCTTGGCTTCCGGCACCAGCTTGCTGTCCGGATACTGCATGATGAGCTGCCGGTATTCCTCCTCGGCGCGCATGGCGTGCGTGGGATCCCGATCTGACTTCTCCATCTGCTGATAGTGAATGTTGGCCAGCTTCAGCTGGGCCTCAGCCGCTTCCGGCATGTTGGGGAAGAAGGTCTCAAAATCCTTGTACTCAATTTCCGCTTGGGCCAGCGATGCCGAACCACCCTCGGCGTACCAGGAATCAGCGACCGCCAGTTTGGCGCGCGCAATATATTCGGAATCGGGATAGGTGTTGATGAGGGTTTGCAGCGAGAGCCGCGCCACATCGAAGCGATTGTGTTTCATCGCGTCCATGGCACGGTCGAACAGAACCTTGTCAGGCTGCTTGGAATCGACATTCGCGATCGGGTTGCTGACCTTCTTGTTGGTGCAGGCTATAGTGAACGCCAACACACCCAAAAGAAGGATCACCGGAATACGACGAAACATAAGAACCCTCAGACCCTAAAACTATGCCCAGACTCGTGTGGGACAACGGCAACTTCAAACCTTTTGAAGAGTAGCTTCGGTTGCCGCTTTTAACAATTGCCGGGCGTTACTGGTTGGATCGCCCTTACCGAACACGGCGTTGCCTGCAACCAGAATTTCCGCGCCCGCTCGTACCACCTCGACCACGGTGTCAAGAGCAACGCCGCCATCGATTTCAATCCGGTAACCCAGCCCCCGCCGCTCGCGCAACTCGGCCAGCTTGCGGATTTTGTGCAGCGCTCCTGGGATGAACTTCTGTCCCCCGAATCCCGGATTCACCGACATAACCAGCACGTAGTCGATGATATCCAGCACTTCGCTCAACATTTCGACCGGCGTCGCGGGATTGATCACGACGCCAGCCCGAACACCATGGTCCCGGATCAGGTGCAGCGTCCGATCCAAATGCCGGCAGGCTTCTTGATGCACAGATATCCAATTGGCTCCCGCGGCCGCGAAATCGGGAATGTACAAATCCGGATTCTCGATCATCAGATGGCAATCGAGCGGCAGGCTGGTGGTTTTCCGCAATGATCGCACGACGGGCGGTCCGATGGTGATGTTGGGAACAAAATGTCCATCCATTACATCGACATGGATTACACTGCCGCCGCCCTGGGCCGCTGCTTCCACTTGCTCCGCCAGGTGGGCAAAGTCAGCCGACAGAATTGACGGGGCTAGCTCGATCAATTGGGTTCCGGGCATACAGGCGCTTGCGGGAATTTTAACACGCTGGACAGCCGTCTGGGCGCACTCTTGCGATTTCGCCAGTGGTACACGCCTTCCCGTAAAGGGAGAATGGTAAGGCGAAGGCGCCCCGGCTTGCGATCACAATCCGGTACAATCATTTGTTTGGTTCATCGCGGCGCGGAATGCCGTCGCAGACGACCCACTTCTTATGTCCATGAGAGTTCGCAAAGCTGTATTTCCCGCCGCCGGACTGGGCACGCGCTTTCTGCCCGCCACTAAAGCTCAGCCTAAAGAAATGCTGCCGCTGGTCGACAAACCGATCATTCAGTATGGCGTGGAAGAGGCGCTCGCCTCCGGATGCGACCAGATCATCATCATCACCGGCCGTGGCAAGCAGGCGATCGAAGATCATTTCGATGTCAGCTACGAACTGGAAAAAATGCTCGAGGAGCGCAAGAAAACCGATCTGCTCAAGATTGTGCGCGGCATCTCCGACATGATCCACGTTGCGTATGTGCGGCAGAAGGAAGCGCTCGGCCTTGGACACGCCGTACTGATGGCGCGCGAACTCGTGGGCAATGAGCCCTTCGCGGTGCTTCTCGCCGATGACATCATCGATGCCAATCCTCCCTGCCTGAAGCAGATGATTGATGTTTTCGACAAGACACAATCCTCGGTGATCGCGATTCAGATCATCGAAGGCAAGGCGATTTCTGCATATGGTGTGCTCGATGTAAAACCGGCAGACGGAAGTTTCGACGGGCGCCTGTACGAAATCCGCAACATGGTAGAGAAGCCGAAGCTCGAAGAAGCGCCGTCCGACCTCGCGGTGATCGGACGCTACATTTTGACGCCAACGGTTTTCGAAACTCTGGCAGAAACCAAGGCCGGGATCGGCGGCGAACTGCAGCTCACCGATGGCATGCGCGCCCTGCTCAAGAAAGAAAAAATGTATGGCTACGTCTTCGAAGGCAAGCGCCACGATGCCGGCGACAAACTAGGTTTTCTTCAGGCCACAATCGAGTTCGCCCTCAAGAGAAAAGATCTTGGCGGCCCGCTGCGCGAGTATTTGAAAGGGCTAAAGCTGTAGCGTCAAATGGGGACAGACTGTTCCGTCGACAAAAGGTCGGCAAGTTCGAAGAGTCGATTATGACGCGCCCAGAGTGATCTTGAGTTTTCGTGATTTCTCTTCCACGCTGTTGACCAGGGTTTCTTTGAGACTCTCCAACTTCCTCGCCAAGGATTCACTCGCGAGCCCGAGAATCTGTGCCGCGAGAATTCCCGCGTTAGTAGCTCCAGCTTTCCCAATGGCCACTGTGGCGACGGGAATCCCCGCCGGCATCTGCACGGTCGCAAGCAGGGAATCCATTCCATTGAGCGCAGTGGAAGGAATGGGAACGCCAATCACCGGCAGGGTGGTATGCGCGGCAATCACTCCAGCCAGATGGGCCGCCCCGCCGGCTCCGGCAATGATCACGCGAATCCCGCGGCCCGCGGCCTTGCGCGCAAAGTCGGCGGTGCGATCCGGAGAGCGATGCGCCGAGGTGACATCGATCTCATAAGCAATCCCGAAATCATCGAGCGCCTTCGCGGCCTCGCGCATAATGTCAAGGTCAGAATCGCTTCCCATCACAATTGAAACCAGTGGCTTGCTCATAAATTTTCCTTTTGTCGCGGTGCTGTCATCCTGAGCAACGCGAAGGATCTCTGTACTCTGCGCGGAGTGACCGGGCGCTCCGCTGCGCGAACTACTTTTTCAACGCTCGCGCCGCAATGTCCTTGCGATAATACACGCCCCCGAAGCTAATCTTCCCGACGGCCTCGTAAGCCCTCTCAACCGCTTCTTCAAGACTCGTGGCCCGCGCCGTAACTCCCAGCACGCGCCCGCCCGCAGTGAAATACGCATCATCGTGTTTGGTTGTGCCTGCGTGAAACACTTTTACTCCGGCAACTTTCTCGGCATTTTCAATCCCGCTGATTTTCTTGCCCACTTCGAACGTGCCCGGATATCCTCCCGAAGCCATCACCACGCAAACCGAAGCATCCGCCGACCAGCGAAAGTCGCCGTCGCTGACGCGGCCGTCAATCGAAGCCTCCAGCGCTTCCAGCAAATCGCTCTCGAGGCGCATCAGAACCGGCTGAGTCTCGGGATCGCCGAAGCGGCAGTTGAACTCAAGAACCATCGGCCCGCGAGCCGTCATCATCAGTCCGCAATAGAGTACGCCCTTGTATTCCGCGCCCTCCGCCTTCATCCCAGCGACCACAGGACGCGCGACGTGCTGCAACAACCAATTCTGCATTTGCGCGTCGACCATCGTCTGCGTCGAGTATGCGCCCATGCCGCCCGTGTTCGCGCCCGTGTCACCTTCGCCCACACGTTTGTGATCCTGCGCCGCGGCCAGCGCAGCCACGCGCTCACCATCGCTCAGCACCAGGAAAGAAAGTTCTTCACCCTTGAGACACTCCTCGATCACCACGCGCGCGCCAGCTTCGCCCAGCATCTTACCGCTGAGCATCTCCGCCGCGACTGCCGAAGCCTCTTCCTTGGTCTTGCAGATCACGACCCCTTTGCCCGCGGCCAGGCCGTCCGCCTTCACCACCACCGGCATGTGAAAATGCGGCAAGGCCTCGCCAACTTCCTGTGGGCTATCGCAGATGGCATAGTGCGCCGTCGGGATGTGATGGCGCTGCATGAACTCCTTCGCGAAACTCTTACTGGATTCGAGCTGCGCCGCGCTCTGACTGGGACCGAAGATGCGATGTCCACGACGCGTAAACTCGTCCACCAAGCCCAGTTGCAGCGGCAATTCAGGGCCTACCACAGTCAGGTCGGGCTTGATCCGCGCAGCCAGCACCAGCAGTGACTCGACACTTTTTACATCCGCAGGCAGACATTCCCCCTCGGTGGCGATGCCGGCATTCCCCGGCGCGCAATAGACCTGCGAAACCCGCGGAGACTGGCGCAGTTTCCAAACCAGCGCATGCTCGCGCCCGCCACTTCCGATGACGAGAATCTTCATAGCTCAGGATAAACAAGGGTAGGGAACCAAACAGATGATGTCAAACAGATGTACGAGAAACACCTGGGGACAGCCGCCCCCGGCTGTCCAATCGAGCGAAGATCGATTCTTGCTGCCGTTGCCCAAAGATCGCGTAGAGCGGGCGCCCCCGCGCAGTGTCGTTGAAATCGGTGAAATGTTAGAGCGTGTGCAGATACGCCAGCAGATCGTTGATCTGCTGTTGACTAAGAACCTGGGCGAAGCCTGGCATCTTGTTGCGCCCCAGGCGAACTATATCCGTCACCCGGTCATCATTCGCCGGCATGCCGCTCATCGGCAGATCTTGCCGCTGGAAAACGCCTTTCATGCTGGGCCCCTGCCGTCCGCGAGACGAGTAAGGTTCATGACACCGGTCGCAATAATTGTCGTAAATCTGGCGTCCGGCGATCTGCTGCGAATTAAGTCCAAGTTCGGCATCGCTCTTGCGGCGTTGAACATCGCAGCCGGTCAGCAGGCTCACCACAGAGACACAGAGACACAGAGCAACCAATTCCAAGTTCTCAATTTTAGAGCGGCGATTGATACGACTGCTGGATTGTTCCATTTGTCCGTCGAAATATAAAAACAAACCGCTACAATAATAAAGCAAAGCGCTTGTTCAGCGCGGGAATCGAGTGACTACAAAACGAGTCAACGTAAAACGAGTGTACGAAAAACCGGCCCGCGCCGATGGGACGCGCGTTCTGGTGGACCGCCTCTGGCCGCGCGGCCTCAGCAAAGCTCGCGCGGGGGTGGACAGGTGGCTGCGTGATCTCGCTCCGTCCGATGCATTGCGTCAGTGGTTTCACGCACAGCCGGATGGGTGGAGAACGTTTCGGAAGCGCTATCTCAAAGAGTTGGCGCGCCCAGAATCAGCGGAAGCGCTCGGCGAGCTCTATCGCCTGGCCAATCAGCGAAAAAAGCTGACTTTACTTTTCGCCTCCAAAAATGAAGAGCACAACAACGCGACCGTACTAAAAGATCTGTTGGAAGGAATGCGCAAACCCCCCACTGGAACGGGCCCCGGCGGAGTCCGGGCAGTCCGCGAGCGGCAGTTGAAAAAGATGCCAAGATAAAAAAGCATCCAGCAATCGGCGCTTAGCATTTAATTCGCTATTTTTTCCCATCATTCACGATCGCTTCCACAACACTGTCGATGGCATCGAGAACGCGTTTGTTCGGCAGGTTGAAATTATTGGTCAGGATGGAAAACGCAACCTGCTGGCCGCGCGCAGTGGTTGCATAGCCGGATAGGGCCTTCACCCCGCCGAGCGAGCCGGTCTTGGCGGAAACGTGCGTTCGCGGGTCAAGATTCGCGAAGCGATCGGCAAGCGAACCGTCGACGCCGGCAACAGGCAGCGTACTCCGGAAACTCGCTCCCCAGGATTGACCCGCCGCATAGCGCAGTAATTGCACCACCGCGTTGGGCGTGACCAGATTTTGCCGGGACAGGCCTGAGCCATCATAAAAAACATACTGGTCGCTGGGCACAGCAGCCTGATTCAAGAAACCGTGCAACACTTCGAGGCCGCCTTCGACCGTGCCCGCGGCGCCTTTTTCCCGCCCCAGCAATCGCAGCAGAATCTCTGCGTGCAGATTCTGACTGACCTTGTTGATCACGCGCAGATCTTCGACGAGCGGCTTAGACTGATAGCTGGCCAGCACCAGCGGCTGATTTGGTAAGGCAGGCGAAGACTCGTCACCGCCGCGGGCAGGCGCCGTGGCTGTAACTGTCAAGGTCGAAAGACTCGCCAACTCCGTGTGCCGGGTGGTTTGTTTGCCGTATATCACGATGCCGCGCTTCTCCAGCAACTGATGAAACAATGCCGCGGCGAATTCGGCGGGATCTTCGATCGCCAGAGCTTCATTCGCGCCAGCATCATCGAGCGGCACATTGCCCCATAACGTGAGCAACGTCGATCCGGGTTCGCGGTTGATGAAAATCTTACGGCCCGTTCCCGCGGGCGTCGTGATGATGCGATTGTCGATGTGGTAGTAGTCGGCGAATGGCGTGATGCTGACGAAAGCGTGCTCCCCGGCGCGATCCGCGGGAAGAATATTCACGAACACAACGTTGTCATTGATCGTGAGCGCTGACACCGGAGCGCCGTCAGCCAGAACCAAATCGTCCTGGCTCCAGCCTTCCCCGTAGCGTTCGAAGGCGAAGTAAGAGTCATCGGCGATGATGTTGCCGTCGACATACTTCACACCCTTTTGGACCAGCGCGTCCGCGAGTTGTTCGAGCACCTGAATGGGATGATCGTTGCGCGCGGTATGTAAGTTGTAAGGCAGTTCGCGGCCGGAAAGATTGGGGTCGCCGCGGCCAACCAATACGAGGTCGCCGGTGAGGCGTCCGTATTTATCGAGAACTCCGCTGGTTTCGACAGTGGTGCGCGATGTGTAGTCTGGCCCGATCAGCGCCAGAGCGGCCGCAGTTGTAAACAGCTTGGTGTTGGAAGCGGGAGTGAACAGTTTCTCGGCGTTCTGGGCGTAAATGATTTTTCCGCTATCCAGTGAAACTACCTCGATGCCCCAAAATCCATGGGCTAAATCGGGAGCGGACAGAATGGTATTAATGTGTTTCGCAACTAGATCATGCGAGGCGGCGTTAAGTTGCGTCGCCAGAAGCAGACACACAATAATCGCGAAATCCGCGCGTTTTCTGTTCACGGCAAGTCGATTCTAGCATTGGGTTACGACGGGTTTTAGCCTTTAACACTTAACATTTGGCATCTGGTCCCGCTGGGACATTGTTCGACTCCACAGAATCGCGTTCAGAGTCGAGGGTGCTGAATGCTGAATTGCGAACTGCTAACTGCCGACTGCTGGGTTTAAAATCGGGCGCATGCGACCGGTGTTTGAATGGAGTCTCGGTACTCGTTCTTTGCGGTTGGGAAAGCGAACGCTGGTGATGGGCGTCATCAATGTGACTCCCGATTCGTTTTCCGATGGAGGGCTGCATTTCGACCGCGATCGCGCAGTGGAGTATGGGCTGCAATTGCTGGACGAGGGCGCCGACATCATCGACGTTGGAGGCGAATCGACGCGTCCCGGCGCGAAGGTTTTGCCGAAGACGGAGAGCGCGGACGCCGCCACGGCTGGACAACCGCAGCCGCAGAAACAGCCGGTCAGCGAGCAGGAGGAATTGCAACGCGTGATTCCCGTGATCACGGCGCTTAAACAAAAGCGCCCGGAGTCCGTGATCTCGGTAGACACCTACAAAGCAAATGTTGCCCGCGCCGCGGTTGAGGCTGGAGCCGAGATTGTAAACGACGTCAGCGGATTTCGCTGGGATCCGCAGATGGTGAAGACGCTGGCTGGATTGAAATGTGGCACCGTGCTAATGCACATGCGTGGGCGTCCGGAGGAGTGGCAAACTTTGCCGGCGGTGCCTGACGTGGTGACGTTGGTGAAGCGCGAGCTGCGCGCATGGGCCGATACCGCGCTCCTAGGAGGCGTAAAGCGCGAGCGAATTGTGCTCGACCCGGGATTTGGATTCGGCAAGAGTTTTCAGGAAAACTATCCGCTGCTGAAGCGCTTCGACGAACTGCATGAACTGCGGTATCCATTGCTGGCGGGAGTTTCACGAAAATCGTTTATCGGACGGGCGCTGGCGCGGAACGGCAACGACGCGCCGGTAGGCGAACGGCTCTACGGCACGCTTGCGGCAGAGACGGCGCTTATTTTGAAAGGAGCGCACATCATTCGCACTCATGACGTGCGAGCTTGCGTCGACGCAGCACGAATCGGGGATGTGGTGGTGAGCTAAAGGAAACTAAGATTCCGCTGCTATAATGAAGAATTGCGCTCATGACAAAAAAGCGTTTAGTACGTTCGACCACCGTGCTTTGCGTCCGGCGCGACGGCCATGTGGTAATGGCTGGCGACGGACAGGTCACGCTCGGCGAAGGCGTGATCAAACATACGGCCAAAAAAATCCGCCGTTTATATCAGGACAAGATTCTCGCTGGGTTCGCGGGTTCGACCGCGGATGCGTTTTCGCTATTCAGCCGTTTCGAGGCCAAGCTGGAGCAGTATCATGGCAATATTGGCCGCGGAG
>Ga0209169_10001375_pt1 | contig 14817 bp, 7 predicted proteins | sample HubBroMetageWRM4_FD_188346 | JGI IMG/M metagenome (GOLD analysis project Ga0209169, IMG submission 188346) | Warmed soil microbial communities from the Hubbard Brook experimental Forest, New Hampshire - Hubbard Brook CCASE Soil Metagenome WRM 4... | ecosystem: Environmental > Terrestrial > Soil... | reverse complement strand
AATCACAGCTTCTCTGCTGCCCGCGGAAGTCACCGGCTACTCATTTCTTTTTTCAACCGAGCGAAACCTCGACAGAGCGCACGAACTACGCGGAGGCGCGACCCCGCCGCCACTTGCACTTGCCGCGAGAGGCGGCGCGGCGATGCAGTTGGCCGCTCAGCGCATTGCTCTCAATCTGCGCGATGCCGGCCTTAATGTTCAGGTGGTTGCCGCGGGCGGCGCGCAACACGTTGACCTGACTTTGATGCGGTTGACCCTGGAATCGAATCAGGCGCAGCCGGGGCTTGAGTTCATCCTTCGCGCCGCTGGATTCGCCCTCCCAGTAGTCGAGCAATCGCCTGGTGGCCTCTACAAAGTTGAGCGCCAGGTTGTCGACAGCCACATGCTCATTCCGCTGCTCTATCTTCCCCGGTCGTACGCTGTTGGCGGTCGTGTCCGCGACTTGCGGTTGAGCCCCGACGGCACGCCGATGCTGGCCGGTGTCTCGCTGGAGGACGCACCGTGAACCTGCGCCAGAAGCTGCTGCTGCTGTTCTCGCTCATGGTGGCGCTCATTGTTGCTGTTGTGGCGTGGACGGTGTTGGTCCGCATTCGCCAGGTCTTCGAGCAGCGCGACCAGGAAGAGACCGCACTCTTTGTCAGCCAGTTTCAGCGCGAATTCCAACACCGCTCTGCTGAGGTGGCCGCCGCATTGGATCGCATCGCCGTGAGCGAGCACATGCGGCGCGTGGAGCTTGAGTTCGCGCAGTCCGGCGATGCGGCACCGTTCCTGAACGAAGCCCAGTCGCTCGCGCAGGACGCGCAGCTCGACTTCCTTGAAATTGTCGGTGCGGACGGTAATATCGTCAGCTCTGCCCAGTGGCCTGCGCGCTTCGGATACTTCGAGCCCATTGTGCGGGAAAATGAACAAACCTTCCTGAAGATCGAGGACCTGCCCGACGGAAGCTCTGCGCTTGGAATATTTGCCATGCGCGCCGTCGGCCGCCTGGAATCGAATTCGGTCCAGCCCATTCGCATTCTTGGCGGCGCTCGTCTGGACAAGTCATTTCTCTCCGAACTATCTGTAGCTCCAGGAATGCAGGTCGGTCTATATCGGCAAGAGGACCAATCCGCCTCCGCCACGCAACAGGCCCACGCGGGCCCCGCCATGTTTGCATTCGATCCGACGCGCTTAATCGGAGTGGCAGGTGAGATCACTCACGCAGATCGCTATGAGCCGTTGATCAGCGCCGCGTTTCACACCGGTGAGCAGACGAACTCGATCCTCTACCTCACCAACCGCCGCGAAGACTCGGTGAACGCTACCGCGATTCCGCTCAAAAGCGACAGTGACGCCGTCCTGGCTGTGCTCATCGTCGCCGTTGGGCGCGGAGGCATGGTTGATGCGCAGCAACATATCCGCACCATCGCTTACGGCGTTGCGGCTGCCGGAATTCTAATTGCTATTCTCGCCAGCCTATGGATCGCGGCGCGCGTCTCGCGGCCGATCGAGCAATTGGCGCAGGCCGCAGAGGATGTTGCCGCCGGAAACTGGGAGACGCGCGTGCCCGAACGTGGACACGATGAAATAAGCGTACTCGCGCACAGCTTCAATCACATGACGGGTGAGCTTGTCGCCCAACGCGATCGCCTGGTGCAGACTGAGCGCGTGGCCGCATGGCGCGAGCTGGCGCGGCGGTTGGCCCACGAGTTGAAAAATCCGCTTTTCCCGCTGCAACTGACAGTGGAGAACCTCGTGCGAGCCCGCGAACTGCCGGAGGCGGAGTTCGATGAGGTTTTTCGCGAGAGTACGCAGACGCTCGGCGCAGAGATCGCCAATCTCAAATCAATCATCGGTCGCTTCAGCGATTTCAGCCGCATGCCCAAGCCGCAGCTCGAATGCATCGATGCCAACGAAGCCTTGCGTCGAGTGGCACAACTTTACTTTCCTGCCGCCAAGGGTGATGTGAATGGGGAGTTGAAAATCAGATGTACACTGGAACTCCCCTCTGACCCACTCCGGATTGACGTTGATCCTGAGCTTCTGCATCGTGCGCTCTCCAACCTTGTGCTCAATGCAATGGACGCGATGGCCGACGGGGGCACACTGACACTTTCGGCAAAATCGCGCGAAGACAAAGTGGAAATCAGAGTCTCGGATACCGGCGAGGGCCTGACTCCGGAAGAGTGCGAGCGTCTGTTTACACCCTACTACACCACCAAGCAACACGGCACCGGCCTGGGCCTGGCCATCGTGCAATCCGTCATCGCAGACCACAACGGCGCCATTGCCGTTGAAAGCAAGCCCGGTGGTGGTGCTACCTTTGTCATCACGCTCCCCGCAGCGAATGGAAGCGGATCATCATGACGGTCAAAGCAAATATTCTTATCGTCGACGATGAAGCGAACACGCTGGCATCGCTCTCCCGCGCCTTCCGGCTGGCGGGCCATGAGGCCGTGGTTTGCGACAACGCCGCACGCGCGCTGGAGTTGGCCCGATCGCAGCCTTTTGATCTTATCCTCAGCGACGTTGTCATGCCCCGCCGCGACGGACTCGCCCTGCTTGAAGACCTGAAGATCGCCGGTGTGGCCGCACCTGTATTGATGATGAGCGGCCAGGCGCACATCGAGATGGCCGTGCGCGCCACGCGTCTCGGTGCGCTGGATTTCCTGGAAAAACCGCTCTCCACAGAAAAACTGCTCGTCACCGTCGAGAATGCGCTCAAGCTCACGCGTCTTGAGAATGAAAACCAGGACCTTCGCGCTCGCATTGGCAAGCACACGCTGGTCTTTTCCGGCGAAACCATGCGCCGCCTGATGACCCAGATTGAGCGCGTGGCAGCGAGCGAAGCGCGCATCTGCATTTACGGCGAAACCGGAACGGGCAAGGAATTGGTGGCGCGTACCGTCCATGAGAGAAGTCCGCGATCGAACGGCCCATTCGTCACGCTCAACTGCGCTGCTGTGCCCGCAGAGCTGATCGAGAGCGAGCTCTTCGGCCATGAGAAGGGCTCCTTCACCGGCGCCGCTCAGCGCCACACAGGCAAGTTTGAGCAGGCCCATCGCGGGACACTATTTCTCGATGAAATTGGGGACATGCCGACCGCCATGCAGGCCAAACTGCTGCGTGTTCTGGAAGAGGGCGCAGTTGAGCGCATCGGCTCGGACAAACCCACCGCTGTGGATGTGCGCGTGGTTGTCGCCACCCACCGCAACCTTGAGCAATTGGTCGAGAGCGGAGGATTTCGCCGGGACCTTTATCATCGCGTGGTGGTTTTTCCCGTCGAACTTCCACCCTTGCGCTGCCGCACCGAAGACCTGCCTGCGCTCGTAGAGCATTTCGTGCGCCAGGTGAGCGCGCAGAATGGGTGGAAGCCGATTCTGATCACAGATGCGGCCATCGAAGCTCTCAAGCGGTACACATGGCCGGGGAACATCCGCGAGCTGCGCAACGTTGTGGAGCGGCTGCTGCTGTTGGCTGGAGAAGAAGTTGATGCGGCCGCTGTCGAGCTTACATTGCCATCCATGCGTGCGACTCCCAATTCAGTGAATCGTCCTGGATCTGCGGCGCAGTTTTCCGTCGCGGCGACAGGATCTTTGGCCGAACGTGTTTTGGCTTTTGAACGCGCTGAAATGCTCAAGGAACTCGATCGACACAAACGGAACATTACGCAGACCGCAAAGACGCTGGGTTTGGAGCGAAGTCATCTCTACAAGAAATGCCAGCAGTTGGGAATCGATCTCAAGAGCCCTGACGACCGCGGTTGAGGGGCACACCTGTGGTTTCTTTGATCGCGCAAGGGCCAATTTCAGCGCATTCACACGGTCTGGTGCGAGCACAGCCTTGCAGGAATTGATGTATACGATTACATTGCTTTATGGTGAATCACATGATCCGAATCGACCGCTTTTTCCTCTCTGGCCTCGCCAGCCTGGCATTCTCCTTCTTCTTGCCATCCATGACCTGCTGCTCGGTTTTCGCGGCCGATGCGCCGCACATCGAGCATAAAGATGGGCGCTACGCCCTGATTGTCGATGGAAGTCCATACCTCGTTCTCGGCGGGCAGATTCACAATTCGTCAGCGTGGCCGAGCGAACTGCCCCAGGTGTGGGAGTCGATGGCCGAACTGCACGCGAACACCATCGAAGCGCCCGTTTACTGGGAACAGCTCGAGCCGCGCGAGGGGCAGTTCGATTACGGCAATGTGGATCAATTGGTGGAAGGCGCGCGGGCGCACAATCTGCGCGTGGTGCTGCTCTGGTTCGGCACGTGGAAGAACGGGAACATGCATTACGTTCCCGCATGGGTGAAAACGGATACAAAACGGTTTCCTCACACCATCAGGCCCGACGGCGAACCGATCGATGTCCTTTCACCCATCTCGCGCAATACGCTGGCAGCGGACAAAGCCGCTTTCTCGGCACTCATGCGCCACCTGAAAGAGATCGACTCCGAGAAACACACCGTGCTGATGATCCAGGTAGAAAACGAATCGGGCAACATCGGCAGCGTACGCGACAATTCTGCTGAGGCGAATCGCATCTTCGCCGGGCAGGTCCCGGCCGATCTGCTTGCCGCGGCGCATAAGCCGGCGGGGACGTGGACACAGGTTTTTGGAGCGGATGCCGACGAAACATTTCAGGCGTATTACCAGGCAAAGTATATTAACGAAATTGCTTCCGCAGGCAAGAGCGAGTTCAACATTCCCCTTTACATCAACGTGTGGATCGACTATCCGGCGGCGCAACTGGCGCAGCGGCAAATTGATCAGCCGGGGATCGGCTACCCCAGCGGCGGCGCGGTGCAGAAGCTGGTTGGGATGTGGCGTGCTCTTGCACCCTCGGTCGACATGATCGGGCCAGACATCTACACCGACGACTCGGCGTTCTATCGCAAGACCATGGACATCTATCAACGCGAAGATAATCCTCTGTGGATTCCGGAGACGGGCCGCGGCGACAGCTTTGCGAAGTTCTTCTTCTACGCCCTGGGGAAGGGCGCGATCGGCTTCTCCCCGTTTGGAGTCGACCAGTCCGGTTGGAATATTCTTGGCGATGAGCCATGGAAGCATCACGCTCAGAATTTTGAGCTGATTGGGCCGATGAGCCGCGAGGTTGCCAGCCTGGAATTCGAAGGGAAATTGAAGACTGCTGTCGAGGAACAAGGAGAGGCAACACAGGAAGTTGACTTTGGCGAGTGGCAGGCCACGGTCGCATTTGGATTCCCGCAGGCCGACGGCCGGCGTGCGCCAGGAACCAAGGACGCGCACGGCGCGGCGCTTGTTGCCCAACTGGGGCCCGATGAATTCCTTGTGACGGGAATCGACGCGAGCGTCACATTTCATCTGCGCGGAAAGCAGCCGTGGAGCCATAGCCAGGTGCTCACGGCGGAACAGGGCGTTTATGATGCAGGAGTCTGGAAAAAGCTGCGTCTCTGGAACGGGGATGAGACTGATCGAGGTCTCTGCTTCTACCAGAAGCCGGAAGTGGTCCGACTGACGATGAATCGCTTTTAGCAAACTCCAGGCCCTTATCCGCGAATCCGTTATCGGGGAATCCGGGTGCGTTTTCAGAGGCCGTTGACCGCCGAAGAAAAGATGGCGGCGAAATGGAATGCTGCCGGGCAGGATCCTCTGCCGTGACACTCAACAGGCATGCACGGAGAAGAGTGCCCGCAGATGGTTTGGAAACCTGTTCATCTTGTGATCGCGGCGATCTACATTGCCGGCCTGATCGTTATCGGGCTGGTGACGGGGCGCGGAAAGCGCGATTCCAATCAATATCTGAACGCCACGGCAGCGATCCCCATGTGGGTGTGCGCCCTGGCGTGCATCGCCGCCAACTGCGGCTCGCTGGATGTCATTGCGATGGTGGCGCTTGGTGCGCAATATGGCATTACGGCCTGCCACTTCTACTGGATCGGCGCCATCCCGGCGCTTCTGGTGGTGGCCTTCTGGCTGCTGCCTGCATACAAGCGCAGCGGCGCACCCACGATTCTCGACTTCATTGGCAGGCACTATGGAGAGCAGACACAGTCCCTCGTTGCGGTTTGCATGGCGGCCATGATGATGCTGATTGCCGGTGTCAGCTTGTCGGCACTTGCGCAGTTGACGGCAGCTTTTCTTGGGTGGAGCTTTCTCAAGGCGGTGATGGTCGCTGCGCCCGTTGTCCTGTTCTACACATGGATAGGCGGATTTCGCGCCACCGTCTACTCCGAGCTGTTGCACTTCACGATGGTGCTTGCGGCCATCGTGCCGCTTTTGTTGCTCATGGTCGCGGAGCGGGGCGGAATTCATCAATTCCTGGCTGCGATTCCTGGAAGCCGGCTACACGCGTGGAAGACCGTGCCGCTGCTTGCTCCCCTTGCCCCAATGGATCGCATTGGGCTTGTTTTCGGGCTTGGCCTTGTTCTGAGCTTCAGCTACTGGGGCACGGACTTTGTGCAGATGCAACGCGCGCTCGCGGTGCGTCGGGCGCAGGACGCGCCTTTCATTCCACTCAGCATTGGCGCTGCCAAGCTCGTTTTTGCTTTGCTTATTGTCCTTCCCGGTGTGGCGGCACCGTTCGTTCTTTCGCATAACGCACTCGATCGCAACTGGAACAGCGCTCTGCCCGAGTTGATGCTCCACTATTACCGGCCGGTCTGGCTTGTAATCGGGTTCATGGGTTTGGCGGCCAGCCTGGTTTCAACCTTCTCCAACAACATCGCCGGCTTCACATCGGCCTGGGTGCAGGGGATCTATCAGCGATGGATTCGTCCGCGCGCCAGGGACGCGCACTATACGCGTGTCAGCCGACTGACAAACGCCGCGGCCGTGGTGCTGTCGATTTGCGCGGCATCTTTCGCGCTCCACTTCAGCAGCTTGATGGATTACATCCAGCTTGTGCTTTCCACCTTCAACGCACCGCTGTTTGCGCTGGTCTTGCTGGCTGCGGCTTTTCCCGGCCGGGCATCTCGCGGAGGGAGCGCAGGATTTTTGACGGGGCTCTTTGTCGCGATCTTCCATCAATTACTTGTCCTCTCCGGCTTGCTGCACTACGGGAGCCAGATGGCGGCCAACTTCTACGGAGCCATTCTCGGATTCAGCGCAGCGCTGGCGGCCAGCGCCGCGGTCGCGAAGCTTCGCCCCGTTGCGCCGGCTTCACACGAAACGAAAGCAATTGTCCCATGGCCAACACGCGTTCGTTGGACTGCTCTGACGGCGGGCGGCGGAATCGGCGTGCTCTTCCTGGCCTTCAACTGGATTTTCTGGTAGCCGGCCTGGTGCTCTTATTTTTCTTCTTTCCAGGCTCGATCATGGGTGCGGGGCCTGTTGACTGCCGCACCACCATCTTCATCGGCAAACGGTAGACCTGTCCGGGCCGGTTAACATCGTCTTCTTCCAACCGCAACGCGGCAAAGAGCATCTGCGCATATTGCTTACGCGAGATGCGCAGTGTTGTCAGTGGCGGGTTCACGATGTCGGCCATCTCGATGTCATCGCAGCCGGTGACAGAGATGTCTTCGGGAACACGAAGGCCTTTGTCGCGGGCTGCTCGCAGAGCTCCAATGGCCGTTAGGTCGTTGGCTGTCGCCACTGCGGTCGGACGCTCCGGGCCGCTCAGGATAGCGGCCATGCCGGCTTCGCCGCCGGCGATCTTGAAGTTGCCGCTCACAATCCATTCTTCGCGGGAGGAAAGGCCGTTTTTCACAATCGCATCCAGGAACGACTCGCGCCGCACCCGCGACGTCACCAGTCCCTCGGAACCGCCGATGAAGCCTACCTGTCTGTGTCCAAGCTCTTTCAGATGGCGCACAATCTGCGCCATTCCGCCGGGAAAGTCGACGAGGATGTCGCTCATGCCTGGCCCGGTCCGATAGTGGTCAGTCGTGACGATGGGAATTCGATTCTGGACCAGCGACTCGAGGGAGGCCGACTCGAGCTCGGAACTGAGAAACACTACGCCATCCACGCGGCGAAGCAGCATACGGTGAATGGAACGCTGCAGCCGCGAGGGGCGAAAGTCGGTGTTGGCCACCAGCAGTTCGCGCTCGTTCTCCACCAGCACCTCCTCGAGGATCTTGACCAGCTCCATGAAGAATGGATTGGTCAGATCCGGGATGATGGCGCCATATATTTGACTTTTCCCCTGCTTGAGGTAGAGCGCGCTGTTATTGGGAACGAAGTTCAGGTTCTGGATGACGCGCCGGACCTGAATGGCGGTTTCTTCCGTGACGAGGCTTGAACCGTTGATGACGCGCGAAACGGTGGCGCTGGAAACCCCGGCAAGTTTAGCGACTTCGCGCATGCTGATGGCCATGCAAACCTCGCAGACGGGGAGGATATCCGATTGCGGCGCATTGGCCTGGGGGGCTGCGGCAGCGAGCACGGGATGAAGGCATTATAAAGGAAGAAAAAACCTCTTGACAACGTTTTCACGGGCGGAGTAAGGTTTCTCAGTTTCCCGAACTACCTCGAATGTAACCGATTACATTCGGGCGAAAGAAACGCACGAGCGCGGGCCTAACCCGGCCCTGTTTCCCGATTCGCTTTCCGCTCGGCGTACCGACTTTAACCATTGCAACGACTTGGAGGCAGATATGAAGTTCAGGCGCAGAGGGGTATTCGCATGGGCAGCGCTGGCATTGTTGATGGCGCCCGCAGGCAGGATGCTCGCCCAGGTGGATCAGGGCACCATCACCGGCGTCGTTCAAGATCCGTCGGGGGCTGTGATTTCGAATGCCGCAGTCACACTGACCAACGAAGACGAGGGGCAGGTCCTGAAGTCGAAAAGCGACGGGGCCGGAGTATACGTATTCTCTCCCATCAAAATCGGCAACTACAAACTTTCTGTAACCGCACCAAACTTTGAAACCACCACCCAGAACAACCTCCATCTCTCTATTCAACAAAGACTTAACGTGGTAGTCACTCTGAAGCCCGGCGCTACAACCGAGACCGTGACCGTCAACACCGAAGCTCCTCTGATGCAGACCCAGGAAAGTTCGGTGGGCCAGACCATGGACACGCAGACAATTGACAGCGTTCCACTCAACGGCCGGAACTGGGTGTTTATCGCCCAATTGTCCGCCGGCGCCGATCCGCCGGAAGGCTCGCGCGGGGCCGGAAAAGGCGACTTCAATGCGAACGGGCAACGCGCCGAGCAGAACAACTTCATCCTCGACGGCGTCGACAACAATGTGAACGTGGTCGACTTCTACAACGGAGCCAGCTTTGTGGCGCAGCCTCCTCCGGATGCGTTGGCGGAATTCAAGGTGCAAACCAGCGATTATTCGGCCGAGTTCGGCCACTCCGCCGGCGCAGTCGTCAATGCGAGCTTGAAATCGGGTACAAACACCCTTCACGGAAGCGCTTGGGAATATGCCCGCAATACCGCATTCGACATCCACGACTGGGAGAATGAGCAGCTTCCGGTTGCCCCGTACCACGAGAACCAATTTGGCGTGACCCTGGGCCTGCCGATTATCAAGAACAAGCTGTTCTTCTTTGGCGATGTTCAGGCCAACCGCGTTGCCTTCAGCGAAACCTCCACGGAATCAGTGCCCACGACGCTGCAGCGGGCGGGCGACTTTTCCGAGTTGCTGAATCCAGCGCTGACGGGCAAGTCCGCCCCAATCCAGTTGTATTTGCAGAGCCCGAACGCACCGCCGGTTGCCGTGCCCAACAACTGCCTGGTTACCAGCACCTACTGCACCAGCAGCGTGACAGGGGTGACGCTGAATGCGACCGCACAGACCATGCTGAACGATTTTCCCGGCGCGAACACAAATAACGGCCTGCTCTACAGCAACTATGTTGTGAACCGGCCGGCGGTCGACAACACTTTCCAGTGGGACGCGCGCGTGGACTGGACAATTGCCGCCAAGGACACGGCCTACTCGCGTTACAGCTATTGGAATGAGATGGGCTTCTATACTCCACCGCTGGGCAACATTCTGGATGGAGGCGGATTCGGCGACGATGGCACGCAGAAAAATCTGGGCCAGAACTTCATGTTCTCCGAGACCCATGTCTTCACGCAAAGCCTCACCAACGAAGCCCGGATCGGATACAACTACATGCACACGGGGTTCGAGCACCCCAACGCCGCCAACCTCGGATTTGCCCAGTCGGTGGGATTCGGCGGAATTCCAACGGCTCCCCTGAATGGCGGTCTACCTGCTCTGTCAGTGAGTGGGCTCTCCGGCTTTGGAAGTCCTACCTGGTCGACAACTTCAGAGCATGAGAATGTCTACCAGCTTCTGGACAACATCACCAAGATTGCCGGCAACCACGCCCTCAAGGCGGGAGTAAACTTCCAGAGCATTCGCTTCTCGACCCTGCAGCCGCAACAGTCGCGTGGAAGCTACACCTATAACGGCGAGTACACCAGCAACCTGAACGCCAGCAATACGGGTTGGGGCGTCGCGGACTTCCTGCTGGACGAGCAGAACAGCGCCGGCCTCTCCAACGAAACCACCAACGGCGACGCGCGCTGGAACGATGCAGCCTATTTCCAGGACGACTGGCGCATCAAGCCAAACCTCACCGTCAACCTTGGTCTGCGCTGGGAATATTTCCAGCCCTACCAGGACGTAGGCGGTTACCAGGCCTCGTACAACATGACTGGGCCGGCCACGCTCAACACGTCCACCGGGTACGCCACCGGTTCCGCTCAATACCAGATTCCGGAAGGCGGCAAGAGCTACGCGCAGAATATCTTCACGCAAACCAACAATGCGTTTCCCAATGTGCTTGCCCAGGACAATATCGCTCTGGTCTACACCGACGATCCGCACATCATCAAGGCGCAGCACACCAACTTTGCGCCGCGCGTCGGCATTGCCTACTCACCCGATGCAAGAACCTCCATTAGGGCCGGATTCGGAATCTTCTACGGCGGGCTGGAAAGCACGGGCTACTATCCCAACCTGGGAGAGAACTATCCCTTCCAATACGCCGCCGGCTTCCCATCCGGTGGATGCGGAACCTACAACTGCCCCACGGACGGCATCACCATCGCCAATGGCTTCGCTTCCATCGTGGCCAATGGCTTTGCCAGCGACGTGACCGACCTGCAACTGCGCGGTTCTGATCCGCTCGCGCATACACCTTACACGGAGGATTACAACTTCTCCCTGGAACGAAGCGTTACCAGCGAGATGGTGGCAACCATCAGCTATGTAGGGAACGCATCGCATCACCTCCAGGTTTTTCCCGATCCAAACAACCAGTTGGCACTGGCCAGTCCCGACAACGACGTGACATCGAACGTGGGACAAACCACGCGTCCGCTACCCGATTTCGGCGGCTCGCAATACACCGCCTACGTGGGAGCGAGCAACTATAACGGGCTGCAGACCAAGCTGGAAAAGCGCATGTCGCACGGCTACAACCTGCTGGCCACCTACACCTGGTCGCACACGCTGGACGATGCGCCCACACCGCTCGGAACCACGGGCGACGGCGGTTTCCGGCAGTCCAACCTGGTGCCTCTCAAGTTGGATTACTCGAATACCGGCTTCGACACCCGGCAGCGCTTCACATTCAACGCGCTCTACGATCTTCCCTTCGGATCGGGACGCAAGTTCGTCACCCAGGGCGGTGTGGCCAACGCAATCATCGGCGGATGGTCTGCCAACGCTACATTCGTGGCGCAGTCAGGAAATCCGTTTACCGTTTACCCCACCGGCATCACCTCGCCAAATAACGGCGGTACCCGCGCAATCAAGGCAAAGGATCCGTTCGCGACCGGCGGCACGTTTAATTCGCCGGACCCGAGCATTTCCGTCAGTTGCGCCTCGACCACGCGGAGCCGCGCACACTGGTACAACCCCTGCTCGTTTGAGAACCCGTGGAATGCCCACGATTTTGCAGATGAGCCCGGACACTATATTCCCAACGATCCCACGGATGCAGCAAACCATCCCGGATCACAACCTGTCTTTGTAACGGATCTGCCCTCGGTGCTCGGATTTCTGGGCGGCAAGCGCGACGAGGTTGTCGGGCCCGGCTACGAGCGCGTGAATATGTCAGTCTTCAAGGATTTCAAGACCTACCGGGAGCAGTCGCTCCAGTTCCGGACCGACGTCTTCAACCTCTTCAACACGCCTTCTCTCGGAGAGCCCAACGACACCAGCATTGACAACTCCGGAGGCAACATTACCGGTCCGCGCAACCTGCAGCATCTGTCACCGGACTCGCGCTTCTTCCAGCTTTCGCTCAGATACTCGTTCTGATTGTCCTCAGAGCATCTTTGCGAAACGTAAAACTCTGCGAGGAGATCCACGTCACGGCGGGTCTCCTCTCTTTTTTGGCGGAGGTGGGCAGCACTGTCGACAAAGAAACGCGCACTACGAGTTCCTGTACCATTCCTTCTGGGGCCTGCATTTGAAGGTATCTTTTCCCAAGACGCTTTGTGCATCTGTTTTGACAACGGCCATGTGCATTGCCTGGCAGGCAGCGAGGACTCAGTCTGCTTCTGCTCCTGCCGACACTTCAATGGAAGCGGAATTCCAGGCTGCGATGGCTGCTCAGGATAGCGGTGACCTGGACCGGGCACAGCGCCTTTTGTCCGCTTTGCAGGCGCATCATCCCGACGTGTTTGAGATCAACGAGTCGCTTGGCCTGATCCAAGCGTCAAGGGAAAACTACGCCAAGGCTTTGCCGCTGCTCGAGGCCGCAGTTCGCGAACGGCCGGAATCCGACGCGGCCCATGCCAACCTGGGCGCTGCTCTCTACAAGGTTCATCGAAATCAGCAGGCTGCAGCTGAACTGGAGCGGGCAGCCGCGCTTAATCCTGCAAATGCAGTTGCGCAGCAGAGCTTAGGCCAGGTGTTGCTGGAGGAACACAAGCCGGAGCAAGCCGCCGCGGCATTTTCCGCCGCTGTGCGGTTGAATCCGAGCGACGACGATCTCGCGCTGAGTTATGCCTCAGCACTGATTGCCGCCGGCCACTTCGATCGTGCAAGCCAGGCGCTGTCTTCCGTCACCACCACCGGACAATCGGCGCTTGCGCAATCGCTGCTGGGTGAGGTTGACGAAGGCGAAAAGAAGTTTGAGAGCGCCGAACAACACTTTGCGCGGGCTGTTGAAATCGATCCTTCTGAAGAAAATCTCTGGGAGTTGGGCGTCGAATTCCTGCGCCACTGGACCTTCGATGCAGCCACGCGCGTCTTTCAGGATGCTACCGCGCGATTTCCACAGAGTGCGCGGCTGCACCTTGGACTCGGTGTGGCGCTTTTCGGGGATGCAAAGTACGCGCAGGCAATTCCTGTCTTTGCTGATCTTCTCGAAAGCGCGCCAGACAAAGCCGAGTATGCAGGAATGCTGGGGATGTCGTGTTCGGCCGTGATGCAGGATGCGAATCCACGGTGCGATGCGCTGGTCCAATACGCACAGGCTCACCCGAAAGATGCGCAGGCCTCTTCGTACGCGGCTGCGTATTTGCTTCGCCGCAACGATGCGCACAGCCAGCGGCCTCTGGCTCGTAAGCTGCTTGAAGCCTCGCTCGCCGCCGATCCGACTCTGGCTGAAGCACAATTTCAAATGGGGACCTTCCTGCAGGACGATGGAATGTGGAAGGAGAGCATTCCCTATCTGGAACGCGCTGTCGAGTTGAAGGTCGATTTCTCCAAAGCGCACTATCGCCTTGCTCTCGCATGCTGGAGAACGGACCGCAAGCAGGAAGCGCAGAAGCACATGGACCTGGAGCAGAAGTTTTCCCAACAGGAACAGGACGATCTGGACCATCGTTTACGCCAGGTCACGACCTTTGTCGTCAACATTCAGCAATAAAGGAGCAAACCGGAATGGATCTGACGCGAAGAGAGCTGCTCTTCGGGGCAGCAGCATTACTGGTGGAGCAATGGGCCGCGGGACGCGGCCTTGCACAACCTTCCCATTCCGCCGAGGATAGGAAGGTTGTTCTGGTCACTTGTGGTGGAATGCGCCGCGAAGATACATTTTCGAGCACGGGCCTGGGGAACATACCTCATCTCTACCGCGATTTACTTCCGCAAAGCCTCTTCTATACCAATCTCCACAACGACGGCGTAACCTCTCACTACAACACAATCTCTAGCGTGCTTACCGGCAACTGGCAGCGCGTAGATGACTGGGGCAAGACGGCACCGGCCAGCCCGACACTGTTTGAGTACCTGCGCAAAGCGATGGGGTTGCGCCAGGATCAGGCCTGGCTCATCTCCAGCAACAAGGCGCTCACCAGCCGCATCGGTGCGAGCTCGGTGTCCGCATTTGGGCCCAGGTATGGCGCCAACGTGATCTTCCCGAAACAACTGCTCATCAATGCCGTTGTCCATGCGGCGTCTGAAGGTCGCGCGGTGCACAGCGCCGATCGCGCCACCGTCGCGCCCGAGATTGAAGCCGTTCTCAACAGCGACAACTACGACGGCCTCGGCTGGTCGGTTGGTGGCGATACATCTTCACTCGACCGCATCGCTCTGGGGACCATGCAGCAGGCCATCGACGACCTGGTCCGCACCAACGCACCCGCTACGGGCGACGAGTTCACTCAACTGGTGGCGCTAGAAGTGATGCGGCGCTTCACGCCGGCACTGATGGCAATTACATTTTCGGATATGGAAGTGGCGCACTTCGGTTCTTACTCGCTGCATCTGGCGGGAATTTCGACGGTCGATCGGCTGGTGTACGAACTTTGGAATCAATTGCAGACGATGCCCGCATACAAGGACAAGACAACCCTCTTCGTTCTGCCGGAGTTCGGACGCGACCTCGATGGCTCGAATACCAACGGATTCTTCAATCACCGCCAGGGCAGCGATTCGACACGCATCACCTGGATGATGTGTCTCGGGGACGCCATTCGCCGAGCCCAG
>Ga0209169_10001373_pt1 | contig 14828 bp, 16 predicted proteins | sample HubBroMetageWRM4_FD_188346 | JGI IMG/M metagenome (GOLD analysis project Ga0209169, IMG submission 188346) | Warmed soil microbial communities from the Hubbard Brook experimental Forest, New Hampshire - Hubbard Brook CCASE Soil Metagenome WRM 4... | ecosystem: Environmental > Terrestrial > Soil... | reverse complement strand
CAGCACCGCGAATTTGCTGGCAGCCCAAGCGGGGGGCAGAAACACAACGGCCAAGGCGACCGCTAGTACGGGAAGGAAATGCTTGTGGGTCATGAAACGCCGCCTTGTCCAGGCCATCAGGACTGCAGAGGGAGGGCAGCAGTCAAACGCCACCCTACCCGCCAATATACCACCGTTCTGAAAAGCCGCACTCAAAAAGACTGCTCTTTCTCGGTCAATCCGAATCACCGCCGTCCGGCCCGGTCGGTGAATAATTCGGATTGACGTAGTAATAGCTTTCGAAGAAGCTTGCTGGATACGGGGTCGAGATGCTGGTAAAGTTGCGCTGATGCCTCCTCACACCTCTAACTCGTTTGTTTCCGATATTTTGCCTCTAACTCGTTTGTCGGCAAAGATTTGGCGGGAATTTTCCGCTACCATGATGATTTCAAAAGACCGTGGGGGAAGGGGGGTAGACTGAGACTAATGCTTCTTGTCCGCCGCCACTCGCGGCATCTGCTCGGCAGCTTTGTCAGGAGGGAAATTTGTACTTAGATATTCGATGAAGCTGTCGCGGTCCGCGGGATCGACCACCGCGCCCCACTTAATCATCTTGTCCACTTCTTTCGTCCACGCGCCCTTACTAAGTCGCTGCTGGAGAATGATGCGCGACTCGTGACACTCCAGGCACGCGGTGGTCACTTTAGCTTGTGCGGGCCCAGCAGGCAGTTCAGGAGATTGAGCGTGCGCCAAAAGAAGCAGGCATGAGGCCAGCAAGAAAAAAGCTACGACCGTCGACCGACAATTACGCTTCCACATGGATCTTCACCTGATCATAGGCGTTAAACAAATAACCGCTGGGATTCCATTCGGCTGTGGCCGGCTGAATACGGCCCTGGCTGTCGGTTGCGCGCGACCATATGGCATAGTCGCCCGCCTTCTGAGCCTTCCAACTATGACTCCACAAGCGCCACGCATACCTCGAGTGCTCGCGCCCCAATTGCGCCGCTTGCCAGGTCGCGCCCGCGTCGGTCGAGACTTCTACCTTAGCGATGTCCGCTTCCCCGGCCCAGGCTGCTCCATGAATATGAATGGACCGCGAACGCAAAGTCGAATCATCGACCGGGCCGGCAATCACCGACTTCACCGTGAGCCCGGTGACCACGTGACTGTCGTCGAGGTTCAGCGGATCGCCCGGCTTCAACGCATGGTTGGGCATGCGGTATCCCGGCTTCATGAAGTTGCCGTCGAATTCTTTGTCAAGCACTTTGATCTCGCTCAGCCACTTGCAGGAGGCCGCGCCGATCCAGCCGGGCACCAAAGCACGCGCAGGAAAACCGTGATGCTTGGTGAGCGCCGCGCCGTTCATCTGCATGGCAATGATGGTGTCGCTGTCGCTGGCTTTGTCAATGGGAATGCTGCGAATGAACGGTGGCACCTTGCCCGGTACCTCGTCCAGGCCGTGAAACATGACATGCTTTCCGCTCGATTTCACTCCGGCGCGCTGCAAGACATCGCTCAATCGTGGCCCGCTGAAGCGTGCGGTGCCTACCGCACCCTTTTGCCATTGCACTCCAGGAACATGCGGGCTATAAAACGCCCGCCCGTTGCCCGCGCATTCCAAAGTGTTGGTGACGGCGTGCGGCTCCATCCGGACCAAATCCGCGAAGGTCAAGGTCAGCGGCTTCTCGACTTCGCCGGTGATTCTCAATTCCCAGGTTTCGCCGTCGAGTGTGCTGGGCTCGTGCATATGATTGCGCACGAAGAAATGCGGTACCGGTGTGATCCAGGTGTCGAAAAACTCCGCAGGCATTTCCAGATCGAAGAATCGCGCCGAGCGGACGATCATTCCTTCTTCCCCCGGAATGACCACCGGAGAATCGTTCGCAGCCCAGCTAAGCAACGGATGGATGGCGCCCGCTGCGGCCACTGCGCCCGAGACTGCTTTCACAAAGTCACGTCGTGAGATCATCTTTTTCCACGTTCCTTCCGGACCAAACATTATGCAATCAACCGATCGTCCCGGACAACCACAACAGCCGGCACTTTACAGCGCCGGCTGAGTGGTGCCAGGACGGAGTCCGCGAACCATTATTGCTTATCTGCGGCTTTGCATTGTTTCGAGATCGTCCGTACATCGTTCTGTACGTCGGCAACCTGAAGCGGTACCCCATCGACTCCGTGTACAGTGTCGCTGGGATTGCTCCCCGCTTTCTCGGACGTTACTCCGGTCTTGATGGTCCCGGGAAGTATTTTTCCCTTGACCTCGACTTCATGCCGAAGTTGACGGTCGAGCTTGTTGCCTACGCCCTTTAAGACATACACACTGCCGCTCTCGTTTTCGACAACGATGTAGTTCCCCCGCTGACCTTGCAGGCAGCCGCGAACGGTGCTTATTTTGGATGTTGGCGCGCCGGCGTTTCCACTCGATGCCGGCGCAGTAGATGAGTCTTGTGCCACGGCTACCGCCGCCATGAGCGAGAAAGCCAGTATGACAACAAGAGTTTTTGTGCGATCCATATCAATCCTCCTCCGCAACCTAAGTTGGTGTTCCGTTGCAATCCTGACCTATTCGAACTAGAAGTTGTAGATCAGGTCAAACTGCAAGCGATTCAGATACCCCTCTTGTTCGCCTGCCTTGGTAATGGTCGGAACGCTGGTGTTGTAGTTGTTGAACAAGGCGACGTTGTTCTCCAGGTACGTATTCAAAGCACGGCCGCGCCACCAGGTGAAGCTGGCGAGCGTGTTGGTGCGCAGTTTCCAGAGCGCGTAGACGCGATTCTGCAGGATGTTGGTCGGCGCCCGCTGATCGCTCTCAACAAACGAGGCGATGGCAGCGTCCTGCTCTTCGCGGTACCAGGCGTAGCCAAATTGAACATCGTTCTTGTTCTTGGTTTGCCCCAGGCTGAAATCGAACCCGTATTCTTTATTCTGGCTTCCCAGGTTGGAGAGCACGTTGCCCTTGGTATCCAGCGGATGGGCTGCTGCCTGCGGATTGTCCAGCAGCTCGACCAACAAGTTGATGGGTAAACGTGTAATCCCATCCTGGATCTGGTTGTTCACGATGAAGTCCACGTAGTTGAACTCGGAGTAGAAGTGCACAACTCCCTTCGAATCCACGAACGTGGCATTGGTCATGCCATTGGGCGCGAAGACACAGGGCGCAAAACTGGAAAACCCGTTGCCTTTGGCGCAACCTTGACCTTCGCCGGGGATCGGAATTCCGGTGATCGGTTTAGTGGCGCCTGCCGGCAGGTAGCCGGTGCTGGTCGCTCCAGTCACGAATGCACTTTCACTCAGCAGGGCGTCGGGACGGTTCCACTTCAAGCTCAGCAGGGACGGGGTAGCCGTCCAGGGGCCGATCTGTAGTTTGGCCGAAACCTGGCCGCCCAGAGCGTAGGAATCCTGCGAGGCTATTCCCGGCTTGCCGTTGGCTGCGTTATAAAGCAGTTCAATCGCTTGCGCGGTAACATTCTGCACCGGCCCGGTGAAATTGAACGAAGCCTTTTCGTCGAAGCCTTCTGGATTGATGTCGGGATCGAAGGTGACCGAGGTCCGTTGCCAGGTATAGGCAAACTTACCACCTGTCAGAGAAAGCCACTGATGCGCGACTGGATTATAGGTGATGAACCCACGATCAAGAGCGATCGTTTTGCGATCGAAGGCGCCGGTGAGGGTCTCATTGGTCGAGGTGGGATTGCCAAGAGCTCCCGTAGCGATGGCTAATCCACCGATGAAGTCTTCATCCAACTTGCCATCGATGCCGAAGCGGACGCGAATGCGCGCCTGGTTGAGGTCGGGAACGCCCTTCTGGAAATAATCTTCGCCGCGGATGCGGACATCACCGCTGAAGCGGAAGCGGCCCAGCGCGGCTTGCAGCGCGCTGACCTGCTTACCCGTCTCCTGGGTCTGGCTACTAACGGCAGCCAGCGCGGTAGTCGCTGCAGTGGCCTGAGTAGAGGCTTGAGCCGCGGCTTTCTGGGCGTCGGCCGCCGACTGTTGCGCCTGGGTTGCCGTGCCCTGAACCTGGTCCGCGCTGCTCTGCGCTTTTTGCGCATTGGCATTGGCCTGTTGCGTGGCATCAAGCAATTGCTGCACTTGCGACCTCAACTGCTCGAGTTGCCGGTTCTGTTGCTCGGTCTGGCGTTGTTGCGCCGCCAGGGCGTCGCGCAGTGCTTGCACTTCCTTGGCAGTTACGGCGGTTGCCTTAGTGGTTGTTTTCGCACTGGCCTTGGGTTGGGAGTCTGTCTGTGCTGAGACAGTCACCGCCAAGGCAAGCACAACGAAAGAGACTAGCGATTTCATTTTCTTTTCTCCTGAGTTGAAACTTAAGGGCCGGTGCCGCCATTCGCCGGAACCGAAAACCCATACTTCTTCAGCAAATCCACAATCTCGGGGGATTTCACAAAAACCAGAAACGCTCGGGCCGTTTCCTTTTGTTGTGAAGACTTCACAATTACCGCTGCCTGCTCGATTGGGGGATAGTCGTCTGCCGTGATTTCCACGTATTTCCCTTTGTCTTTCAGGGAAGGCCCCAGCGCCAACGACAGGGCGACGATGCCCGCGTCGGCGCTGCCGGATACCACAAAAGTCGCAGCTTGCGAGATGTTTTCTCCCAACACCAACTTGCCGGCGACCTGGTCGTATAGCTTCTCGCGCCGCAACGCGGCAACCGCCGCCCGGCCATAGGGCGCGTGTTCCGGATTGGCGATGGCAATTTTCTTGATGCTAGGGTCCAGCAGCACTGGCAGACCCCGGCTTAGGTCGACCTGCGATTGCCGCGGCACACAAAGCACGATCTTGCCGACGGCATACTCGTATAGGCTTCCGGGATCGGCGAAGCCGGCGGTCTCCAGTTTCTTGGCGTAGTCGAGATCGGCCGAGAAAAATAAATCGAAGGGCGCTCCATTTTGAATCTGGGCAAAGAAATTGCCCGACGACCCGAAGATCAATTTGACTTGCTTGCCAGAGGCCTTTTCGAAGCGAGCAGCAACGTCCTGAAAGGCGAACTGGAGATCGGCTGCCGCCGCGACGGTGATGGTTTGCGCGCAACAGAGAGCAACGCCGGCGACCAAGAGCAAAATGAGAACTACACAAAGCTGGCGAATTTTCACGGAGCACTCCTTATTGAGGATGGTTTGGAATTGTGACCAAGGCTTACCGCAAACAGAACCAGCCTGGAGAAGGCTGCAACAGGTGCCATGAAACGGTCAGCGACTGCGCGAAGGCAGGCCCACCGTGCGTCCCTGTTCACTCTGGTTCGAGAACCTTGGTTTATCCCATCCTGGAAGCATCCGTCAAGACATGCACTGAGAAGCCTGGGTGTTCGCAGGCTTCGTCCGGACCTCCTAAGACCAGCTTTGTTTAGATTGTTCATTATCTGGATTATGTCTATCTACTAACTTATATCGCGGGCCCGGCTCTTCCCCTCGTCCGCCAACTCACCTTCCAAACTTGGGAAATCGCGAAGCCTGAAGTACGTGCTTCTTATGTTGCCGGAGCCAGCCCCCACTTGTGCTGCAAACGTCGTTCAACAGTCTTGAACACCAGACCATCGACCAGATACCCAATTGCGACAATCAGGATCATCACCGCAATCACCTGGCTCATGTCATTCAGGTCACGTCCCATCATGAGCAATTGACCCAATCCCAGGCTTACGAAAATCATTTCCCCTGAGATCAGAGAGCGCCAGGCGAACGCCCAGCCCTGCTTCAGGCCGGAAAGGATGTAAGGCAAACTCGCCGGCAGCAGCACGTACCAGAACAGTTTGAAGCCGCGGGCCCCGAGATTGCGGCCGGCCATGCCGTATATCTTTGGCATCTGTTGGCGTCCGGTCTCCATGGCAATGGTGACCGAGAGCAGCGAACCCATCACCACCACAAAAAGGATCGCCTTTTCAGTCAAGCCGAACCAGAGCACTGCCAGCGGCAGCCAGCAAATGCTGGGCAGGCTCTGCAAACTGACCAGCAGACCCCCCATGGTTTCTTCCAGAAACTTGTTGCTGGCGACACCCAAGCCCAGAACCATTCCGAGCACCACCGACAGACTGTAGCCGAGCAGCATGCGTTTCATGCTGACCGCGATCGCGATCCAGAAACTGTGATCGGCAAAGCCAGCCCAGAGTGACTCCAACACGCCTTGGGGGGGTGGGAAGACGTACGGTGGCCAGATCTTCAGTTTGGCCAGGACAATCCACAGCCCGGCCAGCACGGAATAGAAGAGAGCCTGTTTAGCGAACCGCTTCATGACTGTACTGCTCCTCCAAGGATTTATTGATCTCTTCCCGAAGATCATTCAGGATCTCGCGCGCAGTCTTTGCAACCGTGACGTCTTCAAGCTGACGTGGCCGCGGCAGGTCGATTAGAAACTCACGCTTTACCCGCCCCGGACGAAAAGTAAATAAGGCCACGCGACCCCCCAACCGGACCGCCTCCCGCACATTGTGAGTGACAAAAATAATGGTACGGCCGGTCTCCGACCAGATGCGCTCCAGTTCGTCGTGCAGCAGGTCGCGGGTTTGGGCATCCAGCGCGGCGAAGGGTTCGTCCATCAGCAGTACATCAGGCTCCGAGGCCAGCGCCCGGGCCAGCGCTACCCGCTGCCGCATTCCTCCCGACAGTTGGTGGGTGTAGCTGTCCTTAAACTGCCCCAGATGCACCAGTCGCAGATAATAATCCGTCTTCTCGTTGCGCTCCGCTTTTGAAATACCCTTCATCTTCATGCCGAACTCGACGTTCTGTCCGACCGTCAGCCAGGGAAAAAGCCCGAGTTCCTGGAAAATGAGAATGCGATCAGTGCCGGTGCCTTCGACCTGCTTGTCATCAATCAGCACCCTGCCGGAGCTCGCCGGCTGCAAGCCCGCGATTAGGTGCAGCAGGGTGGACTTGCCACAACCCGACGGACCGACAATGCACAGGAATTCGCCTGCCTTCACCTTCAGGTTGATATTGTCTAACGCCAGCAGCCGCGAGCCGCCGTTGGTCTTGTAACTGAGCGAGATCCCCTCAAGCGACACTTTAGGAATTGCGGGCTTGTTTAAATGGCGAAGAGAGATGGTCAGGGCTGCATCTCCCGGCTTCCAGCGCGCGGCGGAACGAACCCGAGAGCGGCGATCGCCGGTCGTGACAGATTGGTGGGCGGGATTCGGTGTCATTGGATGGCCTGCTTCCCCTTTTCCTTCAAAACCTGGTTCAACGGACCCAGGTCATACAGACTGGAAAGATCCGGCAACTGTTTGCCCAGAAACCCAGCTTCATACGCCGACTTCGCCGACGCCAGCAACGAACTGCGCAGCGGGTCGTAGGTGATCTGCAGCCGTCCAAAAGCTTCGTCCAGCACGGCCGGGGGGAGGGCCTTACCGGTTTCTTTTGCGATCTGTTCGTTTAGGATCTTCTTGGCTTCCGCCAAATGGCCGTTGATCCAGTCAGTAAGCTCAACGTGTGCCGTGAGCCAGTGCTTCACCAGCTCGGGATGCTCCCGCAGGAACTTGGGGCTCACAACGAGGTTGGTGACTACGAACTGGCCTTGGGGCCACAAAGTCCGCTCATCCAGAAATAGATGAGCGTTGCCTTCACGAATCAAGCGCGTGGCCCACGGTTCCGGAGCCCACGAAGCATCGAGCTGCTTTTGCAGAAACATGGTCAGTTGGTCGGGATTGGCCAGCGGGATCACTTGGACGTCACCGCCTTTGTCGGTCGGCTTCATCCCGTGCGCCTTCAACCATGCCCGCAACGCAACATCCTGCGTATTACCCAGTTGCGGCGACCCGACTCTCTTGCCGTGGAAATCTTCCGGCTTGTTGATTCCCGAATCGTTGCGCACCACCAGGGCGGCTCCCCCGCTCGCAGCGCCCGCAATCACGCGCAATGCTTCCCCGTTCGAGCGCAGATAACCGCTGATGGTCGGATTGGGCCCAACGTACGTCATATCGATCGCACCCGCAAACAATGCCTCAATCGCCGAAGGACCCGCATTGAAACTGGTCCACTCGATCTTCACACCCGGCCCGAGCGCCTTCTGGAAAGCTCCGTTTGCCTTCCCCACCATGGCCTGGGCGTGGGTGATGTTGGGAAATGCGCCCACTCGAACTATGGTCTGGGCAAATCCAGGGACGGTTGCTAAAACCACCGCCAACCACAGAAAGTACGGCTTATTCATCTCAACCCCGGCCCGGGTTCCCGTGAACCACCATCGGCAGAACACCGCCTTCGTCTTTCTTCTTGCGGCCTTTCTTCGACCTTGGCGACTTCGGGCCTACAATGTCGGCCAGCGTGGTGTTTTCCAGGATCTTGGCGGCCGCGTCGCGAACATCAAGGAAGATCTGGTAAAGCTTGCGGTGCTCGGCATCCCGATCAATGAGGGAGCGCAACTGTTCGGCATCCCCAAACGGGGCCAGCGGCCCATCAATCAGCCGGATGATCTCGCTGAGATGGATTTCATCGGGCGCGCGCCGCAACTGGTACCCACCCTTGGCTCCGCGTACGCTTTCCACAATGCGGGCGTTCTTCAGTTCCAGCAGAATCAGTTCCAAAAACTTCTCCGGAAGGGCCTCTTCGTAGGCGATGTCGCGAATGCGAATGGCACCCTGGTTATAGTGGCGCGCCAGCATCATCATGGCCTGCAAGCCGTACAGTCCTTTTTGTGAGATCTTCATGGTTTGGCAGTATGCCACAAAACTCTATTGCTGTAATAGAGTTTATTGACTTTAAGGAGTATTAGCACGCACCCTGCCATTCCGGAGGCGGAAATGGAGAAAGGAACTGCTTATTTATGAAAGGTTTAGAAACTCCCGGGGGTGCAGCACCGGGCCCGGGCTGCATATGGCTGCACACAGAAAGACAACACGCGATGGGAATCCGCCGCGGAAGCCGCCTCGCTATGCCACGCGCAGAACCTGCACCGTAATGTTGTCCGGACCGCCGCGTTCGCGGGCGAGATTGACCAAAGCGCGGCACGCAGTGGCCGGCGGGTTCTGGATCACGCCGCGCTGCAACTCCTGATCACTGATTTGCCCCCACAATCCGTCGGTGCAAAGCACCAGAGCATCTCCCGCCTTCAGCGGCATCGGCATTTCAGGGGTTTCGACCGCAATTTCCGCCCCCGCACCCAAAGCCGCAGTGAGAATGTTTCTTTGCGGATGAGCCTCGGCCTCTTCCGGAGTAATGACTCCACTATCTACCAAACGCCCGACGTACGAATGATCGTGAGTCAGCCGGGTGACATCATCCTTAGTTATGCGGTACAAACGGCTGTCGCCGACATGGGCGTAATAGAGGCGGTTGCCCAGTATCACCAGCGCGGTGGCAGTCGTGCCCATTCCCCGCAGTTTGGCATTGGCCGCAGCGTATCGTTGAATGCGCTGGTGGGCTTCGTGAAAGCCCGCAGTGAGCAGGGCTTGAGGATCGGTGGCAGGCGTGCCGGCATAGGTCTCCTGGATGGCTTCCACCGCAATCCGACTGGCCTCCTGACCGCCTTCGTGGCCACCCATGCCATCGGCCACTATGGCGAGCCTGCCCTTGTGGGCGAATTCCGCATCACTAGCCGGCTCCCAATAGGAATAACTGTCCTCATTGTTCTCGCGTTGGCAGCCCAGATCGCTCAGGCCTGCGACTTCAATTCCCGGTCGAATTGGCATGAAACTTCGGATTATACCTTGTGGTCGGGAATTGTTGTGGCTATCGCCTTCTTCGTAGCGGGGCTACAGCGCTTTCCCCTCTGCACTGCCGATCATTGGCTTCCAGAAGAATCACTTAAGTTCGCCCACTCCGAGTCCGACATTGACGGGGACACGATGTCGCCCACGATGCTGCCCTTCCCGGCCATGAAATCGAAGATGTCGTCCGCGCTCCCGTCGGCTGGCACCAGCTTGGCGATTGGCTTGCCGTACCTGGTGATGAGCACAGTCTCGCGCTTCGCCTGCACCTGGTCGATGATGGCTACGCAATTTACTCTAAAGCGACCTGCTGTCATTTTCTTCATCGCTGCGCTCCTCGGTCATGTCGATTACAACACGGTCTCACTCATTTTGCCGACTAAGGCTTTTCTGTCAGATGACATTTGTCACCGCCCGCTGATGATGATCTCCACTGGTGCCGCTACCCGCGATCTACGAAGATGAGCTTGCCTGGGCGAATCCTGAACCGCTGGGCAGGAACGAGGTAGCACCGAATGCTTGCCACCATGCCGGACGTTCAAACCGATCGCGATAAAGGATCTTATTCTCCACCAGCCGTCGTCGCACAACTGCAGCGGGTCAGCAAGGTATTTGGCGAAGTGCAGGCGCTCCGCAATCTGGATTTCTCGGTGCGCGCCGGCGAACTGCTGGCCCTGCTGGGACCGAATGGCGCGGGCAAGACCACTGCGGTCAAGCTCTTCCTGGGGCTGATGCGGCCCACCGCCGGAACCGTCAGCGTTCTGGGTGGAAACCCGGTTCACGCCGAAGTCCGCACCCGCATCGGAGCTATGCTCCAGGTCGCCAAGGTGCCGGAGACCCTGCGGGTCCGCGAGCACATCGACCTGTTCTCGTCTTATTATCCGCGGCCGCTGCCGCAGGACGAGACTTTGGCCATCGCAGGATTGCAGGAAATCAAGAACCGTCCTTTCGGCGAACTTTCCGGCGGCCAGAAACAGCGGGTCTTATTCGCCCTGGCCCTGTGCGGCGATCCCGACATCCTCTTCCTTGACGAACCAACGGTTGGCCTCGACGTCGAAGCCCGCAGGGGCCTGTGGGAACAGATTCGCAAACTGGTGGCGCGCGGCAAGACCATCCTGCTCACCACCCACTATCTGGAAGAAGCCGACGCGCTAGCCGATCGCGTGGCCGTCATTAATCGCGGCGAGATCATTGCCGAAGGGACACCGTCGGAAATCAAAGCCAAGACTTGCGGACGTCGCATCCGCTGCTTTAGCAGTCTTGCTATCGAGACCCTGCGCGCGTTCCCCGGAGTTGCCGACGTGCGTATGGACCGCGACGCCTACGAGATCCGAGTGGCCGAAGCTGAGCCGGTGCTGCGCGAGTTGTTACGACGCGACTCCACCGTACACGGCATCGAGGTCGTCGGCGCTGGACTCGAAGAGGCTTTCCTCGCGCTCACTCAAAACGGCAGTTCCGGACCACAGACCCCAGGGAGGCAATAAAATGGCAACCGCTGCAACTACGATTCACGCACCCGTTCTTGACCGGCCTTTCGGCCAGACTCTTGCCATTTATGCGAAAGAGGCCAAGTTTGAATTTCTCACCCGCCTGCGTTTGCGCGTCTTCTCGCTTTCGACCATCGGTTTCCCAGTAATGTTCTACATCTTGTTTGGCCTGGTGCTGAATGGCAGAGAAGCGGCTGTGGACGGCACCCACTTCGCCACTTACCTGATCGCCACTTTCGGCACGTTTGGCGTGATGGGAGCGTCGTTATTTGGAACGGCTGCGGGACTGGCGACCGAGCGTGGTCTGGGATGGCTGCAAGTGAAGCGCGCCAGCCCCATGCCGCCATTCGCCTACTTCGCCGCGAAAGTGGTCATGAGCATGATCTTCAGCGCCGCCGTTGTGCTCTCGCTATTTGCATTGGGAGTTACTCTCGGCGGAGTTCATCTCACCGCAATGCAAGCCACAAAACTGCTGAGCATTCTCGTCCTGGGCTCACTTCCCTTCTGCGCCATGGGATTAGCCATCGGATATTTCGCCGGTCCCACCTCGGCGGCGCCCATCATCCAGTTGTTCTATCTTCCGCTGTCGGTCTGTTCGGGACTCTGGGTTCCGCTGATGCTTCTCCCCAAGGTGTTGCAAAAACTTGCTCATTTCCTGCCGCCATATCACCTCGCGCAACTCGCGCTGGGAGTAGTCGGGGCCGGACAGCAGGAATCGGCCTGGAGCCATTGGGCAGTCCTGATCGGATTCACTCTCATCTGCCTGGGCGTGGCCCGGATCGGGTTCCAACGCGACGAAGGTAAGACCTACGGCTAGGACTCACATAAAGAGGAGTCTCCATGCATACAAGAACCTGCAACTCGGCAATTTGGATTCTGGTTGGGCTGGCAATTCTGCTGCTCATGTTTCAAACCAGCATCGGCCTGCTGGCGGTGGTGCTTCCCGCCTCTTTAATATTTGCGGGAGCCCTAATGTGGTCGGGGAACCGCCATGCCAACCTGACGCGCGACCACGAAAAGCGGTAGCCTAGAGCTGAAAATGAAAATTGTCACCAAGAACCTGGAGCACGGCTGGGCCTTTTACATGCCCCTGGCGTACTTCGGTTTCTTTTATCTACAGCCAATTTTCGAACATGCAAGCGGGAAGCAGTGGTTGCTTACCGTGCTCGGCACCCTCATCTTTCTTGCTCTTTACCTCGGTATCCTTTGGACCGGCCGCAAGTCCTGGCAACTGGCTGGCTTGGGCGCTCTGGTCGCAGTGGGCATGCTCTATGCACCCTTTAACGGCGGAGCATCGTGCTACTTCATTTTCGCCGCCGCCCTGCTTCCTTATGTTGTAGAAACCGAGGCCGCCGTTCTAGGACTGATCGGCACCATCGTGGCCCTTTCCGGACTCGAGACCTGGCTCCTGCACTTGTCAGGCTGGTTTTTATTTTATGCGGCTGGCCTATCGGTCGTAGTCGGGGCCACAAACATTTATTTTGCGCAGCGTACCCGCATGTACCACCGCCTGGCGGCCGCCAATGACGAAATTGAGCATCTGGCCAAGGTCGCGGAGCGCGAGCGCATCGCCCGCGATCTGCATGACGTGCTGGGTCACACCCTTTCCGTGATCATCCTGAAATCGGAGTTGGCGGGAAAGCTCATCGATCGCGATCCGCAGCGGGCCAAAGCGGAGATCGCCGACGTGGAAAAGACTTCGCGCGAGGCGCTGGCTGAAGTGCGAACCACCATTCGCGGATATCGCGGCTACAGTTTAGACGCCGAACTCAAACAAGCCCAGGCCACTCTCGAAACCGCCGGCGTCAAGGTGAAATCTGAGTCCGCCGAGGTTGCGCTTACGCCAGTGCAGGAAAGCGTGGTCGCGCTGGTAGTGCGCGAGGCCGTGACCAACGTTGTCCGCCACGCCGGAGCCCGCCATTGCCTGCTGCGCCTGGCGCCGGTCAACGGCAGTTGCCGCGTCGAAATTCAAGACGACGGCCGCGGCGGTGGCGCCGCCGAAGGCAACGGCCTGCGCGGCATGCGCGAACGCATCGAGGCCCTGGGCGGAACGTTGCAACGGGAATCCAATCCTGGCACGCGCCTCACTATCGAGTTCCCCATCACTCCCGCTGCGAGAAATGAGATCTGTTGACCACAGCTTCCAAAACCGGGCGCAAGCTGATTCGCGTTGTGATTGCCGAAGATCAAGGCATGGTTCTCGGCGCCCTCGCCGCCCTGCTTGAGATTGAAGGCGACATCGGCGTGGTAGCGCGCTCGCGCAATGGCAAGGAAGCTCTGCGCGCCGTGCTCGAGCACAAACCCGATGTCTTCATCACCGACATTGAAATGCCCGAGATGACCGGCCTCGACGTCGCGGCAGAATTGAAAAGGCGGCACACCGGCACCCGAGTCATCATTCTCACCACTTTCGCTCGCGCCGGATACCTGCGTCGCGCACTCGAAGCCGGAGCCTCCGGATATTTATTGAAAGACATGCGCGCCGAGGAACTCGCCGAGGCTGTGCGCCGCGTGCAGCAAGGCTTGCGCGTCATTGATCCGGAACTGGCCACCGAAGCCTGGGCCGAGCCTGATCCGCTCACCGACCGTGAGCGCCAGGTGCTGCGCCTGGCCGGCGACGGCAAAGCCAGCGGCGACATCGCCACCGACCTCAACCTGTCCGAAGGCACCGTACGCAACTATCTGTCCGAAGCCATAAGCAAACTAGGCGCCAACAACCGGGTAGAAGCCGCGCGCATAGCGAGAACCAAAGGCTGGCTGTAGATTTGCAGTGAAACTGGGAAGCTATTAGCTAGAAGCTGTTTTCTGGTGAGCGCGGCAGGACTCGAACCTGCGACCCATGCCTTAAAAGGGCATTGCTCTACCAACTGAGCTACGCGCCCACGCTCATTAAATTTAACACACCGCCAAGCGCCCCATGCGCGACCCTGGCAGCGTCCCCAGAAGAGGCTGCACGTTTCATAAACTCTCGTCGCCGGATCCCGCGTCGAATATCCCTCCGGCACGACTTACAAAACTTGACATTTTTCTGGTTGACATAGGTAAGTCGTGCGGATAAAGTTTGTTGCCGCAAGAGCTGTATTCCCCGGGGCAGTTAACTTCTTCGCCGGAGGCACCTACGATGTCCTGCTTCGTCCGTTCTTTCTCTGGGACGGACGGGAGGTTCGCCAGTTGTTCTCATCCACTGCGAAGGCTATCACGACGGGAAAATGGGGTCACTTCCGTCTGTCCCCGTATTTTTCTTAGTCAATTGTATACAAGCAGTGGCCTAAGCACTTCCGTCGGCCTGGCCGTGAACTTCCCCGTCCCAACGGTATTCAACGGCAAAGTCTACATGGGAACCTTGAGCGAAGTGGACGTATTTGGGCCGTGCGCGGCCTCTTCGACAGGGTGCTTGCCCTAACAACCGGGAGGTTTGATATGAAGGCTGCTTACGGTGTAGTTGGCATTGTAGCGATTCTCGCCACGGCCGTCGTTTTCGCGGCGGGTCAGACGGACGGAACCTCGCACGCTCCCGTCGAAACCAATTCGAAAGTGGGCAACTGCTCCCCGACACCTTGTGTGCTGCTGGCTACGCAAGCCTCTGAGGGGGGACATGAGGTTACCGACGCGCCCATTGTGGCCGATCCGTTGAACCCGACGCATCTATTATTAGGCAGCGTCGATTTCAACTGTGAGTTCGGGATGGGCTTCTTCACATCACCGGA
>Ga0209169_10001371_pt1 | contig 14833 bp, 12 predicted proteins | sample HubBroMetageWRM4_FD_188346 | JGI IMG/M metagenome (GOLD analysis project Ga0209169, IMG submission 188346) | Warmed soil microbial communities from the Hubbard Brook experimental Forest, New Hampshire - Hubbard Brook CCASE Soil Metagenome WRM 4... | ecosystem: Environmental > Terrestrial > Soil... | reverse complement strand
CGCCGGTGGAGGCACAGGCGCGGGAGATTTCTTCAATCACAATAGCGTAGCTGATGTGGTCCATGCCCGCGCCGCCTTGGGCTTCGGGGATGGCGACGCCGGTGAGGCCAAGTTCGGCGGCTTTTTGGAAAAGCTCGCGGGGAAACTTGCCTTTTTCGTCGTTCTCGCGCGCGAGGGGTTTTACTTCGGCTTCGGCGAAATCGCGGACGCTTTTTTGGAGGAGTTGTTGTTCTTCCGTGAGTTCGAGGTTCAAGGATGTCTCCGGGATGGTTACGACGGAACGATTATTGTATCGCCTGTGACAGGGAGAGGAAAGCGAGACGAGACTAGATAGCGACGGGAGGCTGGGGCGGAACGGGTTGAACTGGAAGAACGATTTTCTTTCCCACTTCCGGGATGCGGCGCGGCAATAGAGCAACGCGGAAATCGCCAATATCTTCATCGAGGATATTGTTGTAAATGACGAATAACCCGGCCGCGCCATCGACTCCGACGCCCACCAGAAGATTTACGACAAGCTGGATGACGGGCACCCGGGTAAAAAGTCCGGCAAGCATGCCGAGTGGAATGGCCGCTGCGAAGCCGACGATCAAGCGGATCACCAAGGTGCGCCACGAATAGTTAAACCAAATTAAAGCGGTGCGCCTGAAGGTAGGCACGAGCGGCTGGGCACCCTCACCGCCAAAATTGGAGAGCAGGCCGATCCGAAAATGACGAAAGTTCTTGCGAAGAATGTAATACATGACAAAGAAGGCAACGGTGTAACTCAGAATATAGGGAGCGACAGTCCGAAAATGGCGAAGCAACGAGCCGGAGACATAAGAGTGCTCATAGGAAAAGTAGATCCAGGCGTTGGCGAGAAATACGAGTACTCCGGACGCAATCGCAGAAGGCCAGAAAAACGCCCACCAAATGCGAAGGCCGTGATTGAAATTAGGCTGGATGTAGCCGTTCTCGCCGGACTCGGAGGCTTGGGACCTGTGGTAAGAATCTTCGAACATCGACGGAGGCATGGGGTATGGCGCGGATTCTCGCCGACGGTAACAGTTAAGTCAAGTGGCAAGTCCTAAGACTTCAGCGCGGCGTGTAGCTTTTCGTAGGTGGTGGGGAGTTCTTCGGGTTCGACGCGAGTTTCGGCTACTACGGTCATGAAGTTGGAATCGCCGGACCAGCGCGGGAGGACATGGAGGTGGAGGTGGCCGGTGACACCGGCGCCAGCGGCGCGGCCGAGGTTCATGCCGAGATTGTAGCCTTGGGGGTGATAGGTTTTTTCCAAGGCGAGTTGGACGCGTTGGGCCAATACCATCATCTCGGCGAGCGTGGCGGGTTCGGTAGCCGGTAGATCGGCGGAATGCTGATAGGGGACGACCATGACGTGTCCGGAAGTGTAGGGGTAGCGGTTGAGGATTACGAAATTTTTGGCGCCGCGAAAAACGATCAGCGCTTCGGGATCGTTGTTCATGGCGACGGCGGCGCAAAAAATGCAGCCTTCATCTTTGGTGGCGTCGGCGATGTAGCGGTACCGCCACGGCGTCCACAAATAATCCATGCGCTAGCTCTGGGGACCGTGGGGTTCGTGCGAGCCGTGGGCGTGAGCGGGACGCGGATTGTTGACGTAATCTTTCAGTTCCTTGCTCGGCTTGAAGTACGGAATTTTTTTCGGCGGGACTTCGACCTTGGCCCCGGTTTTCGGGTTACGTCCCGTGCGGCCGCGGCGCTGGCGGGTGCGGAAACTACCAAAGCCGCGAATCTCGATCTTATCGTCGGACTGCAAGGCCGCGATGATGCTTTCAAAGATGGTCTCGACCACCGCTTCGGATTCCTTGCGCGGCAGTTCGGTGACGCGGGTGACCTCTTCGACGAGTTCCGCCTTGGTCATGGTGTGTTCTTTGATGGCGTGCTCTCCGGCAGGGTCTGCCATGTTGAGAGTCTCCTATTTATGAAAAATCTATGAAACGGGTGCCGCAGCGCGCTGGGCGGGGCAACGCATGTCCTTGGATATCATCAATCTAGCGCAAGGTAAATGACTTTCGTGAGGAAAATCCGACTTCCCCGGACGCCCCGTGCCGGAGAATCGAATATGCGTTCACACTGAGCTGACAGCTCGCGCTATCAGGCAGACTGCAATTTCGCTTTGATCGCGTCACCGATGGTCGCGGTGGGCGAAGATTTCGGCGAGCGGGTGACGGCGGACTTAAAGGTTTCAATTTCCTGCCGCTCGACCTGCTTTTGCGCCGCGCGATAGCTCAGGCTGATCTTGTGCTGCTCGGGTTCGAGCCGTAAAACTTTGAAATCGTATTCGTTGCCGGTGACGAGGACGGCGGTAACCCTCGCGCCGCGAGCGGCTTTGGCTTGCTGCGGAGCCGCGTCGCGTCCGCCTTTGTCACGGTCACCTTTGGGGCGGCGTTCTTCGATTTCGGAAACGTGGCAGAGGCCTTCGATGCCTTCAGCTAATTCGACGAAGGCGCCGAAGTCGGTGGTGCGGGCGACTTTGCCTTTAATAATTTCGCCGATTTTGTGTTCGGCAAACCAGTTGGCCCAAATGTCCTTCAATTGCTTGATGCCGAGCGAGAGGCGGCGATTTTCGGAATCGACTTTCAGGACTTTGGCTTCGACCGTGTCGCCCTTCTTGAATTTTTCACTGGGATGCTTGATGCGTTCGGTCCAGCTGACGTCGCTGATGTGGATCAAGCCTTCCATGCCCTCTTCGATTTCGACGAACGCCCCGAAATCGGCGAGGTTGCGGATGCGCCCGGTGACAATGGTGCCGACCGGATATTTTTCAGCGGCGGCGCCCCAGGGATCGGCGAGGGTCTGTTTCAAACCAAGCGAAATGCGGCGCTGATCGGTTTTGACTTCCAGGACGACTACGTCGACTTCGTCGCCGGCTTTGACGACTTTCGAAGGATGCTTGGTGCGCTTGGACCAGCTCATTTCGCTGACGTGAACCAGGCCTTCGACGCCGGGCTCGATCTGCACAAACGCGCCGTAATCGGTGACGCCGACAACTTTGCCTTGCACCCGGGTGCCGACCGGGAAACGCTCCGGCACGGTGGCCCATGGATCGGGCAACAATTGTTTACGGCCGAGCGAAATCCGCTGCTTGTCCTTATCGAATTTCAGTATCTGGACTTCCAGGTCGTCGCCGGCTTTGACGATCGACGACGGATGCGGGACGCGACCCCAGACGAGATCGCTAACGTGGAGCAGGCCGTCCATGCCGCCGAGATCGACGAAAACGCCGTAGTCGGTGACGTTTTTCACCTTGCCGGTAACCACGGTGCCTTCGGCGAGCGAACCCATCAGCGTATCGCGCTTGGATTTCTGATCTTCTTCTAGAATGGCGCGGCGGCTGACGACGACGTTGCCGCGTTTGCGATTCAACTTCAGGACGCGAACTTGGATTTCTTTATCTTTCCAGGCGTCGAGATCGTGTACCGGGCGCAATTCAATTTGCGAGGCCGGCAGGAACGAGCGGACGCCAATTTCGACGACGAGGCCGCCCTTGATGCGTTCGGTAACTTTGCCGGTTATGGTGGTGTGCTCTTTGTAGGCCTTTTCGATCCGTTCCCAAACGCGGCGGCGATGCGCGCGGGTGTGGGACAAGAGGACATAGCCATCTTTCTGCGCGTGCAGACGCTCGACTTCGATGGTTTGACCCTTGCCAAATTCGATAGGGCTGCCGGATTCGAGAAATTCCTGCGCAGGGACCAGGCCTTCGAATTTTCCGCCGACGTCGACGATTACACCGGCGTCGGTGACGGCGATCACGTGGCCGTCGAAAATTTCGCCTTCGGGAACGACCGGCTCAGGAGCGTCGAATTGCTTCATGAGCTGGTCCATCGTTTCGTTGCTCTCGCCGGCTTCGGCGGTCGCGTCAGGCGTTGCCGAACCGGGAATGTCTACCGTCGCAATCTCGATTGAGCCAGTTTCGGTGGGCGCGGCCTCAGCGGTTGAGGCAACGGGCTTGTCGTCGGCGGTGACGGGAGCGAGCGCCTGAGTGGGCGCATCGTGAGAAACAGGGAAAACCACCGGCGCAGCGGCTGCGACCACGGGTGCTTCCTCGACGGTTGCCGAATGTTGGCGCGCAGAACCATCTGCGCTTGCCGCACTCGCGGGAACTTCAGGAGTTTCGGTACGTGCTTCGGACGCGCGCGCTACGGCAGTGGCGGCGCCAGCGGTGGCCGATCCAGCCGACGCGGCAATTCGGGAATCAGCGCTCGCTGAGGAATTTTCGGCGGACGAGTCGTGCTCTACAGCTTCTGCAGACGCGGTTGAATGATTTGGGTCGAGTTCGGGTGACATTGGGAGCGGCCTCCGTGCGGATTCGTGCCCTGTTTGCCGATAGTTCGATTATCGGTTACTCCACCCGCTGGGTTTGGAGCAATGAAGGGGATAGAACGCCCACGCTCGAGCGTTTCTAACAGGAGGATGATACCCGCCCGATTCGCGGGTTGTCAACCAAACCATGGTTTGGAGCGGGCGGCGTGTTTCAGGCCTTGTGGAAAAAGTTCGACGAAGAAATTTAGGAGTTTCAGGAGCGGACGCGGCCGGCATGGCGAATTTCCTTGCGATAGTCGGGCGCGTGGATCTCGAGAGTGCGGCACATTTCGTAGAGGCGGGAGCGGATGCGTTTGCCGACGCGTTCGGTGAGGGAATCTTCGACGGTGGGGCTGCGCATGCCGGCGGCGCGCTGCGGTTGCAGCGACGGATTGGCGCTGACCGCATCCGTATCGAGAAAATTCGTGGTGAGCAGGGTGACGCGTTTTTCGTTGTAGCGGGTGTTGAGGACATGCCCGACCGTTTCGAGCGCCCAGGGAGAAGGCTTGCTGGATCCGACGTCATCGAGGACTAGGATTTCGGTTTTGAGCACCGGCTCGAGGACGCTCATTTCGGTGGCTTGATTTTCGGGGTTGTAGCTGTCCTGGATAGCTTTCAGAAGTTCGCGGTAATCGTAGAATAGGCCAGTGTGGCCGCGCAGGACGATTGTTTTCAGGGCCGATACGGCGAGATGGGTTTTGCCCACACCGCAGGGACCCATCAGCAGGATGCCGTGCTCGCTCTGCATGCCGGGGACGGGAGAATATTCCTGGGCGAAACGCTGCACGAACATTTTGGCCTGGTTCAGGCTGCGATTGTAGGCGGCTAATTGCTCGCGGGTGACATTTTCGATTTCATTGTCGGTCTCGTAATTTTCGAAATCACAATGGCGGTAGCGTTCGGGGACGCGGGCGCGCTGCAGAGCGCGTTCGGTGCGATCGCCGGTGGTGCAATCGCACGGGACGGCCCAGACCATTTTGGGTTCGCCTTGCGATGAAGCACCGGGGCGGTCAGTGGCGAGTGGTTGCGCGCCTTTTTCGGTGCGCTCGACTACTTTCCATCCGCTGCCCTGACAGTGAGGACAATCTGGCTGCGCCATGAAGGAAGAATAAGCGCGGTGGGAGGAGAGCGCAAGCGGGGGCGCTTGTGCATAATTTTTCGCGGTGTGGAAATTGAAAGCGACGACTATTTATTTCTGGACCCGAATGGCCTGGCGCGGCACGGTGCGGATGATGGCGTTGCGCGATTTGAGCTGATCGGTAGCGTTGAAGTTGCGGGCCATCTCATTGCGCACGAAATGGGTGAAGGCTTCCATCTGCGACTGCATCTGGGACATTTTGTCGCGCATGTTGAGAATAATTTCGATGCCGGCGAGATTGACGCCGAGTTCGCGGGTGAGATTGAGGATGACTTCGAGGCGTTCGAGATCTTCGTCGGTGTAGAGGCGCGTGTTGCCCTGGGAGCGCGAGGGCTTCAGCAGGCCGACACGCTCATAGAGGCGGAGCGTTTGCGGGTGGAGTTTGTAGATCTCCGCGACCGCGCTGATCATGTAACCGGCTTTGGCTTTCTTTCTTGTTTTGGCGACCATGCTGCGATTTCCTTTTGCCTTGAAACCTTAAGTCAAAATCTGCCCGGCTGAAGCCCGGCCGCTACAGGTGCCATAGCTGAAATCAACGCGACGGCTTAGACCGTCGCTTTCTCGAAGATTTCGCGACGCGGATCTTCGGGATCGAGCTTGCTGAGTTCCTTCAATAGATTGCGAACGCGTTCGTCTTCAGGCTTCGGGACAATAATTTGGACTTCGATAATTTGATCGCCGCGTTTCCCTGCTTGCCGAACCGAAGGCGCGCCTTTTTCGCGCAGCCGCAGTTTCTTGCCGCTATTGGTGCCGGGCGGAATGCGGACCTGCGAGCGCCCGTCGATTGTGGGAACTTCCACTTTGGCGCCTAGCGAAGCTTCGGTGACGGTGATGGGCACCACGGAATACAAATCGTCGCCGCGACGGTCGAAAAATGGGTGCGGCTCGACTTTCATGACGATATAGAGATCGCCCGGAGGGCCGCCATGCAAGCCGGCGTTGCCGCGTCCCGCGACGCGCACGCGTGAACCGGTTTGCGCACCGGGAGGAATGCGGACGTCGAGCGATTCAACTTTCGGCACGCGGCCATCGCCGTTGCAATTCTTGCAAACGGTGTGGAGCTTACCGGTGCCGCCGCAGCGCTGGCAGGCAACCTGGAATTTCATTTTGCCACTGACCTGGGTGACCCGGCCGGAACCGCCGCAACTCGGACAGTTTTTTTCGTCGCCCGGCTGCACGCCCGATCCGTGGCAGGCGGTGCAGGTTTCCAACCTTGTAAAACTTATTTTTTTCACGGCGCCTTTCATGGCTTCGGCAAAAGTGATGTCGATCTGAAATTCGAGGTCGGTGCCTTCTTCACGCTCGTGGCTAGGTTGCGCGCCGCCGCCCTGGCCACGGAAAACCTGGCTGAAGAGATCGCGGAAACTGGTTCCTCCGCCGGAACCCGCGCCGCCGCCAAAATCGAATCCGCCGAAATCAAAGTGAACGTCATCGGGGGCGTTGCCGCCGTAACCGTAGCCGCCCGAACCCGGAGGCGGAGGTCCGCCCTGACCCGGCGTGTTGAAACCGAACTGGTCGTACATCTGGCGTTTTTTGGTGTCGGACAGGACTTCGTAGGCTTCCTGAATCTGTTTGAATTTTTCTTCGGCCGATTTGTCGCCGGGATTCAGGTCGGGGTGGTATTTGCGCGCGAGTTTGCGATAGGCGGCGCGGATGTCTTTCACCGGCGCCTTGCGCGCGACTCCGAGGAGATCGTAATAATCTTGTTTGGTCGTGGTAGCCATTGGTTAGTGTGCCGATAAATTTACGAATTTAAGAAATTGTTCAGAAGCCGCAACGACTATTGGCTCGAATCAACGCCTGGGAGAGCGCGTCAGGGATAAGATCCTTCGTCGCTGCGCTCCTCCGAATGACCGCGAAAAACAACAGGGGCGGATCCCAGACCCGCCCCTGCTCGAAACCGCTACGCGGTCTTAGTTTGGTTTTTTAGAGTCATCAACATCCACGAACTCGGCGTCGACTACGTCGCCTTGTGGCGGAGTGTTGTTGGCACCTGCGCCGCCGGCTTGACTGCCGCCGTCCGCACTGGCACCTGCTGCCGCGCCGGAAGCTTGCTGGGCCTTGTACATCGTCTCGGCGATGTGGTGCGAGGCTTTGGTCAAGCTATCGACGGCAGCGTTCATTTTGTCAACATCGCTGCCGCTGAGCGCGGTGCGCGCTTCGGCAATCGCGTCTTCGGCGGATTTCACGTCCGATTCGGCGAGTTTGTCGCGGTTATCCTTCACGACTTTCTCGGTCTGGTAGACCAGATTGTCGAGGCGGTTGCGCGCTTCCACTTCGGCCAGCTTGGCTTTGTCTTCAGCCGCATGGGAATCAGCTTCCTTCTTCATGCGATCGGCTTCTTCCTTGCTCAAGCCGCTGGAGGCAGTGATGGTGATCTTCTGTTCTTTTTGCGTGGCGTTGTCCTTCGCCGCGACATTCAAGATGCCGTTAGCGTCGATGTCAAACGTCACTTCGATTTGCGGCACGCCGCGCGGAGCGGGAGGAATTCCAACAAGTTGGAATTTCCCCAGCGTTCGATTTCCGCTGGCTACCGGGCGTTCGCCCTGCAACACGTGGATTTCGACCGAGGGCTGATTGTCGGCAGCCGTCGAGAACGTTTCCGATTTGCGGGTCGGAATAGTCGTGTTGCGTTGAATCAGCACGGTCATTACGCCACCCTGGGTTTCGACGCCCAACGACAGCGGAGTGACGTCGAGCAGCAAAATGTCTTTTACTTCGCCGCCCAACACGCCGCCCTGAATGGCCGCGCCGACCGCAACCACTTCATCCGGGTTTACGCCCTTGTGTGGCTCTTTGCCGTTGAAGAGGCCCTTGACGATTTCCACGACGCGCGGAATGCGGGTCGAGCCGCCAACGAGCACCACTTCATCGATTTTGTCCGCCGAGATTCCAGCGTCGCTCAAGGCCTGCTTCACCGGACCGACCGTGCGCTGCAACAAGTCTTCCATCAACTGCTCGAGCTTGGCGCGGGTCAGCTTCAAGGCCAAATGCTTCGGGCCGGAGGCATCGGCAGTGACGAAAGGAAGATTGATCTCCGTCTCCATCAATTGAGACAGCTCAACTTTCGCTTTTTCCGCCGCCTCCTTCAGGCGCTGAATGGCCATGCGATCCTTGCTGAGATCGATGCCCTGCTCTTTCTTGAATTCGGCAACGATCCATTCCATCACGCGCTGGTCGATATCATCGCCGCCCAAGTGCGTGTCGCCGTTGGTGGACTTCACTTCGACCACGCCTTCGCCAACTTCGAGGATGGAAATATCGAAGGTGCCGCCGCCCAAGTCGTACACGGCGATGGTCTCTTCTTTCTTCTTGTCCAGTCCGTAGGCAAGAGCGGCCGCGGTGGGCTCGTTAATGATGCGCAGAACTTCGAGACCCGCGATTTCGCCGGCCTGTTTGGTGGCCTGGCGCTGGCTGTCGTTGAAATAGGCCGGAACGGTGATGACGGCTTTGGTTACTTTTTCGCCGAGGAAATCTTCGGCGGCAGTCTTCAATTTTTGCAGAATCATGGCCGAGATTTCCGGCGGGCTGTAGCTCTTGCCGGCGATTTCGACGCGGGCGTCGTCGTGCGGTCCTTTGACCACCTTATAAGGGACGCGCTTGGCTTCTTCCTGCACTTCGTCGTAACGGCGACCCATAAACCGCTTGATCGAATACACAGTGTTTTCGGGATTCGTAATCGACTGGCGCTTAGCTACCTGGCCCACCAGGCGCTCGCCGCCCTTAGTAATCGCAACTACGGAAGGGGTGGTACGGGCTCCTTCCTGATTCGGGATTACCGTCGGCTCGCCCCCCTGCATTACGGCCACGACCGAATTGGTCGTGCCCAGGTCAATACCGATAATCTTACTCATGGATAGCGCTCCTATAACGTCTAACGGGTAGTGCCGGGAGACGTCAGCTTTGAACAGGGCACATACTACACCTTGAGCGTACTATTGTCAACAATCTTGTGTACGCATATGTCATTTATAATCAACGGATTAAGCTCTCATTTCGATTTTGCTCCAATTTTCGCGCCTTTCGACCAGCAGGACCATCTAGGAAAGTTAAGTGTTAGACAGCAAACCAATACGCGGCCGATCCCGTCCTATATGACTGCCATGCGCTTGTGTTTTTCAGAATGAAAGAAGCTCGCTGTCACCCAGGCTGAGTCTCGTGGTAAAAGTCAGGGTACAATGTTGAGTCTTTTTCGCAGGTAAAATGTTCGGGAGGCGAGGTTGAATTCTCTACCATTATCACGTTCTGATCGCGGGGGCTCTTTCAGGATGCCACTCGCGGTACTGATTCTTGGGACGGCTGCGCTCTGTGCGCCAACCCTTCGAGCGCAAGGGACCGCAGCGCCGGTCGCAACTGCGACGGCGAAACCCAAGGCGGCGGCGAAGCCGCACGCAGCGCCGGATGCGGCGGCATCGGCAACGCCGGTGAAAACTTTTGGGAACAAGAACGCGCCGATCACCATGGAAGTTTTCAGCGACTACCAGTGCCCGTCCTGCGGGAATTTCTACGAGCAGACGCTGAAGCCGTTGCTAGGACCAGATGGCTATGTCGCCGCCGGGAAAGTTTATCTGGTGCACCGCGACTTCCCACTGGAGATGCATCCATATTCAGCGATTGCGGCGCGATGGGCAAACGCGGCAGCGAAGATCGGCAGATTTCAGGACGTAGATGCGGCCTTGTGGGATAACCAGGGCTCGTGGTCCGCGGATGGCAATATTGAAAAGTTCGTGGCAGCCGCGATGAGCCCTGCGGATTTCAAGCGCGTGCAAGCTTTGCTGAAGCCTTGCAGTGGTGTCGCGCCAAAATCGAAGGCCGATCATTCCATGCCAGCGGCAGATCCTGGCTGCAGCGTTGATCCCTACATCGTGCAGGATATTGGGCTCGGCTATTCGGTCCCGGTTCAGGCCACGCCTACATTCGTGATTATCTACAAAGGACAGAAATATCCGGCGTCATCGGGATTCGTGACCTATCCGATTTTGAAACAGTTTTTTGATTCGCTGTTGAGCCAGTAACTCAAACCCGATGACTACGACTTCGCGCGGATCAATTGGATGGGTTCTACTGCTGGTAGGGCGGCTGGCGCTGGCTGGAATTTTTCTTTTTGCGGCCTACGCCAAAATGAAACCGCAGGCGGCCACCGGCTGGTCGTTGGGAACGATCAAGACGTCTTTGTCCATGTTCGCGATGCAGGTTGACTCCTACCAGCTGTTGACTCCGCAGTTGGTGAGTCCGGCCGCGCATCTTCTTCCTCCTTTCGAGCTGTTCCTGGGAGTGTGGCTCCTTAGCGGAGTGCTGCTTCGCTATTCGGCCATGGTGACCACTCTGCTGATCGGACTTTTTTTCGCGACCCAAGTAAGAACCTATCGAATGGGCCTGGAAATCAACTGCGGCTGTTTCGGTCCGGGCGAGCGACTGGGACCAAAAACGCTTCTGCACGACGGTTCGTTTCTGGCGCTGGCGATTGCGGTAACCGTCGGAGCTTTCGTCATCAACCGTCGCAAACGGGCCGTTTCCGTGGATCCGGTTTCAACTTCGGCAATTTCCACTGCGCAGCAGCATGCAGAGTAGTTTTCTTTCTGTTTAGTATGGAGCTTCCCATACCGCATTTGTACCCCACGATATAGAATGTCGCGTTTGTTTCCGGAGGATAGAGATGAATCGTTGGTCGCGCTTGCTTAGCGTTGCGGTGCTGGTTGGTGTAATGGGCGCGGCGATCATGCTGAGTGCTCCGGGCGCAGCGGCCCAGGCGACGGCTGCGGCCAAGAAGGAGCTCACGCTCGACCGGCTGTTCAGTCCTCCGTTTTTGGGCGGACGGACAACCCAAGGGATTGAGTGGGCGCCGGACGGGAAACGATTCTCATACCTCGAGCGAAAAAATTCCGAAATCGAGTTGTGGGCGATGGACGCGGCGACCGGCGAACGCAAGGTGCTGGTCAATGCGGAGACACTGAAGTCGGTGACGCAGCCCGAGAAGGCGAAAACCACCCAAGCGACGGGCCTGGGGCGGGTGCAGGCGGACAATTATCAGTGGGCACCGGATTCCGGGTCGCTGCTTTTTATTGGCACGAGCAGCATGGTGCTGCTGGATTTGAAGACGATGCGAGCCACGCCGGTGGTTTCGAGCGAAGCCGAAATCGAAGATCCGAAATTTTCGCCGGATGGGAAGTGGATTAGTTTTTCGCGCAACGCCAATCTGTTTGCGGTGAACCTGGCGAGCGGTGAAACCAAGACGCTGACGACCGGGGGAAGCGAAGAAGTTTTGAAAGGCAAGCTGGATTGGGTGTATCCGGAGGAGCTAGACACGCGAACCGCGTATTGGTGGTCGCCGGATTCTTCGAAGATTGCCTACTACGAGATGGATGAACGGCCGGTGACGCGCTATCCGATTATGGATATGAGTTCGCCCACGGGCGGAACGGAATACACGCGCTATCCACAAGCGGGCGAAGCGAATCCCATCGTTCGAGTCGGAGTGGTGCCGGTAACGGGCGGCGAAACGAAGTGGATGGATACGGGCGCGAATACCGACGTGTATCTGGCCCGGGTGAACTGGCTGCCGGACAGCAAGCGAGTGGCGATCCAGCGCTTGAACCGGGGGCAAAATCAGCTCGATTTGCTTTTTTGCGATGTATCGACCGGCGCATCGACGACGGCGCTGACCGAGACCGACAAGTATTGGATCAACATCAGCGACGATCTTTATTTTTTCTCGGACAATAAGCGGTTCCTGTGGTCCAGCGAGCGCACCGGCTACCGGCATTTCTATATTTACGACAATTTCGGCAAACAAATGATGCAACTGACCAGCGGCGACTGGGGGATTTCGGATCTGGGCGGTTTTGGGCCCGGAGCGGCGAATCATCCGGCGGTTGACGAAAAGCACGGCTACATTTATTTCATCACGAACAAAGATGATGTACGCGAGACAAATCTGTACCGGGTCTCATTAAACGACAAGAGTTTGACGCGGATCACGAAAAATGCCGGCAGCAATACGGCGAGAGTCTCGCCGGACCTTGCTTCGTTCGTCAGCGCTTATTCCAACGCGAACGCACCGACACGCCAGGATCTGTGCCGGATGGACGGGACGCGGATCGCCGTGATCAACGACGGCAAGGTTCCGGAGCTGGCGGAATACAACCTTACTCCGGTGGAATTTGTGGAAGTGACCGCCGACGATGGGACCAAGCTAAACGCTTCGATCATCAAGCCGGTGAATTTCGACGCAGCGAAGAAATATCCGGTGCTGATCAATGTGTACGGCGGACCGCATGTGCAGATGGTGCGGAACGACTGGGCCGGACTGAGCTATTTGTGGCACGAAGTTCTGGCGCAGAAAGGCTACATTATTTTCACGCTGGATAATCGCGGATCGTGGGGACGGGGTCACGCCTTCGAGACGCCGATTTATCATCAGATGGGAAAAATTGAATTGCAGGATCAGGTGGCGGGCGTGAAATACCTGAAGTCGCTGGGTTACGTGGACCCGGCGCGAATCGGAATTACGGGCGGGAGCTACGGCGGTTACATGACGCTCGAAGCGCTGTTCAATGCGGCGGACGCTTTCAAGATGGGAGTTTCCGACGCGCCGGTCACGGACTGGAAGCTGTACGACACGATTTATACCGAGCGCTACATGGGCCGGCCCCAGGACAACGCGGAGGGATACAAGAATTCCTCACCGGTGAATCAAGCAGCGGGACTGAAGGGCAAGCTGATGCTGGCGCATGGCACGGGGGACGATAACGTGCACTTCGCAAATTCCGTGGCGTTGCTGAACGCGCTAATCGATTCGGGGCAATATCCGGACCAGCTAATGGTTTTTCCCGGGCGAGGCCACGGGATCAGCGACGCGGCGGCGCGAGTGCTGGAGATTCAGCGAACGACGGAGTTCATTCTCAATAATCTTTAATGCACAGCGTGAAAAGCACTGCTTGTGAGCCACCCGCTTCCACTATAATAGGCGCTCTGGAGCACCTTGCCGGCTGGGCGTCAACGCCAAGGCCTTATGCAGCTCATGCGAAAAATAATTCGAGAATACTCGTCAAAACTGTTTTTCACCGCTAGCATCGCGGCTGCGGTTGGGATCTTGCCGAACGCCACACTGGCGCAGAGCCAGTCACCCGCAAAATCCTCGGCTCCGGTGATGGAGGCCGATCCTTCGGCGAAAGTGCTGGAGAGCGGATATCGGCATTTGTACGAATTGAATTTCGATGCGGGACGGAAAGATTTTCAGGCCTATCAAAAGATGCGTCCCGACGATCCGCTCGGAAAAGCGTCAGAAGCGGCCAGCTATTTGTTTGAGCAATTCAACCAGAAGGGCGTGCTGACCTCGGAATTTTTCCTGAACGACGAAAAATTCCTGGGCGGAGTCGAAGGTTCGGCGGCCGCGAACAAAAACTCGGCATTTCTGGAAGCCAACAACGCGGCGCGGGAACAAGCGAAGGCGCGAATCAAGGCGAATCCAAAAGACCTGCACGGCCTGCTGGTGCTGACCATCACCGACGGAATGGAGTCCGACTACGACGCGATCATCATCAAGAAGCAATTGGAAGGCTTGACGATGATGCGCCACGCCGAGGCGGAAGCGAATGCCGTGCTGGCGATCGATCCGAACGAGCAGGACGCGAATGTCGCGTTGGGCATGAGCAACTACGTGATCGGATCTTTACCCAGCTACAAAAGGGTGTTTGTGTGGTTTGGCGGTTTGCACGGCGACCGTACGCGCGGGATGGAGCAGATGCAGTCGGCCGCGGAGCACGGACACTATCTACAGCCATTCGCGAAAGTGATGCTGGCGCTGGCTTACGAGCGCGAACACAAACCGGAACGCGCCAAAGAATTGCTGGCCGAACTCGCGACGGAATATCCCAATAATCCGGTTTTTGCGCGGGAGCTGGCGCTGGTGAATAATCCTTCCTGCTGCAAGAACTAACGCGATTGGGCTGAAGCCCCGCCCTTCCAGTCAGCCTACAGCTTATATTCCGTAGCTAATATTTCACGCGGACGCGGTAAGTCAGTTTTGACGTGCCGTCTTTCACTACGGGAACGTCGAAACCCACCGTTCGGGCGTCGAGCTTGTTCGAACTGAAATTCGAATTCACAATTTCCCAGTCGCCGCCCAGGGGTTCACGGACTTCCACCGTCACGGGGACGTCTTTGTGATTTCGCAGCGTAATCTCATACTCCATTTCATAAAGGTTGCTGGCCAGTTTCTTGTAGTCCGTTTGTTTGCGTTCGCAAACGACGTCGAAGGCATCGCCGACGTAGATTCTTAGCGTTTCATCCTTTGGGGTGTGCCGTATGGTGTCTTCCCCGATGAACTGGATTCCACCTTTGGAGTCGGCCTGGTAAACGCGCACCGTGCCCGCC
>Ga0209169_10001370_pt1 | contig 14839 bp, 11 predicted proteins | sample HubBroMetageWRM4_FD_188346 | JGI IMG/M metagenome (GOLD analysis project Ga0209169, IMG submission 188346) | Warmed soil microbial communities from the Hubbard Brook experimental Forest, New Hampshire - Hubbard Brook CCASE Soil Metagenome WRM 4... | ecosystem: Environmental > Terrestrial > Soil... | reverse complement strand
TCGGCCGGCGCAACACGCGCCCGCTTCCGCCAGGCGCGCAGCAAATCGACTTCCCTGATTCCATCCTCGCCCCCGGATACGTGGACATCCACATTCACGGCGGTGCCGGCCACGATGTCATGGAGACCGATCCCGCGGCTCTGCCGGCCGTCGAGCAGTTGCTCGCAAAACACGGCGTGACCAGCTATCTGCCAACGACAGTGACGGCCTCTGGCGACCATATTCTTGCTGCCTTGGACCGGCTGGCCACGGCCATCGAAAACGCGGAGCGCGATTCCGGCAGTCGCGGACTGCGCGCGCAGCCCGTGGGGATCCATCTCGAAGGCCCATTCATCAGTTTCGCTCGCCGGGGAGTCCATCCCCCACAAGATTTGCTGCCTCCGACGCTGCCGGTTTTCGAGCGCTTCTGGCAGGCGTCGCGTGGTCGTATTCGAGTCATCACCATGGCCCCGGAACTGGAAGGCGCGCGTGAATTGATCGCAGAAGCGGCGCGCCGCGGCGTCTGCGTCAGCCTGGGCCACTCCGACGCCAACCTGCATGACACGCGCGCGGCGGTCGAGGCGGGAGCACGCCATGCCACCCACGCCTTCAATGCCATGCGGCCGCTCGGGCATCGCGAGCCGGGAATCGTGGCCGCCGTGCTCACTGATTCGCGCCTCTCGGCTGACATCATCGCCGATGGAATTCATCTCGATCCCACCATTGTGGAGTTGTTTCTGAAGGCGAAAGGTCCGGACTTGGCGGTGCTGATTACGGACGCGACCTCGGCCACGGGCATGCCTGACGGGCGTTATCGTTTGGGATGGTTCGAAGTGGAAGTCAAGGACGGTATGTGCACCGCGGAAGGCAAACTTGCGGGCAGCGTTCTGACCATGGATCGTGCCGTGCGCAATGTAACCAAGTTTGCAGGTTGGGGACTTCAGCAGGCGCTTCGCTTGGCCACGCTGAATCCCTCCCAGGTGGTGGGACTGTCGAGCCGGGGCAAGTTGGAAGCGGGCCGTGAGGCCGACATCGTGGTTTTGAATCCGAACGGTGAAGTGCGAACCACCTTTATTCACGGCGTAATGACCGAAGCGGCAGCCGGCACATGAAAAGAAAGATGCAGGTAAGAATAGCGATTGGCTGACAAGGGCGGATTTCCGCATTACATGCTGAAGGAGATTTTCGAGCAGCCGCAGGGGTTGCGCGACACTGTCCTGCCCCGAGTTTCGCTCGAGGATGTCAAGGTTCGTCTGGATGAAGTGCGCATCGGCAGGGAAGAGCTGTGTGCGCTTCGCCGCATCCATATCGTGGCTTCCGGGACCAGCCGCCACGCCGGCATGACGGGTCAATACATGATTCAGGATATGGCGAATCTACCCGCCGACGTGGACTACGCCAGCGAATTCGAGTATCGCAATCCGATGATTGGTGCCGGTGAGCTGACCATCGTGATTACCCAATCCGGCGAGACCGCGGACACTACGGCTGCGCAACGCGAAGCGAAAGCCAAGGGGTCGCGCACCATTGCGATTTCGAACGTGGTCAATTCCACGATTGCCCGCGAGGCCGACGGAGTCCTGTATACCAATGCCGGGCCCGAGGTCAGCATTGCCTCGACCAAGGCTTTCACTGCGCAAATGGCAGTACTGTTCTTGTTGGCAGCATATTTGGGCCAGGAGCGCGGGAATCTAACCAAAGAGCAGGTGCGCCGCCACATTGCGGAACTGCTGGAACTTCCTGGCAAAATTTCGATTGTGCTGGAATCCGCGCCACCGCTTTGTGAAAAACTGGCGGAGAAGTTTCGCTCCGCACAGGATTTTCTGTTTCTCGGCCGCGCCATCCATTACCCCATCGCCATGGACGGGGCTTTAAAGTTGAAGGAGGTTTCCTACGTTCACGCCGAAGGCTATCCCACGGGAGAAACCAAACACGGCCCCAATGCGCTGATCGATGACAGTCTTCCGATCGTGATCATCGCAACCTGCGATCGCAACGATGCAGGTTCAGTGGTGCGCTATCAAAAGAATGTCGCAAACATTAAGACCTTCAAACAGCAATCCGCGCGTGTGATCGCCATCGCTACGGAAGGGGATGAGGAACTGGGACGCATCGCCGACCACACCATCTTCGTACCTCAGGCTTCTGAACTGCTTTCGCCGATTCTGGAGATTGTCCCGTTACAGCTCTTCGCTTATTACATGGCGGTGAAAAAGGGCCTGGATGTGGACCGGCCGCGGAACCTGGTCAAGTCGGTGACGCGGGAATAAGTCCGCGCAAGCTGTTCAGCCTCTCTCTGCGCGCTCTGCGGTTGTTCTCCGCGGCCTCTGCGTTTCAGATCTTTGATCTTACGCCGCGAACGAGTCATCATCCGGATCCGGCAGCGACGATGGCGGATCGCTGGCGGGAAAAGTGTCTGCGACGGTCTTGTCCATCATCTTGTCCCTCCGCTCTTCGACATTGCTCTCGTCGATCGGACGATCCTCAGGATCGCGCAAATTTTGATTTTCAGCCCCCATGCCTGTCTCCTCCTCACGGGTTTTAGATGCCTCATCCATAGAATCGGCTACTCAGTGCGTAAACGCCACATTAATCCCCGTGGTCAGTTGAAGGTCGTTCGTTCTCTTGCCCACCGGCGGATTGGTGACGTAGATATCGCCAAAAGCATTCTGCCATCCCAGCCATTTGCTGATCTTGGTGATCGTCCCTAGATTGAAAGCGGCGCGGTACTCGCCGGAATCGGAATCACTTAGCCCGGGATAGAAATACAGCTTCTCCATCACTACGGTCGATGCGCCCATTTTGTGCATCAATTCTTCACCAAGAGTCAACGCCGCGAAGTTGCGATCCAACCCGATGTAGTCTTCCTTGGTGTAATTCACGCCGCCGAGGAAATCAAGCGTGGTGCGGCTGGTATTAATGAGGTGGTATCCCAGACCGCCGCCCAGAACGGAGCGCAGATTCAGGTTCTGTAGCGCGTCCGTCTGGAAGTCGGCGCCGCCAAAGGCGAACAATCGCTTGGTCAGATTCCGATCATAACGGGCACCACCCTGCGTGGCGTTGGCAGTCACGCCGGGCACGGCCCCCGGCGCATTGTTGGTAGCATAGATGGTGTTGGTATAGAGCACAATTTCATCGTGCGAAGTCTTACGATCAGCGGTGAACGCCAGCGCCAGGTTCTCAGTTTCACTGTTGCCCGCCGTCAGCGCAAATCCAACGTTGGCTCCGCCCACCCAGCCTTGCAAGAGGTTGGGATGTAGCGACTTCTCATAAGCAGCTTGTTCCTTGTCATCACGCAACGCTGTAACCTGAGCTCTGGGCACGTCGACCGTACCACTCTGTGACGTGTTCACGGCCAACGTTCCGTCTGTGGTAGTCACCGGACCGACAACCGTCTTCGCCGCCGTCGCCACGTGCAGGGGCGTCGCCGAAGTCAGCGACTGAATCGCCGGCCACTGAATCGTGACTTCACCGGCAAATTCTGTCTTGATCACCAGCGTTTTGCCATCCGACTTGGTGATGGTCCCGGTCAGCCGGTCACCGTTGTTGAGGACAACCTGGTCGGCGAAAAGCAGAGTGCTCAGCCCACACACCGACAACAGTGCAAACCACTGCAGCTTACGCATAGGGAACCTCCATTAAATTGTTTTTGATCTCGAAGTGGCTAAAGATTGAGCCAGCTAGCTCTTTGTTTCGGGGTTCTTTACTTCCGTGCTGGCGGCCTTCGGTTGGTCGGCTGGCGTATCTTTCATGCCTTCTTTAAGGGCGCGAATGCCTTCGCCGAGTCCCTTGCCCAGTTCGGGAAGCTTCTTAGGCCCAAATATCAGCAGAGCAATCAGGAAGATGACTAGCAGGTGCATCGGCTGAAACAGGCCTTCAAACATACAGAACCTCCACGAGAGAACTCTCTGTATCTCTAACGTTACTCAAGCCGGAATATTCCGTCAACCAGCAGGGCTCAGTCGCGATTCGCCGCAGGGAAACCGTATTCACGACTCAGCCTCGTTCAACCCCAAGACGCGACAGGGGTTAGCCGAAGATTAGAAACCTTCGTGCAGTCCCCGTATTGAACCCCCGTGCTCTCGGCAAGCGACTATGACCACCCTACAATCGTTGCTGACGCTGCTCTGCGGCGCGAAGAGTCCATTTAGTTGAGGAGCGAATATGAGCTCTACAGCAGCAGCGCGGGCAGCAACCGGCAAGGTCGCACCCGCAATTCGCGAAGGCAGCACTCGACCCGCGCCCGAGTCCGCAGTCGCCGCCACCACTTCCATGACAGTGCCGTCCGGGCTGAAACCGGTCGGTTACGGTCTGCCCTGCCTGAAATGCAGGACCTACTACGCCGCCAACTTGAAAGTGTGCCCGGTGTGCCAGACTGCGGAGCGCGTTTCTCCGGCAGTTGCGGCGGCGCCGAAGGCCCCTGCCCCGGCGCTCAGTGAAGAGACGCCCGACTTGGCCACATTAGAAGCCGAACGAGAACGCTTCCTGCGCGACTTCAAAGCTCAACTGCTCACTTCGCAGATGCGCGTCCATTCCACTCCGACCACCAATTGCACCCGCGCGGAAAACCATCAGAGTGCCCAGCAGACGGCCACCGTTTGCCAGGCCTGCGTTGACCATCTGCAAGAGCGAGTCGACATTCTGGAAGCCGCTCTCCACATCGACTTGAAAGAAGCCGCGCAAATCGTCTATGAAGCGGTCTGGGCGGACACTTCCGATTCCACGAAAACCTACGATAACGCCGCTCATGCGCTGCTCAACGAACTGCGGAAACGCGCCGGCATTACGCAAACCTTCGGAATGCTGCAGCCGCTCAGCGACTAATCTCTAGCCCGCCAAATAACAGGAACCACTACGGCGTCAACAGAAACGCATGATTTGCGCTGTTGATGGTGCCGTAGCCCGTGATTTGTCCCGAATTGTTAATCCAAATCGCCAGCGCCAGTGCCCACCCTGAGTTTGGCGGGATCAGATTGTTCAGGTCTTTCATGCCGCCTTTCTCGCTCCAGATAATCGCGTCGCTTGCACTCGTGGCCGTGCTCGAAGATCCGACGATCTGGTTTGAGTCATTGATTCCGTAGCCGCTGCTAATCGCGCCGCCGGGCAGCGTTCCCAGGTTGTGGATCTTCCCGCTCGGGTCCCATGCCACCGTCAAAGAATTCGATCCGCTGGTGGAACTGTTGGAATAGCCAGAAATCACTCCTGACGAGTTAATCCCCTGCGCATTGCTGAACGTGCCGCCCGGAAGTGTCCCCAGATCCTTGGCGCCACTCGTCTCGATCAGTACGCCGTGGAAGTTTCCTGAATCGAAATAAACAAGACCCGCCCCTTGATTGCTCTTGTTGACGTAGCAACACAAAGTCACCACAGCCCCCGTAAGCGACGGTAGTTTTTCTATCTTGTACGTGTTTCCGCTCTTGATCCACGCAATCGGCGCAATTACAGAGGGGTTGGCGCCGGAGTTGGAGGCTCCGGTGATTACACCTTGCGAAGTGATCGAACCTGCAAAACCGTAAGTTGCGCCCTGTGGCAGGGGTAGCGCGGTCATGCCGGTGCTCTGAGTCCACAGGAAAGGTAAGGTGTCGCCGGCACTGTCTGTAGACTGACCTGTGACTTCACCGGAGTCAGAAATGGCATAGGCGATGCTAAAGTCACCTCCGTTCAGTGCTCCCAGATCTTGCATGGTGCCACCGTTCCACAAGAAGGCGTGACCGGGGAAACTCCCCGAACAGGGAAAACCACTTGTTGATGTATCTGAACAGCCCACCACCTCGCCGGAGGAGTTGACCGCGAGGCCTTCGCTGGCGCTGTCGCCGGGCAAAACGCCCAAGTCGGTCACGGTGTATGTCTGTGCAGTGGCGAGGGAAGATACTGCCAAGAGAACCGAGACCAAAATCATAAGTTCGCGACAATGGTTCTTGTTTTTCATTGGAATCGATCTCCTTAGATGTGTCCTAGAGGCGATATGTCCTCAGAAGCGCCGCCCACTATACTCCACGTCCCGCCTCTAAGGAAGTGTGAAAAGACTTGCATCCAGGGTTCTGAATCTTGCTCTGACCGCAAGATGCGGATAGCCCACCGCCCCGCCCCCGGCTACTCTTTCCTCACTATGACAACCAATGCGATACTCAACCTGACTGCAACTGAGGAGAGTGGAACTGTAATGGCCGGAAGCAGCCAAAACCGCTGGTGGCAGGCCGTCGAGGCCCGTGACGCCAGCCAAGATGGCAGCTTCGTCTTTGCCGTATCTTCGACTGGCGTCTATTGCAGGCCGTCATGTCCGTCGCGGCGCCCGCGGCGGGCGAACGTCGCCTTCTTTCGCCGTCCCGATGAAGCCGAGAAGGCCGGCTATCGTGCCTGCCTGCGCTGCCGGCCCAAATCGGCGGGTCACGGAGCTGCTGAAGAAGCCCGCGCCATTTGCCGTTACATCGAACATCATCTCGACGAACCGCTGACGCTGGCGCGCCTGGGAACCGAATTTCACCAGAGCCCGTTTCATTTGCAACGCAAATTCAAAGCCGTGCTGGGCATCACGCCCAAGGCCTACGCCGATTCCTGCCGCATGAACCAGCTCAAGAGCAATCTGCGTGCCGGGCATTCGGTGACCCGCGCCATGTATGACGCCGGATACAGTTCCAGCAGCCGGCTCTACGAGCGCACCGCGTCACAGCTTGGCATGACGCCGGACAAATATCGGCGTGGTGCAATCGCGGCCCCCATCCGCTTTACTTGCGCCGATTCGCCGCTGGGGCGAATGTTGATCGCGGCTACGGATAAAGGCATCTGCGCAATTCAATTCGCCAATTCCGACGAAGAACTCGAACACGGGTTACGGCACGAATTCCCCTTTGCCATCCGCAAGCGTGACGATGGCGCCCTGCGCGAATGGAAAGAAGACCTGCTGCGCCAGATGCGAGGTCAGCGTCTGAATACCTCACTGCCGCTGGACATTCAGGCCACCGCTTTTCAGCGGCGGGTGTGGTCATATCTGCAAAAGATTCCTTTCGGCGAAACCCGCTCCTACGCTGCGGTTGCGAAGGGCATTGGCCGTCCCACGGCGACGCGAGCTGTGGCCCGAGCCTGCGCCACGAACCCGGTTGCCGTCGCGATCCCATGCCACCGCGTCGTAAGTAAGAGCGGAGAAACCAGCGGCTATCGCTGGGGCGTGGAACGCAAAAAGACGCTTTTGCAACTGGAACAAACTTAAAATCGGCCACGGATCACCACGGATAAATCTTTAGGGTTATCCGTGATAATCCGTGTAAATCCGTGGCGGGGGTTTATTGCAATTTCTTGTAAACTTCCCGAGCATCATCCAGCATCTTCAGCACATGAGTCTTTTCTGCCTCGTTGTTCCAATCCTGATTAGCTTTCACTGACTCTTCGATCCGTCCAATCCATGCGATGAAGTACGCCGCATCCTCAGGAGCCTTGGGAGTCGAGCCCGCGACGGTCACATAAATCGGACTCGTCGTCGCGTAAGGATACGAATCGAGTATCGGATACTCCGGCCGGTCGCTGCGTGCACGCAGCAGGCACCAGCTACTGCGATCGATCGGAATGCTCTCCTCGACATCGGCCGATTTGCGGTCACCGCTGAGCTTGAGTTCGAGCATGACTTGTCCATTGCAGACGATTTGCAAATGATCGACCGGAACAATTGAGCGCATCCATGCCGTGAACTTGACTGGTTGCCACTTTACCGCACTGATCACTGGGCCTCCTTTACGGGCGGACATTCTCATTGTGTTCTCACCCGCCGGCAGCTTCACCTCGTCTCCAATTTCCTTGCCGCCGAGAGTGAACCCCAGCAGCGGGCCATTGGTGGCGAATGTGTGTCCCTGCTTCAATGAACTCAGCCATTCGTTCATCTTCAGAGGGCCCTGCGCAACTTTCACATACACCCGGTTCAGCCCCACCGGCCCACGCAGCGATGCGAAGTTGGCCATGGCATCCGTTCCCGCCGCCGCCGGCAGATGAAACCCTAGGTTCAGCAAGCGATACCAGACCTTGGCGGTCGCCTGGTGATCGCTGAACCCGAGAACCTCGATATAGTCCACTTTGCCGAGAGCAACGTCGACCGGCAGTTCGTCGGTGAGCGTGGCATCTTTCGCGGGGTCCGGCGTGGAATCGAACGGGTGAGCGTAGCCCACCAATCCGTATTGCGCATGGGCCATGTCTGCAACGTCGGCATTGGTGGGAACCGGGCTGGCGGCGGCAGTACCGGGATAAGCCGCATACCCGGGAAGCAGGAAATGATACATGAGGTTCAACAGCCCGAGATGTCCCCAGTAGCTGGTGTGAAATTCCTGGCTGTGGAACAGACGAGTGTCGGGTGTAGAGGCCGCATCGGCTGAATCGCTGAAATACTCAATGTCAGGAATGCGCTGCTCCTTATTCACAATCAAATCTTCAACGATCGACACATTTTCGGCTGTGGCCTGCATCACCAAATTGGCAGGCGTATTGCGATAGGCTCCGCCGTAATTCATGTGTACATGCACGTCACCGCTGACCCAGCGAGAGTGCGCGTCCGAGGGAATATTAAGGGGTCTCAGATTGATCACAACGCCAGCTCTTTGGTCCTTGGCGACCTCAACCGTACGCTGCTCGAAGTGGTACTCGAACCCTTTCATCACGTCGACTGTGACTTTTCCTGCCGGCACATCGAGCAGTACAGCGCCGTTAGCGTGAAAGTAATGCGCTTCAAAGGGACGCTCGGAGCGGACGAAGCTATCGTCGGCTTGCATCCACGCATAAGTTGGAGCATAGGCGCGACCGTCCTCAGTAGTCACCGAAATCCGCGCGTATGCCGGCTGACCGGCCGGATCCAGAACCGTAACCCCCAGGCTCCCCATCGGCTTCTGGTAGTGAGGCAGCGTCGCATGAACGGCGGTGATCGCCCCGCCGGGAATCTCCTGCACCATTAGACTCGTGTTCAAGCCAGCGTTCGAGATGAATGCGATCTTCTTCCCGTCTGGCGACCAGCGCGGATTGATACTGTCAAAGCCACCACGATAGAAGGGATGGAGACCGCCGTTATAGGAAATCGGAAACGCGTCGCCTCCCTGCGAAGGCATCACCCAAAGCTGGTGCCACTGCTGGCCAAGATACGATGCATAGACAATCCGTTTGCCGTCGGGAGAAAAGTCGGGCCGCGCTTTCCACGTTGTTTCCTCGTAGTGAATTTCGTGCGCTTCCGCGCCCGGCTCGGCTTTCATCCGCCAGAAGCCGCCGGTGCCGTAGATGTGCCCACGGTTTGAAACGAACAGCAAGTCCTTGCCGTCAGGCGACCACTCCGGGCTGATCTCGTGGTCAAATTCGCTGTAGTAGTAGCGCGGCAAGTCGCTGCGGGTTTCTCCGGTGAGACGTTGCACATTGTGGAGTTCGCCGTCGGCAAAATCGCCGGCGAAGATGTGGAAATGGCGGTGGTAGGACGTCGAAACAAAAGCGATGCGCTTGCCATCCGGCGAGAAGCGCGGCTCAACGTTCACTGCGCCACCGGATGTCAGTTGCCGTGACTGCATGGTGGTCAAGTCCAGCGCCCAAAGCTCGATGGCATCCTTATCATAAGAGTCATACACCACCCAACGGCCGTCGGGCGAGCCATCCGGCTGATAGTCGTAACCGGGGCCGGCGGTGAGTTGCTCGGCATCGTAAGAACCCACTTTCTGGCGCCACAAAGAGCCTGCCATCGAGTACACCAGAGATTGAGAATCCGGAAGCCACGCCGCTGAACTTGGCCCCGTCGTAAGCTGCGGCAGATACATCTCGCGATAGTAGTAAGGATGAGGAAGATCGATCTGCCTGAGCACCGGATCGCGTTGTGGAAACGCGCGCAGGGAACTGAGCAGTAGAAGCAGTGCTAGTTTCACTCGGTACCGAAAGCGCAAAGAATCATCCCCCCGGCTGAATGCCGGATTATATCGGAGCGAACACTGACGCTTCTGGTAATGTATCGGCGCATGCGACGCGCGCTTGCCATTACCGCCCTGATTCTGCTGGTGCTCTCTGCATTTGCGGTCGCGCAATCGTCTCCAGGGGCTGCGTTCTCCGCGATGACCCCTTTGGCCGCGTTACGCTGGCTGGCGCTGATCGGGCTGGTGGCCTACGCCTGTTTTCGCCCTTCTCTCACAACTTGGATCTTCATCTCCATGCTGCTGGGAGCCGAGATCGGCCACGACTTCCCCGCCTTCGGCGTCAGCTTGCGGCTGCTGGCGCAGATTTTCTTGCGGCTCATCAAGGTCATCATCGCTCCTCTGCTGTTTAGCACTCTGGTCAGCGGGATTGCCGGACATTCTGACCTCAAAAAGGTCGGGCGCATGGGCGTAAAATCTTTGATCTTTTTTGAAGTGGTAACCACGCTGGCATTGTTGATCGGATTGGCCGCCATCAATATCAGCAAAGCTGGAGTCGGAGCGCAGATTCCGGCGAACACCGCCGAAACCGTGAAGATCGAGAGTCTCACTCCCAGTGAAACTGTGTTGCACGTCTTCCCCGAAAACATTGCCAAATCGGTTGCGGAAAATCAGATCCTGCAAGTGGTGATCTTCAGTTTGCTCTTTGGGGTGGCGCTCGCCCTAGTAAAAAACGAAACCAGGCGACGCCCCATGTTGGCTTTCACCGAAAGTCTTGCCGAGGTGATGTTCAAGTTCACCAACATCGTCATGTGGTTCGCGCCGCTCGGAATCCTCGGAGCCATCGCCGCCACGGTCGGTTCGACAGGAGTCGGCATTCTCGGCAACCTGGCCCGGTTGCTGCTCACACTGTATGGAGCCTTGGCCGTATTCCTGTTCGCTGTGCTTCTGCCAGTCGCGTTGCTGGCCAGAGTGCCCGTCCGGCGATTCCTTCGCGCCGTGGCTGAACCGGCGACGATTGCCTTCAGCACCGCCAGTTCCGAGGCCGCCCTGCCGAGCGCCATGGAAAGCATGGAAGAACTCGGCGTGCCGCGTCCGGTTGTGGCTTTTGTCATGCCTACGGGTTACAGCTTCAACCTGACCGGATCGGCGCTTTACCTCTCATTGGCTGCCGTGTTTGTGGCGCAGGCGGCCGGCGTTCACCTCACTTTCGGGCACCAACTCTACATTCTTCTGGTGCTGATGCTGACCAGCAAAGGCGTAGCCGGAGTCTCCCGCGCCGCCATCGTGATCCTCCTGGCCACAGCCGCCACGGTCGGCCTGCCCACGGAGCCTATCTTCATTCTGCTAGGCATCGACCAACTGATGGACATGGGAAGAACGGCCGTAAACGTGATCGGCAACTGCCTGGCCACGGTAGTGATCGCGAGATGGGAAGGAGAATTTCAGCAGGAGGATTTAGCTAGAGGCTAGGAGCGATTGGCCAATACTGAAGCCTCGCGAACTTTCATGAGTCGTTCATCCGCAGTTACTAAGGTCAGATCGAAAACTTTCGCTGTGGCTACCAGGAGGCGGTCGGCAGGGTCGCGGTGTCCCAGCCGCAGGCGCGCTACTTCACGCGCCACCTCGTAGGTGATCGTGGCTTCCTGCAGAGGTAAAGCTCTCAACGCCTGGGGAATCCAGGTTTCGATGTCTTCGCTGGGGAGAACTCGCTTCTTCTGCCACAACACGATCAGTTCCCAGACGCTGATGGGCGACAGCCAGAGCTCGTTATCCGGGTTTTGGATCGCGTCGGTGACTCGCTGCGAGAGGCGTTCCGGCTCAAGCTCGCTCCACAGCCAGATGTGGGTGTCGAGCAGCAGCCTCATGAACGTAACACTTCCCAGTCGTCTTCATCGCTGGCCGGAGAAACGATGTCACCCAAGATGCGGGCAGTGCCTCGCATCGATCCAAGTTCGCGGCGGGTGGGGTTCGCAACCGACGGAGGTCCGACTTCGGCAACGGGCTCGCCAAATCGTGTGACCAGCACCGGTTTGCCTGTCTTCCGCACGCGCTCCAGCACTGCCAGGCAGGTAGCCTTGAACTTCGAAATGGCAATCTGTTCCATTGCCCCAAGTGTACTATGGTCAAAGACTATGGTCAAACACTATTGTCAAAGATGGAGATGCTGGGACGGCCAGTCTCATTGCAGCTTCGCGTACTCCGCCTTGGCTGCTTTCAGGATGGGTATATCAGGATCGGCGTCTTTCCAGAGGCCCAGGAAATCCTGATAGGCGGTGCGGGCTTTGGCGGTGTCGCCGGAGAGCGCATACGCGCGAGCCAGGCCCAAGTGCGCCAGCGCGCCGACGGGATCGTTTTGAACGGTGCCGGGATTGTTCACGATCTTCTGGAACTCAACGGCGGCAGCGCTCCCTTGTCCCAACTTCAGGTAAGCGTTACCCCGAATGTAAGCCGGCCAAAGAGTCTGCCCGAGTTCGTATGGCGCAGCCGGCACGAGGGCCTCGACGGCCTTGGCAGCGTTGCCACTTTCGAGAGCTGCCGCTCCACGGATCATCGGCAGATATTCCGACTGCACGATCGTATCTTCGGGGAAGCCCTTGGCCAAATCATCGGCCAGCCGCGCAGCCTGGGCCGAGTCACCTGCCAAGGCAAGAGCGATTCCGCCATAGCCTTCAACATCCCTGCCATTTGAGAGCGCCAGCGCTGCCTGCGCCTGCTGTTTAGCGAAGGCCGCATTGCCCGCCATGGCTTCCTGAATGGCAGCCCCAGCCTGATAGACTGCGGCCGTCTCTTTTTCATCGGCACGGGTTGCGGAGTCCACAGCGCGGCGCAGCAATTCTCTTTTCTTGGCAAATTGTCCGGCGTAGCCGGCAGTTTGGGATTCGGAGAACAGCATTAGATCTTCGAACCCAGGCTTACCCATGAGTGTTGCCGCCTCGCGCTCCATCCCGGCCGCATCGTGCTGCAGGAAGGCAACCGAGTAGAGGTTAATATGAATGCTGGGGGAATCCAGATGCTTCGCTTGCGCCTCCTGGGCCGTGGCTTTGGCTTCATCCAGCCGGTTGAGGAACAGATACGAGGCCACGACATTCGCGTAGCTAAGGCCGGCCGGATTCAGTTTCAAAGCTTCCTGGTTTGCTGCCAGGGACTTCTCAGATTCCCCCAGCGTCAGATAGATGAATCCCAGGTTCGTGATGGGAGTGCTGTCGCGTGGATAGGTCTGCGCCCACAGTTCGAAGGTTTTGCGGGCTGCCTCCAGATCTCCAAGAACTTGGTGTTCGTAGTGCGAGGCAATATAGAACTTTTCTCGCTCGCTGACGCGCTCGCGCAGTTCGTACGCCTTGCGCTGATTCTCGGCTGCGCGTGCGGCCTGGCTCAAGTTCGAGTAGCAGGTTCCCAACCGCGCATACGCCATCGCGAAGTTAGAGTCCAGGTTGATGGCGCGTTGGAACAATGGAATCGCAGCCCCGTAGTCGTTCTTCACGATCATCGCCTCAACGCCCAGAGTGTAGGCTTGCAGGGCCTCGAGCGAGGGCGTGGTCACACTCTCCGCCGGTGCGTCATATTTCTGCACCGAAGCCAGCGATTCGCCCAGCTTTTCGCGAAGCTTCGTGGCGGCTTCGCCCAGCGCCTTCAGCACTTGCTCTTTGCTGCTGGCGGTAGCCTGCTCGTTTGCCAGCATGTCGCCGCTGTGGCAGTTCACAGCCTTCAGGCCGACGACGTATTCGCTGCCCAGACTTGAGATTGAGCCTTCAATGGTCGCAGTGCTGCCCGTACGCTCGCAGACTTCTCGCGCCAACTCGCTGGTCAGGCGCACGTCTTTGGGCTGGGTCATCAGGGCGAGCGTCTTCGCCACTTGCTGATCGGAAAGCAGGTTCAGAAACGGCGATTGCTCCAGTTGCGCGGAAAGTCCCTGGCGCAGCGTGCCATCGAAGACGGAATCGCTGGTGGTGTTGGTGAAATCGGCGAGAACGATGGCGTCTTTTTCGGTCAGGGGTCTGGATCGATGCGAACCGTAGTAAAGGCCGCCAGCGACTAGGGCGGCCAGTACGACGGCCGAGGGAACCACAACCTTCCAGAGGTTGCTCTTCTTTGCTACCGGGACTTCAGCCACCTTCACCGCGCTGGAGGACGGCTGCACAGCGACATGAGTGGAACCTGAAGCTGGGCCTGGTTGCGCGATTGCAGCTTGCGTCCCGCTTTCCTGTGCTGCGGGTACCGCGCCAGAACTCGCGGCTGGCATACGGCCAGTCTCCGTGTCCCGTTTCAGCCGTTGCAGTTCAGCCCGCATTTCCCTGGCACTCTGATAACGCAGTTCCCGGTCTTTCTCCAGCGCACGATTGATGATGTCTTCGAGCTTGAGCGGAATATCACGATTGAAGCGAATCGCGGGCGGCGGGTCGGAATCGAGGATCGCTTTGAAGATCAGCCCAGAGGTATCACCATGGAAGGGCAACGACCCTGTCGCCATCTCGTACAGAACCGCGCCAAAGGAAAACAAGTCCGTGCGGGCATCGAGTTCCTTGCCTTTGACTTGCTCGGGCGACATGTAGGCAACCGTGCCGAGCGTAGAACCGGGGCTGGTGAGATGGTCCGCGTCCACCGAGCCGGTTTGCGTGTTGAGAGAGCCGACTTTGCTCGAACTGGTCGGGGCCATGACCTTGGCCAGTCCGAAATCGAGAATCTTAGCGTGGCCGCGCTTGGTCACAAAGATATTGGCGGGCTTGATGTCGCGATGGACGATGCCCTCCGCGTGGGCCGCATCCAGTGCGTCTGCAATCTCAATGGCCAACGACAGGATTTCTTCGGTCTCGAGCGGTCGCCCGGCGATCTTATGTTTCAGCGTCAGGCCATCCAGAAACTCCATCGCAATGAAAGTCTGTCCGTGCTGATCGTCAATTTCGTAAATGGTGCAGATATTGGGATGGTTCAGTGCAGACGCAGCCTTGGCCTCGCGCTGAAAGCGGCTGAGTGCTTGCGGGTCTTTGGCGACGTCGTCGGGG
>Ga0209169_10001368_pt1 | contig 14841 bp, 11 predicted proteins | sample HubBroMetageWRM4_FD_188346 | JGI IMG/M metagenome (GOLD analysis project Ga0209169, IMG submission 188346) | Warmed soil microbial communities from the Hubbard Brook experimental Forest, New Hampshire - Hubbard Brook CCASE Soil Metagenome WRM 4... | ecosystem: Environmental > Terrestrial > Soil... | reverse complement strand
GCAATTCGGGGATCGCCTTCTCGTCTTCATGGAGTTCCAGATAGCAGCCCCCGAGTTGGAAATGCAACATCGCGATCTCAGGATCGGCGGCGATGGACTTCTTGATTATGTCGATGCCTTTCTTGCAGCGCCAAGTCTCGACGATGTTATTGACATAGAGCACGACATTCGCAACGTGGATTTTGTCTTTGGGATCGGGCCACGAGGTTCGGCCGGCTTTCATAGTTGGCTCGCCAGGAGGGGCCATATATCCGAGAGCGGCCAGCTTGGCGACATTCTTGGCATCGAGTTTAAACTTGGGAGTCTCCCCCGTATTCGTCGTTAGTTTTTGGAAATCCTGCAACCTGGAAGAGAGCGCATCCGCGACCGCCGGGGATGACGAAGCGAGGTTGTTTTGGGCGTTGGGGTCCACAGCGTCCTCATACAGTTCGCGGCGCGGAGCCTGAATATACATGTACTTACCCGCCCGAAGGGATTGGAGGGCGCTCCAGGCGAAGACCACGTGTCCGTAATCCGCCTGGGAGTAGGCGCCACGGTCGTGCCAGGCGTGAGCCGCGGCGTCGCCCTCCGGCGTCCCGGGCGTCAGAAAGCCCAACAGTGATTGCCCCTGCACTTTCTCAGGGACCGGAATGTCGATCGACTGAAGTACGGTCGGCATTATGTCCACCAGCTCTACCCGATTGTCAATCCGCTTCCCGGCATCGCTCTTGCCGGGCATCTTGATCAGGAGCGGCACACGGATGGTTTCGTCATAAACAAAAACTCCGTGTTCGTTCTCGCCATGCGCTCCGAGCGACTCACCGTGATCGGCGGTCATGGCAATGAGGGTATTGTCATAGAGACCGGCGGCTTTCAATTTCTTGAAAAAGTTGCCGAGTTGCGCATCCGCATAGGCAATCTCGCCATCGTAGGGCTGTTTCGCATAACGCGTTTTGTACGGTTCAGGCGGGTCGTAAGGCGCGTGCGGATCGTAAATGTGAACCCACAGGAAGAATGGGCCGGAGTGTTGCTTCCCGACCCAGTCGAGGGCATCCTTGACGACCACGGCCGCGCGATGTTCGACGGTTTGATAGCGTGTTTCCGGGGTGAAGGATTGCCAGGAGTAGCCTGCGCCATATTTGTCAAACCCGCGGTCGAAACCAGGAACGCTTGCTAGGGGATCCAATGCCAGCGAGCCTACAAAAGCGCCGGTGGAGTAGCCGCGCTGCTGGAGAATCTCCGGCATGTAGGGCATGTCCTTGGCGAGCGGAATCAGGAAGGTGAGCACCTGGTGATACTGCGGGAAAGTTCCAGTGAGAATGCTGGCGTGCGAAGCCGGGGTTAGGGGGGCCTGCGAGTAAGCCCGGGTGAAGACCGCCCCATCCTTGGCCAGGGCATCGAGATTGGGCGTCAAACCACGCTTGGACCCCAGGAAGCCCATACGGTCGGCGCGCGTTGTGTCCACTGTAATCAGGATGATGTTGGGAAGGGCCGGTTTTGCCGTGGCATCCGTTTTGGGTGCGTCAGATTGAGATGCAAGCCCGCTCACCGCGAGGGTCACGAAGAACAAAAGCCGGATAATTACGCGCATACTGGAACATCCTCAACATTGGGTACTTGCTCAAATCGGGTTTCAAAGTCCACGTCGGGCCCGTCGAAAACGTATACCCGCCACTGCTGCAAGGTTACTGTGGTCCTTTCGACGGCGCCTTCTGAGGCGCTTTTTTGGGCTGCGGCAACGGGGTATTCTCTTTTTCGGCATCGAGCGGCTCGCACGCACCCGGAATGATGAAAAGTGTTGGATCCTGCGCCTCAAAGTTGACGTTGCGGTATTCGATTGTGTGATGCAGTTTGTTCTCGATCTTCACAGGAAAACCTTGCAGATCCTCGGCGGCCCAAATCTTGATTGTGACCGGATCGTGGTGTACTACGGGAGCAAAGATAATCGTTACTTCCTCGACTTGGGTGGGGTGGCCGTCGATTGTTTCCTTTCCCACCACAACGGTCTCATATCTGTTGGGCGACCATGAGAACGAGAAAGGGTAGGAACGGACAAAAGGAATTTTCATTCGCAGGCAGTCCGCCTTCGAGATCATGCGCGCGTCTCCTGATTTTGTCAGGTCCTGGATAACATAGCTGTGATGCTCCTGACCCTCCATCCGCAGCAGATTCCCGTGGCGGTAGATATGGATCTCCTCGGCTGTCCCGATGACAGGACCGCCGGTCATAAGCGCCGTAAAGGTCGTGAATTTATCCCAGGGAGCTACCGTGCTGGAGGTTTTCTCAGCAGGCTGTTGCGCCAAAGTGGCCGAATCCGTCGAAGCCGGCGGGGCGGGCGCCTGCGCCAGGATAATCGAGGAAAGACAGATCACCAAAACCAGAACCACAACCGTAGTACAGTTCCGCATCTCTGCTTCTCTCCATTTTGAAAGGTTGTTGATCGTTGACCGGGCCGATCACGGGGGGGAACATCGGCCCGTTGGTCTTATATCCAGAATAACATCAAAGAGACCAAACCGTGAATACAGGCTGCCACGACGTCTGGAAGGAGATTTTACTCCGGAATCGGGCGGTGGTCCTCATTACTGAAGTCAATTGGCAAGAAGAAGGCCACGTCATGTCGACGTGGCCTGTAACCACATTCCAACTGTAGAAGTGATTAGTTGTTCCTCTTGATGTCCCGCTTTACGTTCGTCTTGCCGAACGAAACACCCTTGGTGGCCCTGCCATCTTCCGGCTTATAGACCGTGCAGGCCAGAACGCCGTAGTTGCCGCCGAATACGAAGCCGCCGTAGCTGGCGATACCGACCCAGCCTTCTTTCGCTTTCTTGGCCCCGATGTTCGTGCACTTCAGGTTCGACACGACAGTCCACTGCTCAGCGGTGAAACCGAGCGCATAGGCATCATACAGGTTGTCGCCCAGCACTACGCCACTGATTGGGAAAGCACCGAACGGGTTGTCGGGCTTGGAGAGAGCACCCTTGACGCCACCCATCGTAGCGTTCTCACCCTGACCGCCAGCGCAAGCGGAGAGGTTGTCAGTACCCTGCCACACCGTGAACGGTGCGCCGTAGGTGTTCGAGAGCTGCTCATAGTTGCAATAGAGATAATCGCCGCCCGCGGTTCCGAAACCGAAGGTCTGAGCCGAAGCGAAGCTGCACGCGATTACAATCAGAGTGATTACCAACAAGCTTTTCAGTTTCAAAGGAATTTCCTCCTGGAAGTTTTTGTTCACAATTGTGAGGTTGCACAGCACGAACTCAGTGCAGCCTCTACTGGGGACGTAGGGTGTTGCACTGACTTCGAGAGCTTAGCTCATTCCAGAACTAAGTCAAGCCTATAATTCGCGATTTCCGCAAAAAATTCTGCGAGAGGATAAAACTTTGCGCTCTTTCGGCAAAACGTCGGCCTCGAGGTGAAGAAGTCTTGCCAAGCGCCGGTTTTGCGGGTGCTGCGCATTTTTCCGAAGGCAGATGAAGGAGCGATTTCGTCGCTCGAATGTCGCTCGGACGAGGCTCGAACGTCGTTCGAATGAGGCTAGAAGGTGACGCGCAGTCCGAACTCCATCTGCCGCGGAGCGCCGTTCGAGAAGGTGCCTGAACCGGCCTCAACCCGATCCAGCCGCGAGGTGCAAATGGCGGTAGAGACGCCGCAGAATCCGCCCGCACTGGCGTTGTTCAGCGAACTGCCGGGCGCGCCGTTGAGGATTCCGCTTAACTGGTTGCCCGGACCGCCAAAGTTGGCGAAGTTGAAGACGTTGAATATGGAGATGTTGGGCTCGAGCATGACCCGCTCCGAGACCTGGAACGGACGGCTCAGCCGCAGATCGGTCGTCTTGAGCCAGGTCGAGGTCGCCGGGCGCGCGGGTAGTCCTTGGATGAGAGGTGAATAGGCTCCGAGCGACACCAGTTGTTGCCCGCTGAACAATCCAGCACCCACCAGCGCCTCGCCGGCCGGCGTCAACTTGCCGGCGAAGGTGGAGTTGTAATACGTGATGATCTTGTTTTGATTGGTGATCGAATATTTGCCAGTGCTGCCGACAATCGTGGAGGGCAAAAGGTCGCCCAGCGTTCCGTCACCGGTGAGATCGCTGCGGAAGATTTCCCCGGCCACTCCGCCGCCATCCTGCTGTGGAACCGAAACACTGAGCGGAAGCGGCGAGGCGAATTGGGTGATCAGCGAAAGTCGAAGCTGGTGCGGCAATTCCGCCGTCGGACTGAGAGTGAACTGGTTCGTCCGGGCCATGCCCGAGCTGCCCCAGTATCCCCTGGTTGGCCGGCTGTAACTCTCGGCCACGTTCATGATGGAGTAATCTCCGCCGCTGCCGTTGGGCTCGGCGATGTTGGTTTTGTATTTGGAGACGGTGTAGGAAATCGTGGTGTCGAGCTTGCGCACGTAGCGGATCGGGTTGTCTCCGGTGGTGCGGTGGAAAGTCAGTTGCAGCGCAGTGTAGAGCGAGCGTCCGCCGGGAAAGTACATGACGTTCGAACCCACAGCCGGGTTGAGTCCGCCGAACGAGGCCTGCTGCTTGCCTAACACCGAGCAGGGGAATGGTCCGCAGAAGGCGTTTGAAGAATCGAGACCGTGGCGCGCGAAATCGGTGATGCTGGCGGTGGGCACGTTGTTTAAATAACAACTGACGGCCGCTTGCGAACTGGCGTTGTTGGAGGTCGCCAGCGGACATCCGGCCGACGCGGGGTTCGAGGCCGTGGTGGCGTTGATGGCCGACAACTCGGAGGCGTAGTTATTGAGCAAGGGATTGGAATTGTCGCCGTCGGTGAGGAAGCCGGCGTCGCCAACGTGATTGGTATCGATTCCCAGAGGAAATTGGGTGCCGATCTCGCGCACGTAGTCGGCGGAGAACATTCCGCGTTCGCCGACCTGATGCTGGATGCCGCCGGAGAAGTGCACCACGCGGGGGGTCTTGTAGCCGGGGGCCAGCAGTCCACCGAAATTCCCGATGCTGTTCGCCAGGGAGTAAACGTTGGGGCCGCCGACGACCGCCGACTGCACGGCCGCGAACTGCGACTGCAAATCCTGAATTGCGGTCGAAACCGATCCGATCGGCTGCCCGCAAATCTGCGTGGCGATATCCAACGAATCCACCGAGCTCACCACCGATCCATCCGGGAAAAGCACTGATCCCGTCGGACACAGCGTCAGGCTACGGTTATATTGCCCGTTCGACAAACGGTTGATGCGATCCTGATAGGCATTCTGGAGCAAGAAGTTGTCATAGAACATGCCGGCGCTCGCGCGTATGACCGTCCGCCCATGGTGACCCGGGTCCCAGGCTATGCCCAACTGCGGAGCGAAATTGTAGCCGGGCTGGCTCACGACTCGGCCGAGCGACTGACCTGGACCGGTTCTTAGCTGCGTCAGCAGGTCGAATTGGTCGAGAATAAAACCAGTAGTGCAGGGCGGAGTCTTCACGATCTCCAGGTTGATCGCCGAGCAGGGCACGGGGGGCAGGTCGCCATTGGTGCGCCCGGAGTCCACAACATAATTAAGACCAAAGCTGATGTTCAGGTTCGGAATGACGTTGAAGGTGTCGCCCAGGTAGCCTTCGAAACGATTGTCATAGTGTCCGCCGGTCGACCGGCCGAAGGCCGATTTCTCGCTGAAATTTCCGAGGCCATTAAAGATGGTGACCGTGCCGACGGGATAGTTCAGGGGATTGTCGGCCGCCCCGCGCGGATCGCCGGGGTAAAGCGGCAAGAGGCTGGGGTCGCTGTTGACGCCGGCGATGGTATCGAGTCCGTCGGAACTGGTGACCGATGGCCCATAAATTCCCGGCGCAAAGAAATCTCCCTGGACAATGCGGTGATAGGCTCCTCCGAAGCGCAGAGCGTGCTTCACCTTGTAAATCGTGCTGCCGTCATAGCGACCGAAAAGGTCGCTCTGAATCGTCTGCCGCGGACCGACTATGCTTGGTCCCGCTGCAAATGAGCCGATCTGCATGTGGAAGGGCGCCGCCTGCAGAATAGTGGAAGCATCCAGCGCCGGATTGGACGCGTTCACCATCTTCTGATAACCGAAGCGAGCGCTGTTCACAAATCGTCCGTGGTTCCAATTGAGCCCAAACACCGACGCTCGCTCATTCAACTGATTGCGGAAGTTCGACAGGCTGTCGGGAGGCCCGATCCCGGTGGAGTTGTCGTAGGTGAGGCGCACAAACCCCTTCATGTTTTCGTTAAAGTCGTAATCCAGCCGGCCCGTAAGCATGTTGTCGCGGAAGTAAGCGCTCTGCACGGTGGTTCCGGTGAAAGTCGAGAGGTCGGCAGGATTGGGCAAAATCAGATCCGCGGTTGTCGTCGGCAAAACTCCGTCCTGCTTGGTGCGTTCCGCTCCGACGAAATAAAAAGCCTTGTCCTTGATTAGCGCGCCGCCTACCCCGAGTCCGTATTGCTGACGGCTGTAATCCGAGTTTCCCGAGGGAAACCCGTTCATGCCCAGCACCTGGTCGCGGAAGTTTCCGAAGAGATTGGCGTGGAAGTCATTTCCGCCCGAGCGCGTTGTGACTTGCACCGCACCGGTTGCGTTCAACGATTGAAACACCTCGGGCAGGACCCGCGAGACGACCACTTCACGCACCGCCTCGGCCGGCAGGTTCATCTCGGCTGCGCCTTTGGTCTCATCCATTACCTCGACTTCATCCATGTCGTAATGGGTGGTTCGGCCCAGTGTGCTGTTGATCGAGAGCGATTGAAAGCCGCTCTTGCCGGGATCAAGAATCGTTCCATCCACCACCTGCACGCCCGGATCCACGCGTCCCGCGTTCAGATAGTTCCGTCCATTAATGGGGAGCTGGTCAGGAGCATCGCCACTGAATTCACTCTGCAGACGCACCGGCCCTGGGTTGATCCATGCCAACTTGAAATCGGCTGTAACCGACGCTCCCAACACCACGGTCACGGTGCGTTCGACTGGCGCCAGGTCGCGGCCTTCTATGCGTACCACATACACGCCCGGGGGAACCGTTTCGGAAACATAGGTGCCGTCCTTGCCGGTACGAACCACGCCGCTGGTGTCGGTTACCCGCGAACTGTACAAAACCCGCGCCCCCTCTACGGGGCTGCCGACGTCATCCCGCACCGTGCCCTGGATGGTGCCGGTGGCCGGATTTTCCGAAGTCTCTTCCTGCGCCCACAAAGAAACTGGCAACGCAGCGACCACGATGAGCCATAAGACTACGGACAGGGAACGACGAACATACAAGCCCGAGCAATCGAACAAAATGCCACTCTCCTGGGAGCAGAACCTCAAGTAGAACCTGGAAGCGATTCCGCGTCTAAGGTCTTAAAGTGTCCACTGAAAATCGAATAGAACAGTTTACTAGATGCGCCCACTTCCCCGGGGCGATGTACGCGTTTTGTTAGCCCAACAATCCTGTGCCGCTGAGCTGGTCAGAACGTTCCCTTGTGGGTGTAGTAACCCGCGCGATAGTGCGACTGATAAGGACCGCCCGTCGGAGGGTTCGTCAAATCCACTCGCAGTTGGCGGAAGTCCGAACTGGAATAGTGCTGCGTCGGATAGTAGGCGAGTAGATATTGCGTCCGCAGTTCGTCACTGATCTGGCGGAATGCGTCGTCGAGTTGCGGCGCCGATGTGGCATAGTAATACTTCCCGCCGGTATCGGATGAGATCTGAATCAAAGCGTGTTCGCCGCCGGTATCGCGCCCCGCATCCGCCTCGATGGGCACGATGATAATGCTGTAGACAATCGCTTCCGCCTCTTGTGCGGCGCGGAGCGCCTCTTTGTAGTTCACCTGGCTCATGGTGTCTCCGCCATCGGTGATTACCACCATCACTTTTCTTCCCTGCCGCCGGCTCAGCGCATTCGATCCCAGAAAAACGGCATCGTAGAGCGCCGTCGCGGCGCCATTGCGTGGGTGGTCGATGCCTTCGTCAATCTTCTTTAAATCGGAGGTGAACGGCACCATCTGACTCACGGTCTCGCTGAACTTGTACACCGCCAGCCCGTCCTGCGGCCGCACAATCGCGTGCACGAACTTGCGCGCAGAAGTCAGTTCCAGCGGAAGATCTTTTCTGGTGCTCAGGCTGGTGTCCACCGCCAGAACGATCGAAAGTGGGAGCGCCGATTCCTTGCTGAAGATGGCAATCGTCTGCTCTTTGCCATCCTCCTTCAGCACAAAATTTTCTTTCTGCAGGTTGGCCACCGGAGCTCCGCGCGCGTCCGTCACGGTCACGAACACGTTCACCAGCTTCACGTCGACCTTGATTGTGGTTTCCGGTTCCTCCGCCATCAGCGTAAGGCTGGCGGAAAGGATGAAGGCGCATACGATCATGGGGAAGCGCTTCGAGCTACGAACCACCAGCTGCGAGCGAACCGCAGCAAAGGTTGCTCGCATTTCGCGGCCCCCGGCTCGTCGGGTTCTTGTAATAACCTTCATTCGAGAGTCAATATTCAGGATGCAGTATTTAGGATGCAGACTGCGTCCCCGCTGTGCTTCCCGGCCGCCGAATTTCTTCGGGAAATGCCTCACCATCGGCCCATACTGCCCCATCTTCAAAATGTTCTTTCTTCCAGATCGGCACCGTCTTTTTCAGCGTGTCAATGATCCAGCGGCAGGCCTCAAACGCCGCTGCTCGGTGCGCCGCCGCGACCACTATCAGCACGCTTGTTTCTCCAATTTCCAGACGGCCCAGACGATGGACGATTGACACTTCCCGCACCTCAAAACGCGTCCGGGCCTCCACCGCGAGGGATTCCATCTGCTTCAGTGCCATAGCCTCGTAGGCGTCATAATCCAGATAGAGAGTGCGCCGCTCGCGCGTGCTATTTCGCACCACGCCGCTGAAAATCACAAGCGCGCCATCCTCCGGCTGCTGCAATCGCGCGACAACCACCTCGGCGTCGATCCGCTCTCGGACAATCCGAACTTCGTTATGAACTTTGTTCTGAACTCTGCCCTGACCTCCATCCATGACGTCGTCGCCGCCTGTGCCCGATCCGCCTCCTGGAGATCCGCCACTCACCGGAGGCAACAAACCAACTTCATCGCCTTCATGCAGCGGCCGGTCGCCTCCGGAATATTCCTGATTCACGGAAATCGCCAACGACGGCATCATCGCCTCAAATACCGGAGCTTTTCGGGCATAATAGAAGATCACGTCCCGCACGCACATCCCGTCCGCCAAGTCGATGGATTCGAGCGACCGACCGAACAGATCCTTTAAAACTCCAAAGAAAAGAACGCGAATTTTCATCTGGGTACCGGTAAGCAGCGAAGCGGTTGCGTCACCAGTGTAGCGTGCCCCAGTCTCAAGGACCTGTCCTTCAGTGTTAATGTCTGCGTCCGCCACTTCCGTTCGCTCCATTACCTCCGTAATCGTGCATTAGGTCACCTTCCCGCTTAGTCTTGTTAACAACACCCTATTACTGGAGAGGAGGCTGTTATCGCCAACGCCGCCCAAACCGATGCCAGCCGCAGTGCGTCCGCTCGGTCTTTTCTGCACAGCCTCAATATCCTGATCAAGTACACCCGGCTGTATGGAGTGAACCACAAGCGCACCGAGGGCCAGTTTGAGGGCGCGTGGAATGAACTCCAGCAGGCCCTACCCAAGAGCGGCGACACGGGTTTTCTGCTTGGCGTTTCTGGCAACAAACTTCTTCTCGATGGCATTCCGCTTGAAGCCGGACAGGCGGAGCGCAGCTTCGCACAGTTGCTGACGGCCGCCGGCCTTTCCAGCATTATGTTTTCCAACAAAGTCACGCTTGACGACTTTACCCGGCTGGTTCGCGCGTTTTCCATGGGTGGCTCTAAAGCGCAGGACTTCGCAAAACAGCTTAAGGAAACGCTGGGCGACAACAAGGATTCCTCCATCCGCATCAATGAAGTCAAGTTCGTCGCGGCCGACCCGGCCACCGGCGAATATTCCATCGCAGCCCAGCTCGCCGCCCAGGCTCTCGGCCCCGAAGCCAAACAGTGGCTCAACGACCCTCAGAAACTTTTGCAGCTGATCGCCGCCGCTCAGGGAGCAAGCAACAGTTCCGGCGCGCCCGGAGGCCCGCCCCTTGGCAGCGTTCCCACTATCCCCATTCCCGGCCTCACGGGCGAAGGTGCGGCCGCGGCTTCCGGACCATGGACGGGCGGGGTGGTTGGTTTACAGGAAGAGGAAGTCATCCAGACTATTCGCCTGCTCACTCATTTTGGCCAGGCGATGCAGGATCCCAATTCTTCTCCGGAAAATCTCAAAGTCGAACTCGGTAAGGCGCCCGAAGGCGCCAAGGTCAATCTCGCGCAGTTGCTCGAGAGTCTAGCCAAGCAAGCTTCTGACAACAGCACCAGCGACGGCAATGACACGCCGCTTCTGATGAAGGCCGCCGAGAGTATGGCCATCAAATTCGCTCTTGACCGTTATCAGCGTGGTGACGTCAAGGTCAACGCCGTCCACGAGATGATGGAACACATGAGCCGGCAGATGGACACGCTTCGCCAGATCCTGCGGGTTCAGGAAGATAAATTATCCAAGGCCGGCGTCCTGGTTGAGTCCCACGCCGACATTCTCGATCGCATGTTCTGGGCCGAGATTCCCGAGGCTGGCAAGAAAAGCGTTCTGCTCTCCAGTGAAGCGGCGTGCGTGCCGCCACGCAACATTCGGCAGTTCGTCGAAATCCTGTTTGAACGCGACGACAATGAAATCGCGGCTAAGATTCTTGCCAACTACTGCAGTGGCATCGACGCCAAGGATGCCGATCCCCGTCGCAAGACCGCCACCGGTCTGGCGCAACTCGCGGACCTCTACGCCGACGCGCCGGATGAAGTCATGCCCAATACCATCGCCATGATCGGCGAGAGACTGGTAAAGGAAAGCGACACCGAGATTCAGAGCTTGCTGGCCGCCGCCTTTGCGCGCTTCGGACAGGAGGCCTGTAGCCGCAAGAAATACAAAGCTGTCGCCGAACTCTGCAACTCGCTCGAAAGAGTGGCTCAGCAGCGGCCGGCGCTGGTGCAAGATATACGCTCTCGGGTCGGGATCGAAAATCGCCTGCCTGAAATGATCGAAGAAGCGATCAACGCCGATGCCGTCCCCGAGGACCTGATTAACGTTCTGCAGCAGCTTCCCAGAAATTCCGTTGAACATCTTGCGGACCGCTTTTTCCGCGCCCAGCGACGCATGGAGTGCGATCGCATTGTCGAACTCGCCTCTGAACTCGGACAACCGGCCATCGACGATCTGTGCGACATGCTGCGCTCCGGGCAGCCCCGTCAGGCTGCCTCATCGGTCGGCTTGCTGAGCCGCCTCGCGGTCACCTCGCTGCTGGAGTTGCTGCCCTCGCGCATGGGCGCATTTAACCGCTTCTATCAGGACGTGATCGTCCGCCAGATCGCTTACGGCGCGGCGCCCGACCGCGGACGCACCCTGCTCGAACTGCTCGAACTGCTGGACCCGCTCATCCTGCCCGAAGCCATCGACGAGATAGGAATGAGCCAGGACCATAGCGCCAGTGCCAGCCTCATTGCGCTGGCTACCTCTGGTGAAGCTCAGAACCGTCCTCCGTTCGTACAACTGAAAGCCGTCGAGTCTCTCGGCCGTTTGCGCGAGCCCGAGGCCGTTTCCGTTCTGCGCACCATCGTCGAGGATAAGAAGCTCTTTGGCTACAGCCAGCACCGCGAATTGAGAATCGCGGCCATTCAGGCGCTCGCCAAGATTGATCCTCGTTACGGCACCCAGGCTCTCGCCGAAAGCGGTCTGGAGGCCGGCGAAATCGCCATCGCTCCGCTCGATTCCGGCCCGGGATGTCCCTGGGTGCGGCAGCGCCGCTACGAACGCATTATTTTGCCGCGCACTCTCTCCGCCACTCTTTCCAGTTCCTGGGGAAAGTCAAACATCGTCATGCGCGAGATGAGTCTTGGCGGGGGCATGGGCACGCGCAATGACAATCTCCGCGTGGGCTCTGAAGCGCACGTCGAAATCTCGCTGGGCGTGAAAAAAATCCGAGGCGAGGTTCTGCTCCGCCGCGCCCGCGTCAATGAAATCGGTTTCGAGTTCGTCAGCATGGACCTCGACAGCCGCTACCGCCTCCGCCGCGTTTTGGTCGAGGCCCTGGAACGAGTCCCGGACAATCGTTCGACCGACTGGGACGGCGAACGCAAGGTCTAGAAACAGGTCTCAGGTGTCAGGTCTCAAATCTTAGGAAACACCACCCCTTACAAAAACGACAGACGCGGCTTTGCGGCGTCTGAACCCACCACTCACTCGGGCCCGCGTATTCCGCCGCAAAGAAAAAGCCCCCGCGCTCGCAGGGGCCGAAACGAAGTTTGCACGACCGCAAACTCCTTACGCGACTTTCACGAAAATAATCACGAGCGTGAACAGGACTAGCGACTCGATGAAGGCCAGACCTAGAATCAGCGCCACCTGAATGCCAGCGCGTGCGGCCGGATTGCGTCCGAGCGCTTCGCATGCCGAGGACGCAGCACGTCCCTGACCCTGCGCCGCCAGCCCGGCCGCGATAGCAATCGCAAAACCAGAAGTGATGGCCACCCAGTTCGTCGAACCCGGCGCGGCTGCGCTCGTCTGCGCGAACGCTGGGACAGCCATGAAAGAAAACATCATCACCACAAACAACAACATCAAGACTTTCCGCATTTTTGTTTCTCCCTAATATGAATTTCCCGTCAGGAGGTGGTTGACGCCGTGCTTGTAAGCCGGCGCCCTCACGCTGAAGGCGGTGCCAGGCACCAGATCTCAGGTCACAGGAAAATCGCGCCGTTGAATTTCCTGAGACCTGACACCTAAGACCTGAGACCTTTTTTAGTGTTCATGCGCCGTCGCCTCTCCCAGATAAACGCAGGCGAGCAGCACAAAAATGTATGTCTGAATAAACGACACGCCGATGTGCAGGCCTTCGAAAATGATCGGAAGGCCTAATGGCAGCAGCGAGAAAAATACCAGGGTCACCATCTCGCCGGCGAACATGTTGGCGAAAAGACGTACCGTCAGCGACAGGACGCGGGCCAGATGACTGAACACCTCAATCGGGAACAAGAGTATCGGCAAGAGCAACCGGACAGCCAGCGGCATGCCCTCTTGCGGCCCGATAAAATGCTTCAGGTATCCCACCGGCCCATTCGCGCGCACGCCGTGGTAGTTATAGTAAAGCCAGGTGAGCAGCGCGCATCCCAGCGGCACGATCGGTACACCCGTGGGCGATTCCAGGCCCGGCACCAGCCCAATTAGATTGCAGATCAGGATGAATAGCCCCAGCACCGTCAGATAGGAGACAAACTTTTCGGGATGACTCGATATCGTCTCGCTGGCCAGGTTATTGACAAACCCTTCGATGGCTTCCATGGTGTGCTGCAATCCGCCGGGACGCTCCACCGAAAGCCGCGCTCGCACGGCGATAAAGAATAGCGTGAGCAGCATGAAGACCAGCAACTCCATTGCAAAGGGGTTCGAAATCGGAGTCGCCGGATGCTTGGGATGAATACCCATCGCCTGCAGCAATGCCAGCACCTGCGGGCCGAACAGACGATTTAGGAATGCGGTGAAAGCCAGTTGTTCCATTTTTAGGTCTTAGACTTCTTGCGATTTTCAGACTTACTGATCACGACTTGAAACTACGTCGTCCGCCGTAAGGCCGTGTAACCTTCCCATGCCGCCTCGGCCATCAGGGCTGCCACCGGCACGCACAACCCCCACAGAAAGCCGCGAAAGGCCACGGAAGAACTCATGAATATAGCATAGGCAGCGACTCCGACCAAACCGTAGCGCACCACAAAACGCAGGACGATCCGGCCGCCTTTCTCCCGGCTATTCCGGTTGACGATGCGATCGGTAAGCCCTTCGACGCCACGCGTCAGCGAGCGAAAATTAACGTAGGAAACCGCGGCCCCGAAGACAAATCCGATTGATCCCGCCCAGCGGTAAAACCAGAATGCCGGCCCTAGCAATAGAACGCTGAACACCACGATGTTGCGGAGCACGCGAGGAAGGATGCGCTCGTAGCTTGTGAGTTCGGAGCGAGTCTCCGCCGGCAGAGTTTCTGCAGGCGGGTCGAAATGCTCACTCTCATTCATCTTTCTTAATGCTTCACTCGTCTTTGGAGGCGCTCATGGCCATACGGATCATCTGCCAGAATCCAACGACAGCGCCAAACAACAGCCCGACCAGATAGAGCCACTTGGTATGCAGCCAGTAGTCGGCGAGCTTGCCCAAAAAGAAGCCGAGCAGGACGGCTGCCGGAATAATGAACCCCATCTCGGAATAGCGAGCGGCCGAGACGAGAGGATCTTTTTTCTCCGGAGGATTGGGGCGCTCAGGCATTCGAGGGAATTCTAACTGAGACCTTGGACCTGGCGCCGTCCTACTTCACCATCGCGGCCACATGCGGCACTTGTGCAATCCCGAGCGACCAGTTGACGCTGCGAATAAAGGGCTCTGGGTAAACTCCAATCACAATCGTAGCCAGCGCCGCCACGCCCACCGCACAACGCATTCCGAGGCTGACGGGCAGTCGCCCACTCTCCGTCGGCGAGCGCATCAGCATGGAGTTTGCAATCCTCAGGTAGTAATAAAGTCCGAACAGTGAGTAGATCACACCGAGCGAGGCAAGTCCGTAATGTCCGCTTTCGATCAGGCTCAGGAAAATGTAGTACTTGCCCAGAAAGCCGGCGGCGGGCGGAATGCCGGCGAGCGAAAGCAGAAACAGCAGCATCAGCACAGCTTCAACCGGAGCGCGCTGGTAAAGTCCGGCCATATCGTCGAGCTCGTCGCCAATCACATTGCGCTGCCGCAACGACGCGATCACCGCGAACGCTCCCAGGTTCATGAACGTATAGACGAGCAGGTAGATCAGAATGCCTTTCAAGCCATCGAGAAAGCCTGGGC
>Ga0209169_10001367_pt1 | contig 14844 bp, 12 predicted proteins | sample HubBroMetageWRM4_FD_188346 | JGI IMG/M metagenome (GOLD analysis project Ga0209169, IMG submission 188346) | Warmed soil microbial communities from the Hubbard Brook experimental Forest, New Hampshire - Hubbard Brook CCASE Soil Metagenome WRM 4... | ecosystem: Environmental > Terrestrial > Soil... | reverse complement strand
GCTCCAGGGATTTCAGGGTTTGATGTTCCGACTCCAAGCCGTTCGGGAACTGCTACCCGAACGGGCTGGCGATGCCGCGAAATTCCTGGACTCTGCCATGGAGGTAGGAGACCAGGCGATCGGAGAGGGACGCGACGCTGTCCAGAACCTGCGCTCCGCGTCTTCTGACGACCGTGATCTCGCGAGTTCGTTGAGTGCACTCGGCACCGAGCTCGGGGCGGGGATTGATCCCCCGTCAATGCCTCAGTACCGCGTAGTCGTGGAGGGGAAGTCCCGCGAGCTGACTGTTGTCGTTCGCGACGAGGCTTGTCGCATCGTACGCGAGGCGGTCAGCAACTCGTACCAACATGCAAAGGCTCGCCATATTGAGACCGAAGTCATTTTTCGGGATGCCGATCTCACCATCCGCGTGCGCGATGATGGAGTAGGTATAGATGCTCAGATCCTCGCACGCGGTCAGCGCTCCGGCCACTGGGGACTTCCCGGAATGCGCGAGCGCAGCGAGAGCTGCGGCGGCCGCCTCCATGTTTGGAGTGAGGCCAATGCGGGTACGGAGGTCGAGCTTCGCATCCCAGCTCATATCGCCTACGCGCAGCCCTCGGCATCCCTATCCAGCCGATTTAGAGACTTTGTGGCGGCGATAGTCCAGGGCAAGTTGCGCCGACGAATGCAGCGTCGGTGAACGACCGTCTACGGACCAGTGTTGACCAAAGCGGTGCTGCGATTCATAGGCGCTGTCTGTGAATGAGTGTTGCAACGGCCTGGTCGATATTGGTGGAACCCTTGCGGACGTGGGCGCCGCCGTCTGAAAAATCGATCCAGCCCTCGTTGAATCCGTCTATCATTTTCATTCGGAGAATGGGATTTCTCATCCCTTGGGCACGGAAGATCGATTCCCACCGTTCGCGCGGCACGATCTCGGCATGCACCGGGCTCCCTAGTGCTTTCGAAAATGCTGCAGCCAGAGTATTCGGCGAGACCCGCTCCGGGCCCTCGAGCTCGACGACACGCTTGCCCGCCCAGCGCTCTTGCAGTAGCGCTGCGGCGACACGACCGACGTCGACGGTCGAGACCATCGGCACAACACGGTCGAGCGGCTGAAGGAAGCTATGGATGATGCCGCTATCGCGTGCCGATGTCACATCCAACGCTGCGTTTTCCATGAACCAACCTGGACGGAGAAACGCGACTGGGAGAGGCAGTTTGCTCAGCGCTTCCTCCATAAGTGTGCGCTGGGTGAGCAGGTTAGGTTGACTTGCCTGCGCGCCGATAGTCGAGAGGCAAACCACTTTGCCCGGGGACGCCGCTTCGAGCGCGCTTTTCACGGCATCGATGACTGCACGTGCTTCGGGAAAACCAGGCAGGGGGTCGAATTCCGACGGAGGCAGGATAAAAACCCCCTCGGCACCTTTGAAGGCAGCAGAAAGGGATGCGGCATCCTGCATTTCCGCAAGTGCAACCTCGCAACCCCGCCAGGCCCAGACCCGGCCTTTAGCGGTGTCGCGCGCAACGGCGCGAACGGGCTGACCTTCCGCCAATAGAGCCCGGGCGAGCGCACCGCCCACTCTTCCAGTGATTCCGGTGATGGCGTACATTTTCACTACTCCTTCGTCAAAGTGAGTGTTTGGGTTTGCACGTCCCCGGGCAGTGACCCGCCCGGCCACATGCCGACTCAACTCGGCGGCGTCAGCGCGCCTGCTTCTCGCGACCTGCGGCCTCCAGGATCAGGTCGGCGATTTCTCTCGGGTGGGAGACCAGCGAGAGATGCCCTGCGTTCACCTCAACCGTATGGGCTTTCATACGCTTTGCCAAAAAACGCTCGAGGTCAGGTGAAATCGTTTCGTCCAGCTTCGACACCGCATACCAGCTCGGCTTTGTCCGCCACGCAGCTACCGTGGTACGTCCGCCAAACAACGCGGCGGCGGTCGGTTGCTGCACGGCATACAGCACTTCCGCCTTTTCATGCTGGACGCCATTCGCGAAGTACTTGATGAAGGCGTCCTCGGAGATCGTGGTAAACCCGTCGTGGTTTTGCACGCCCGCCCTCACTGGCATGGTAGGAAACCTGCCCGATAGGGCCACGAAATCCTCACTCGCGTCGGGTGCACGGGCGGCGACATAAACCAGGGCAGAGACTTTTGGATCCGTTCCGATTTCACTGATGATCGTGCCGCTCCACGAATGGGCGACGAGCACGGTGGGGCCGTCCTGCAACGCAAGCACGCGGCGCGCTTCGGCTACGGAGTCTTCGATCGAGGTGAGCGGATTCTGTACCGAAGTGACATGCAAGCCGGCCGCTTGCAGCCGTGGGATCACTTCGCTCCAACTGGAGCCGTCAGCCCATGCGCCGTGTACCAACACTACATTGTTTGCTTTCACCGGATCGGCTGACTGAGCGTCAACGCGGCCGGTCATGAGTGTCAACGACAGAGCGCTGACGGCAATGACTGTCCATTCCTTCACTGTTCTCATCTATCGATCTCCATCACAGACGTACATTTGAGTCGACCATCAGGTCGTCGAGCCGGATGGGCAGTCGTCTAACCCGCCTCCCTGTCGCATGGAATATGGCATTCGCTATCGCGCCGGCAGCTCCAACGCACGCTACTTCGCCAAGCCCTTTCGCCCCAAGAGAGTTGAAGACCGGATCCTCTCTATCGATAAAGCGTATTTCGCATTGGCGCACGTCGGCGTTTACAGGGACCTGGTATTCGGCGATGTTGTTGTTAAGAAATCCGCCGAAACGCGGGTCGACTTCGCTAGCCTCAGTCAGCGCGGCGCCGATTCCCCAAACGATCCCGCCGTACACTTGGCTCTCGGCCGTACGACGGCTGATGACCTTCCCGCAGTCCACCACGGTGACGACGCGCGTAACGCGCGGCCTGGGAATGGCCGGATCTATCTTTACTTCCACAAAATGCGCAACAAAAGAAAAGGCGACATAGTCGGGAAATTCCGGGCCCGCCGCGGCAATTTTCCCCACGGCCGCCTCTTTGAGGGCATCGGGCCTCATGCCGGGCGCCCCACCCGATGCCTGCGCTTCTAATCCAGGCAGGCGGGCTGTTCGTAAAATCTCCGACACACGCTGGCGGCCTTTCAACCCCGTAAGCCAGCCATCCTGCAGCGTTAAGGTCTTTGGGTCCGAACCGTATAGTGGGGCTCCCTTTTGCTCTACCACGAGTTTGATCAGTTGCTCACGAACATTTCGCGCGGCCGCGCGGACGGGCGGTGCTGCAGTCGCCGCGCCCCACGCGCCGGCGGTCGTGTGCTGTGGAGGTACGGCCGTATCGCCAATCTGAACACGCACTTTCTCCGGCTCGACGCCGAGTTCTTCAGCCGCGACAATGGCAATCACCGTACGGATCCCCTGCCCCATCTCGTGTCCGCCAACGGACAAGATCACCGTACCATCCCGCTGAAGCCGAACTTTCGCCAGGGCGGGCGAGATATATCCGGGGTACGCGCCCGCCGCGACTCCCCAGCCGATCATCGTTCCATCGGGATCCCGCATCGAGGCTGGCTTCGGTTTACGCCGATTCCACCCAAACAGCTCAGCCCCTCGCTCGAGGCAGGTCCGCAAGTGGCGCGACGTGAACGGCTTTCCACTGATGGGATCCGCCTGCGCGTCATTCCTCAGCCGAAGCTCGACCGGATCCATGTTGAGTGTGTAGGCCAACTCGTCCAGGGCGCTTTCGAGTGAAAAGAACGATCCCATCTCCATTGGCGCGCGCATAAATCCTGGCGTCTGTGTATCGAGCTTCACAAGAGTTGTCGACCCACGGAACGCTGGCCAGGAATACATCCGTGCAGTCGTCTCTTGTCCCGTATAAGGCATGAGGTCGAAACGGGAGGTCTGAGCTCTGACCCGATGCACGCCGCCCACGATGTGGCCCTCGCGATCCGCGCCAATCCGAATGTGATGCTCATTCGCTGCTCGAAAGCTCGTGGCGTGAAAGACCTGGGCACGCGGCACCAACAGTTTGACCGGCCGCCCCACTCTTCGCGCGGCCACGGCAGCAAAGACAGTGTGCGGCGAGATAGAACCACGTTGACCGAATCCGCCGCCAATGTATGGAGAGATCACACGAACTTTCTCCGGCGCCAGGCCCAGCTGGATGCACAGGCCTTGTTGGACTGCCTGAGACGCCTGCGTTCCCTCATAAATCGTCAGGAGGTCGCCGTCCCAGGCGGCCACCGTCGACAGCAACTCCATCGGGTTCTGGTGCTGCGGAGAGGTCCGGTAAAACTGATCGAGGACAACCGGCGCGGACCCGATCACCGCCTCCGGCTCGCCGTGTATGAAATCCTTGAAATACTTGGTGGCCGGTTCCTGGAGCACCTCCTCTCGGCCGGCCGAATCGAGATCGACAGAGAATGGCGTCGCTTCGTAGGTCACGCGCACGAGAGCTGCACCCTCCATGGCAGCTTCGAGGGTGTCGGCGATGACCAGCGCTATCGCCTGTCCGCGGTAGGCGATATCCGGGCCTTGTAAGGGCTGCAAACTCTGAATCGCGTGGCCACCGGCGAAGGAAAATGCGACCGGCTGAAGTCGATCCATACTTCTGTAGTCAAGGACAAGGAGGACGCCCTTCACCTGCTCCGTTCCCGCTACATCGATACTCACGATGCGACCCTTTCCCACAGTCGCTACTACAGGAACTGCATGAGCCATGCGAGGCAGGAGACGGTCAGCGCCATAGAGAGCCCGGCCCAGGACTTTGTCTCTTCCGTCAACACGCTGGGTGTCCGCGCCCACACTGATTTTTGTCACGACCTATGCCCTCTCCCTCGCGATCTTTAGAGCTTCGGCAACCGTGTTGGCGCCCAGTTGGACCCTGAATAGGCTCTGATCAAACGTGCGAGCATTTTCGAACGCGAGATCACCAGCCTTCCGCGCCGTCGAAGCTGTGAACAACTTACCGACGAGGCTTTGCTCGGCGGTATGGGCTCGCCAAGGCCGGGTAGCGACACCTCCGACTGCAATCCGCGCTGCGCGGACCAGATTCCCGTCCATTTCCAGCGCGACGGCTGCCGACGTCACAGCAAACGCGTACGACTCGCGGTCACGGACTTTCAGATACGTCGATGCCTTGCCGAGAGGCGTAGTGGGAACTCGAATCCGCAAGATCAGTTCATCAGCCGCAAGATTTGTTTCGAGATGGGGAGTCTGGCCGGGCTCACGATGTAATTCGGAGATTTTCAAGGTTCGACGCCCGCGAACGCTCTGGACATCGACAACAGCGTCGAGAACCATCAGTGCGGTTCCCCAGTCACCGGGATAGACGGCAATGCATGTGTCACTGGCGCCCAGCAGAGCATGGCCCCTGTTAACGCCCCCGATAGCCGAGCAACCCACGCCGGGATCGCGCTTGTTACAAGGGTACTGAAGGTCGCGGAAATAGGCGCAACGTGTGCGCTGGAGTAAATTTCCGCCCAGCGTCGCCATGTTACGCAGCTGCTGGGAAGCCGCACGCCAGAGCGACTCTGACAAAACGGGGTACCGACTCCTGACCACGGGGTCATCCGCCACATCGCTCATACGCGTCAGCGCGCCGAACACCAATTCCTGCGATCCCGAAGTATCAAAGCCGGCGAGCTCGCTCAAGCGCGTGATATCCATTACCCGGGAAGGCTGCTCGACGTTCAGCTTCATGAGGTCGACCAGGGTGGTACCGCCGGCCAGGATGCGCGGAGGGTCGGATGCAGCAAGAGCATCGACGACTTCCTCAACCGAGGACGCCGAGACGTATTTAAATGGGATCACCCAACTTGTCCCGAGGCAGCAGCCTGTTGAATCGCGGCGACGATTCCCACGTACGCCCCACATCGGCACAGATTTCCGCTCATGTATTCGCGGATATCCTCCACGGAGCTCGCGTGCCCCTCGCGGATGCAGGCAATTGCCGACATGATCTGTCCGGGTGTGCAATATCCGCACTGGAGGGCGTCGTGATCGAGAAATGCTTGCTGAACCGGATGTAACGTCCCGTCCGCTGACGCTACCCCTTCGATTGTGGTCACAGCTCGATCTGTGGCCTGGAGTGCCAGCGTCAGACAGGAGACGACCCGCCGGCCCTCGATATGGACCGTGCAGGCACCGCATTGCCCCTGGTCGCAACCCTTCTTGGCACCGAAAAGACCGAGTCGCTCGCGCAACACGTCGAGGAGAGTGGCTCTGGCGTCGAGGTCAGTGAGGTGGTGGACTTCATTATTAACAGTGAAGCTAACTTGATCGCCACGCGGGCAGGCTTGCGCCGGGGGAACCCCAACCAGACCTACGGCTCCTACGGCAACGACGGCAACGGCGAACTCGCGCCGAGTCAGCTCAAACTCGTCGCTTGAGGTGTCGGCGGGGTCGGAAGGCAGGACGGGTTGCTGAGGAGTCATTCGCTGAGGCTGCCCTTGACGGGATGGAAGGCCCGACGCCAGGCCGCCGGACTAATGCCTACCATACGGCTGAAGATCCTGGTGAAGTGGGACTGGTCCGAGAATCCACACTCGACGGCAATCGTGGCGAGCGACTCGCCGGTCAACAGCATCATGTCCTGTGCCTTCTTAACGCGACGTCGGCGCAGGTAGCGTGCCGGCGGCTCACCCACGCTGCCGCGAAACGCACCGGAGAATCGACTTACACTCAGCCGAACTGCGCCCGCCACAGCTTCGAGCCTGATAGGCCGGTCGATGTTCGTTTCAAACAGCTCCAGTGCTCTATTGAGTTGCCACGAGGCCAAAGATGGCGAAGTCCTTGGAGCATCCGTTCCAGGTGAATCAAGACTCATGCCATCCGCTCCCGGCCAGCGAGCTCAGGCAGCAATTGTCGCAGCTTGCGGCGACCATAAAACATTCGTGTCTTCACTGTGTTGATAGAGCAATCCAGGCCGTCGGCTATTTCCTGGCAGGATTGGCCCCAGCGATAGCAGCGTTCCAGTGGGGCGCGTTGCTCTTCCGGCAGGAGCGCGAGCGCCGCATCGAGCCATTCACGGACCTCGGAATGCAACCAGGGATCGTGCGATTCCTCGAATTCATTGTTCGTCATGTTGAGTACTGCGCGGTGGGATTTTCGCAGGGCTTTCAAGCTCAGGATGCGCGCGATCCCGAAGATCCAGGTGGAAACCCTCGAAGCACTCCTGAAGCGTGCAGCGGAGCGCCAGACCGCGGTGAGCGTCTCGTGGGCGACCTCCTCTGCCAGGTCGTGCCGCCGGGTGATCCTCAGGGTGAAGGACTCGACGCGATGGGAGTACCGCGAATGAAGAGCCTCGAATGCTGCCTCATCGCCGGCCGCGGTCGCCCAGATCAGCTCACAGTCGAGATCGTCGCCGTGGGAAGCACCCTGCCGGGTTGCATCCCGAACAGATTGCCACTTACTCGAGTTCATGTGTCTCTCCTGCCGTCGTTCGGGCAGCATGTCCGTACAGGCCTGCCGACACCGATATTGGAGAAGAGCGCGATCCAATGGATTGGTTACCCCCCCTGTGTGCGAGTGACTTTTGATCTGCCTCAGTGGAACAGGTCACTGTCCCTGCGGGTGACTTCCAGGTAGAAGATGCGGCCCCGAAGATCGACCCGGCTGGAATCCGCCCCTCCCCCCCGGCCCTTGCCGGATTTATTTTTCTGGCCGGGGTTCCCTCCGATCCTCGCAGCGCTCTTATATAGAGGATAACGTGCATAGAGGATAACGTCCTTCCCGAGAGGAGCAATTGGGCCCATTGAACCCACAATCGTTCGTGACGGCCTTGGTTGCGAGCCACGGCCAGCAGCTGCGCGACTTCCTGCTCTCGCGCGTCCGCAATTCCTTCGACGTGCCCGATATCGTCCAGGAGGTGTATCTGCGGATGATGCGTATCCCGAACGTCGACTCGGTGCGGTCGCCGGAAGCGTATCTTTTCACGGTCGCTCAACACGTTCTGCAGCAACACACACTAAAACAGTCGGCGACGGCTCCGACGGTGGATTTGGAGAACCCATTGACTCGGAGCTTGCCTGTCGCCTCGGGGGATCCGCCGCTGGAAGTGCACGCTGAGCAATGTCTGGAACGTCTCCAGGAAGTGCTCGATCAGTTGTCGCCGAAGGTGCGGGCGACATTCCTCCTGTCCCGCCGTGACGGGCTCTCGTTCGATGAGATCGCCGTCAAACTGGGTACCACGCGTCCGATGGCAAAGAAATATCTGATGAAGGCGCTGACCAGACTGCGGCTTGGAATGGAAGACGCCCCGTAGGAGCCACGTGTGGAACAGCGAACCAACATAAATACCCAGATTGTCGACGAGGCTTCCTCCTGGTTCATCGAATGCCGCGCGGGAGATCTCGATGAGGCCGGGCGGCTCGAATTGGACACCTGGTTGCGCAGATCGCCCGAGCATCTGCGCGCGTACCTGGAAATTGCGGCGATCTGGAACGAAGGACCGGCGCTCGATCCGCTGGGAAAGTGGGACGCAGCTACCTTGATCGCCCAAGCGGCGGAAGACCCTGACAATGTCGTCGCCCTGAGGGAGTTTACCTCGGACAACAAGGCCCAAACGTCATCCGATCCCGCGACGGTCCCGCACGAGTCCTCGCAAGAGCGTCGCTTCATTCCACGTCGGGGAAAGCTTGCATTTGCCCTCGCGGCCTCCCTAGCGGGGGTGTTGGCTGCAACGTGGCTCTGGTCTCAGATGGTCTCGTCCGTCTACACGACCGGTATGGGTGAACAGCGTTTTCTCAAGCTTGCTGACTCGTCAACAGTCGAATTGAATGCGAAATCCCGGGTCCGCGTACACTTCACAAGAGACGAGCGGGCAGTGGATATTCTCGCGGGCGAAGCTCTGTTCAATGTCACGAAAGATTCGGCGCGACCCTTCGTAGTCGGAGTCGGCGGTATGCGCGTGAGCGTGGTCGGAACGCAGTTCGACGTCTACAAGAAAGCCCACGCCACCGTCGTAACCGTCGTCGAGGGCCGGGTCTCGGTGGTCACACCCGCGCCCGTTGTACCCAGCAAAGATATTGAGGGAGCGAAGGACCGCGGCGACGCGAGCAGGTCGAGCACGCCGATGTCGGTCTCCGCCGGCGGGCAGTTGACGATCACTTCCAACCTCGCGACGCTGGTCGAACACACCAACGTCGCGGCAGTCACCGCCTGGACACAGCGCCGGATCCTGTTCGACTCTGCGACCCTCGTGGAGGTCGCAGAAGAGTTTAATCGCTACAATTCGCGGCAACTCATCATCGATACTCCGGAACGGCTCCAATTTCACATCAGCGGGACTTTCTCGTCGACCGATCCCGAGTCTTTCGTTCGGTTCCTGCGTGAACGTCCCGATGTGCGCGTGACCGAGACGGCCTCGGAAATCCGGATCAGCAAAAAAGACTCGTAAGACCGCAAGATCGCAACCGTTACGTTACGATCTTCCTCCCAGCATGCAATCGCCGCGGCACCCGTTGGCAGCTCCAACAAGAACCATCTGGGGACGCCGGGCTCTCCTGCGTGCTGCCGCGTCGTTCGTTGCGTTGACATTGTGCATCGTCGTGGTCGCAATCGCGGATGACGCTCTTGCTCCTGTAAAAAGGGCGACAAACATCCCCGCTCAGTCGCTCGGCGCGGCGCTGCAGGAGCTGGCCAAGGAGCGCGGCTTTCAGATCGTGTATGTCTCCGAGGAGGTCAACTCCTTGCGAACCAAGGGAGCGGTGGGTGACCTCACGCCAACGGAAGCCTTGCAGAAATTGCTGGAGGGCACGGGCTTGACGTTCCGCTACCTGGATGAAAAGACGGTCGTGATCCTGACGAAGCCGGCACGCCGGTCATAGGTGCCTATGTCGTTCAATACTTCGCGTCGATTCGGAGCATGAAGTTGCGGGGATCGCCGTGCCAGAGGTTCACGCCGCTCTGTGACAGGTAGTAGCGCTTGTCGAGAACGTTATTCACGGTGAGGGCAACCTGCCAATTCCGGTTGAGCTTGAACCCCTCGCGCAAGTCAAAAACGGCATACGGCCGCGTGCCTACGTCCATGCCCAGCGCACAGTTCTGGAGTTGCGCGTTACAGTAGTAGACCACTGTGCCTGGAGCTGCCGTTTGAGCGTGCAAGCTGCCGCCCGTCGTCCAGCGGGAGAACGCACCGGGTAGCCTGGCGCTCGTCCAGATCTTCAGCAAATGATGAGGTGTTGCCTCATCCGGATAGCTCGTCGGCCCAGCCTCGCCAGTCTTGTCCAGGTTGAACGTGTACCCGCTGCCTATGAGCCAGCCCGGCGCAAGCTCGCCGTCGACCTGGAGCTCGACGCCCCGACTGCGCCCGGCGCCGCTCGTGTAACAACAGTCGTTCAGGCCACTGATCGTCGCTCCAGTCGGTAATGGAACGCCCCGTTGCTCGATTCGGTACAGCGCCAGGAAGCCGTTGAGCGCGCCGTCGCGCCAAGCGCCTTTGATACCCGACTCGAAGGTAATGCCACGCCGGGGCCCCAAGGGTTTGCCATCCGGGCGCATGAGCGGCACACCCTGCGACAGGTATATATCGGCGTAACTGGCGTACCACGACAGATGAGGGTTGAGTCGATACAGGAGCGCGGCGTAGGGCTGCACTACACCAGAATTACCGGACTCTTCTGATGATTCGATTACAGCGAGACCGAGACCTTCAACGCTTCCATTTAGCCGGGTTGTGTCGCTGGCAACGCGCGCCCCGCCGGTCAACGACAACGCATCATTCGCGTCGACCTGCAGCAGAGCGAAGCCTCCGTACTGCTCCACTATCCAGCGACCGTCTACCGCCAAACCGGGCATGCCGGTCCCTCTTGGATCGGGATACGCCGCCGGATTGAAGGTCAGCGGGTTCCAGAGGAGAGGACCGAATGCGAAATAGGACTCCCCGGCATCGCGGTTCGCGAGTCGGGTGAAATCACCGCCAATCGCAATCACTTCTCGCAGGCCGAACCAGTCGGCCTTGCCGGTGAGCGTGGCATCGGTACTCTCCAGAGTGGCCTGGTTGGGGCGGGTGGTGAAAGACGCGCTCGGTGAACCCAAGTTGTGGTTAAAGTTGTACTGGCCATTGAACGAGCCATAGCCATAGTCCAAGATCGTTCGCCCGGCAGTAGCGTCGAGCTTCAGAATCCAGTCATCGGCAAACTGCTGTCGATACTGCACGTACTCCTCGCCTACACGTGTGTTGTAGAACGCCCAGGGGAATGTCAGACCGAGACTCAGGGGCAGATTGGCACCGCTTCCGTCGACGTTCGTTATGGCGGGGGTCTCCAGCGGTAGGGCATCGTCCCACTCATAGCTCCCACCCACTGTCAGTGTGGCTGTGGGCGTAAAATCATACTCGACGACGGCGAAGAGCTTTTTGCGATCCAGGTGCGCCCGATCGAAAAAGTAACCACGCGTGAGATACACGACATCCGTGCGGGCGCGCAAGGCACCGTTGTCTGTCAGCGGGCCTGTGGCGTCGAGCTCAACCCGGTAGTTGTTCCAGGAACCGAGCGTCGTACTCAATTCGAGCGACTCTGTTGAAAGGGGTCGCTTGCGGACGAGGCTGACCGTCCCCCCCGGATCGCTGTTGCTCGAGAAGAGCGCATCAGAGCCGCGCAGTACCTCCACGTGGTCGAACTCTCCCAGGTCGGGGTTGTTCTGGTAAAGAATCAGGTTTTCGATCGTAGGCTGCGCGGCACCGCCATCCACATGAAAGGAGGTGACCGCGAAGGCTCGCGAATAGCCCGTCACGCCGAGGGAACTCGTTTGGCGGACCCCGATCCCCGGAGTGTTCTCCAGGACGTCCCCCAGATCGACCGAGTTCTGCTCGCGGATCTGCTCGGCGGACATAATCGAGATGCTCTGCGGAATTTCCTGCAGCGGTGTAGGAACTCTGGTCGCAACGAGTTGTTCGGCAGTGGCGGTCACGCGGACTTCTTCCATCGGATCGTCGGGAGCCGGCGTCGGGGTCGCCGATTGCCGAGCCCGAGGCGGCGGCCGGACGGACCGCGGCGGCGCCTCTCGGACCTCGACGGTGTGCTCGTCGAGCTGGCGGAACGTCAGACCGGAACCCTCGAGCAGGCGTGTCAGCGCCGCAGTGAGCGTGTACTCGCCTGAAAGCTCCGGCGAGCTGCGCCCGGCAGTAATCTCGGAAAAGAAGACGACCTGTGCACCAGTCTGGCGCGCCAGTTCTTGCAACGCCTCGTTTAGAGCAACACCCGCGTGAATCGACAGCTCGTACCGTGGCGAGGGATCCGGCGCCGCGCACGCGAGACTCATAAGCAACATGCCGAGCAGGAACGCGCAGATCTGTCGGTGTGCCAAAAGGCTACCTCCCCTATCTACTAGACTAGGGCACCTCCCTCCCCTTACTTTCGTTCATTTTCTCGACACTCACAAGACGGCAACGGTGTAGCTTTTTCGCCCTTAGAACTCTTTTAGAACGGAGACGCCAATTGTCCGGGGCGGAATGAATGCCGTGTGTAACGGTAACGTGTTGGCCGCCGCGAATTGCTGCTGGGTACTCAATACGCCTCGATCGTTGGTAACGTTCTTTACGAATGCCGTCACGGTGTAGCCGCTCACCTCACACCCGGCGTGTAGATTCCCATAGGTATAGGAAGGAACCAATGGCTGAGGTTCACCGAGCGAGGGCGGAAAGCCTTCGTATCGTTTTCCGACATAGGCCACGTCTCCGCCAACGAACCCCTGGATTGCCCCCGTCAGCGCGAAGCGTTCATCGACGGAAATGTCGGCGCTGTACCGGCTGGAAAACGGAAGCCAGTTGCCGGATACGCCAGGGAAACCCACGCCGGCGTTATTGACGAGTACCGCATCGATATAAGCTGCTGCGGCGCCGAGCGTAAGTCCAGCGATGGGTTTGAACTCTACCGAGAGCTCGGTGCCTTCGCTCTTTGCCTTGCCTCCATTGAAAGTATAGGTGAAGCCCAGGTCGGAAACTCCGGTCAACTGTATCTTTGACCAATCGATGTAAAAGACGTCGGCATCGATTGACAGGCGCCGCTCTAAAAGCCGGCTCTTCAGTCCGAGTTCGTAGTTGACCGTCGTAGAGGGACCAAATACCGCTGGAACGCCGGCATTTGGTGCCGAGGGTGTATTCGGTCCACCGGGCATGTATCCGGATGCAATGCGGATGTAAGTCATCAACTCATCGGAGATCCGCAATTGCGGCGTAACGAGGTACGTGAAAGAGCTGTCGTCCGATTTCACGCTGAGTTGGTAGGGCGACCCTTCGAGTGGCCCCGTGACGTCTTGAGAAAAGTCCTGCCAGTTGTGGCTTTCCCTGGCGCCGAACTGGACGTCGAAGCGATTCGTAAAATGGTAAGTCAAATCGCCAAACCCTGCATATTCGTGGTAGTGAGCGTGAAAAGGATAGTCCAGTATCAGCCCCGCGCTAGCCCCAGTCTGTATGTCGTTAGCGAAGAATTGACCCTCGTTCGGACCATTGTCCTCGCTGGTATAAAACCCGCCTACTTGCCAGTCCCAACGGCCGCCTGTCGGGGACGACACCCGAAATTCCTCGGAAAACTTGCTGCTTGCAAATGAATTTCTGACCGCCGAACCCGCAACCCCGAAGAACGCGGCTGCATATTGGCCGAACGCAGGCGTGACATCTTCATTTTCGACATCACTGAACTTGCTGTAGGCGGAAATGCTCGTAATATTCAGTACGTCAGATTGGAAACTCAGCGTTGCAGTATAGAGTTGAGTTTCATTGGCGTAACTGCCAGTGCCCGGGAGGCGATTCTGCTGGTAGAAACCCGTCACGGGCTGGTAGCTTGCATTGGTATCAACCGAGCTATCTCCATCACCCTCTTGGCGCTGAATCATTGCCGAGACTCGCACGGAGAAATTCTCTGTCGCACGATAAAGTGTGTCCAGCCGCCCACCATAGACATCCACGCCATTCACGTTACGTTCGTCGTTGGCTGGGTCATCGACCCATGCAGGATCGTGCCGGTCGAAAAGGCTACCGCGCACCGCGAGCGTGTCCGGAATCACGGGAATGTTGAGTCCGCCACGAACTCCGTACCCCAAACCGCCGTCAGGAATACCGCTTCCATCAACTTCGACATGTCCGCTGGTCTTGGTCACGTCCGGCACGGCGGTCACATAGCGCATGACGCCACCCAGACTGCTGGCTCCATATAATGTGCCCTGTGGGCCCTTCAAGAATTCGATCTGTTGAAGATCGGCTGGATCGAGCTCCGGGACATATCCGGTCCCATTGATGAGCGCGGTATTGGTCGTGCCAATCGGAACGTCGTCGATCGTAATCCCCACCGTCGGATTGCCGGTGTCTCCAGTGCTCATACCACGCACAGTGATAGCGACTTTACCGTTGTTACCGAAATCCGTTATAGAGAGGCCCGGTACGCTGGTGTAGTAGTCCTGAAGCGACAGTTTATTGTTCTGAAGCATCGCTTGTGTATTCACGACACTGATGGACACCGGAACGTCCTCGAGGCTTTCGGCGCGCTTTCGAGCGGTAACCACGATCTCGGCTAGGCCCGGACTCCCGCTGTCGCTCGCCGGCGTCCCATCGGCAGCTTCGGCGAACGCGCTGTAACACAAGGTGATAATTACCGAGGCAACGAGCTTATAGCGTTTAGTGTTCACCGATTCCCCCATTTGAATCTCGTACGGATTGACCGCAATGACGTTATCGCCACGTATCGCCGAGGCCCGCTCGCTTGCCGACCCCACCATATCGAGTCAAGGTCGTGTCGGTGGCCGCGCAAATCCAAGAAGCTGCATCATTCGTGTTTCCGCGTCCGTCGTACCGCGCGATCGCCGGATAAGGACACAGCGGCATTGATCGCAGGAGCGGCCGGGAGGGGTCGTCGTTGTCAAACTTTTTCGCCACGATCTTCTCGGGTGGGCTGCCG
>Ga0209169_10001366_pt1 | contig 14847 bp, 13 predicted proteins | sample HubBroMetageWRM4_FD_188346 | JGI IMG/M metagenome (GOLD analysis project Ga0209169, IMG submission 188346) | Warmed soil microbial communities from the Hubbard Brook experimental Forest, New Hampshire - Hubbard Brook CCASE Soil Metagenome WRM 4... | ecosystem: Environmental > Terrestrial > Soil... | reverse complement strand
CCCCCTTAAGGCGACCGCTCGTGCATAATCCGCGCCCGGCCCAGTGTGACCGCCCGCCTTCATTGGTTCGCGGGTGAAACAACGCGCCGTCACCAGACAGATTGCGGATTCATGCGGCTCATACGTAACTTCTCGATTATTGCCCACGTCGATCACGGTAAATCCACCTTGGCCGACCGGCTCATCCAGCTCTGCGGCGGCCTCCAGGACCGCGAGATGCAGTCGCAGGTGCTCGACTCCATGGCGCTCGAGCGTGAGCGTGGCATCACCATCAAGGCGGCGAGCGTCACTCTCTATTACAACGCGAAGGATGGAGAGCGCTACCAGCTGAACATGATCGACACCCCGGGGCACGTGGATTTCAGTTATGAAGTCTCGCGCTCGCTGGCGGCCTGCGACGGCGCGCTCCTCGTTGTCGATGCCTCCCAGGGCGTCGAGGCCCAGAGCGTCGCGAACTGCTACACGGCGATCGAGCAGGGCATCGAAGTCCTCCCCGTCATCAACAAGATCGACCTCCCGTCCGCCGACCCCGACCGCGTCTCTAAAGAGATCGAAGAGATCATCGGCATCGACGCCACCGACGCCGTCCGTGTGAGCGCGAAGACAGGCGAGGGCGTTCCCGACCTGCTCGAAGCCCTCATCCGGCGGATTCCGGCCCCCAAGGGCGACCCCGATGGCCCGCTCCAGGCCCTCATCATCGACTCCTGGTTCGACAACTACGTGGGCGTCGTCTCGCTGGTCCGGGTCATGAACGGCTCGATCAAAACCGGCGACAAGATTCGCGTGTTCTCCACCGGCCGCAGCCACCAGGTCGACCGCCTCGGCCGCTTCACGCCCAAGGCCCTCGCGCAGCCCACCCTCGCCACGGGTGATGTGGGCTTCGTCGTCGCCGGTATAAAAGAGATCGATGGCGCCCCCGTCGGCGACACCATCACCCTGGAAAACCGGCCCACCGACACCGCGCTGCCCGGCTTCAAACAGATCAAACCGCGCGTCTTCGCCGGCATCTTCCCCATCAACTCCGAGGACTACGAGAACTTCCGTGACGCCCTCGCGAAACTGCGCCTGAACGACTCGGCCTTACACTACGAGCCCGAAGTCTCCACCGCGCTGGGCTTCGGATTCCGCATCGGCTTCCTGGGCCTCCTCCACATGGACATCGTGCAGGAGCGTCTCGAGCGCGAGTACCAACTGGAGCTCGTGACGAGCGCTCCCACTGTCGTGTACGAAGTGTCCCGCACCGACGGCACCCTCGTGTACGTCGATAATCCGGCCAAACTGCCGCCCTCGAACGAGATCGAAGAGCTGCGTGAGCCCATCATCGTGGCCAACATCCTGGTGCCGCCCGATTACGTCGGCTCCGTGTTGAAGTTGTGCACCGACAAGCGCGGCAAGCAGAAAAAAATGCTGTTTGTCGCCACCCAGGTATCGTTGCAATACGAGTTGCCGCTGGCCGAAGTGGTGCTCGATTTTTTCGACCGTCTGAAGTCCGTGAGCCGCGGCTATGCGTCGTTCGACTACGAATTCAGCCATTTCCAGAACGCGCCGCTGCAGAAGCTCGATGTCCTCATCAATGGCGAGCCGGTCGATGCGCTCTCCATCATCGTCCACCGCGACAACGCCTACCAACGAGGTCGCGAGCTCGTCGACAAGATGCAGGAACTCATTCCCCGGCAGATGTTCGAAGTAGCAGTCCAGGCGGCCATCGGGAGCGCCGTGATCGCGCGCGCCACCGTGAAGGCGCTGCGCAAGAACGTGCTCGCCAAGTGTTACGGCGGCGACATCAGCCGCAAACGCAAGCTGCTGGAGAAACAGAAGGAAGGCAAGAAGCGCATGAAGCAGGTGGGACAGGTCGAGATCCCCCAGGAAGCGTTCCTTGCCGTGTTGCAAATCGGCCGTAAAGAATAACGTCCCACGCCAGGTTCCAACTCATGCAGATGCTGATGCCGATCGTTGTTTTCCTCTCGTGGCTCGCACTTCCCGTGGGCCTGTTGTGCATCGCTGACGACTGGTTCTTCCGGCCGCGCCGCCAGATCGCGGCGTCCCCGCAGGAAGCGCACGATCCTCTGGCGGTCTCGGTCGCTTATCACACGCTGCCGATCCTGATCGGGGCCGCGGTCCTGCGCATGCTGGTCTCGGACGGGCTGGATTTCAGCGCGGTGTTGTTCGGCATCACCTTGCTGACCGGCCTCGTCTGGGCGGTCGATGCACTCTTTCTGGCGCGGGGTCGCGCCGCCGCCGCCAAGGCCGGCGGCAAGGACCTCAACACCATCCGCGAGCCCGGCACCGTCGACTACGCCCGCAGCTTTTTCCCGGTTGCCCTGGTAGTGCTCGTCCTGCGCTCCTTCATCTTCGAGCCCTTCCGCATCCCCTCCGACTCCATGATGCCGACCCTGCTCGACGGCGATTTCATCATCGTCAACAAGTACGCCTACGGCCTGCGCCTCCCCGTCATCAACCAGAAGATCGTCTCGATCGGCGGCCCACAACGCGGAGATGTGGTGGTGTTCCGGTATCCGCTCAATCCTTCCGTGAACTACATCAAGCGCCTCGTCGGCCTGCCGGGCGATCATGTGGAGGTCCGGAACGACAGGATCACGGTCAACGGCACCCCGGTGCCCTTCAAGATCGTCTCGCCCTATAACGACGGGTGTTACGTGAATTTCCAGCTCGCGCAGGAAACTCTTGGAGAGCATACGCACCAGGCCATGCTGTGCCCCGTGCCGCTCGACCCGTCACCGACCCCGCTGCCGGGGTGTAACCGCAAGGAGATCCGGGGTTACAACTGTGGCGACGGGCAGGGGGCGGCGAGCCTGTTGGGCGACGGACCGGTGTGGAGCGGGGTCGTTCCACCTGATAAGTATCTGATGATGGGCGACAATCGCGACAACAGCGAGGACGGCCGGGTCTGGGGCTTCGTGCCCGAGCAGAACCTGGTCGGCAAGGCGACCCGTATCTGGTTCAACTGGGATCCGCAGCGCACCGGCGGTCCGACGTGGAGCCGGATCGGTTCCGCCATCAAGTAAGGAGTGGATCGATGCGCAAGTACCAACGTGGCGTCACAGCGATCGGCTGGCTGATCCTGCTCGTCCCCATTGCGATTGTCTTCTACGCCGGTATTCGCATCTCCCCCTTGTATCTGAACTACATGAAGGTCACGCACAGCCTCGAGGCGGTTGCGACCGAAATCAGTAACGAGGGGCAGACCGCCGATGGTCTGCGCAACGCCGTCGACAAGCACTTCCAGATCGAGAGTGTCGACTACCCTGACAAAAAAGACCTCAAGATCACGCGCGTGAATAACGTCTGGCAGATCGAGGCTAACTACGACGACCAGTCCCCCCTGTTTGCAAACATCGCCATCCTGATTACCTTCGACAAGATCGTGAAGCTCAAGTCCGGCGGCGGCGAGTAAGATCAGGGGGAGATGACGAACGGCGACTGGCCACTGCGATGGGTTCGCTCGCGACTCGAATACGAGCCACGCGATCCCTCCCTGTTCGTCGCCGCGCTGACTCACCGCAGCGCTCCTGGTCGTAACAACGAGCGCCTCGAGTTCCTCGGGGACGCGGTGCTGAATCTCGCCATCGCCCGCCACCTCTACCTGGCTTTCCCCGACGCCTCCGAAGGCGATCTGAGCCGCCTGCGCGCCCGTGTCGTGAGCGCCGAGCCCTTGGCCGAAGTCGCCGCCGCCATCGGCCTGGGGGATGAGCTGCAGCTCGGCTCCGGTGAGCTGAAGACGGGCGGCTTCCGCCGGCAGTCCATCCTCGCGGACGCCCTGGAGGCCGTCTGTGGCGCCTTATTCCTCGACGGCGGCCTACAGGCCGCCGAAGACGTCATCCGCAAGCTGTTCGAGCCCAGAATCGTCTCCTTACCGGCCCCGGAGACGCTCAAGGATGCGAAAACCCGTCTGCAGGAGTATCTCCAGTCCCGGGGCTATTCGCTGCCGCGCTACACGGTTGACCGCATCGAGGGCGAGGCCCACGCCCAGACCTTCCACGTGACCTGCGACGTCCCGGACATCAGCCGCCGGAGCCAGGGGCAGGGCCTGAGTCGCCGCCGCGCCGAGCAGGAAGCCGCCGAGCAGATCATTCTGGAGATCGAAGGGCGAGGGGCCGCGCGACCCTAGCGACGCCCCAGGAGCCCCCCAGCGGACCCCCTGTCGGATAAGCTATCGGCATGTCACAAACTCCGTCCCCCGCATTCCATAGTGGCTTCGCCGCTCTCGTCGGCCGCCCCAATGTCGGCAAGTCGACCCTGCTCAACGCTCTCGTCGGCCAGAAGGTGAGTATCGTCACCCCCCGCCCCCAGACCACTCGCCACCGCATTGTTGGTATCTCCCGTCTGCCCGACGCCGAGATCGCTTTCGTCGATACTCCAGGGCTGCACCACAACGCCTCGCGCGCCCTCAACAAGGCGATGAATCGCACCGCTGCGAGCGCTCTCGAAGGCGCCGACCTCGTCGTGCTGGTGGTCGAGGCGACCCGCTGGGCCGCCGACGACGACCTGGCCCTCGAGCGCATCAAGGGCTCCGGACGTCCCGCCATACTGGCTGTGAACAAGGTCGATAAAGTCCATCCTCGCGACCTGCTGTTGCCCTACATCGCCTCGGTCGCGCAGAAACACGACTTCCTCGAAGTCGTCCCTATTTCCGCCCTGAAGGGGAAAGGCGTCGAGGACTTGCAACGTTCCATCGCCAAACACCTGCCGAAGTCCCCCGCCATGTTTCCGGATGGCGAGCTGACCGATCGCGGCCGCGAGTTCCGCATCGCCGAGATGATTCGTGAAAAGTTGACTCTCGAGCTCAACCAGGAAGTGCCCTACGGTATCGCTGTCGAAGTCGAGCGCATCGTGGAGGAAGACGGCCAGCTCCAGGTCGACGCCGCCATCTGGGTCGACCGGGAAGGGCAGAAGCCCATTGTCATCGGTGCGAAGGGCGAGCGCCTGAAACGCGTCGGGCGCTCCGCCCGGCTCGCCTTGAACTCGTTGCTCGGCCAGCGGCTGCACCTGACACTGTGGGTGAAAGTCCGCGAGAACTGGGCTGACAACGCCCGCGCCCTGCAGGAACTCGGGCTGGAATGACGCGCACTACACGCCGAATCCAACTCGCTCCGGCCTACATCCTCCACCACCGGCCGTATCGCGACACGAGCCGTATCTTCGAGGTCCTGACTCGCGATCACGGACGGCTGTCTTTGTTTGCTCGCGGAGTGCGCGGGCCGAAGGCGAAGCTCGCCTCCATCCTGCAGCCGTTCCAGATGCTGCTCCTGTCCTGGACCGGCCGGGGTGAAGCCGCGCAACTCACCGGCGCCGAAAGCGCGCAATCCGCGCCTGCCGTGCCCGCTGCCTGCCTCATGGCGTCGTTCTATCTGAACGAGCTGCTGATGAAGCTCACCACCCGGCACGATCCGCTCCCGGTGTTGTTCGATACCTATCACGAGACGTTGGACAGCCTGCGTAACGGCGCGCCGCTCGAGCGCGAGTTACGCGTGTTCGAGAAGCGGCTGCTCGAGGCGCTCGGTTATGGCCTCGACCTCAGCGCCGAAGCGGTGACGGGCAAGCCCATCGAGCCCGATGAGTATTATTATTTCCGCCCCGAGCAGGGGCTCGTCCCCAGCGTCGCCGCCGCCAACGGTGCGCTCGCGGGCCACTCGCTCGTCGGACTGGCGAACGAGCAGCTTTCGAGCCCTCGCCAGCTGGATGATTCTCGCCGCCTGTTGCAGGCGGCGCTGGCACAATGTCTCGAAGGCCGCCCGCTCGCCACGAGAGTCGTGGCCAGAGCCGTCGCGCGCCGCGAGTTGCACACGAGAAATTGACGGCCCTCCCATGAGCTATAAATCCATCGCCCTAGGCATCAACATCGACCACGTGGCCACCTTGCGCCAGGCGCGCCGCGGCCGCTATCCCGACCCCGTGCACGCGGCTCTTGCAGCCGAGATGGCCGGCGCCGACAGCATCACCCTGCATTTGCGCGAAGATCGTCGCCACATCCAGGTGCAGGACGTTCGTTCCGTCCGCGATCTCATCAAGACCCACATGAACCTGGAGATGGCTGTCACCGACGAGATGCTCGATATCGCGCGTGTCGTACGTCCCTCCGACTGCTGCTTCGTGCCGGAGCGCCGCCAGGAAGTCACCACCGAAGGCGGACTCGACGTGGTGAGCCAGGTGCAACGGATCAAGGAGGCGACGGCCGTCCTGAAAGGGCAGGGCATCCGCGTCTCTTTGTTCATTGACCCGGATCCGCCGCAGATCGAAGCGGCCGCGCAGGCGGGTGCCCCGGTCGTCGAGTTGCATACCGGCGCTTACGCCGACTCGGCCGGCGCGCGCCAGGCCACCGAGCTGGAGCGACTCCACGCCGGTGCGAAGTTGGCCGCCAACTTCGGCCTCACGGTCCACGCGGGCCACGGGCTGCACTATCACAACGTGCAACCTGTCGCCGCCATCCGCGAAATCGTGGAGCTCAACATAGGCCACTCCATCATCTCCCGCGCCATCTTCGACGGTCTCACCGTGGCGGTACGCGAAATGAAGGCCCTGATGGTGGCGGCGCGCGAATGATTTTTGGAATTGGCGTCGATGTTCTCGAGGCGAAGCGCATCGACGAGACCCTGAAGCGATTCGGCTCCCGTTTCATCCAACATCTTCTCATGCCCGCCGAACAGGTGCAGTTGGCCAAAACCCAACGCCCCGCGCGCTTTCTGGCCATGCGTTTCGCCGCCAAGGAAGCGATCGTCAAAGCCATGGGCACCGGCTTCGCGCACGGCGTCTGGATTCGCGACGTCGGCGTAGTGCAGAACTCCTGGGGTAAACCCGAAGTTGTGTTCTCCGAGCGCGGCGAGCGGGTCCGCCAGGGCCTCGGCATCGGCGAAGGCCACGTAACGCTCACCGATGAGGCGGGTTTGATCGTGGCAGTGGCGGTGTTGATGCGAGCCATGCCGCCAGCGGCGCCGACTCCGGCGGCCTCGACGTGAACTGCCTCGTCTTCGATATCGAAACCATCCCCGATGTCGCGTTGGGCCGCCGGCTGCACGACCTCGGCGACCTCCCCGATGAGAGCGTTGCGAAAGCCATGTTTGCCCTGCGCCGTCAGAGCTCCGGCACCGAGTTTCTCCCTCACGAGCAGCAGCGCGTCGTCGCCATTTCCTGCGTCCTGCGCAGTCGGGACGACCTGAAGGTCTGGAGCCTGGGCGACGTTGATTCCACCGAGGAGGAACTGGTCAAGCGCTTCTTCGACGGCATCGAGCGCTTCTCTCCCGACCTCATTTCCTGGAACGGCTCCGGGTTCGATCTGCCGGTGTTGACGTTGCGCGCCCTGGCCGCGGGCATCCAGGCGCCGCGTTACTGGGAGACGGGCGACAGCGACACCGCCTTCCGCTACAACAACTATCTGAGCCGCTTCCACTGGCGCCACACCGATCTGATGGACGTGTTATCCGCGTACCAGAGCCGCGGCCGTGTTTCCCTCCAGAACGCGGCGATGCTGCTCGGGCTCCCCGGAAAGTTGGGATTCTCGGGCGACCAGGTCTGGGGCGCCTGGCTTGCGGGCAACCTGGTGGGCATCCGCCAATATTGTGAGACAGACGTTCTCAACACCTATCTCATCTACCTGCGCTTCGAGATGCTGCGCGGCCACTTCACCCGCGAGCGCTACGCGGAAGAGGTGGAGCGTGTGAAAGTGCTGCTACGCGCCGGCAAGGAGCCGCATTTCGCCGAATTCCTGCGCGCGTGGGAAACAACGGCTTGAGCGGGAAGAGGCTGACTTCCGCGGTCGTCGAGGTGGCGACAGTCGCCGCGCTCACTCACGCGGGCGAGGGCGTCGTTCGCGACGGCAAAACGGCTTTCGTCGCCGGCGCTCTGCCAGGTGAAAGTATCAAGTTCCGGCGCACCCGCGCTCATCGCCAACACGACGAGGCTGAGCTGGTCGAGGTCCTGACACCGTCCGCCGATCGTGTGGTCCCCCGCTGTCCGCACTTCGGCGTCTGCGGTGGCTGCGCCCTCCAACATCTGTCGCCCGAGGCGCAACTCCAAGCGCGGCAAACCGAGCTACAGGACAACCTGGAGCGCGTCGGAAAAGTAACACCGCGCACGTGGCTGCCGCCTCTTCGCGGACCCGTATGGGACTACCGTCGCCGCGCCAGGCTGGGCGCGAAGTTCGTGATCAAGAAGGAGAAGGTGGTCGTGGGTTTCCGCGAGCGCCTCGCCCCCTACATCGCCGATGTCCAACACTGTGACGTGCTGGCGCCCCCCGTGGGCGATCTCATCACGCCGCTCGCGAATCTCATCATGGGGATGCAGATCCGCGACCGCATACCCCAGATCGAAGTAGCGGTCGCCGACAACGCCGTCGCCCTGGTCTTCCGTGTTCTCGATCCCCCGACCCCCGCCGACCTGGAGAGACTGCGCGAATTCCGCACAGCTCATGGCCTGCGCGTCTACTTGCAGCCCAAGGGCTTGGATTCGGTCCAGGAGCTCGATTCCCCGGGCGAGCCGCTGCGCTACAAATTGCTTAAGTTCAAGGTGGAGCTGGAGTTCCTGCCCACCGATTTCATCCAGATCAATGGTGCGGTGAATGAGGCGTTAGTCTCAAAGGCGGTCGAGCTTCTGGAGTTGACCCCGTCCTCGGAAGTGCTCGACCTCTTCTGCGGCATAGGCAACTTCACGCTACCCATGGCCCGTGCTGCGAAGCGTGTGGTCGGTGTCGAGGGCGATGCCGCACTCGTGGCCCGCGCTCGTCACAACGCGCAACGAAATGAGCTGGAAAATGCGGAATTTCACGTAGCCGACCTGGCGCGCCTGTTTGCATCCGCCGGTCCTGGCAAACCGACCGGCAAGCCCGCCCCGGGTGGTGCAGGCTTCCCGCCTCCGCCCTGGCTCCGCAAAGGCTACACCCACGTCGTCCTCGACCCTCCTCGCGCAGGTGCCCTGGAGGTGTTGGCACCCGTCGTTAGCCTGGAGCCCCAACGGGTGTTGTATATTTCCTGCCATCCGGGGAGCCTCGCACGGGACCTGGGCGTGCTGGTCAACGAACATGGCTTTACTCTCGAAGCGGCGGGTGTCCTCGACATGTTTCCCCATACGGCTCATTTCGAATCGCTAGCGGTCCTGAGCCCTGGCAAACGCAAGGGGCGCGCCTCATGAGTCTCGGTCCCCTGATGATCGACCTGCAGGGCACGGTGATCACGGCTGAAGAGCGTGAGCTGTTGCACCATCCGTTGGTCGGCGGTGTGATCCTGTTCACGCGAAACTATGTCGATCCAACCCAGCTGTCCGAGCTGGTGGCCGGGATCCACGCCGAACGCACCCCCCCGTTGATCGTGGCGGTTGACCAGGAGGGTGGCCGCGTACAACGCTTCATTCCCGGTTTCTCGCGCCTGCCACCGGCCCGTCTGATCGGCCATGCCTTCGATCAGGACCCCAAAGGCGGGTTGGACCTGGCGCGGCGCACGGGCTGGCTCATGGCCGCTGAGCTGCGTTCCCATGGGGTCGATATCTCCTTTGCCCCGGTGGTCGACCTGGATTTCGGGGTAAACGAGGCGATCGGCACCCGCGCTTTCCACAAGCGATCGGAGGTCGTCAGCCAGCTTGCCGTGGCCTATATGCACGGGATGCGGGACGCCGGCATGGCCGCTACCGCCAAACACTTCCCCGGGCATGGCGCGGTCACCGCCGACTCCCACCACACCCTGCCCATAGACCGCCGGGAACTCGTGGACATGGCCGATGACCTGACCCCCTACCGAAGGCTCATAGCCAATGGTCTGCCCTCGGTGATGGTCGCCCACATAGTGTTTCCAGCGCTGGATACGGCACCGGCGAGCCTGTCGTCACGTTGGATTCGCGACGTGTTGCGCGGTGAGCTACGGTTCCAAGGCGTAGTGTTCGCCGACGATCTCTCAATGGGAGGGGCCGCCGCTGCGTACGGGGATGTTGTGACCCGCGCCCAGAAGGCGCTTGCCGCAGGCTGCGACATGCTACCGGTTTGCAACAATCGCGCGAGCGTCATCGCGCTGCTCGACGGGCTGAAAATAGAGCCCGAGCCCGCCTCACGCCTGAGGCTGGTGCGCCTGCATGGGCGCGATGGTCTGCCGCGTCGGGAGCTCGAGGCGCTGCCCGAATGGACCCGCAGCCAGGAGCTGCTCACCCGTCACGCGACGACGCCGGCCCTCAAACTCGAGAAGACATGAACAACTGGTCAGCCGAGGCCTGGAGATCCCTGGTCGAGGGTGCCCCCGAAGGCATCGTGATCTGCGACGCCACCACGCCTGACTGTCCTGTCATTTACGCGAACGCCGCGTTCTCCCAGATGTGCGGGTATCCCGCGGCCGCGCTGCTGGGCACCAACCTGCGCGTCCTGCAGGGAAACGACCGCGACCAGGAAACCCGCCAGCGCATGCGCGAAGCCATCGAGCGTGGCGAGCAGGCCCGGGTCCTCATTCGCAACTACCGACCCGACGGCGCTTTGTTCTGGAACGAGATCGTCATCCAGCCGGTGCACGACGGTAGCGGCAAGCTCACCCACTTCATCGGCTATCACCGCGATGCCAGCGAGCGTTTGAAAAGCACCGAGCGTTCGGCGCAAGGACTGCCGCCGTGGCTGCGCGAAGACCGGCTCACCGGGTTGCACTCGCGCGCCTATTTCGAAGAGCTTCTGCAACGCGACTGGCTCCTGGCGCAGCGTGATTCACACGAGATCGGGCTGACGCTGTTTGATATCGACGATCTCGCCACCTACAACGAGACCTTCGACAAGGCGGCAGGCGACGCCTGCATTCGGCGTATTGCCCGTGTGATCGGCGCTTCCTATCGCCGCGGGGGAGATCTCGTGGGTCGTTGGGAAGGCGGCACGTTCGCCGTCCTGACACAAGGCGACGCCGCTGAGAAAGCTTCGCAGTATGCGCAGGTCGTCGCACAACGCGTACGCGACTTGTTGATGCATCACCCGCGCGCCGGGAGTGGTCGCTTCGTTACGTTGAGTGCGGGAGTGGCGAGTTTGGTGCCGCCGCGCGAGCTGTCACTCGACTCACTGTTGAAAGCCTGCCGCTCCTCGCTGAAGCGGGCCAAGACGTTAGGTAAGAACAGTATCTCGACCGCGGAATCGGCGGACTTTCAGTAAACCTGAGGGCGGCCTGGGCTACCTATGCCGCTTGTGAGCGCGGCACGCGCGCAACGAGCCTGAACGCCGCGCGGTCCCTTGCCGAGGGCCTACTCCCGGTTACCTTCCAGGCGGCCTGTTTCCTTGCGCCGGCGAAACCAACGCGATCACACCAAACGCCGGGTGATCGTAATAATTCCGTTCGTAGAATTTGATTCGCCGACTCTGGTTGATGGTGAACGTCGTCCCCGACGCCGCCCCTAAGCCAGCCGGCGGTGACGGATCCGCATAGGTCAGTGTCATCCCCAGGTGCAGATACTGTCCGCGTTCGAGATACACGGTGCCACTCAACCCCGGCACATCCGCCCCCAGCCGCTGCAGCGGAAAGCCCGCCCGCGTCCCCCAGCCGCTCGCCGTCTGCGACCACGCGACGTGCGCGACCGGCACATACGCGCCGCTCGAGCGCAGGCGCCCCTCGATCTCCGTGAGCTGGTATGCCGAGCTCGGAATTGCCGCTACGAAATGCCCGACTTGCGACGCGCTGCCGGTCGATCCCTCATCGTCCGCGATACTGGCAGTGCCGGCTTCCGCCGCCCAGTTTTCCGCGCCACCTTGTGCCGACGTCGCTCGGAAGATCACGAGTTCGATGTTGTAAGCAGGCGCGGCCGTCGCCGCCGGATTGGGCGGCTCTTGCGAAACCGCCGGCAACCCACAGGCGAGGGCGGCCAGTACGAGACCCAGGAACCGAAAAGGCGCAGTGCGGAGTTTCATAGCGCGCATTCTACTTCCTCTTCGGTCCCCTTGCCGCCGGCTCGATTTTGTCGCTCGGAGGCGCCACAGGCTTGGCCGTCTCAGGCGGCTTGGCCTTCTCGCCCAGTAGCTTCAGCAATGCGTCCGCGAACACGAAACGCTGCTCCTCGGTCGGCAACTGCCGCGTGAGCCGCATCTTCAGCGGACCTTCGAGCCGGTACTCCCGCGCCCCTTTCTGCACCATCCTGACGACGGTTCCCGGGTCGATGGAGTTCTTCTCCTCGAAGGTCACCGAGCCGCCCTGCGGCCCGACATCCAACCGCCGCACCCCGAGGGCCCGCGCGGCAAGCTTCAACTTCGCGATCTTTAACAAACTTTGCGCCGCCGCAGGAAGTGGCCCGAAACGGTCATACATCTCGGCATTCAGCTCATCGACCTCTTCGTTGCTGTTCGCCGCGGCGGTCCGCTTATACAGACTCAGGCGCACGTGAACGTCGGCGATGTAGGTTTCCGGCACGAATGCCGGCAACCGCAGCTCGACCTCCGTCGCCGCGACGAGTGGCTTGTCGAGCTGGGGCTCGCGACCTTCCTTCAAAGCCTTCACCGCGTGATCGAGCATGTCGAGATACATCGCGAGGCCAATCTCGGTCATCTGACCGCTCTGCTGCTCGCCCAGCAACTCGCCCGCGCCCCGAATCTCGAGGTCATGTGTCGCGAGCACAAACCCCGCGCCTAACTCCTCCATGGACTCGATCGCCTCCAACCGCTTCGCCGCGTCGCCCGACAATGCCTTGCGCGGCGGCGCGATGAGATAAGCGTAGGCCCGGTGATGGGAACGTCCCACGCGGCCCCGCAGCTGGTGCAACTGCGCCAGCCCCATGTGATCCGCACGATTGATCATGATGGTGTTGGCGGTCGGCACGTCGATGCCGCTCTCGATGATCGTCGTACAGACGAGCAGGTTGAAGCGCCGATGGTAGAAATCCACCATCAACTGCTCCAGGTCGCGCGCTCTCATCTGGCCGTGCCCGATCCGGACACTGGCTTCGGGCACCAGCGCCTGCACCTCGCCAGCGATCTTCTCGATCGTCTTGACTTCGTTGTGGACGAAATACATCTGCCCGCCGCGACGGAGCTCGCGCAACGCCGCCTCGCGCAAGGTCGGCCCGTGCCACTCGACAACGAAAGTTTTGATAGCCAACCGCTCGGCCGGCGGCGTCGTTATCAACGACAGATCGCGCAACCCACCCAACGCCATGTTGAGAGTGCGTGGTATCGGCGTTGCCGTCAGAGTCAGGACGTGCACGTTGGCGCGCAGTGCCTGCAGCTTCTCCTTGTCGCGCACACCGAAGCGGTGCTCCTCGTCGACGATCATGAGCCCGAGATCTTTGAATCGGGCATGCGCGTGAAGCAATCGATGCGTAGCGATGACGATGTCGACGGTGCCGCGCTCCACACCTTCCAGCGTCGCCTGCGTTTCCTTGGCGTTCCCGAACCGCGACAACGCCTCGATGCGCACCGGCCAATCTGCAAAGCGATCGCGGAAATTCGCGAGGTGCTGCTGAGCCAACAACGTCGTCGGTGCCAACACCGCGACCTGCTTTCCACCCTGGACCGCTGCGAATGCCGCGCGCATCGCGACCTCGGTCTTCCCGAAGCCGACGTCGCCGCAAACGATCCGATCCATGGGCCGATCGCTACGCAGATCGGCGAGTACGGCGTTAATGGCCGTCGCCTGGTCCTCCGTTTCTTCGAACGGGAAGGCATTGGCGAACGCCTGGTAATCGAGCTCCTGGAATGGCAGCCGCAATCCCTGTTGGGCCTTGCGGCGCGCATACAGGTCGAGCAACTCCGCCGCCACGTCCCGTATCTGCTCAGCAGCCCGCTTGCGCGCCTTGGCCCACTGATCCGTGCCGAGCTTGTGAAGCGGCGCACTTTCCGGTGCTGACCCGGTATAGCGACTTACGAGGTGTAGTGAATGCACCGGCACATACACCCGATCGCCGTCCATGTACTCGAGGACGAGGAACTCGCCCGGCTGCCCGGCGATCTCCATCACCTGCATGCCAACATAGCGCCCGACGCCATATTCCTCGTGCACCACGGGCGCCCCCGGGTTTAGGTCCTGCAGGTCGCGCAGGATCGCTTCCGGGTCCGCAGCTGCGCGCTTACGGCGTCGCTCCTGCCGGGCGCGGGCGCCAAACAACTGTGCCTCTGAGACGACGGCGATGTGAGGATCGGTGAGCGTGAGTCCTTGCAGATCCGGCGCCACCGTCAAAGCCAGCGCCGCCTTGCCGTTCGCAAAGGAATCCCAACTCTGAACGGGCGTTACCGCGTGACCCTGAGCGCGCAACATCTCCTGCAGGACTTCGCGACGCCCCGGCGAGTCGGCAGCGATCAGAACGCGGCCGCCGAAGTCACCGAGGAACGCATCGAACGGGGCGAATGGTTTCTCCGCTCGCACATCGATCCGCAACTCGCGGGGCGCGCTGGTCGGAAAGTTGCGGACGGTCTCTTGCGGTCCCTGCAGCTCTGTATCCGCCTTGAAGGCTTCGAGCGTGATGGAGGAGAACGTCGCGAGCCGCGCATCCAGCTCCGCCGGCTCCAGAAACAACTCGGCAGGGCGCAGGATGGGGCGCTCGATGTCGTGTCGCCGATCCTCGTAGCGCGCCTCGATGTCCTCCCAGTTCTTGATCAGGGCGCCCGGCAATGCGGCGTCGTGAACGATGACAGCGTTAGGAGGGAGGTAATCGAACAGGGTCGCCGTCCCTTCGAAGAACAGCGGCAGATAGAACTCAACTCCCGCGGGCGCGATGCCCTCGGTCACGCCCCGATAAATCGACGTTTTGGTCGGATCGCCGTCGAAGCGCGTGCGGAAGCGGCGGCGAAACTCCTTGATCGCGTCCGGATCGAGCGGCACCTCACGGGCGGGCAGCAGGCGGATGTTCTCGAGCGAATCGAGCGATCGTTGGCTTTCCGGATCGAAAGTCCGGATCGCCTCG
>Ga0209169_10001365_pt1 | contig 14854 bp, 12 predicted proteins | sample HubBroMetageWRM4_FD_188346 | JGI IMG/M metagenome (GOLD analysis project Ga0209169, IMG submission 188346) | Warmed soil microbial communities from the Hubbard Brook experimental Forest, New Hampshire - Hubbard Brook CCASE Soil Metagenome WRM 4... | ecosystem: Environmental > Terrestrial > Soil... | reverse complement strand
CGTGAGCAAAGCCGCGTGGAATCCATAAAATGTGTTTGCTCTCGCCGGAAAGTTTGAAGGATTCCCATTTACCGAACGTGGGAGAACTGCGTCGCAGGTCGACGGCGACATCAAGAATCTCGCCGGTAACCACGCGAATGAGTTTTCCCTGAGGTTGGCGAATCTGATAATGCAGGCCGCGGATGACATTCTTCTCGGAACAGGAATGATTGTCCTGCACGAACGCCTCTGAAATGCCGAGTTCGGCGAAGGTGCGCTGGTTATAGCTCTCCAGAAAGAACCCGCGCTCGTCGCCGAACACGCGCGGTTCGAGAAGCAAAATTCCGGGAAGGCTGGTGGCGATTGTTTTCATCGGAGGGTCATAGAAATTTCCAACCACATTAAAAAACGCGTTCTCGCAGCAACTGCAGCAGATATGCGCCGTATCCATTGTTGCGCATCGGTCGCGCCAGCGCTTCCAGTTGTGCCGCTGTGATGTAGCCGGAGCGATAGGCGATTTCCTCGGGACAGGCAACCATCAAGCCCTGCCGTTTCTGCAAGGTCTGAATGAATAACGACGCCTCCATCAAAGCTTCGTGCGTGCCCGTGTCGAGCCAGGCCGTGCCGCGTCCCATCACGCAGACGTTGAGTTGATTGCGCTCGAGATACACGCGATTAACGTCGGTGATTTCGAGTTCGCCGCGCTTCGAAGGCTTGAGACTCGCGGCAATGTCGACGACCTGCCGATCGTAAAAATAAAGCCCGGTGACGGCGTAACGCGATTTCGGCTGCTTCGGTTTCTCTTCAATGCTGATCGCTTTTGGCGACTTTCCATGTGGATCGAACTCGACGACTCCGTAACGCTCGGGGTCATTGACCGGGTACGCAAACACGCGCGCGCCTTTGGACTGGAGCGTGGCGGTGCGCAATTCTTTGACGAGATCATGTCCGTAGAAGATGTTGTCGCCGAGCACGAGCGCGCAACCGCTCGAGCCAATGAATTTATTGCCAATCAGAAACGCCTGGGCAATGCCTTCCGGCTTCGGTTGCGCCGCGTATTCGAAACGGACGCCGAAGCGGGAGCCATCGCCGAGCAGATGCTGGAAGCGGGGCAGATCTTCAGGAGTCGAGATAAGTAAAATTTCGCGGATGCCGGCGAGCATCAGCGTCGAAAGCGGGTAATACACCATCGGCTTGTCGTACACCGGCAGCAGGCTCTTGGCGAGACCGTGGGTGACGGGATAGAGCCGCGTTCCCGATCCTCCTGCGAGGATGATTCCTTTGTAACTAGGTGGCGCGGTTTTGGTCATGCGAATTTCAGTCTCGGCTTTCCGCCTCTGCGTTCGATCTCGGTCTTCCTCTACGGCTCGGTAGCGTAATGTTTCGCCATCCATTGGCGATAACTTCCGCTGGTCACGTCGCGGACCCAGTCTTCGTGTTCAAGATACCAGCGAACGGTTTTCCCAATTCCGCTCTCAAATGTCTCGACAGGGTGCCAGTCCAGTTCGCGTTCAATTTTGCGAGTGTCCATGGCATAGCGACGATCGTGGCCAGGACGATCCTTGACGAACGTAATGAGCTTGCTGTGTGGAACCACCGGGTCGCTCGGGCGCAGTTCGTCGAGCAATTCGCAAATGGCCCCGATAAGCTCCAGATTATTTTTTTCGCAGCGTCCGCCGACGTTGTAGGTTTCTCCAACGTGGCCCTGCGAAAGCACAGCGCGAATGGCGCGGCAGTGATCCTCGACGTGGAGCCAGTCACGAACATTTTTGCCGTCGCCGTACACCGGGAGCGGCTTGCCAGCGCATGCGTTCAGAATCATGAGCGGGATCAGCTTCTCGGGAAACTGATAGGGTCCGTAATTGTTTGAGCAGTTGGTGGTGAGAACCGGAAGGCCGTAAGTGTGGTAATACGCGCGGACGAGATGGTCGGAAGCCGCCTTGGACGCGGAGTACGGGCTGTTCGGCGCGTAGCCGGTCGTCTCGCTGAAAGCCGCGTCGGTCGCGCCGAGCGATCCATAGACTTCATCGGTCGAGACGTGCAGGAAACGGAACGATGCGCGATCGGATTCCGGAAGCGCCGACCAGTAAGCTCGCGCCTCTTCGAGCAGGCTGAAGGTGCCGTTGACGTTGGTGCGAATGAAATCGTCAGGGCCGTGGATAGAGCGATCAACGTGGCTCTCGGCGGCAAAGTGAACGATGGCCCGCGGTTGTTTGCGCCGCAACAAGTCGCGCAAACAATTGCGGTCGACAATGTCGCCCTGCTCGAAGTGATAACGAGGGTTGCCTTCGACGGCGCGCAGATTGTTGAGATTGCCGGCGTACGTCAGCTTGTCAAGATTCAGGATGCGGCCGGTCGCGTCTTTCGTGGCAATCCACTGCAGAATAAAATTCGAGCCTATGAAGCCCGCGCCACCGGTGACGAGGATGAGATCTTCCATGCTAGACGTGCCGCGTCGCGCAAAAACGCCGCGTTCCGATTCTAATCATAATCGCCGCGGGACGCGAAATCGCTTCTCGCAACGCAGCCGGCATCCGCATCAATCTGGATACGGCGGTCAGCGGATCCGCACCCGATCGAGCGTTGACTTCGGGACGGCAGACGTGGGGATATGGACGTCACTCGGCATAGGTTCGCGCAGGCTCCAGCCCAATACGCTGTAATAAGTCTTGGCGATCGAGCGCGCAATTTCAGGCCATAGATATTGTCCCTGGATGCGCTCGCGCTCCCGAATCGCCGACTGACGGCGAAGCTCGGGATCGTGGATGAGCAAATCGAGCATGCGCTCAAGATCTGCCTGATCGCCGCGGTGGAAGGTGAAGCCCGCGTTTTCGACCACCTCATTATTCTCCGGAATGTCGCTGGTCAGCACGCACACACCCGCCGCCATGGCATCGAGAAGAGCCAGCGACAAACCCTCAATTTCAGACGGAAGCACAAACAAAGCGGCATTGGAGAGAAGTTCTTCGAGGTCGTTTCCGGAGACCCAGGGTAGAAAGCGGATCTGGTCGGACTCATGGCGGCGCAAGTTTTCGGCGTAAGCATCGGAGTGACTCGATCCTCCCGCGAGTACGAGTTTCATGCCGGTGTGGAGGTTCTCAAAAGCATTAATCAAGAGATGGCAGTTCTTTTCCGGCGAAAACCTGCCCAGGAAAAGAACGTAATTGTCGGCCAGGAGATCCCACTCAATCAGCTTCCGAGGAAGGCGACGGGGTGCCAGCGTGGCTCCATTGGGGATGTAAATGGGATCGCGTTTGTACTGCTGGCGATAGTGCTGCTGCAGAGTGCGCGAGACGACCATAGTCGCATCGGGGGCGGAAACCGCGGCCGCTTCTCCCCAACGCAGAACGCGCGACGCGATCCGTCCCCACTTGCCGCGCTGCCAGTCCAGGCCCTGCACGGTGACGACCGTCTTCTTGCCGGCAAGCCGCGGAAGAAAAGAAAACAACGCCGGTCCCAGACAGTGGTAGTGGACGACATCGTAGTCCGAGATCATGGCATGGACGGTGCTCAGCAAAGTGTGGACAACGGTTTCCAGATGCTTGGAACGAATGGTCGGCAGCCGCCGCACGCGCATTCCGTTGTGCGTGTGTATGGGAGGAGTGAAATAGCTGCGGCAATATACAGTAACCTCGTGCCCCAGGCGGGCGAGTTCGTGGCCTGCCTGCTCGTAATAGGATTCGATGCCGCTGTATTTGTTGACCACGCCGCGACCTCCGATAAACGCGACGCGAACGCTTCGGCGGGGCTGTGGAGGCTCCGGCGCGGCGGGGAAAGACACAAGCTTCTTCGTCGATGTGAGCCGGTAATAGAGGTCGAGCAACTTCTCCATGTGCTGCTCGGGGTCGTGGTTTGCTTTCACACGACTGCGGGCCGCGGCGCCCATCTTCTCGATCAGATCGGGACGGTCAAACAGAAATCCGATGGAATGCGCGAGTTGTTCGCGGTCTCGGTCGGAATAGAGCAGTCCGGTAACGCCGTGTTGGACGAGTTCCCGGCGCGAACCGAGATCGGACGCGATGACGGGCCGTCCCCACGCATAGGACTCCAGAATGGATTTTCCCAAAGTCTCGTAGGCGTGTGAGGGGAATACGGAGAAGCTGCAGCCGGCGATGAGTTTTTGGAGCTTCTCGCCATGAACCATGCCGGTGAACAGGACGTGTTTCAAATTCAATTCTCGCGCCAGAGCTTCAAGCCGGGGACGCTCCGGTCCGTCTCCCGCGACAATGAGAGGCGTATGTGGCAACCGCACCATGGCGCGCAGCAGATCATAGACGCCTTTTTCTGGGGAGAGCCGGCCGAAGTAGAGCAGGTAGCCCTCATCGGTAGCGAGCCGTTCGTCGCCGGGCAAAGTCTGGAAGTGGGGCAGCACTTCGATGCGATGAGCTGGGAAGCCGCTGGCGATCAACTTGTCGCGCACGAATTCGCTCGGCGCCAGAAATATATCCACGCAGCGTTCGTAAGTTCGCAGCCATTTGTGCAGGTAGGCCTCGGCGGCAAGAACGACCGCGCTCGAACGCGGCCCGGCATAGCAACCCTTGGTGGCGGCGTGGTGGAAGGCGCCCTGGCTGCACAGTTCGCAGGGGCGGCCATCGGCGACAAAATTGTAAGTGGGGCACAGAATCTTGAAATCGTTCATGTGGTAGAGCACGGGGATCCGCTGCTGCTTCAGTTCCCAAAGAATCGAAGGCGACAGGTGGTGGTAGATTCCGCGAATGTGCGCGAGATCAGGCGAAAAATCGGCGAGACATTTGCGCATCGCGCGCCGCGCCGATGGCGAATAGAGCGTGTGCGCCGCCATCTTAACTTTCTTCAGCAGCCCGGCATTTGGATCCTTGAAATCAACATGCGGAATGAGATAACTGCGGCCCGCGAATGCGGGCGCTCGTCCGTGGTCCATGCTGAATAGAGCGGTTTCGTGGCCGCGCTTATCCATCTGCTCGATAAGGTCGAAGAGGTACGCTTCCGTGCCGCTAAACGGATAGTTGTACTTGTTGCAATACAGAATGCGCATGTTCATTCTCCGATTGGGAAACACGGGCCAGGAATTGCTCCGCAAAAGCGCGTAGATTTCGCTGGCGGTTGTAGGAAGCGGCGATACTGGCCGCGGCCGCGCGCTGAACTCCGGCTAGGGAAAACTTACTGGCCTGAATCCAGCTGACGGCGCTGACGAAGTCAGGCAAAGAACCGGGCTGGTAAAGAAATCCAGTGCGCTGGTGCTCGACCAGTTCAGGAATCCCGGTGATCGCCGGAGCCAGCACCAGCTTTTCGTGAGCCATGGCTTCCATCAGCACCACCGGGATTCCTTCGCTCTTACTGGTCATAACGACCAGGTCGGCGTAGCGGTAATAGCCGGGGAGGTCGGCGCGTGGCACCTGACCAATCAGGTAAATGCGCCCTTGGAGCCCCAACTCCACAATCTGGCTTTCGAGAGCCGGGCGCTCCGGCCCTTCGCCGACGATCCAGCAGAGGAAGTCGAGACCCTGGTCGCGGAGCGCGGCACAGGCCCGGATGAGAAAGCAATAGTCCTTCACTTGATTCAGGCGTCCGACGGAGAGCAGGCAGAAGCGCCGCTGGTCGGCCCCTGAGTACGAATCGAGATTCGCGTCGGCCGTGGAGGCAGGCGTGGGCCAGGACACTACGCGATCGACGCCCAGCCGCTGCACGATGATTTTGTCTGAGGGCGTTGAAGGGTACTTGCGCAGAATGTACTGCCGGTTGTAATCAGAAACCGTTACGCAGAACTTGCAAGCACTCAGCTTGGCCGAGAGCAGGTCCGCGCGCTGCAGCAGATCGGAGCCGTGGAGAGTAAAGCTGAAGCCGATTCCCAGCAGACGCGCGGCGGCCAAGGCCATCCATGAAGCAAAGTATCCGTGATGCGCGTGGATGTGCTCGACTTCGAGTGGCGACAATTGCTCCGCCAGCGCGGCGCCCAACACCGTATGGCCCAGCGCGCGAACGCGGCGGATCGGAGACGCTCCCCGCTCCAGCAGCAAAGGCCGCAACATCTGCCAGAGGCTATGGCGATCGGAGACGAGCCGGCAGCCCGCGCGTAGAAGTTCCTGGTCGGAGAGCGGCTGAAAGAAGCGCGTCTCTTTCCAAAAAGCGCGTTCCGCCAGGCTGAGATTCAGCGGAGAAACCCGTTTGCCGCTACAGCAGATCACATTTGTCCCACGTCGGCGCAGTTCGCTAATTTCATCGATTACATAAGGTTCGAGGGACGAAGGAAATTCGTTGGCGATATAGGCGATGGTGGTCACGCGGCGGCCTCCTCGGAAGCGCAGAGCATTCCGGCAACGGTGAACAGCAGTCCAATGACGAACTGGTACGCCATGTCGACAAAGAAGGCATTGAACAGATAAACGCTGAGCAAGATGGGCCAGACTTTGCGCAGGGAAGCGACGGCGCCGGATTCACCCGGCGGTCCGCGCCAGCAGAGGCGGAAGAGGTTAAAGAAAAGGATGACGTAGAGAGCCAGCCCCGGCACACCGAATTCCACCAGCAGGGCGAGATAAGTGTTGTGCACATAGAACGTGCGGAGTTGGTAACCCTCCATGCGGCGGGCAAGCTCGGCATACATTCCACCGGCAGCCCAGCCGGTGAACGGCCGCTCCTCGAACATGGCCCATCCGGCGTCGTACACAGCCAGGCGCGCATCGACCGGACCGCGCTCGCCGGTGCGGTCCCAGAGAGCAGCTTTCAGCGAATGGTTGCTGAGGCTGATGGATACGCCAATCAAAAGGCCGACAATCGCCAACAGAGTGCACAGCGCCAGAACGCGGCGCTGAACCAGTCGGAACCCAAGAACGACGGTGGAAACGGCGAACGCGATCCAAACCGCGCGTGTCATGGTGGCGAGCACGGCTAGCGGCAGAAGCAGCCACAGAACACTGACGACGATTTTGCGCTTCTGCGAGAGCGCAAGCAGAAGAATCCCAAGAATGTTCAATGAAACTCCGTTGGCTACCGCTTGAAGAAACGGTCCGCGGGCTCGATCTGGATGGAAACCAAGACTTTCGTCAAGAATGAAACGCGGATAGATGAGTGAGCGAGCGTCCAGCAGGAAGGCGATAGCGATGAACACAAGGTAGGCGAGCGCAAGGATCACAAAGATTTCGAGATGCTTTCGTTGCGACGCTCCTCGAAAAACCAGCACAGCGATATGAAAGAGCGCAAACGGGACAATGTACTTGCTGGCGATGATGCTCCAGATCTGTGCGTCGAAGGGTTCACGAAGCACGCGAAAGACGGCGAGCGCGATGAGGCCGAGCATAGGCAAACTGAGTCCGGCCCAAAAGGGGATCTTGTCGCGGAGAGCCATGGTACGCAGCGCAACAAAGAAGACCAGCACTCCGAACGCGATCCGGTCGGCGTAAAAAGAAAATAGATCTGGTGGCCGAAACAGAAAGACGGTCATCGCGGCCATATAAAGGATGGAAGGAAAAGCCAGTCCCAAGTGCAGGGGCCGAAGCAGCAGGCCGGCAACTTGCCAAAGCGGGCTGCCGTCACTGTCACGGGTTAGAGCAAGAGCGCGGCTGGGCGTGCTTAGTGTGCTCATGGCGAGGATCAGGCTCCTTCCGGCGCGAACAGCACGCGAACCGTGCCGGCGAGAATGCGCAGGTCCAGGCCCAGGCTCCAGTTCTCGATGTAAGTGAGATCGAGGTGCATGTTGAGTTCGAACGACGGACTGTCGCGCGCGGTAATCTGCCAGAGACCCGTGATGCCCGGCTTCACATCCAGGCGACGGAACTGGTGAAGTTCGTAGTGATCGACCTCATCGACGGGATGAGGCCGAGGTCCAACCAGGCTCATGTCTCCGCGCAGCACGTTCCAGAGCTGAGGAAGCTCATCGAGGCTGTAGCGACGGATGACGCGCCCGATGCGCGTGATTCTGGGGTCGTCGTCAATCTTGAAGATCGGACCCTCCCGCTGGTTGCGAGCGCGCAAGTCTTCCTTAAGGTGTTCCGCGTCCGTCACCATGGAGCGAAACTTATAGCACCGGAAGCGACGGCCCTTCGCTCCCGTGCGTTCCGCGGCGTAAACGATCGGGCCGGGCGAGTCCAACCTGATAAGCAGGGCCACGATAGCCAGCAGAGGACTGGCCACCATCAGGCTCAAAGTCGCACCGGTGACATCCAGCAATCGCTTCAGAAACAGCGAGGCACTCGGCAGAGACTCGCGATGAAGAGTGACAATCGGCACCTCTCCAATGCGATCGATGCCCGAGTCTGGCCACGGACCCGGCGGCAGATCGGGAACGGCACGAATATCGAGATGGTTGCGGAATGCAATCTCGGCAGCTCCTCGCGCCAAGGCGGGCTGGCCAGGAAGAGCGAGAATGACCTCATCGATGAATTCGCTGCGGGCGAGCCAGTCCAGGTCTGCAATTCGCCCCAACACCGACTGAGAAAGAGGCAAGTCGTCATCGACAAAGCCGCAGACGGTCGCGCGGCGAAGAGGATCGTTGCGCAGAGCGCGGGCGATGGCGCGAGCAACCGGCCCACCGCCGACGATCAGGGTCCGGCGAGACTCGCTTTCCCGGCGTCGCACCCTCCATGCCATTTGCCTCAACCGGCGCACCAGTACGAGTGCGGCCAGGCTGCCGCCAAATATTCTGGAGGCGCCGAGAGGACTCATTCCGCGGCCCGAGGCGATGAAGACGAGTCCGATCGCGAACAAGGTTGACCTTGTCAGCGTGGGGATGATCCCCGCGGGCGACGGATCTCCAGCGCGCGTATAGAGGTTTTCACAGAAGGCGAAGAGCGTTACCAGAGCGGCAAAAATCGGCAGGTAAGCCCACGGTACACCCCAAGACGGAGAGAAAAGCGCCGACGCAGCGCACACGACAACGAGAACGGCCCAATCGGCCGCCACTAACTGACAAAGTGTGAAGGGATCGAGGGCCAGATGTCTCGTGAGCGGTGGAGTTGTCGCCCGCTCTTCAGTGCGTCCGGTGGAGGTGGCCTCGTCGGTCGCGTTGACGGGACGGGTGCCGTCGCCATTTTCGTTGTCGTTGTCATTGTCATTGTCTCTGGGCGCAGAAGTTGCCGTCGACGGCCGTGGACTCTGCATGGCAGAACTCCCCGGAATCATGCGAGTGTACTGCGAGGGGCACTCTTCTTTTCCCGTGTCCCACAGTCGGTTTGTGGTCAATTGGCCCATAAGATTCACAGACTCCGATACAACCCGCGCGGTACGGGGAAGCGACGCTCCGCCAGGACCGTTCCGAGCAGAGGAACTTGCGCTTTGCTGAGCTAATCCTTGATTTGCGCGGCCACGAGCCGTCTCGTCTTGTTGGCAGTCAACACCAGCACCAGGCCGTCGCAGCTCTGGCCAATGCTCGCGGTGAGCCACGAAACTGGAGCACACCACAGAATGGAAAAGTCGAACTCGGCCGTAAGCTCGCGAAGCCGCGACAGGTTCTGATCGGTAATTCGCCCGCGACCGTCCGCCAGCCAACTCTGGCGGGGAACCATCCAGAGGCGTGGTCCGAGCGGCCATGTCGCCGGCGTTGGGCTCGGCGACGGAATTTGCAGTTCGGTTTGCAGCAGCGACGAGTCCGAGTGGGTGTCGATCAACCCGACGTCGTACCGGTCTTCTTCGGCAAGTGCTGTGGCGACCTCGAGGCACAGTGTCGCGGTCGCGGTGGAGGATGCTTCGACTGGGGCAAATCCGACGTGCCGCACTGGCCCCGATGGATGCCGGAAGAAAAGTTGCTGGACCAGCGCCTGGATCTGGTCCTGGTGAATCGAGGTCGCGGGAGAAACTGCTCGGCGCTGCGCTCGTTCGTCGATTCGTTCGTTAATCGGCTGGTCAATCCGCGCGTCAATTGCAGTCACGCGCGGCGGCTCAGCGGCGATTAGAGTTTGAGCAATAAGATGACGGAAAGTGCTCACGGGATCACCACCTTGGGCCGGCCAATCCGGAAAATCGACGCAGACAAAGCTGCGGGCTGAGGCGCCGGTAACCAGGCCAGTACCGGCACTTCCAGCAGCCCGCAAGCTTCGGCAGGAGTGCGAATCGTTGGGTCAAAATATTCCGCCGCAAAGGCGATACCGATGCTCGCCGCGGTGGACAACCCGACAGCAAGCAAGGAATAAAGAAGAATGGGGTGCTCGGGGAGCGCCGGAGCCACCGGAGGTTCCACGATGGCTAAATTAAGGATACGCTGGTCATCAAGCGCATCGCCGATGCGCGCTTCTTCGCGCTTATGAAGGTAGAGCAGATAGTTGTCTTCCTCGGCCTTGGCCGTACGCAGCAGGTCCTGTTGATCCACGGAGTCGGATTGCAGCTGCCGGGCAGACGCCCGCAGCGATGCAGCCTGGGTCGACGCGTCAGACTGCCGCGCCCGTAGTCCGTCTCGCTGAACCTGCGCCTTTTCCATTTCCATGCGCGCCCATTCGTAGTTCGGATCCTTGTCGGTAGTCTCGTCGCGTACCGGAGTGAGCGCTTCCGCGGTAATCTCGGCGCGCGTCTCCGCGATTTCCTGTTCCACCTCCTGCACCAGCCGGTAAGACGGCTGAAAACGGCTGAGAAGCTCGGTGTGCTTGAGCTGAAGCTCCAACAAGTGCGTTTTCATTTTCTCCAGAACCTCGGGATTGTCCGCCCAGCGCTTAAGCGTGACCGACCGCGAGGGAAACGACTTGAGCTGATCGCCGAGCGACGAAATCCGCCGCTCAGTCTCGACCCGATCCTGGTCGATCTGACGGTTAGCCGCATCCGCTTCACCCAACTTCTGCAGCGCAATATCCCGCTCCAGAGCCGCCGAAACCACGCCCCGCGCCCGCGTAAAGTGAACGAGTTCGGCTTCGGACTGGTGCAGTCGCTTTTCGTACGCCGCGGTTTGCTGGTCAAAAAACTGGATTTCCCCCGGCGGCCGTTGCAGATTCGTGTGCCGTTGCACGTAGAGGGTTGAGAGGGCAGAAAGCACGCGGGCAGCGCGTTCCGGACTGGTGTCCTTATAGCTGACCTGGATAAGGTTCGACTTCTTCAGCGACTCGACATCCAGCCGTCGCGCCAGTTTGCGAACGGCATGTGCGATTTCGGCGGGACGCTTGGAATCTGGTGTATCCGCGGGAATGAGTCCCGCCGTCTTCACCACCTGTTTCAGCAAGTCTTCGTCGCGCAGGAGTTCGACTTCAGAATTGAGTTCTTCCTCGGTAATGTCTGGACGGGTAAAGTCCATCGGGCTGGCGGGCTGGGAAGATACGACGGGGTCATAGCGGCCGCGGCGCAGCAGGACCATGAAGTGCGATTCATAGCGCGCCGAAAAGATCGCGAACAGCATGATCGCCAGCAACAAAACGACAAAAGAGGCGCCCACCAGTCACGGACGCCGGAATAGCGTCGCCGCAAGTTCGCGGGGCGTGGGGGAAAGAGTGGTGCGCGAGTTCCCAATCAAATCCGCGGACATGGGTCGTACAGCAGGCCGATCACACCGGGCGGGCTTTAGGGAACTCGCCAGATTTTAGGGACGCAATCAGTGAATGCTGCCACTCCTTTCTGCTAAAACTGCAGTGGATTCATGTACCAACTCATGGAGTTGGTCGGAACATACTTCCGGATCTTCGAAATCCGGCTCTGCGGCACATAAATAAAGTCGCCAGGCTGAAGGTGAAAGTCCTCGTTGAGATCGCGAGAATCCAGCATCTTCTTAACGTCAATCACGTGAGACTCGGCTACGTAAGCGGAAATCCGGCGAAACACGACCACCTGCGAATGACGGGCCTGCTGCGTGAGGCCGCCGGCAATCGCCAGCGCTTCATTCACGGTCAGGTCACCGCGCAGCTCATATTTTCCTGGCTTGGCCACTTCGCCCGAAGCGAGAAAATACGGCTTGTCAAAATCCTTCAAGGTCACGGTGACCTCGGGTTCACGCAGAGAGCCGCGATAAGCGAAGACAATTGCCTGCTGTATCTGCGGGACCGTGAGTCCTTCCGCCAGCAAAGTGCCCGCACCTTTCAGCACCACGAAGCCGTCGGGCTGCACTGTCAGGGTCTGATTAAAGTCTGGAGAAAAAGTGAAATTGACATCCACGCTGTCAGATTTGGTAAGCCGATAAAGCGGGTGGCGTTCCCCTCCGAATGCAGGATCTCCCTTGCCACCCACTTTTCCGGGTTGTGCGATCGCTCCGTCGCCGGCACCGTTCGTACCCGGCCGGTCCTGACTCTGCGAGCTCTGCGCCGCTGCCATCTTGCCAGTTGGCGGAGCAGAAGATTCAGGCGCCGAGGCAGGCAACGCTACAGTCTCCTGCGCGGAGGCGATCGCGGCTAGCTGCAGAATGAGCATGCTGGCAGCTCCCAAGACGACTTGTCGTGCGAATCCATTCATCTCCGGTCTCTCACCGTTGCTCAGATCGGCGAACTAGGCAGCTCGGGCGTTTGAACTGTGTTCACGACGGTATTCTTGCTGCCGTCGCTCAACAAGACATGGAAAGTACTGTCCACTACGGTACCGGGCACGTTCCAGCCATCGAAAAGGTGATGAAAGCACCGAACGGGCCGTCAGGGTCAGGTCTACGGCCCCGGCTTCACGCTGGAGCGGCGGCCACTGCACCAAAAGCAGTGCACTAGAGTGCCCCTCCGAAAGTAGGTATAAGGCGTCCGATATATCACCAAAAGGCTGTGACGAGCCCTACATACGGTCCATCCGCTTTTGGACATGATGTTGGCATGAACACTATGCGTTCCACCCACCAGCCCTCCGAAAACCCGGCGGTCGAAACCGAAACCGTGAAAGTCCTGGTCGCCGATTCAGGTCCCATCCAGTCTCAACTCTTAACGCGAGCCTTAAAAAGCCGGCGTGACTTTGAAGTTTCAGCCGTGGCTCTGGACACATCCGCTCTCCACGACTTCCTGCAATCGAATCGCGCCGACGTCGTCCTGATCGCAGGCAATCACCTGCCGGATTTGAGCCTGCTGCGCTGGCTGCGCCTTTCCTATCCCCAAGTCGCTCCCGTGCTCCTGATCGAGAGCGACGAACGCGAAATGGTGGTGAGCGCCCTGCGCGCGGGCGCGAAAGGCATTTTTCTTTTTACTCGCACACCTTTTTCCATGCTCTGCAAATGCATCCAATGCGTTTCTCGAGGAGAGGTTTGGATCAACAGTCAGCAGATGAATTACGCGCTAGAAGCTCTATCGGAGGTGGCCACGCTTCGGGTAATCAACTCCACCGGCAGGTCGTTGTTGACGCCTCGTGAAGAGCAGGTGGTCGCGCTTGTCGCTGACGGCTTGACCAACCGCGCCGTAGCCGTCGAGCTCGGACTCAGCGAACACACTGTCAAGAAATATCTGCTGCGCATCTTCGACAAGGTGGGGATTTCCAGCCGGGTGGAGTTGGTCCTCTATGCGATGTCGCACGGCGAGAATCGCGCGGCGGAGTGGATGCCGACCGTCGCTTCAGCGCGGAACTGATTGCCGCCGGATACAATGGCAACATGCGGAATGGCGGGGAAATCGCTTGGTGACAAGTCCCGAGTCCCCGTCCCAGCCTTCTTCGTCCCCGCCCCCGTCTCCGCCTAAAGTTGCGCGCCGGTGGAGAGTGATCGCATCCGGCCTGCTCATTCTTGCGCTCGCACTGGTCGTGATCTATACCGGGAACAACGCTTTCTATAGTCCCGTCGCCCTGGTAACGGTGGCTGCGATCGGGCTGGCGGCGTTGCTGCTTCAGGTCTGGTTTCGCCGCGACCTTCCAGTGCATTCTCCGCTCGGACTTAATGTCCTCGGCATTCTCTGCGCCCTGGCCTCGCTGTTCCCGGATTTCTTCCGGATGACTCGCCGCACGCTAGATCTGGTCGCGTTCGCCGCAGTGATCTGCTTCGGCATCAGCGGATTGGTAATCCTCCACGCCTTGCGCCGTCTGCGAACAAAACATTCATAGTTCCCAGTTGATGTGGAGGTGGTTTTAGTGAGAGCTGAGAGCTGGGATCAGAACAGCCGTTACAATGCCACCATGCGCGTCACGCTATTCGGAGCTTCCGGTTTACTCGGCCAGGCTCTCGCTCAGGAACTGAGCGCCGAGCAGTTGACCGCGCTCTCCTCCAGAGACGCTGACCTGCGGGACCACGCGCGCGTTCGAGCCGTGATTCACGATTTCCGCCCCGAGTGGATTCTCCTCTCCGCGGCTTACACCGATGTGGATGGTTGCGAGTCCAACCGCGACCTGGCTTTCGCGGTAAATTGCGAAGGTGCGATCAACGTGGCCGAGGCCGCCCGCGAAGCGGGATCGCGTCTGCTGTTCCTGAGCACCGACTATGTTTTCGATGGTAGCAAACGCTCGCCCTATGAAATCAGCGACGCCAGAAGCCCGGCCAGCGTCTATGGCGAGAGCAAAGCGTGTGCGGAAGAGCGGCTGCTAGAAATCCTTCCCGAAGTGTGCATCGCCCGCACATCGTGGCTGTTCGGGCATGGAGGCAAGTGTTTCCCCGCGACGATTCTGAAACTGGCGTCCACTCGACCTCAGATTTCCGTGGTGAACGATCAGCGCGGCAGCCCAACCTTCACGCGGGATCTTGCATCCGCTCTGGCGCAGCTCTGCCGCGCTGGCGCCCGCGGAATCGTTCACATCACAAATTCCGGCGACTGCACCTGGTACGACTTCGCCACCGAAATCGTGCGCGCAAGGGGCTTACCGACCAAGGTCAAGCCCGTGACCACAGCCGAATTCCCGCGTCCCGCGCGGCGACCCGCCTACTCGGTCCTTTCGCCAGCCAGTCTGCACGCGTACAACATCCACATGCCGGAGTGGCGCGACGCGTTGCGACGCTACCTGGAAACGGCTCTCGACGTCTCCCCTCTTCCATAGGCAGCCCTAATCCCTTAACTCCCAGAGTGTCCCAACGTGTCTGTATAATAATATATCGTGATACGATATAATA
>Ga0209169_10001363_pt1 | contig 14858 bp, 12 predicted proteins | sample HubBroMetageWRM4_FD_188346 | JGI IMG/M metagenome (GOLD analysis project Ga0209169, IMG submission 188346) | Warmed soil microbial communities from the Hubbard Brook experimental Forest, New Hampshire - Hubbard Brook CCASE Soil Metagenome WRM 4... | ecosystem: Environmental > Terrestrial > Soil... | reverse complement strand
ACCCTCCCGCTGGCATATCCGGTTGCCTGCATGAGGTCATACCCGTACCGGGGACGGCCAGGATCGTCCACGAAGTGCCGCAGCACACGAAGCACGGCGAGGGTAAGCCGGACCTCCTGCATGCCCATATCGTACATAGGGTCAGGCGGCTGTGCCAAGCGCCCATCCCGTCGCCACCCGAACCGCGGGCCGGGAGCTGCTCGGTGATGCCCAGCGCGATATAGCGGTCCTGCTGGAGGCGACCGAGAGCCGGTCCGTCCAGATGGAGGTATCGGCCTACTGTCGCAGCATGAGCCGGCCGAGCCTGGCCACGCCCGCGCCTGACAGCCCGTGGCAAATCACGGGCTGTTATCCGCGCGAGCGGAGTCCGGCCGATGATCTTCGATGGGGCTCCACCGCCCCGATCACGCCCAGCCAGTCACACGGCCCGGTGACCGCCGCCAGCCCCGCGTTCGGCGTCAGCGCCCGATCTGGCACGCCGACAGCCATCTGACGGCGTCCCCGCTTCCCACGCCGTATCCTGTTCACCAGATAGATACTTTTCCGCTTGCAATGACATTGACTGCAGCAATTAACATCATCCCCGGTCAGAGCGGTACCGGTCGCCATTTGCAGCGCCGTGTCACTGACTTACTCGCGGATTCGGGTCAGACCGCTCACTGAACGAAAGTGGGTTGAGCGAGTGGGGCATCGCGCTCGCTGGGCCGGAAGCGCGCCATATAAGCAAGCGTAGGCCCGGACCAGTCGTCGATTTGAAAGCCTGATTCTGTAGCCATTCGGCGAAGCCTGCTGAACGGGATCCAGTGCCGATCGAAGAACTCGCCGACGACCAGGCGCCCCGATGGCTTGATCACGCGCGCCGCCTCGGCGATGACGAGTTCTGGCTCGGGGATCTCGCCTAGCACGGTCACGAGGTAAACCGCGTCAAAGAGGTTGTCGCCGAATGGCAAGTTGCGTGCGTCGCTTAGGCTCGGCGAAATCGTAGTGAGTTCCTTACGCCGCGCCTGGCGCATCACGTGGCCCAGCATTTCCTTCTGGATATCGACGATGTCAAGCTGGCCCGCAGGGCCAAGCTTCGGCGCGACGTGCAGGGTCTGGAGCCCCGTGCCGGGACCAATCTCCAGTATCCGCTCGCCGGGCTGCGGCTGCAGGATCCGATCGAGGGAGTGTGAGGTGAGGAAGGGCAGCGGCAGATCAAGCAGCAGGTGCTGGGGGTATGGGTACGGGGCCTTGTCACCGAAATACATGGCTGCGGCTGCGGCGCCCACAGCCCCCGCCACGAGCCAGCGGGAGCGCGAGGTATTTAGATGCAAAGGCATGATCTAATCTCCAGTTTCATGGGTGACCGAGTTTGATCCCGCCTGGTCGGCTCACGTTCGGGCATGGCCGGGTCCGGGAATCGCGCGCAGGGCGAGAAAGAAGCAAAGGCCCGACAGCGGCGCTTCGAGCACGGCTGCCATCGCTATAGCCGTCAGCAGCTCGCTCCTGGATGCCGAAGTAAGGATGTCAAACCAGACATCGATTAGCAGCGCTGTGCCGGTCAGCGTCGCGGTGATGGCATATCGCCGGTCCCCGCGCGCGATGAGCTGGCCGGTGGCGAGAAGGCCAATGGCCTCCAGAGCGTCGAGCCCGACCCAAACGACGTTCCAGTGCGGCACGGTGGTTGTCTGGGGCAGAAAGCTGGCAAGCACCGCGAGCCACGGAATCATCGCGAAGCCGCCGCCGGTGAGCATGAGCACCAAGAGCTGACGCCACTGGGCGGGCAATCGGTGGGTGGCGCGAACACAGGGGAACCGTGGATGGGTGTTGTAAGACTGCTTTGTGATGAGGGTCATCGGGCCCCCTGCCTGCGCAGGATGTCGCCGATGGTCGCGGCATCGGATGCAGCCAGGTCGGTGACAATCCGGCCGCCGTCCAGGACGAGCACCCGGTCGGCCTGGCTGGCGACGAACGGGTCGTGCGTGACGATCACCACGGCCCGCCGCGGATCGCTGGCTGCCTGCCGCAGCAGGCCCGAGGATGCCTACGGCCGAGACCACGTCGAGCGCGGCCGTCGGCTTGTCGGCGAAGATGACGTCCGGGCTGGTAATGAGAGCCCGGCGGATGGCGGCACGCTGCTGCTGGCCGCCCGACAACGTGTGCGGGAGACGGCCGAGCTGCGCGCTGATCCCGACGGCCGCGCCGAGGCGGGCCACGGCGTCCTTGCGGACCCGGCGGCCGTCCAGGCGCAGCGGCAGCGCGATGTTCTCCGCGGTCGTCAGGGTCAGCACTAGGTTCAGCGACTGGAACACGAACCCGACCTGGCGGCGGCGCAGCACCGAGAGCTTGCGGCGGCTGAGACCGGACAGGTCAGCCCCGCCGATCCGGACGGTTCCCGAGGTCGGCTTGTCCAGGCCGGCGGCGCACTGCAGCAGCGTGGACTTGCCCGAGCCGGACGCGCCGACGACAGCGGTAACGGTGCCGCCGGCAAACCTCACCGTCACGTTGCTGAGTGCCTGCACCTGGCGGCCGCCGCGGCCGTAGCGGCGGCAGACGCGGTCCAGGACGACCGGCTCGGGAGCCGGGGACGGCTGGCCGTTGTCGGGGTCACGGGCGGCGACGCCGGCCCGGGCGCTGGGATGGGGAAGGCGGTTGTCGGTTGCATGCCTTCCAACCTGCGGTCGAAGGGCTGCCCGTGGCATTGCGGCAGCCACCCGATCCGGGGTAGGGCCAGCCCCAGTACCACCCTGGGGCGGGCAGGATTACCAGGCCAGCGCGGCCTTCTTAGGCTGGGATCATGCACCCTTCCTGGCCCAGCGCCCCATCGCGGTGAGCTGGCCCGCTGCGCGTGGGCTGCGGCCGGTCGCCGGGGTGCTGGCCGGCCCGGTCTCGCCGGGCACCTGGCGGCTTACGGCTGCCCTGGCCGTCAAACGCCACCTGACGAGTTCACATCGGGGGATTTTCTCGCCGTCAGGAAACTTAACGTGAGCGTCCTTAAATCGGCGCGTGTCTTACTGCTCGGCGGTGACAAGCCCGAGGTCCAGCGTCTCCTTCACGAGAGCCCCGGAAGCCTCGACATCTGGGAAGTCGAACCCGCCGACTATGAGGCCACGCTCGGGCGGAACAGCCCGGCCTGGCAGCTGTGGCAACTGCTGTTCGATCTGCAGAAGGGTGCCCGAAGTTCCGGCAGGGGCGTGACTGCAGGCAAGCTCCCGGAACCGCGTCCGCAAACGGTCACCCGGGAACCAGAACCAGGGGGTCCAGCATTTAACGGCCTCGCACATCTCAAGATCAGCCCCACTTCGCTCCCAGAATCGGACATCTTGGCGGGGCGGTGAGGCCAATGATCAGGCGGCAGGCCGCTGACCTGCGGTTTCAATGGGGTGAGTGACGGGATTTGAACCCGCGACATCCAGGACCACAACCTGGCGCTCTGCCAACTGAGCTACACCCACCATGCGCGACCGCCGGTACGGAACCGGCGGCGAGATGAGCATACCGGGCGAGGGCTACTGCGGAGAACTCGATTCGCCGTTGACCGGGGTCTCGGCCGTGATCCTGGCCGCGATCTGGCGCGAAGTGAGGGTGTCCGGGCCGGGCTGCGGCACGAAAACCGCCTCCCGGTAATACCGCAGCTCGCGGATGCTCTCCCGGATGTCGGCCAGCGCCCGGTGGCCGCCGCGCTTCTCGGGGCTGGCGAAGTACGCCCGCGGGTACCAGCGCCTGGCCAGTTCCTTGATGCTGGACACGTCGACCATGCGGTAGTGCAGGAAGCTGTCCAGCTCCGGCATGTCTCTGGCCAGGAACGTCCGGTCGGTGGAGATGGAGTTGCCGCAGAGCGGTACTTTCCTGGACTCAGGGACGTGCTGGCGGATGTAGCTGAGCACCAGGTCCTCGGCCTCGGCGATGGTCAGCCCCTGGTCGAGCTCAGCCAGCAGGCCCGAGCTGGTATGCATCGTCCGGACGACGTCCGCCATGCCCTCGAGGGCCTCGGGTGGAGGCTTGATCAGCACGTCGATGCCCTCGTCCATGGCGACAAGCTCGCCATCGGTGACGATACAGGCGATCTCCACGAGGGCGTCGCGGGAAAGATCAAGCCCGGTCATCTCGCAGTCGATCCATACGAGCCGGTCAGTCATTGCCCCAGCCTAGGCCAGCGCGGCAGCGTCCCGGCCCATCAGGCCGAAGCGGGGGGAGCGCCACGCGGGCGGCCCGCGAGGGCGGCGATGTGCTCAGGGATGGGAACGTCCCCGGTCAAGGCCGGATCTGGCTCGGCCGGGCCGAAGGTCAGCGCGGCGGGCAGGACCCCGGCCCAGATGCCGGAGTCATAGTCTTCCTTGTCATCCTTGGGGCCACCGGACCGGACCTTGACCGATGCCTCGTCTAGCGGCAGGGCGAGCACGGCGGTCGCTGCCAGTTCCTTGCGGCTGGGCGTCCTGGCGTGATCCCAGCGATCGGGCACCAGGTGGTTGGTCACTGCCTCGAGCGCGGCCAGCTTCTCCTGCGGCTCGTCGACCAGCCGGGCCGTGCCGAAGATCACCGCGCTGCGGTAGTTCATCGAGTGGTGGAAGACGGCGCGCGCGCAGACCAGCCCGTCCAGCAGGGTGATGGTCACGCAGACCTGCTGGCCGGCCGCGGCGAGCAGGGACTTGTTGGCCGACGATCCGTGCAGGAACAGGTGCTCGCCGATCCGGCCGTAGCCGGTGGGCAGGACCACGGGGACGCCATCGATGACCACGCCCAGATGGCAGACCAGGCCGGCCTCGATGACGGCATCCAGGTCGGCGCGGTCGAGCCGACCGCGTTCCCTGAGCCGGTGGATCGTAGTACGGGGGGTCGGCGATAGCGGCCGCTTGGGACTCATTGACATACCGTACCTGGGAGGATTCGGGTACGCCCGGTTCCGAAAAGCCCAGGGCCCTCTGTGCCAGGGCCCGCCGATAAGGGATCATTGCGGCATAGGGCTTCTGCGGCCGGGTCAGATGAGGTGCATGTTGACGGATGACATCAGTGTTCCAGGCGGGATCCACCGTGTTCCTGGCGTGCCTGGCGTAGAGGATCCGCTCCGGCTGCAGGCGTGGATGACGAGCGCCGGACTGGACCTGGGTCAGCTGCGCGGAGTCACGCTGATCGCGGGCGGCCGGTCCAACCTCACCTACCGGCTTGATTTCGACGGCGGTCGGCTGGTCCTCCGGCGGCCGCCGCTCGGCCACGTCCTGCCGACAGCGCATGACATGAGCCGCGAGTACCGGGTCCTGTCCGCTCTCCAGGGCACGCAGGTGCCAGTGCCGCAGCCGGTGGCTATCTGCCACGACACCGAGGTGATCGGGTCGCCGTTCTACCTCATGCAATATGTGGACGGCCTGGTGCTGCGTACGGTGGCCGACGGGGTGATCCTGACCCCGGAAGTGTCGGGCCAGCTATCGGAGCTGCTCGTGCAGACCATGGCCACGATCCACGCGGTCCAGCTGGACGAAGTCGGACTGGACACCTTCGGCAAGCCGGACGGCTACATGGCCAGGCAGCTGGCCCGCTGGCAGCGCCAGTGGGAACTGTCCAAGAGCCAGGACCTGCCCGAGTACGACGATCTGGTCGCCCGGCTGACCGCGGATCTGCCGGAGTCGGCGGACGGCACGCTCGTGCATGGCGATTTCCGGCTGGACAACACGCTGGTCACGCTGGGCGAGCCGGCGCGGATCGCGGCTGTCGTCGACTGGGAGATGTCGACGCTCGGTGACCCGCTGGCCGATCTCGGCCTGACGCTGGGCTACTGGGCCGACTCCAGCGATGACAAGGGCTTCATCGACATCAACGTCGGCTCAGGGATCACGGCGCTGCCCGGCTTCTACAGCCGGAAGCAGTTTGCCGACCGCTACGCAGAGGTGACCGGCCGTGATGTCTCCAACGTCGGCTACTACGTGGCGTTCGGCTACTTCAAGCTCGCGGTCGTGCTGGAGGGGATCAACGCGCGCTTCCTGCAAGGGAAGACGGTGGGCGAGGGATTCGACCGGGAAGGGCCAGCGGTGCCTGTCCTGCTCGGCCGGGCCCATCAGATGCTGGACTCGATGGGGCAGATTTAGCGGACGAAGTCTGGTGCGTGAGGCCCGGCGCCCCGCTCTCGCCGGGCCCCACGAAGAATTGACGCGCGGCGGCCGAATCAGGTTCACATGTTCCGCGGATTCCGTCCGCTGGTTCTTCGGCGGCTAGACCAGAGGCGTCATTCAGCTGGTCGGAACATGGCAGCCGGCCATTCGGAGCACGTCGAGCAGCCACGACCCGAGGGATCGCTGACGGCCTCAGCAGCCGTCGACGCACATCCGGTGCGCGATCGCCTCGATGAAGATCTTGCCGATCTCGATCGGGTTGAGGATCTGGTACGCGACGCCGTCGGTCGATGACGCGATCTCCTTCATGGCCGAGAAGTCGCCTGCCTGGCCGAACTGCAGGATCACGATCTCGACCTTGCGGTTCGGATTGTTCAGGGCATGCAGCTTGGCCAGCAGCGAGGTCAGGCTCATGTCACCCGGCTGGTCGACGCCGGCGGTCAGGACCAGCACGGCGTTGGAGTAGTTGGCCGCGTAAGTGGCCGACATCTGCTTGTACGCGGCCAGGATCGTGTCATACAGGTGCAGCCGATGACGGGAGGTCGTCGTGAGGGTCTGGATGATTTCCTGCAACTGCTCACGCCTGGTGATCAGCCCGTACTGTGCGGGCAGCGGACCCATGGTGACCAGATCGCGGTACGGGGCCGACGCGCTCTGACTGTCCGGGGTCTCCCACAGGCTCATGTTCGTGCTGTCGGGGAACAGCGCCAGCCCGTGCGCGGCCGTCGCCGCGAGCATCTGCTCGAGCGTCAGCGACCCCACGCCGGTCGGCGCGCCCATCGCGGCCGAGTCGTCGATCACGGTGATGTCCTTGGAGCCGAGACCGAGCTTCTGCCAGGACACCAGGCTGGTCGCCGCCTCGCTCGCGCTGGGGGCGGTGGCTACCTGCAGGGGCTGCGTGCTGAGCCCGGAGTTCGCGGGGAACGTATCGGCGACCCCGTCGGACGAGCGGAATCCGTCGTACCGGATCACCGACTGTGCGTACGCGCCCTGCAGGTACTTGCCGAAAGCGGACGCGGCCCGCGTCATCGCCCGATTCGACGAGGTCAGAACGAAGGGGTAGTTCAGCTCCGGAGAGCCGAGCTGCTTCGTCGGCCCGGTCGGGTAGCGCGCGACGATCGGCTGGCGCGGATTGGCCCGGTCATACAGGATCACGGACTGCTCGGATGCCTCGGCGATGGCCTTGCGGTAGAACGGCGCGCCGGTGCTGGCCACGAACTCGCCGAGGCCGGTGACCGAGTTGAAATCCGCGGTGTCCTCGGCATCGAAGACGAACTTGGTGAGACCGGCCCGGCCCGAGACGGTGTTGCCGAGCTCGCGATTCAGCTGGATCAAAGTGGACAGCCCGACCGCGCTGTCGGTCGGGTCGGGGATGTCCACGGACAGTCCCATGCTCGAGGGCGGGCCGCCAAACGACGACGGGGCCAGCAGGTTCCAGCTGGCAGGCCCGGCGAAGATCTTTGTCGTCGCGGCGATCTGCTGTGAGGTCACGAGCATGATCGGGGACAACGCCACGGTGATGCCGGTCGGCTGGATGACCTGCGCGCCTACGGGGTAGTTGCGGGCCTCGTCCACCCACAGGCTCGAATCAGGGATCCAGGCGTCCACGGCCGCCATGCCATGCAGGCTGTCCTGGCCATCGATCTGCGCGGCCACCGCCGAGGGCTCGCCGGGCGTCACCTGAACCTCTACGCACTGCCCGGCCGCGCTGATGTCCTGCGAGTTGAAGGACCTGGCGATCGTCTGGATGGCGGGGGAGATGTCGAAGCTGGCGGCCAGGTTGACCAGGATCGGCTTGTTCGAGCAGGAGGCGCGGGCAATGACGGCCTTGGCTGTCATGCCGGCCATCACGAGCAGCGAAAGCACGATCGCGATCGCCACCAGCAGCCCGGTGCTGGCCCTGCGAGTGCGCTCCCGACGGCCTGGAACCGACCCTGCTCCGCGTCGTGGCACTTCAGCGTCCCTCGTGATCGTGCGACCAGCTAGGCCGCCTGCAGTCCGCACAATTAGCGATAGCTGGACTATATCGAACCAGCAGCGACAGATCGGATGATTCTGCTGAGTTGCCCGGTTTATCCGCCCCGCCGCCGGGGCGCTCGTCAGGCTCCTGGCCGCCCCCGTCGGCGCCAGCGCCCGCCAGCGGCCACCTAGCACTCACGCGGTGGGTTTTCGCCATCGATATGGGTGCTTTGTGGTCACCGCGCGAGTGTCAAGTTGGCCTCGCGGGGCCACATGTCGTCTCCCGAGGGCCAAACGTCGCCCTCACGGGGCCACGGGGCCACGGGTCACGGGGTCACGGGGTCACGGGTCACGGGGTCACGGGGCCCCAAGGCCGCCGTCGTGCGCGCTAGCGACGCTCGGCCAGCAGGTAACAGGCGATCGCGGCGGCCGCCGCGACGTTGAGCGAGTCGACACCGCGGCTCATCGGTATCCGGACGGCCTGGTCGGCCGAGTCCAGCCAGCGGACGGACAGGCCGCTGCCCTCGCCGCCAATCAGCAAGGCCACCTTGCCCGCGCTCGGGGCGTCTGCGATTGGCGTCGCGGCCGGGTCAGGCGTCAGGGCCAGCAGGGTGAAGCCGGCGGCCCGCAGCCCGGCCAGGCCGCCCCGCCAGTCGGTCATCCGGCTGTACGGCACGCTGAACACCGCGCCCATGGATACCTTGACTGCCCGCCGGTAGAGCGGATCAGCACAGCGTGGCGCCAGCAGAACCGCATCGAATCCGAGCGCGGCCGCGCACCGGAACACGGCGCCGACGTTGGCGTGATCGACGATGTCCTCCAGCACGACGATCCTGCTGGCCCTGGCCAGGATGTCAGCGGGCCCGGGCAGCGGCAGCCGCTGCAGGGACGCGAGCGCACCGCGATGAACCCGGTAGCCGGTCAGCTGCTCGGCGACCTGCGGCGCAAGCACGTAGAGCGGCACTGGCCAGGCCGCCGCGACCTCGGCGATCGTGGCGAGCTTGTCCTCGGCGACCAGCAGCGACCGGACTGGATAACCGGCCGCGACGGCTCGGCCGATGACCTTCGCGCCCTCGGCGATGAAGAGTCCCTCGGCCGGTTCCAGCGTCCGCCGGAGCTGGACGTCCGTCAGCCGGACGTAATCGGCCAGCCTCGGGTCGTCGTGGTCGCTCACTCGCACAGGCTCCGCCACAGCACATAGTGTGGCCCGGGTCAGGGCCCGCTCAGCGCGCGTCCGCTTGGCTCGGCCGCATCCGCCAGGCGGCGGCCAGGGCCCGGTCAGCTCGCACGAGTCCGCTTGGCTAGCCCGCGTCCTGCAGGCGGCCGGCCCGGGCCAGGGCCCGCTTAGCGCGCGTCCGCTTAGCTCGCCCGCATCCGCCAGGCGTCGGTCACCAGCTCGGTCAGTCGCTCGGGGCCTACCTGGTCCAGCCGCACCATGACCAGCGCCAGGCCGTCATAGCCGCGCGTGGTGAAGAAGATCTCGGGCTCGCCCAGCAGCAGTGCCTGTTTCTCGGCCTCGTCGCCGACGTACAGGACCGCGATGTCGGTACGGATGGTGCGTGACTTCCCCGGCAGGCGCTCGGGGTAGGACCAGACGAAGCCCCGGCCTGCGACCCGGAAGTCGAACCCGTCGCTGTCGATCTCCGCGACATCCGGGAGCGCCAGGGCGACGCGACGCACGTCGTCGGCATCGGCCATGGCCCACCTCCCGGATCGCCCGAAGCTGCGACCGGATGAAGCTACCAGGCGATGCTGACACTCTCGCGGAGAGTGGCCAGCGCGGACGGCTGGGCGCCGGCCAGGTCCAGTCCCAGGAGCGCGGCGCCGGCTACCGGCGGTACCTCCACGATGCGGACGTCCGCGCCCGGCAGCCCGGTGTCCAGCCGTTCCCTGATCGTGCCCCAGAGCAGCGGATCGCGGGCCGTCATCAGGCTGCCGCCGAGCACGACCGGCACTGCCAGCGAACCGCCGACGAGATCAAGCTTGCGCGCTGCGGCCAGCACCATGACGCAGATCTCGTCGGCCTGGCGCAGCACGACGTCCCTGGCGACCGGGTCGCCGCGGCCGGCTACCTCGAACAGCAGCGGCACCAGCCCGTGCAGCTCCGCATAGTCGATCTTGCCGCGATACAGCCCGATGATCACGTCCTCGACCCGCTCCAGGCCGAAGTGGGCGGGCACTGCGGACCGCAGCTCGGTGCGGGCACCGCGGCCATCCTCATCCCGCGCGGCCCACCACAGCGCCTCGGGGCCGAGCTCGCCGCCGCCGCCCCAGTCGCCACTGAGCCGTCCGAGCGCGAGGAACCTGGTAGTCCGGCCATCGGGCGCCACTCCGACGCAGTTGATCCCGGCACCGCAGACTGTCCCGATGCCCCAATGCCGGGTGGGAACGGCGTCGTCCAGGCCAGCCCGCAGCACCGCGAAAGTGTCGTTCACCACCGACGCCGTTGCCGACCAGCCCAGGCCGGCGATCAGCGCGCACAGCTCGGCCTCTTCGTCGGCCAGGTCCGCGCCGGCCAGGCAGGCCGAGGTGTGCGCGGCGACTGGCGCGCCCGCCGGCAGGCCCGCTGCCGCGGCGGCGGCGCGAACCAGGTCGGTCAGCACTCCCACCATCCCGTCCCGGCCGATGAGCTGATGGTTGGAGCCGCCGCCGCGGACCGCGGCCAGCACGCTCCCGTCGCCGGCGACGAGGGCAACGTCAGTCTTGCTGTTACCGCCGTCGATCGCCAGGACAGCGGGCAGGGCCTGCTCCGTCATCATCTCGCCCAGGATAGGAACGCGGCATTCTCGGCCAGCAGCCGGTCCGCCAGCTGGCCGGCCAGGTCGAACTGCCCGACGAGCGGGTGCGCGAGTAGTGCCTTGGCCACCCGGTCGCGGCCGCCGCGCAGGGCCGCATCCAGGGCCAGCTCCTCGTACGCGGAAACGTGCGCGATGAGGCCGCTCATCAGCGGGTCGACCGGTGCGACCTCGACCGGCGTCGCGCCGTCTGAGCCCACGATGGCGGATACCTCGATGACGGCCTCGTCGGCCAGGAACGGCAGGGTGCCGCGGTTGCGCACGTTGACCACCTGCCGGTCACGCGCGTCGGTCACGAGCGAGGCCAGCAGCGCGACCGCCGCCTCGGAGTAGAACGCGCCCCCGCGGTGCGTCAGCAGTTCTGGCTTGGTGTCCAGGGCCGGGTCCGCGTACATCTCCAGCAGCTGACGCTCGATCTCGGCGACGGCCTGAGCGCGTGTCTGCTGGCCGCGCTCTTCCTCCACGACGGCGTCGTGGGCCCAGAAATACCGGAGATAGTAGGAAGGCACCGCGCCGTACGCGGTGGTCGCGGCCAGCGGCAGCCCGGTGTGCGAGGCGATCTCCTCGCCGTGTGCCTGGATGAGCTCGGGCAGCCGGTCGGTACCGTCGACAAGCGCCGCGCGTTCCCAGGTCAGGTGATTGAGCCCGACGTGATCGAGGGCAACGGCCTCGGGTGAGACGCCGAGCAGCGAGGCGGCCAGCCGCTGGTAGCCGATCGCGACGTTGCACAGGCCGATGGCACGGTGGCCAGCGTCGAGCAGGGCCCTGGTCACGATGCCGACCGGGTTGGTGAAGTCGATGATCCAGGCGTCCGGCGCGGCCAGCTCGCGCACCCGCGCCGCGACGTCGAGCACGACCGGCACGGTGCGCAGTGCCTTGGCGAAGCCGCCCGCTCCGGTGGTCTCCTGGCCGATGCAGCAGAACTCCAGCGGCCAGGTCTCGTCCCGGTTTCTGGTGGCCTGCCCGCCGACGCGCAGCTGCAGCAGGACCGCGCCCGCGCCCTCGACGCCATCATCGAGGTCTGACGTCCAGCGCATCACGGCCGGGTGCCCGTACCTGGCCATGATCCGGGCCGAGAACGGGCCGACGACCGACAGCCGCTCGGCATCGGGGTCGACGAGGACTAGCTCGGTGATCTTGATGCCGCCGGTGAGCCTGGCGATGCCGTCCACGAGCTCGGGAGTGTAGGTGGAGCCGCCGCCGATGACAGCGAGTTTCATGTTCAGAACGCCTTTACCTCAGCGCCGGACTGCGCGACGTGGCAGGCGGCATCGTGACCAGGAGAGAGCTGGAGGAGCTTGGGAGTTTCGGTGGCGCAGGCGGCAATGGCGACCGGGCACCGGAAGCGGAACCGGCAGCCGGGCGTCGGGTTGATCACCTTCGGCGGCTCACCCCGGTCGGTGTCCGCGCCGATGGTCAGCTCGGCCTTCGGGTCCGGCACGGCCGACAGCAGCAGCTGGGTGTAGGGGTGGCGCGGGCTGGCCAGGACATCCTCGACCGCTCCCTGCTCGGCGATCTGCCCGGCATACATGACGATCAGCCGGTCGGCCACGTACCGCGCGCTGGCGATGTCGTGGGTGATGTACAGGATCGATACGCCCTGCTCATCCCGCAGCTGCGCCATCAGGTTGAGCAGCCCGATCCGGATCGACACGTCGAGCATGGACACCGGCTCGTCCGCCAGGATCAGCTTGGGCCGCATGGCCAGCGCCTGCGCGAATCCGACGCGCTGCCGCTGGCCGCCGCTCAGCTCATGCGGGTATCGATTCAGGATCTCCCCGGCCGGGCTGAGGCCGACGATCTCGAAGATGCGGATGGCTTCCGCGGTCCGCTCGTCCCGTGACAGCTCCGGCCGGTGCAGCTTCAGGCTGCGCAGTACCCCGTGCGAGATGCGGAAGACCGGGTTGATCGAGCTGAACGGGTCCTGGAACACCATCGGCACGTCGCTGCGGTAGGCAAGCTGGTCGGCCCGCGACTTGACCCGCGACAGCGGCCGCCCGCTGAAGTAGATCTCTCCGCTGGTGGGCTCGTAGATCCTGGCCAGCAGACGGGCGATCGTGCTCTTGCCGCTGCCGCTCTCGCCGGCCAGCGCGACGATCTCGTGCGCGCCGATCTCCAGGCTCACGTCGTCCACCGCGTGCAGCGTCTGGCGGGCCAGGCCGCCGCCGATCCGGAAATGCTTCGACATTCCGTCTGTGCGCAGCAGCGGCTCGGGCTCAGTCATGCGCGGACACCTCGTCCCTGGCTCGAAGGCAGCGGACCAGAACGTCATCGATCCCGAACAGCGGCACCGGCGCCTGCAGGCACCGGTCCTGGACCCGCGGACAGCGGGGCGCGAACCGGCAGCCCTCCGGCGGCCGGGCCAGGTCCGGCGGCCTGCCGGGGATGCCGAGAAGCTGAACTTTCGGGCCGCGGATCGACGGGAACGCGTCCAGCAGACCGGAGCTGTAGGGATGGCGGGGCGTATCGAATACCTGGCGGGTGGCGCCGAGCTCAGCGATCTGGCCCGCGTACATCACCATGAGCCGGTCGGAGAAGTGCCGCACCAGAGACATGTCGTGGGTGACGAAGATGATCGCGAAGCCGAGCTCCTGCTGCAGCTCCTTGATCTGGATCATCAGAGACCGCTGCGCGACGACGTCCAGCGCGGAGGTCGGCTCGTCCATGATCACCAGATCGGGGGTGAACAGCATCGCCATCGCGATCATCGCCCGCTGCCGCATCCCGCCGGACAGCTGGTGCGGATAGCTCTTGAGGTGCGCGGGATCGATCCCGACCATGCGCAGTGCCTCGGCGGACCGCCGCTCGATCTCCGGCTTTGATGTCACGCCGTGGGCCCGCATGGCGTCGCGGAACTGCGCGGCGATGGTCGTGACGGGGTTAAGCGCGTTCATGGCGCTCTGCATGACCACCGACATGTCGCGCCAGCGGACTGCGGCGAGCTCCTTCTCCGTCAGGCCGACCAGGTTCTCGCCCTTGAACGTGACAGTTCCGCCGCTGACGCCTGCGGGCGGAGTCAGCAACTGGGCGATGGCGAACAGCAGCGTCGACTTACCGCAGCCAGACTCGCCGACGATGCCAAGGAACTCGCCAGGGGCCACCTCGAAGCTGACATCGTCGACCGCGCGGACAACCTTATTTTCCAGCACATACTCGACCGAGAGGTTCTGGACCTCCAGGACCGGACCGCGGACCGGGCTGGCGAGGCCGTTCCGGTCGTCAGCGAGCGCGTGGGTCATGGCTGGGCGAGCCTCCTTTTGGTGCGGGCCTCGGCCTTGCGGACCTTCGCTGCGGTCAGCGGGCGCAGGGCCGGGTTGCCGATCTCGTCGAAGGCGTAGTTGATGAAGGCGAGCGCCGCGCCCAGCAGGGCGATGCACGCCCCGGGCACGATTGCCCAGGCGTAGAGCCCGGAGCCGAGCGCGTTGTTCTGCTGAGCCCAGTACAGCGTCGTGCCCCAGCTCACGTTGTTGGAGTTGCCGAGGCCGATGAACTGCAGGCCGGAGCCCGCCAGGACCGCGTACAGGGCGTTGTTCAGGAAGCTGGCCAGCAGCAGCGAGGTCATGGTCGGGAGGATCTCGACGACGATGATGTAGAAGGGCCGCTCGCCCCGGACCCTGGCGGCCAGCAGGAAGTCCCGGTCACGCACTGACAGCGCCTGGGACCGGAGCTGCCGGGCGGTGAAGGACCAGCCGGTAAAGGTCAGTACCAGGATGAGGACGCTGTTGCCGGCGTTGGGAAGGTAGGCCGCGATGATGATCAGCAGCGGGAAGATCGGGATGACCAGCAGCACGTCGGTGACGAAGTTCAGCACGCCGTCCCATACGCCGCCCAGGTAGGCGGCGGCCACCCCGATCACCATGGCCACGGCGGTGGTGAGCGCCCCGACGGCGATCGCGAGGATCAGCACGTTCCTGGTGCCGTCGATCACCTGGGCGTAGATGTCGGCCCCGATGTTGTCGGTGCCCAGCCAGTGGGCCGCGGACGGCGGCGCCATGATGTGCGTGCTGAAGGCGGTCGGGCT
>Ga0209169_10001361_pt1 | contig 14869 bp, 14 predicted proteins | sample HubBroMetageWRM4_FD_188346 | JGI IMG/M metagenome (GOLD analysis project Ga0209169, IMG submission 188346) | Warmed soil microbial communities from the Hubbard Brook experimental Forest, New Hampshire - Hubbard Brook CCASE Soil Metagenome WRM 4... | ecosystem: Environmental > Terrestrial > Soil... | reverse complement strand
AAGCCAACCTGACCATCGGCCCCGATGGCAATTTGTACGGTACGGCGTCAGCCGGTGGTGCGTACGGCGGAGGCGTCGTCTTCCAAATTCAGATCGCGCCGTAGCCTTACTAATTCCGAATTCACAAGGCAGTTCGCCGCCGTTTTGTTCTATTCCATTCTGGCACCGCGGCCCAAAACTTCTTTCTATCTCCTTGACATCTCTTGCAGCTATACATGACGATTATGAATATATCTTCCGAGCAACCAATGCTATGGTCCACCTCTAACTCGTTTGTTTCTGATATTTTACCCCTAACCCTTTTATCGGCAAAGATTTGGCGGGAATTTTCCGCTACTGGCATGATTCCAAAAGACCGTGGGGGGAGGGGGTAGATTGCTTCGTGGTGGCGATGGAACTGCGTGAGCGCAGGCTAGAGCACAGTCGAATTAGTAACTGTGATCCTAAGTTGGCTTTCGGTGAACTTGGCGGTCACAACCGCTCGGTGAGGTTTATTTCTTCAGCGAGACCGCCTTCATGCTGCTGTTGCACGATGGATCTTCATAGCACTTACGGAACGGGAGCACCACCAGCGCCTGCTCCAGCGAAGGGTCGTTCAAATTGTTCAGAGTCTCGCTGGTGCGTTTCGCCCCGGCGCTGTAGCCGATTTTTTGATAAGCCGCGGCCAGCAATTTCAGCGACAGCGGATTGTTTTTGTCCTCTTCCAAGTGAGAAATGGCTTCGTCGTACTTCTTTTGGGAGAACAACACGGCGCCTGCGGCGCCATGATACGCAGACTCAATCAACCGGTCGCTGGCGCTGCCAGACATTTCCGCCAGGCGATCCAGAAGCGTGTGAACGGTCTGCGAGTTGCCGGTCTTCACGGCAACTTCGATGCGGACTCGCAAGATCTGGGCCTGCTCCTGATGAATCGAGGCGGGCATGGAATTCTTGCCTTCTTTAAGAGCAGCGTCCGCCTTGGACAGGATTTCGAGTGCGCGTTTCGAATCCGGCTGATACATCGCCATCTGACGATATGTGTCGGCTTCCACCTGGCTCATGTGCTTGGAGTGGGCATCGTCAGCAGTGGCCTGGAAAGCATGATCGGCGCCTTTCAAGTCGCCTTCGCGAACATAGGTCTCGGCTTCCCGAGTCCGCCACTGCACCAGGTGCAGTTCGGGCAAGGTAAATTTCTGAAACCCGGCTTCGTACTCCTGGCGGGCGCGGGCTTGGTCTCCCATCAGTGAGTAAGTGTCGGCGATACCGAATTGCGAAGAATAGAACTGCGGATCAATAGCCAGCGCAGCCCGGTAATGTTCCAGAGACTTGTTGAAGCTGCCCGCCATACGCAGAATCTCGGCGTAGGAGTCCTGTGGATTGGCATCCTTAGGCAAGGCAGCAACGTACTTGTCCATCAGCGTAAAGGCTTTGTCGAACTGGCGCATGTAGGCGTAGCAGTAGCCCATGTTGTTCATCAGGCCAGGGGAATCGGTGATGCCGGATCGCTCGTAGACGGCGATGGCGCGCTCGTACTGGGTCTGCGTGGTCAGCCAGTTGGTGACCATGAACACGATCCATTTATCGTGGGGATACTGGCTGAGCACGTCATTCATCTTCATGATGGCGGAAATCAGCTTGTGGTCCATCGCGTCCTGCCACCAGTCGATCACCAGCCGCTCGGTGGGCGAGGTGTGGTTCTTGAGGGCCATGGCCTTAGCGTTTTCGACGACTTGCTCGGCGGGATCAAGGCTGTTCTGGGCGAGCAGTTCATGCGCCATGGCGAAATTGGGATCGAGTTTGACGGCCTGGCGGAACATTACGTCAGACTGTTCCTGCTCCACCAGATCAAGGCCTACGCGCATGGCTTCGACCACCAGGCGCTTGGCCTCAACTGAGTTCGAAGTCAGCGGGAAGGTGGCGGTTGTGCCCGAGTTCGATTCTTGAGCAGAGAGCGCTCCGGCTGCGAGCAGCAGCGTGAAGCTGGCGAGCAGGAGCACGGCACAGCGAATCCCGAGCTTCGAGTTCAAGTGTAAACGGATCATGGCTAGTTCCCCCTCAAGAGATAACCCTGTTCAACCGGCAACTTGCCGTCGATCTTTAAAACGTTGACGTCTTTGGTAAGCGAATACAGGTCGACTACACCTACCGCACCGCGAGTGGACGAAACCATGTGGATAACGGCGTCGTCAGAATCGGCGATCGTGATCACAGCTTTGTGGGCCTGGACAAAAGCCCGCGCCTGTTCCTGCGACATGCCGAACAGCTTGCGCAAGACCAATTGCATGTCAGCCAACGATGGATCACGCAACACGATGGTGATGGAACGGCCATCCGGCCAATTGCGAGTACGGGCATTGAAAATCTTCACCAGTTCGGGCGTAGTGAGGTTGCTGGTGGCATTGGCGCTGTCCGTAACCAATGCCAACTGCTTTGCCTGGACGATGCCGGGCAGGGCCACGAGCCAAATCCACGCCAGCAGGCGCCAAATCTTCATAGCTGCTCATTGTGGCTCAGGCTTGCGGACTGCGGTACGTCACCAACGTAACGGGGACGGGGTGGTAAATCAGATTCGTAGACCAGAAAAAAGCGCCCCGGTGAACCGGGGCGCTTTAGGTTGTTGAAGCTGTTGTCGAAATTAGCGAGTAGCCGGGAAGATGCTGATCGAAAGCAGACCAACGCCATTGGCATCGGTAGTGGTGTTCTGCAGTGTGATCGCACCACCCGCGCCGATCTTTGCCGGCTGAAGGATGTTCGGGAACACGGCGAATACCAGCTCGCCGCCGCCCGTGCCAGTTCCGGTAGCTCCGTAGCTGCGAACCGCACCGAGGTAACCATCGGGAGCGGGGATCGAAGTTCCGTTGCCTTCAACAGTGATGCTGAGCGGGCTCTCGGTGAAAGCCAAGGTCACTTCGCCAGAAGGATAGCTGGATCCGTAACCCGAGAAAGCCTGATAGAGTTCGCCCTTGCCCGCGTACCCTGCCTGACTGAACCAGGGAACGTTGGGATTGGTGACACCAGCAGCGTTCGAAACTAACCACACCTGCGCATTCGACAAACCGCCGCTGCCGATGTTAGCGGACAACACGGCATCCTGACCGACGCTGGCGCTGCCGAAGACAACTACTTTGCTGTCCTTGGTGAAGTCCAGACCGGTCGGGTAGCAACCATTGGCGCAGTTGGCCAAGCTCGACCACGTAACGTTGTTCACGTCAGTGAGCGTGCCGTTGCTGTTCACGGTGAAAATTTCCGCACCCTCGTAATCCGGAGCCGGAACTACAAGGCCGGTGCCGCTGGGGGTGAAGGCCAAGGGGGAGAAATAGTCTCCGCCGATGGAAGGAGTGTAATCAGCGATGTGGGTCAGAGCGCAATTCGCAGCGACCGACCAGGTGGAAACTTCAAACAGACCGCTGTCAGCAGTAGCCAACAGCTTGCCATTCGGAGCCAGGGCAACGCCGCCGCCCTCGCCGTAGGTGCTGAACATGCCGGGGATTCCAGCGCTGCCGCCCAGATTGTAAGCAGGTGATTCGAACCAGCTCACGGTGTCTGAGTCAGTGTTGGTGACGAACACGCAGTGACCGTTCGACGAGATCGCAGTACCGGGATTGGCGAAGTAACCGCCGCCCAGGCCTGTGCCGCCGGTCTTGAGCTGCTTCAGGAACGTCATGGCGCCGGTGGTGGTGTTGAGATGGAAGGCGGACGCGCTGTTGGCGCCGCTGTTATAGTTATCATCCGCCGTCAGAATAACGGGGAGTGGAACACTTGCTGCAAAGCTGGTAGCGGCAATCATTGCAACCATTGCAACCAGCGCAAGAACTACAAGGGATTTCCTCATCTGCATGTTCTCCTTTTAATTTTCTCAGAGTTTGAGCGACTTCCGAGAGGTTCTGCCATTGGCCGGGAACCGGGCGGAATCCTATGCTGTCTTGGGAAACGATGCAAGAGAGAAGGAAGACTCCATCATGCTGGACCGCCCCCGACGGGGCTTTCGGGCGGTAGGGTAGAGGGGTTCGGCCCTCAATTCCGCGGCCGTACCTCGATCCGCGAAAGCTGCGGTCCTCAAATTCTCGCGGCGGCAATCCGCCTCGGGAAAATGCCGGTGCCGCAGGCCTCTAACGCGGCTCCGGAGTCCTTGAAAGCCCCCAATTTCAGCCCCAAGTCGCCGGTTCAGGGCTTCGGGGCCGATGGTGTGGCCTCAGCGGCAGGGGGCGTGGTTTCAGCGGCTGGTGGCGTGGATCCCGTTGCCGGCGCCGAAGCTGGCTCGGCTTCCGGCGGGGGTACGACCCAGGTTCCCCCCATTTGAGCTCGCATCACCAATTCGTCGTACTCCTCCCAGATATCCACAATCTTGCCGTTCTTCAACTGGAAGAACAGCATTTCGGTGCCGTGGATGACTTTAGGAGGGCCAGTCTTGGCGGGAGGAATAGTACGCGCGAAGAGGAGCGCCTTATACGTTCCAGTGAAGGTAAGACGCATAGCGACCTTATCGCCCTGGATGATCGTGTCTTGTATTTTGAAATTGAGGTCCGGCATAGCCCTGCGCCAGGTGCCTATCACGGTCCGAAGCAGATCCTCGCCTACGGGCACGCGGTGTCCGTGGGAAGTCATGAACATGGGGGAATAGAAGGACTTCAGCACGTCCAAATTGCCTGTATTCCAGTATTCGACGTACTTGCGCGGCATGGCGTCGGCTGCCTGACTCTCAGGAGGAGTCGCAGCCGTGGCTTCGGGTTTGGTTTCGGCCTGGGGCGAGGCTATAACGGGAGGGCTTGCGGGCTGTGTGTTTCCCTGTTGCGACGGAGCGACCGCCGCAGCGGGAGCTTGCGGTTGATCCTGAGCCCATACTCCCAAGGGGCAGAACAGGGACACGATGATGGTAGCAAGAATGATTTTCACGTTGCTTTTCCTCGCCAAAGAGTTTTGAAGGCTAAGTTTCGTCGTTAGCAGTACGGACTGTCAATGCGAACAATTTTACAATAGAGCGAAATCGGCAGAGGCCTGGCGACAGGATTGGCGTGCTATACTTTTGCTCATACTTGCAGTCGTAAATGAGCGGAGGATTGTATCGATAAGCGTTTTATCCGCACCAACGAGCGCATTCGAGCGCGCGAAATCCGCGTGATCGGTGATGAAGGTGAACAGATCGGCATTATGCCTCCGTTCGAAGCGCTGAAGAAGGCCCGCGAAAAGAACCTGGATCTGGTGGAGATTTCACCCAGCGCTGTACCTCCCGTATGCCGCATCATGGACTACGGGAAATTCCTGTACCAGCAGGAGAAAAAAGAACGTGAGGCCAAGAAGCACCAAAAGGTCATCACGGTAAAGGAAGTGAAGTTCCGCATCAATGTGGATGATCACGATTACGAGACCAAGAAAAACCACGTGCTGCGATTTCTGGACGACGGTGACAAGGTAAAGGCGACCATTTTCTTTCGCGGACGGGAGATGACGCGCACCAATCTTGGCCGCCAGATTCTAGAGCGGTTGATCAAAGACGTGGAGAGCCAGAGCATTGTGGAATTCCGGCCGAGACAGGAAGGCAACACGCTGCATGCCATCCTGGCTCCGAAGAAAGATGCGGGCCATAAACCGCCGGCGGCCCCGCCACCTGCGGACCGCGTGAAGCAGGCGTAGTAAACAGCCATCAGCTTTCAGCCGTCAGCTATCAGCTTTTGTCCGAGGGCAACGGCTGCGTTCTGAGAGCTGAAGACTGACAGCTGACTTTGAGGACTTATGCCTAAATTGAAAACACACAAGGGCGCTGCCAAGCGCTTCAAGAAGACCGCGACGGGGAAGGTGAAGCGTCATCATTCGCATTTGCGCCATATGCTGACCTCCAAGTCGCACAAGCGGAAAAAGAAGCTGGGCAAATCCATTCTGGTGAGTGACGCGGATACGCCCAAAGTCAAGCGGATGATTCCGTACTAATTCGGCGCCGGGTACTGGTGCCGAGCGGGCAGCTAGCGGGCTAGAAGGTAGCAGCTCGAAGGCGTGTGAAGAGGTCAAGACGCTGGTCGTCTCCTACCTCCAGCCGCCGTAAATCGAAAGCAGAAAAGGAGCAAAACATGCCTCGTGTAAAACGTGGGACCAAACGCCGCGCCAAGCGCAAGAAGATTCTTGACCGCGCGAGTGGTTATTTCCTAACAAAGTCAAAACTCTACCGTGCCGCGAAAGAAGCGGTTGACCGCGGGCTGAAGTTCGCCTACTCGGGCCGCAAACAGCGCAAACGCCAGTTCCGTTCGCTGTGGATTGTGCGCATCGGCGCGGCGGCCAAACTGAACGGCCTTAGTTACAGCCAGTTCATCCACGGATTGAAGAATGCTGGAGTTGAACTGGATCGCAAGATCCTGGCGGATTTGGCGGTGAAGGATCCGGCAGCGTTCAAGAGCTTAGCTGGGCAGGCCAAGGGCGCGTTGGGAGCGTAGGGGCTTCTGGCTTTCAGTTTTCAGACTTCAGCTTTCAGATTTGCGTACTCGGCAGTTGCCAGCCGCGTAGCGGCGTAAGAATAAAGCCCACGGCGCAAGCCGTGGGTGCACCGCGCAACCGCATTCAAGCCCCGTAGGGGCGAAAGCACCTTGGCATATACCGTCCCCAAATTGAAAGATTTTTCGGCTGCGGCGCTGGAAAAGGCCACAAAGAAACTTCTCGCTGCCCTGGACGAAGAAGCCGCGGGAATCAAGACCGAAGCTGACGGGAAAGCCTTTCGCGATCGCTGGATGGCGCGCAAGAACGGCGTGCTCACGCAGGTTAACGACCTGTGGCTGAAGGCAGCGCCGAAAGATGCCAAGCGCGACGTCGGTCAGCAGGTCAACGAACTCAAGAAGCGAGTTGAGCAGACCATCGACGCGGCGGAACTGGGCTTCAAAAATGCTGGGGCTGGGTCGCGGCTGGAAACCGATCGTGTCGACATTACCCTCCCTGGCATCCAGCGCCCCATCGGCGCCGAGCATCCGGTGATCAAGACGATGAACGAAATCGTCTCGGTATTCCGCAATCTCGGCTACTCGGTGCAGGAAGGCCCGGTGATTGAGACGGACTACTACAACTTCGAGGCGCTGAACTTTCCACCGAACCATCCAGCACGCGATACGCAGGACACCCTCTTCATCGCGAACCAGGAATCGCGACCGCAGCGTGAGCGATTGCTGCTGCGGACCCACACTTCGCCGGTGCAGATTCGCACCATGGAGAAGATCAAGCCGCCGCTCCGGATTGTGATTCCCGGCAAAGTGCATCGCAATGATCCGCCGGACGCCAGCCACTCGCCGATGTTTCATCAGATTGAGGGTCTGGCGGTCGATACCAACATTACATTTGGCGACCTCAAGGGCACGCTGGATCACGCAATGAAGGCGTTGTTCGGATCGAGTGTGAAAACCCACTTTCGGCCGTCGTTCTTTCCCTTCACGGAACCCAGCGCTGAGATGATGGTCAGTTGCTTCATCTGCGGCGGCAGCGGGCAACGGGGCAGCGAGCCGTGCCGTCCTTGCAAGCGGACAGGATGGATTGAAATTCTGGGCTGCGGCATGGTTGATCCCAATGTTTTCGAGTTCGTGAAAGACAACGGCTACGATCCGCGGAAGGTTTCTGGGTTCGCCTTCGGCATGGGCGCGGACCGGGTCGCGCTGCTGAAGTACGGAGTGGATGACATTCAGTTGTTCTTTCAGGGGGATGTCAGGTTCTTGAGGCAGTTTGCATAGGAGCTATCAGCTATCAGCTGTCAGGCGGCTGAGAGCTGATAGCTGACGGCTGAAAGCTCTACATGAAACTCTCTCCACAATGGATTCGCGACTTCGTCGACCTGACGGTGGATGACCGCCGCTTAGCCGATGACCTGACCAATGCCGGTATCGCGGTCGAGGGCATCAGTGGCGAGGGGAACAAAACCGTCTTCGAAATGGAGATTGGCACCAATCGCCCCGACGCCATGAATCATTACGGCGTTGCGCGTGAGGCTGCGGCGATCTACGGCGTGCCGCTGAAACCGATTCAGACGGAACAACCAGTGGCCAAGGCCGCCATTGAACGGGCCGCCGGTTCACGCGCGCAAACTCGCAGCCAAGCGCAGCCTGAAGGTGCTTCCGTGTTCCCTGTCGAAATCAAAGATCCACAGGGCTGCGCACGGTTCACCGCACGCGTTCTGCGCAATGTGTCCGTCAAGCCGTCGCCGGCGAAGATCATCGAGCGGCTGGCGCTGCTCGATCAGCGGGCCATCAACAACGCCGCCGATGCCACCAACTACACGCTTTGGGAGATGGGCAAACCCACTCACGTTTTCGATCTTGATTTGCTGGAAGGCGGCAAGATCGTTGTGCGGCGCGCGCGTGACGGCGAGAAACTCAAGACGTTAGACGGCGTCGAGCGCAAGTTGACCGCGGAAGACTTGGTCGTCGCCGATGCAGTGAAGCCGGTCGGCCTGGCCGGCACTATGGGCGGGTTCGACACCATGATCACTGGGAAGACCAGGAACATTCTGATTGAATCGGCGTGGTGGGATCCGGTAACAGTGCGCAAAATGGCGCGGCGGCACGGACTGCATACCGATGCTTCGCATCGTTTCGAGCGCGGCGCCGATTTCGAGTCCACGCTGCTGTCTTCGGAACGAGTTGCCGAATTGATTCTGCAATCGGGCGATGGCGAGCTGGTGGGCGAACCGGTTGACGTGGTGGCGCGCTGGCTTGATCAGGCTCCGGTTGGCCTGCGCATGGCCGAGGTGCATCGCATTCTTGGCGAGAGTCTGGACACCAATCAAGTGGTGCATATTCTCCAGCGACTGGGATTCGAAGTATTGCCGGAGCCTGACCGGGAGCCCGAATTCACGGTGCGCGTCCCGAGCTGGCGGCTCGATATTGAACGTGAAATCGACTTGATCGAAGAGATCGCGCGCCTGCATGGATACGACAAGTTCGAAAATACTCTGCCTGCTTTTTCCGGATCGGTGATTGAAACTCCGGACGCAGCGAAGGACCAGAAGCTGCGAGGTTCGCTACTGGCCCTGGGCTATGACGAAGCGGTGTCGCTGACCTTCATCTCGCATGATGACGCGCAGGATTTTTGCGCGGTGCCGGTGATTGAAATCGCGAATCCGCTAAGCGAGGAAGCTTCCGTCATGCGCACCTCGCTGGTGCCGGGGATGCTCAACATGCTGGCTTATAACCTGAATCGCAGCAACGATAACGTACGGTTGTTTGAGGCGGGAAGTATTTTCGAGGCGGAAAACGGGGCGGCGGCGGAGTTGAGGCGAATCTGCATGGGCGCCAGCGGCAGCGCAGTCAACCCGAATGTTCATCAGCCGTCGCGAGCGCTTTCGTTCTTCGATCTGAAGGGCGATGTGGAAACGCTCCTCCACTTACTCCAGCACGACAGCCTTCGGTTCGATGCCCAGACCGCAGAGTACTATCATCCCGGACGTTCGGCGCGGGCGATCATGGATGGAGCGGCCGTGGCGCAGTTCGGACAACTTCATCCGGAGACGGCAGCCAAACGGAAGTTCAAGCAGGAGGTATTCGTTGCCGAGTTTTATCTGGACCGGCTGTACCAGCATGGCCTGCGCGAGGTACATTTTGAGGCCTTGCCGCGATTTCCGGCGGTGGAGCGGGATTTTTCTTTCGTCTTCGCAGATGCTGTGAGGTTCGATCAAATCCGGCAAGCTGTCGCCGCGTTGCGGCTGGGCGAATTGCGCAGCTTTGTTCCGGCTGAGATTTTCCGCGGCGGAGCGGTTCCGGCGGGCAAGTATTCGCTTTTGCTGCGAGCAACCTTCCAGTCCAACCAGCGGACGCTAAAAGAGGATGAGGTAGCGCACTGGACGGCGCAGATAGTCGACGTTCTCGAAGCCTTGGGTGGGACCCTGAGAAAGTCATAACCCGCCGCTCGCGCCGAACTCAGGTCTCTGTTAATATCATGCACCGAGGGGAAAACACATGCCAAGTCTTACAGGAGTCCTAAGTCAGTTGCAAGCAGAGCGTCAAAGGATGTTGAAAGAAGTGAGTAAGTTGGACCACGCAATCGGGGTTATACGGGGCCTGAATAACAACACAGGCGGCCTTTCTGCGCAACCACGCAGCCGGATGTCCCTCGCTGCGCGGCGAAGAATCGCTGCTGCCCAAAGGGTACGCTGGGCAAAGTGGAAAGCAGCGCAGAAAAAAGCGGCGTAAGCTCGAGCCGCAATCCACGTCACATCGTCTCCGATTAGTAAAGTTTGAGAAGCCACATAGACGTCGTGCGGCGGAGTCTTGGTCCCTTGGGGGGAGTTTGACTCTGCCGTCGTCGTCGTGGTGGCGCGGACATACGTGTGCTAGTCTGACCGGAATATGGCGAATGTTGCTGTTCCGTCCAAGCACTTCCTGAGCGACAAGGTCGAACATTTCACCGAGTCGGTGATTCGCGATATGACGCGCCAAGCCATATTGCATGGCGCGGTCAACCTGGCGCAGGGTTTTCCTGACTTCCCCGCACCGGCAGAGATCAAACGTGCCGCCCAGGACGCCGTCGCCTCCGACGTGAACCAGTACGCCATCACCTGGGGCGCGAAGAACCTGCGCCATGCCATCGCTCGGCAAATGAAGGAGTGGCAGGGGATCGCAGTCGAACCCGAAACCCAGATCACAGTCTGCTGCGGCTCAACCGAGGCCATGATCGCGACGCTACTGGCCGTGTGCAACCGGGGCGACGAAGTCGTAGTGTTCGAACCCTTTTACGAAAATTATGGCCCGGATGCCACTCTGTCAGGGGCGCGGCCGGTGTTCGTTAAGCTACGTCCGCCGCAGACCGCCGACGGCGAATGGACCTTCGACGAACAGGAACTGCGCGCGGCTTTTCGTCCGCACACCAAAGCCATCATTCTCAATACCCCCAACAATCCCACGGGCAAGGTATTCGCCCGAGCGGAACTGGAACTCATCCGCGATTTGTGTGTCGCGTTCAATGTGCTTGCGATTACGGACGAGATCTACGAGCACATCATTTATGACGGAACGCAGCATATTTCCATGGCGAGTCTGGAAGGCATGCAGGAGCGTACGGTCACGATCAATGGCTTGTCGAAGAGCTACAGCGTGACCGGTTGGCGCGTGGGCTGGGCGGTGGGGCCGCCGGAGATCACCAACGCAATACGCAAGGTCCACGACTTTCTCACCGTGGGCGCGCCGGCGCCTTTGCAGGAAGCGGGTGCAGCTGCGCTGGCGCTGCCGGGCAGCTACTATCAAACCCTCGCGAAAAATTACTGTGCGCGGCGAGACCGCCTGATGCCTGTCCTGGCAGAAGCGGGCTTTCGCTGCTTCCGGCCGCGCGGCGCCTACTACGTGATGACCGATATCAGCAGCTTTAAATTTGCAAATGACGTGGAGTTCACCCGGCACCTGGTGAAAGAAATCGGCGTGGCTGCGGTTCCAGGGTCAAGCTTCTACAATGATCCGCGGAATGGAGCGCAGCAGGTTCGGTTTGCTTTTTGCAAGCGGGACGAGACCTTGGACGAAGCGGGCAGACGGCTCACGAAATTGAACAAGTGAGCGTGAACGGCGGCTTGCTCCGGGTAGGTCTTCAAGTTATCAAGGTTCGTCCACAGGGTTCTGCGATATACTGCCGTCAATTCCAGGCTGTGCGTAAAAAGTTCTCAGGAAAAGTGCAATCATGTCTGTGAGAGTAGCTGAAGAGGGGTCCGCGCCGGTTTCAACCGACGATTTTCAGGCGCTGGAACAGAAGGTCTATCGCACGATTGAGCTGTACAAAGCAGCTCGCGAGGCGCAGGCGGTTTCTGAAAGAGACATTCACCGCCTGCGGGAGCAATTGGAGGAGCGCGAGGAGGAAGTCGAGACCTTGCGCCGCCAGATGGTGCAACTGCGCCGCGAGCGCGAGGAGATCCGCGGCCGGGTGGAGAAGATGCTTGCGCACATCGAGACCATTGCGGAAGAGCCGGCTGCAAGTTGATTGATTTTCCTCCCCCGGCAGCTATGGGGGCAGAAGAATTTATGGCAATCGGCACCAAACCAGCGCCGGGCAAGGACAATAGCGGGAGCGTGCGGGTGGAGATCTTCGACCAGGCCTACAACCTTCGCGGCTCCGACCCCGATTACATCCTAAAGCTGGCCGAATATGTGGACGGCAAGATGCGCGCCGTGGCCGAGCAAACCCACACGGTTGACACTGCACGCCTGGCGGTACTGGCTGCGCTGAATATCGCCGACGAATATCATCTGCTCAAGCGAAACCAGGACAATGGAACAGTCGAATACCTGAAGCGCGCCAACAACCTGGCAAACGCCCTGGATGAAGTGCTGCGGGAGAAGCAGAAGGCGGGATAGCGTGTCGTCTGCCAGACATCTTGTTGCTCTCCTGTTGTCCTTCCTCGTTACCACTGCTGCTGCGCAAGAAGTAACCCTTCACGCTCAATCCAACGTAGTTCTGGTGCCTGCGCTGGTAAAGGATTCTCATGGGCACGCGGTCTACGGGCTGCAGGCACAGGATTTCATTGTGGAAGATGCAGGCGCGGCCCAGGTGGTGCGGCTGGATGAAGCTGCGGAAGCCGAGCCGGTGTCGTTGGTCATTGCCATCCAGAGCGGCCGCAAGGCTTACCGTGAATTTCCGCGGATGAGGGGTTTGAGTTCGATGATCCAACCCGTGTTGGATCAGGAAGGAACCCTGGCCGCAGTGGTTGAATTCGACAGTGGTATTGAATTGTCACAGGACTTCACGGGCGACCAACGCCTGGTGGTCAACGCGCTGAGGAATCTACAACCGGGTGATGGCGGAGCGGCGATTCTTGACGCGGTGAAGTATTCGCTGAACCTGTTGGACCAGCAGCCCGGGGGACGGCAACGCGTACTTTTGCTAGTGAGTGAGACTCGCGACCACGGAAGTCACATGGCCAAACTTGACGATGTGGTAACCGCGATCGGAGAGACGAACACAACCGTCTACACGCTGGCTTTTTCTCCTGCACTGTCAAACGTGCTGGACACCGGACGGGGCAACAACCAGGACGAGATGAACGCCGGACCCGATCTACTTGCCCCATTGATCCTGATCAGACAAGCCATGCGAAAGAACGCAGCGAAGGCGATCGCGTCGATGACGGGGGGCGAGTACGCCTCGTTCGAGTCCCAGAATGGTTTTGAGACACGGATGCTCGATTTCACCAATCACTTGCATAGCCGGTACTTGCTGAGCTTCCAGCCCCAAGATCCACGTCCCGGGCTACACCAACTGCAGGTGCGGCTGAGGGATCCGGCGAAAGGCGAGATTCTGGCGAGGAGCAGCTATTGGGCAAAAGGCCCGGGGCAATGAACTCAGCTTACCAAAGTCGCTGGCAAACCGAGTGCCAACTTTTTGCGCCTGCCCTCTTGCTAATCTGCGCCGACTTCCCTAGGATTCGAAATTGAAAGCCGGCCTGCAAGGTTGGTGATGGTGGTCACCGAATTTTTGAACCAATACTGAATGAACGGGGGCCTGACTCGCATTAAGATCCGGTGTGCCATGCTCCGCCACGCGGAGACGCCTAAAGGGTCTCGGCGGGCTCCCAGCGTCTACCGACGGGTTCATTCTCGGCCCACCACACGGCAGGCGCGGGTCGGCTTTTGATTTTCTCGTTGGCCGTTCGTTCTTGGTCGTTGGCCTAGGGCTAATCACGGTCTTCTGGTTTTCTGCTAAACTTCAGTCAGCATTCACCCATTGGTTTGCATCTAATTAATCGTGCTGCCCCGACTCTTTCATCTTGGCAATTTCAGCCTGCCGACCTACGGGCTTCTGGTCTCCATCGGAGTGTTGGCCGGATTGTGGATCAGCGTACGCAATTCCGAAAAGCAGGGCATCGATCCAGAGCATGCTTGGAACCTTGGGATTCTGGTGGTTTTCTGCGGAATCGTGGGCGCCAAGATTCTGTACATCGTGAATGATTGGAGCACGTATGCAGAGCACCCGGGAGAGATCTTCAGTTTTAGCACGCTGCAGGCGGGCGGAGTTTTTTCTGGCGGGTTGATCGGGGCTGCAATCGCTGCGGTGTGGTATATCCGCAAACACCACATGCCATCACTGGCCACGTGGGATGCCTTTGCACCGGGTCTGGCTTTGGGCCACGCCATAGGTCGAGTGGGCTGTTTCGCGGCTGGTTGCTGCTACGGCAAACCGACAGATCATTTCTGGGGCGTGACGTTCACCAATCCTCTGGCAAATATTTGGACAGGCACTCCACTCGGGCACGCGCTGGAGCCCACGCAACTTTTCGAATCAGCCGTAGAGCTGGCGAATTTTTTCATCTTGATGTGGCTGTTGAAGCACAAGAAATTTGATGGCCAGGTGCTAGGGGCCTATTTGTTTTTGTATGGAGTCGCGCGATTCTTTCTGGAGTTTCTCCGCGGCGATCCTGGCCGGGGCTCGGTGTTTGGCGGCGTCATGAGCGGCACTCAGCTGATTGCCATTGGACTGGTGATTACGGGCGGATTTATCTGGTGGCTGCGGCCGGCGATGAAAGCGGTCCCAGCGCACGCAGTCCGGTAACAGCCGCAGATTACGCTAAGAAGGCAGGTTAAACCCACCGGATCAGTCGCTTCTCATCTTTTTACCCCCATCCACGATATGCTTTCCTTGCGACGTCCCATGGAAGACTTCCCCCAGACTTTTCTGGCTGCACCCAAGGATGCGGGTAAGCGCCTGGATCAATTTCTGGCTGGCCAACTTACTGAGACCAGCCGGGCTCGAGTGCAGCAGATTATTTCCGAAGAGAAAGTGTTGGTCAACGATGCAGCGGCCAAAGCTTCGTTGCGATTGCACGGGGGAGAGTGTATCCAGGTTTTGGGCTCGCCCGCGCCTGTGCCCCTGCGCGCGATCGCCGAAGATATTCCGCTTGATCTGGTTTACGAGGATGACGATCTGGCGGTGGTCAATAAGGCGGCCGGCATGA
>Ga0209169_10001360_pt1 | contig 14871 bp, 10 predicted proteins | sample HubBroMetageWRM4_FD_188346 | JGI IMG/M metagenome (GOLD analysis project Ga0209169, IMG submission 188346) | Warmed soil microbial communities from the Hubbard Brook experimental Forest, New Hampshire - Hubbard Brook CCASE Soil Metagenome WRM 4... | ecosystem: Environmental > Terrestrial > Soil... | reverse complement strand
CTCCGCGCGCCGAGCCCATCACGCCGTAAATCAGAACGGCGACCGCGAGAAAGGCAGAGAGCGGAGCGAGGATCATGCTGATGGTCAGCAATCCCATAGAAATCGCGATCGCGCGCCGTGTGCCCATTGCTGCGATGAGCAATGGAGCGTACAGAGCGCTCACGAAGGCGCCGGTGCCCCACCCCGCATTCAGCCAGCCGTAGCCGACGGCGCCGGCGTGAAATACCTGATCGCTCAGCGGAGGAGTGACTACGACTCCGGTCGTCATGGCGGCGAGAAAGAGAGCCCAGCTAATTCCGAGGAAAACCAGATTGCGCCTGCCGCGCAGAAACTCGAAACCTTCGCGCATCTCACGCAGAAAGCGCTGCACTGCAGATTCTGCCGCTTCGATGTCGGCGCGCAATTCCGCCGGACGAGGTACGACGTGCCGTCCCTTGCGCACGGCAAAGTAGCAGAGAAACGAAACCAGATAGGTGGAAAAATCGATCAACAAGACTCCGCCCAGCCCGATCCGGTTGTAAACAAATCCCACGATGGATCCAGCGATCAGCCAGCCTCCCTGCACTCCCGCGAGCAGAAAAGTGTTGGCGTGTACGAATTCTTCGCCTGGAGTCAGTTCCTGGATGAGAGCCGTGATGGTCGGCCAGAACATCCAGAAACCGGCCGCCACCAGCGTGTTCATCAAGTAGAGTTCCCAGATTTTCGCTTTGCCCATGAAAGCAAGAATGGAAACGATGAGGATGATCACTGCGCGCACGGCATCAAGCCACATAACCAAACGACGGCGGTCTTCGCGGTCGATGATGACCCCGGTGAACGGCAGCATCAGCATTGCCGGAATGGTCTGAAGAACAGCGAACGTCCCGAGGGCAATTTCGGAATGAGTGGCTTGCAGAATGTACCAGGCAACCGCGGCGGAGTTCATCCCGCTGCCCAGCATCGAGATTACATTGGCAGCGAAAACGAAACGCAGCCCCGGTTTCTGCAGGATGGACCGCATGATTCAAATTTAAATGAAGAATGGGAACTCGCCAACCGCATCACGACTACGTTTTGTCTATCGGCCATCGGATTTGAATCTTGCTGGCCTCCCAAAACAAATAGACGATCAGCATGATCATCTCTGGCTCAATCGGATGTTTATATCGAACGAAGGGCATCACCAGATAATAGGGGAGCGGATAGATGAGCAGAAAACATGCGAGGAGAAACGCGCCGCGCTTTCGATTGCGAATCGTCAGCCAAAGTCCTGCGAAGGCAAGTATCGCAGCCAGCAGGAAATTAGTGTGACGGGAAATCATCAGATCGTAACCGGCGAGTATCGCGGCCTGCGGTGGAGCCATCCAAAAATAGACTGCACGCTCGACGGTAAACCGCAGGAAGCGTCCCGGATGTTCTAGGACGAACTGCCGAACTTCGTCCCCTTTTTCGGCCATGAAACCTAATTCGCCTAACTCTTGAAATCTCCGCATGGCCTCAGGGTTGTTTCCCGGATGTTCATTGCGGGTCCAAAGCCCCTCCGATTGGTCGTTGTTAGCCTCGTACATTTCCAGGGGAAGATTGTCACGAATGAAAATGAACTTGCCGAAGACTTGATAATTGCGCACCAGCCATGGGCTCACAACGAGAGCTGCCATAAGCACGCACAGGGCGGCACTCGCGAATTGTTGCGGCGGGCGAGGCAGCCGGTAGAGCAGCCAAAGCAGGCAGAACGGCATCATGCTCACAACCGCGGTATTGGTTAGCGCGATGACTCCCCAGAGCAATCCGAACAACATCCACATGCGCAGACGCGGTGGCTCATCAGCCATGCGTAAAGTTAGTAGCAGCGCGAGGCTCAGAAGAAATGCCGTGAGACTCGTCTCCCACACCACCCGCACCGACCAGTAAATGGCATAGGGGAAAACAGCCCACGTCCAGGCCGTTGCACGCGCAACGACAGGCCCATACATTCGCTCGGCGATTCGGTAGAGTGTGAGACACGTCAAAGCGCCAAAGACACTGTTGAAGGCGAGAATCACCCATGCGGAAGCCGCGCTGTACACGCCGAACAACTTGAAAACCCCAGCCAAAATGTAGGGATAAATCGGAGGAGCCCACGCGCTCGGACCGGTCTGCAGGTCTGTCGGAGAACTGAAACCTTGCCCGAGAGCGATGGATCGGGCGAGCCGTCCCATCTCCCAGCCATACTGAAAATGATCACGGCGAGGCGTGATGCGATAAGTGTGGCCAACCGTGATTACTGCGAGTCGCAGCAAAAACGCAATCAGCACAATGAAAAGAATGGAGTGGTGAAGAGGCCGACGCGGCTCCTTTGGCCGACTTGCTTCGGCGGTGGAAAGTAAGTTCGTCGCGACACCATCCTGCATCGGCCCAGACTACAGCATTGACTTCTCCCTTGCCATGCCGCACGGATTAACGCACTTGCAAGCTGCGCCGATCGGAGCTACGATTCCGGCGCGAACCTTGGAGGTGCCTATGAAGCACAGTCGCTGGGCTGTTGCCGTAATGGTTCTTCTCCCGCTAGTTTTGTCTGTTTTCGCTCGCGCCCAACTGGACAACATCACGATTCCCGCCGGTACACCGGAGGATCAGGCGCTGACCGTAATCGCAAACGAGCAGGACCCACAAAAAAAGTTAGCGATGTATCAGGATTTCCTGCAGAAGTTTGCCGCGAATCCCGCCGCTGTCGCTTATGGCAACTGGCAAATTTCGCAGTCTTATCAAGCCGCGGGCGACCCGCAGAAAGCTCTCGAGTATGGCGACAAGGCCTTAGCCGGCTCTCCGCATAACTTGGATATTCTTGTGTCACAAGCAGGGATCGCGCAGCAATTGAAGGATTATGCCAAGGTCATGGATTATTCGACCCAAGGCGGCACACTCTACAACTCCATTCCCAAGGAAACCAAGGCCGCAGCCAGTGAAAAGGACACAGACAAGAGCTCCTATGAGTTTCTTGAGGCGGCCGCATTCAACGCCATCGCTGCAGAGCCTGACGCCACGAAGCGTATGGCATACATTGAAAGCTTTACATCCGCGTTTCCCAATTCGCAGTTTCAAGCGCAGATTACATCCTACGCAATGATGTCTCTGTCGCAGCTGAAGGATACGCCGCGGCTGCTCGCCTATGCTGACAAAACACTGGCTACCGATCCGAATAATTTGCCGGCATTGTTGTTGCTGGCCGGCGCTTACACCGACGATCCCAAACCCGGCAGTTTAACTAAAGCAATTGGCTACGCGCAGAAGGCGATCGACGTTGCCAAAGCCGATGCCCCTGATGCCGATCACAACCGCAAAGTATCGGCCGGAGCGGCCCACTCCACGTTGGGCTACGACTACATGAAACAAGATAAGACGTCGGCTGCCATTCCAGAGTTGAAAACGGCTTCGGGGCTGCTGAAAGGACAAGACGATCAGCAGTATGCGATTGCCATGTATCGTCTCGGCTATGCTTACGCGAAATTGAGCAGAACGACCGAAGCTCGGGAAGTTTTACTGGAAGTGGTGAAGATTTCAGGACCGGTGCAACAACCTGCGCAGGATCTTTTGGCGAAAGTGAACGCCGCGCGCTCCAAAGGAAAATAGCAAGAGCGGCCACGGATTTCGCAGATTAAGTCGGTGTGCGGAACTCGAAGCCAGAGTCTAAAACTTCTCTTCTAATGTCCGGCCAATTCCGCGGAGAGCAAGTTCGCTTTGACCGCAAGATTATGCGCCCGCTGCACGTCTCCGTCATTGGCAGCCGTCTTGGCCTGCTCCATGTAGCTTTTGATTTGCTTGACTGTGTCCTGCTGGCTCGCGGTGAGTTGACGGCCCGAGATCGTTTTAAGGTTCTCATCGCTGGTGGTCAGTAAGTCATTCGTGCTTTTCAGCTGCGCCGTCTGCCCGGAGTTTGGCTCTGGAGATAGGTCCACCGTCGGATCCGTCGTGCTCCCGTTACGGACTACAGTTTTGGTGGGGCTTCGATCGGGTGTCGGTTGCGCGGGCGTTGTCTTGTGGCTTTGGTGATGCTTCCTGGTCTTGTCTGCGAGCTTGCAGTTTGATTGCGTATTCGAACCCGGCTGTGAGCTTGGTGGGCAGAGCGCGACAGGTGCTGCGTGCTGTTGATCCGGCGCTTTTTGCTGATCAGTATTCGATTGTGTCGATGAACTCTGTTGAGATGAATTGCCCGCCTGGGTTCCCTGCGACTCCGTCTGCCGAAAGGTCACTCTCAGCCCCGAGGGCGGCGCATCGGCCGCCCGGGCCAACAGCAAATACGTTACGAGAATGAAGGCCAGAGGCATATTCGGTGATGCGACGCACTCTTAAATGCGACCAGGAATCCCAGTCACCACAGAATTCTAACTCCGCACCGGAGTCGCGTCAGGAATTAGGAATCGTCAAGCTCGACGCGATCACGCGGCCATTCCCGCCATCAGCTTCGCTTCGAATTTCAGTCACGGGCAGGCGAAGACGAAATGTTGTGCCCTGTCCTTCGACGGTCTCGAAGTCGATTGACCCGTAATGCCATTGCATAGCCTGGTAGGTCTGGGCCAGCCCAATTCCGCTGCCGCCTTTTTTGGTGGTGAAGTACAGCTCGAAGATCTTTTCCCGCAACTCGTGCGGTATGCCCAGGCCTTCATCGCGAATTTCGGTGACGATGCTCTCTTCGTCACGTGTAGCCGAGATGTTCAGCGTACCGCCTTGCGGCATCGCTTGCATCCCGTTGAGAACTACGTTCAAGATGGCCAACTTCATAAAATCGAAATCGACTCTCACGCCGAGCGGTTTGGTGCCGAGTTGGCATTGGATGGTCACGCCGTGTTGCTCGGCATCGGGCCCCGCTTGGACGATTACATCTTCCAGCAGCCGGCGAAGATCAATTTCCTCGAGATGCAGATCGCGGGGTCGAGTGAAGTCCACCAGAATTTGGACTACTCGATCCAGTCGATGAATCTCGTTGTCGATAATGTCCATGTGGCGGCGGGTATCGGGATCGACCTGCTGCAACTTGCTTTGCAGCAACTGCAAATGCAGCACAATCGCATTGATGGGATTTTTCACTTCATGGGCTACACCGCGCGTAGTGCGGCCGCTTGCGGACATCTGCCGCGACAGTTCAATTTCATCCTGAATGCGCCGTACAGATTCGGCGTCGCGCAGCGTCAATAAGGCGCCGATCGGCGAACCGCGTTCTTGAATGAAATCGAGCGAAACCTGGACCCGCTTCGCATTTGGGGATTCCACTTCGCGCTGAGCGACGGGAATGCGCAATTGAAAACCATCGAGCACCAGCGCTCCCAGCGAGGATTCGCGGGTGAAGATCTCTTTCACCGTCCGCCCCAACAATTCCCTTCTAGGACGGCCCAGAAAACGCTCCACCGAAGCGCTCACCAGGACCACTCGCGAATCACGGGTGAACAACATCAAGCCGTCCTGCAGGTTCCCCATGATTTGATCCACGTTGTCTTTCAACGCAGAGAAAATTTCCCGGGCATCGCGCATCTGGCGGCCCAGGTGGGCAATCTTCAACGTCACCAAACCATACTCATCGTGTCCGGCATCCTGCTCGGTAACCGCGTCGGCTTCGCCGGCCGTCACGCTGTCGAGAGTGCGATTAATGCGCTCCAGCGGCCCCAGCGCGATATGCGACAATCCCGCCGCCAACAACAGAGATAGCAAGATAGACATACAAGAGAAAATCACCGCGTGTTTCAACCGAGGCGTGATCTCGCTGCGCAGAAATACCGTCGAAATCCCCAACCGGATGCTGCCGAAAAGTTCTCCATTCAGCCGCAAGGGCACCTGCACTTCGTACAGGTTGGGTTCGTTGTAAACCAGGCGGAGCTGCCGGCGGAATTTGGCATCCTGCACCAGCTGAAAGTCGGGACGTGACGGTACGGGTTTGCCGACGAGATCGGTGTTTGTGTCGAGGATGGCTTTGCCGTCGGCGTCCACGATGGCGGCGTCGTAAATCATCGGCCAGTCGGTCACGACCGATTCCAGCATCGTATTCAGATCGAGGTTGGTGGCGAGATAATCAGCGATCGCGCTTCGGACCTTCGCTGGGTTGTTGGTATCAACCCTTGTGCTGGTCAAATCCGGAATCGCATTGGCGGAGAGATACGCGAGCTGGGAATTCAAAAACCCGGCGGTATCGTGCGCGAAAGTAACTCGCTGGCGCAGTATCTGTGAAACATAGATATAAGAGAACGAACACACCAGCGCCGCCACCAGGAAGGTAATGGCGAGCACGATCTGGGTTTTTCGGCGCATCCCTTAATCCGAGTCCCTACGCGGAAAACGATGGCAGGTCGCGCCCGACAAGTCAATTCCCATTCCAAATGAGAAGTTCCGCCTGCCCGGCTAGTCCTCCTTCGCCAAAGCGGCATCGGCCGCAGCTCCGCTGCCATACTCCTTAAGCTTATTATGCAGAGTTTTGAGGCTTATGCCGAGAATCTCAGCCGCCCGCGTCTTGTTATTGCTGGTGGACTCGATGGTCTTTAGAATCAGCTGTCTTTCTCCTTCCTCGACAGTCGTGCCTACTCCCAGATGTATGGCGTCGGAATCCTCCGACGATGTGCGGATCGTGTTCTGACCGAATGCCGGGGGCAAATGTTTGGTTTCGATCACCGCACCCTCGCAGACGATCACGGCTCGCTCCAAAGTATTGCGCAACTCGCGAACGTTGCCCGGCCAGGAATAATTCTGAAATAAATTCAGGACCGCCTCGCTAACCGCCGCAACTTTGCGCCCATGCTTGGCGCTCATATCCTGTAAAAGCGAATCCACCAGTGCCGGAACGTCGTCCTTATGTTCGCGCAGAGGTGGCATGTGAATGTTAAAGACATTCAGGCGGTAATAAAGGTCATTGCGCAACTCACCCCGAGCCACGGCATCTTCGGGGACTTTGTTAGTTGCGGCCAGAACCCTGACGTCCACAGTTGTTTCCACTTTGCTGCCCAGGCGGCGCAGCTTACGGTCTTCCAGCACGCGCAACAGTTTAGCCTGAGTGCCTACCGGCATTTCGCCAATCTCGTCCAACAATAATGTTCCACCTTCGGCCAACTCGAAGCAGCCCGTGCGCCGCTCTAGCGCCCCGGTAAACGCTCCTCTTTCATGGCCAAAAATTTCGCTCTCGATCAGAGTTTCCGGGATCGCCGCGCAATTTATGGGGACAAACGGCTTGTTGCGCCGGGGACTGAGCTCATGGATGGTGCGTGCCACCAACTCCTTACCGGTGCCGCTCGCACCCGTGATCAAGACCGACGCCGTGCTCGGCGCCACCATTTCAATGAGGCGGAAAAGCTCCTGCATTTTCTTCGAGGCCCCAACCAAACTTCCGAGCGATCCCGCGTCTCGCAGTTTCCGCCGCGTGACTTCAAGTTCGAGGCGAGTGCCAAGCAACGCCGAGGCATTCTGCAGGATGGTCCGGAGCCTGCCGGTGTCGATGGGCTTGGTGATGTAATCGTAAGCCCCCATGCGCATGGCCTGTACCGCGCTGTCAATGGTGCCCTGAGCCGTGACCACGATGACCGCAATTGTTTTACTGTCGTCGGCGATACGTTCGAGCAGTTCCAAACCGCCCATGCGCGGCATCTTGAGATCGGTTACGACGAGCGATGGCGCCCACGAGGAAACCTTTTCCAGGCCCTCCGCGCCGTCCTTGGCAGTCTCAGCGCGATAGCCCCACGCCGAGACCAGTTCTGCGAGTCCGGTACGCTCGTTCTCTTCGTCTTCGACGATCAGTACTTTTTCCTGGCTCATAAACCTCTGTTGATACCATCTTGGGGATTGACCCCCGCCTGATCATTATTAAGGCTTGCCGCCATTGCTGCAAGCGGCGCGCTCTTCAGATGCATCGAAACCAGCCGCCGCGTGGCGAGACTTGCCGTGTCGTCATCATCCGTGACGTGTACGGAGGAGCTATGCGCGGCAAAATTAGAATGACGCGGAGCGATTCGCGTCTCAAATCAAGACACAATCAATCTATCGCTGGACGCCGTGAATGAGCATCAATTAGAATGTTTGCTCTGAATTTTATGTCGTGCAACCTGCACTTCTTTGGAATCGTCTATAGCATGATTTGAAAAATTTAATGACGTTTCCAGTGGTTCCCATGCGGTGGATTCCCAATCTTGTACGCGTGCATGGATATAAAAAGCTGACTAAAAAGTTTTCGGAGGACGATATGTCGTTTCACCCCGGGTTAAGAAGTAGGCGTGTATGGTGTGCGAGTTTCTTGCTGATGTTAACCGTTGTTCTGCTGTCGGCCGTCACCCTGGCGCAGGACGTTGAAACCCCGAAGTACGATATCTTTCTGGGTTACCAGTGGCTGCATCCGGGAGGCGCTGTGCCCTCCCCGCTCGGGACCTTTAACGCCCCAATTCAATATCCGCTCCCAGACATGGGTTACGGGGCTGGCGGTGCTTTCACATACAATTTCAAAAGCTTTCTTGGACTGGAAGGCGATTTCGGACGCAACTTCAACGACAATAACTCCGAGATGACCGTTTCGGTGGGTCCCAAGCTCACCTGGCGAACGGAGGACGTCAACTATTTTATTCATACCCTTTTGAGCTACAACCGGCTCGACGTGACCGGCATTCCTGACGCAAATGGCATTGGCGCGATTCTGGGTGGCGGTATGGATCTGAAGATCACTCGCCGGATCTACTGGCGCGCCTTCGAGGCAGATTGGGTTTACGCTCGCCAAAACTACTCCTCGATCGTTTCTTCAGCCTTCCCCGATCTCCGGCGCGTCTCGCTGGAGGATGGAGTACGTCTGCGCACCGGCATAGTGCTTAACTTCGGCTACCCGCCCTCAGCGACGCCTACCGCAGCCTGCTCCGTGCAACCCAGCGAAGTCTTGCAGGGCGAGCCGATCACGGCTACGGCTACCGGGGCGAATTTCAATCCCAAACACACTGTGAACTACACCTGGAGCGCGAGCGGCGGAAAAATTAGTGGTACCGGCAACACCGCCAGCATCGACACCAACGGTGTGGCTGGCGGCAGTTACACGGTCACCGCTCACATTACTGATCCGAAGATGAAGAAAGGCGGCGACGCAACTTGTTCCGCCAGCTTCACAGTTAAGGAACCGCCGAAGAATCCGCCGACCATGTCCTGCTCGGCTAGCCCGAATTCGTTGCAGGCAGGTGGAAGTGCGACCATCACTTGCAGCTGCACCAGTCCGGACAACGTTCCGGTCACCGTCTCCGCCTGGACGGCCAGCAGTGGAACCGTTTCCGGAAGCGACAACACGGGAACTCTTAACACCACGGGTGCGTCTCCTGGCACCATCACGGTCAGCGCGACTTGTACCGATTCGCGCGGGCTCAATACGCAAGCCTCGACGTCTGTGACGGTTGAGAATCCGCCACCGCCGCCGCCGCAAGCCAGCAAGCTCACGGATTGCGACTTCGCGAACATGGCGAAGATCAAGAAGCCGTGGCGCGTGGACAACGAGTGCAAAGGCAAGCTCGACGACGTAGCCAAGAACCTGCAGCAGAATGCAGAGAATAAATTGGTCATCGTCGGCAATGCCGAACCGACCGAGAAGCGCCCGAACCTGGCGGCGGAACGTGCCGTCAATTCGAAGGCGTATCTCACCAGTGGCGAAGCTCAGCTGGGAATCGATCCCAGCCGTATCGAGACTCGCACTGGCAGCGCCGGAACCATGAGCGCGGAATACTGGATCGTACCCGCTGGCGCCACGTTCTCGGAAGCAGGCACACAGCCTGTGGATGAGTCGATGGTCAAGGCGGTTCCGGATCATCCGCATGCCGCGCCCAAGAAGAAGGCGAAGCCTGCAGCTCAGCAATAAGCCGAGCCAAGGCTAAGTTTGTCGAACACAGGACCGGTCGAGCGCAAGCTCGACCGGTCTGCATTGTTCGGCCATAAATTGTCCGGCCGAATTGTTCCTCGTCGCGCTGACGATGGGTGGGCCACTCTTGTATCCGAATCCATTCTCGGTCGTCAGCTTACGAATGCTCCACCGGGCCGGGTCGAAAGCAATTCCAGTCAACGGGCGGGTAAGCAACCCTGAATTTGGGTTGCGCAACTAAACAAAATCGGCCGAGTGCGCTGGAGTTGCTACAAAGTAAAGATGGAGGCGCTGACGATAGAACAAGATACCTATAGGCAATGGCAGGCCGCGCTGCTATCAGATCAGCCTCAAATTCAACCGCACTCGATACGCGACAAGCGCGAGAAAGCTTTTTTAGCTTCCGCTACAAATGAACCAGCCCAGGGTTTATAACTTTGGGCTTTTTTGATGGTTAGTTACGGCTCACGATAGGGTGTTTTCTTTATGAAGAGCGGCAAGGTAAGATTTCGGGAACTTTTGATTTGCATTTAAGACTGAAAAGGTCGCCTCGCGATCCACGCAACCCGCAGCATTAAAGCAGCACCGGGCAAGCGAAGGATAGTCAGGCGGAGGAAAAGCATGCATATAGCACGATATGGTCGTCTTCTTTTGTTGGGAATTGTAGTTCTGGCAGCGTCCGCAGCATCGTACGCCCAAATTGGAGTCGGCATCTCTGTCGGCTTTGGTCCACCCGCTCTGCCGGTATACGAGCAGCCGCCATGCCCGGCGGCAGGTTACATCTGGACGCCTGGCTACTGGGCCTACGGACCCGATGGCTATTACTGGGTACCAGGCACCTGGGTGATGGCGCCGCAACCGGGCTTCTTGTGGACTCCGGGCTACTGGGGTTGGGGAGGTTCGGCGTTCATTTTCCACGTCGGTTTCTGGGGTCCGCATATCGGATTCTACGGCGGAATTAACTACGGCTTCGGCTACTTCGGGACTGGTTTTCAAGGCGGCGAATGGCGTGGCGGACAGTTCTACTACAACCGCTCTGTCAGCAATGTGAATATCACCAACATTCACAATACCTACAACACCACGGTGATCAATAACACCACGGTGAACCGCGTCAGCTACAACGGAGGCAACGGCGGAATCAACGCGCGCGCGACGTCGGAAGAAGAGGCCGCTGAGCGCGATCGACACATTGGGCCAGTGGCTGCTCAAACCCAGCATGAGGAAGCTGCCCGCAATGATCCGCAGCAACGCGCTTCGGTCAACCAGGGTAGACCGCCGGTCGCCGCCACTGCGCGCCCCGGAGAACTCAAGGGTGAGGGAGCCGTGCCGGCCAGAGAAGCGGGAGCACCGTACCATGCTCCAGCCGAAGCAGGTCGCGGCGAGAACAACGCTCCTCGCCCCGGCAACAACGAGGCGAACCGTCCGGAGAACGCCGGGCGTCCGGAGAACAATGTTCCACGTCCACCAACTGACGCCAAGGACCTTCAAGCGCACGAAACTCCTACGCGTCCAAATACTGGAAACGCAAAACTGGACCAGAAATACTCGCAACAGCAGGACAAGATGATCCAGAAGCAGAACCAGCAACACCAGAAACTCGCGCAGCAGCAGGAAAAGGAACATCAACAGCTAGCGCAGAGGAACGCGAGTGATGCGCAAAGGCAGCAGGTTGAACAAAGGCACGCCCAGCAGACGCAGAAACTGGAGCAGCGACACACGCAACAGCAACAGCACTTGCAACAAAAGCAAGCACCACGCAAGTAAGGTTGAATCAGTAACGGCCTCGCCCACACTTCCCGACCACGGAAGGTGTGGGTGAGAGCCCTAAATCTGCGCCTTAAAGGGCGTCTGCGACGCCATCCTTTTAGGAGACTTGAGGCGCACCGTTGGTCGCTGGCTAAAGCACGAACCGCCGCTCCCTTCGGTAACTTGATCCTGCCGTGTTACCCTGTCAATCTTGGCCCGGACGGATTTTCTTCCGTTTGGGGGCAAGCGCTTTATGACTTCTGAATCAAAGCATCTCGTGAGCAGCAAATCGCTGCTGTTTCTTCTACTTGCGCTGTGCTGTGCCAGCGCTGCGTGGGCCGGCCAGTGGACCGCCTTGGGACCAGACGGGGGCGATGTTCGCAGCTTGGCTTACGATCCGCAAAATCCGGATCACATCTTCCTGGGCACCAGCACGGGAACTCTTTTTTCGTCGACCGACGGTGGCAAAAGTTGGACTAGATTTGCCCACCTCGGGAGCGGCGATGACTACGTAATCGACCACGTTTCCATCGATCCCCAGAATTCGAACAAGATGTACGCCGCCGCCTGGAGCGTTGAAAACCAGCAGTCCGGCGACTTCTTCCGCTCCGAGGATGGTGGAATCACCTGGGACGCGACTCCTTCCATGCACGGCAAATCAATCCGCTCCGTCGCGATCGCCGCCTCAGATTCGAAAAACCTGGTTGCGGGCGCGCTCGATGGCGTTTTCCGCAGCACCGATGGCGGCAAGAACTGGCAGAAGATTTCTGCTTCCAACCAGGAAATTCATAACATTGAATCCATCGCTGTCGATCCCAAAAATCCGGATGTCGTCTACGCGGGCACCTGGCATCTGGCGTGGAAGACCGACGACGGTGGCGCCAACTGGCACCACATCAGCAAAGGCATGATTGAGGACTCCGACGTGTTCTCGATCATCGTCGATTCCACCAATCCTTCGGTCGTGTTCGCCAGCGCCTGCTCCGGTATTTACAAGAGCCAGACCGCGGGCGAATCCTTCACCAAGATTCAAGGCATCCCGTTCTCCGCACGGCGCACTCGCGTGCTGAAACAGGATCCCAGCAATCCCGCAATCGTTTATGCCGGAACCACGGAAGGCCTGTGGAGAACAATCGACGCAGGCAAAACCTGGAACCGCGTAACCAACCCCGAAGTCGTAGTCAACGATGTGATGGTCGATCCGCGCAACTCGCAACGGGTTATGCTGGCCACCGATCGCGCTGGAGTCTTAGCTAGCGACGATGGCGCGAAGACCTTCCTCACCACCAATCACGGCTACACGCATCGCTACGTTACCTCCATTCTCGCGGACAAGAACGATTCCAACACTGTATTCGTGGGTGTCGTCAACGACCGCGAGCAGGGTGGCGTATTCGTTTCGCACGATGGCGGACAGCACTGGCTGCAGAACAGCAAAGGGCTGGATGGCCGCGATGTCTTCAGCTTGAAAGAGACCAGCAATGGTGAACTGGTCGCGGGCACCAACCGCGGCATGTTCATGCTGGCGCGCACTGCCCACGAGTGGAGCCCGATCAACAATGTCGTCAACTGGACAACTTCCACGCGCAGCGCGAAGAACAAAACTGGCAAGACGGAAGTACGCTCGATCTTGACCGCACGGGTGAACGATGTCGAAATCACCCCCACCACCTGGATGGCAGCGACCTCCGAAGGCCTGTTCACCAGCTCCAACCAGGGTAAGAGCTGGAACGGCGGCCCAGTCATGGGCAAGCAGGATTTCGTCGCCGTCAAAGCCGATGGCAGCCTGATCGCCGTCGCCACTCGCAGCAACATTCTGGTTTCGAAGGATGCTGGTACGACTTGGCAAGAGTCCCGCTTGTCGGCTTCGGTGAGCAGCATTCGCAACATCACCATCTCCGACGGGCTGATTCTTGTAGCTTCGCGCGAAGGCGCTTTCCGCAGCCCGAACGGCGGAGCCGGATGGGAGCACATGCAGAATGGGCTTCCCGACAAGAACATCAGCTCGATCACCTACGATCAAAACAACAAGCGCCTGCTGGCCACCAGTACGGAAACCGGCGTGGTGTTTGAGAGTCAGGATGCCGGCCAAACCTGGACGCGCGGCCCTGACACGGGCTATCCGTTGCGCAACGTCAGCGTAGTGCACGGCCGTTTCGTGGCCGCCACTCCCTTCGACGGTGTCGTGATGCAGCCCGAGAACGATGACCGCAGCGCCTCAGCTGGCGCAGAAGGTCGTCGCACCAACTAATCGATCAACCAACCAAACAAAAAGGGAGCGGCGCGAGCCGCTCCTTTTTATTTCTCGTCAACTAACGATCTGTCATCCCGGCAAAATTCTGTCATCCGCAAGAATCTGTCATCTCGAGCGCAGTCGAGAGACCTTGCGTTTTGCGTCCGGGACGACAAACAAACCTACCGATTTGCCAGCACCGAAACATCCCGCACCTTGAGCAAGTGTTGATCGGCAGTCACAAGAGTAAGCTCAAACACCTTAGCGGTAGCCAGCAGAAAACGATCGGCCGGATCGCGATGCGCAATCCGTAAACGCCCAGTCTCCCGCGCCACTTGATAGGTGACGGGTGCTTCTCTCAGCGGCACGGCACTTAGCTTGTGGGTAATCCAGGAGTCCACTTCCTGGTCGAGGGTCAACCTCCGTTTCTGACAGAGAACAACCAACTCCCAAATGCTGATGGGAGACAGCCAAAGCTCGTTGCTCGGATCCCCGAGTTCTTTGATCACCCGTTGCGAGAGACGGTTGCGCTCGACCAGACTCCACAGCCATATGTGGGTATCAAGCAACAGCCTCATTTGCGGAGGACTTCCCAGTCGTCCGCATCAGTAGCAGGGGAAACGATGTCGCCGACGATCTTGGCAGTGCCGGCGAAAGAGCCAATCCAGTTCGCTGGCCTCGCTGGATCCGGCGGAGGAACCAGCTGAGCCACGGGTTCTCCAAAACGAGTCACCAGCACGGGTTTGCCCGTTTTGCGTACTCTTTCGAGCACAGCCAGGCAGGTAGCTTTGAACTTTGAGATGGCAATTTCTTCCATGTGTCAAAGCGTACCATGGTCAACGACCATGGTCAAAACTCCAAAGGAAAGACGGGCCTTTCCTACCGCGCGGGCTTTCACGTTTTACCGAGGCTGGAGGCCGTCGGAGCCAGGATCCAGGCCCAATCAGGATTCATCCTGCGGATACCGGCGCAGAATGTGCTTCAAAAAAAACGCTTCATTCCCGCTAGATCTAATAAAACAAACGGTCAGGATTTTTCTTGCCTCCCAGATCCATGGTTCTAAAGGTAGAGGCATAATCTA
>Ga0209169_10001357_pt1 | contig 14884 bp, 8 predicted proteins | sample HubBroMetageWRM4_FD_188346 | JGI IMG/M metagenome (GOLD analysis project Ga0209169, IMG submission 188346) | Warmed soil microbial communities from the Hubbard Brook experimental Forest, New Hampshire - Hubbard Brook CCASE Soil Metagenome WRM 4... | ecosystem: Environmental > Terrestrial > Soil... | reverse complement strand
GATCAGCCGTAACGGCGAGCCCACATACAAGCGCATCCAGAATGTCATACGCAAGCGCATCGAATCCGGTCAGCTGAAACCCGGCGATGCCGTGGTTTCTGAGCGCGAACTCGCCAAGATGCACAAAGTCAGCTTGATGACGGCTCGCCACGCGCTGGCAGATCTTGCGCGCGAAGGCATGGTCGAGCGTCGTCACGGCTCCGGAACATTCGTCGCGCCTCCGAAAATTCATTTCAACAAGCTGATGAGCTACACCGAGCAAATGGCTAGCCGGGGATTGATGGGCCGGTCGAAAATTATCTCTTCCGCTGTACGCGACAATGAACACGAAATCGCGGCGCGGCTTTCGCTGCCGTCCGGCAGCCACTTGTTCATGCTGGAACGCGTGCGCCAAGCTGGCGACGAACCATTCGCGCTGGAAACTTGCTATCTGTCGGCCGACGAATTTCCCGCGCTGGCGGGGGGAACGCTGGAGCGTGGCTCGCTCTTTGTAACGCTCGAGCATGAATACGGCGTGGAACTCGCCTACGCTGACGAGGAAATTGACGCCACCGCCGCGGATTTGAAGACCGCAGAACTGCTGGCGGTGCCGCGCGGCTCTCCACTGCTGCGAATTCGCCAGCTGATTTTCACCACCAAGGGCAGGGCCTGCATGTACGTGCTGGGGCTGTACCGCTCCGGCCGCCACACGCTGGTGATTCGCAGATTCCGGTAAACGTCCGCGCGGTGTGACGGGATGAAGCCAGGCAGTGCAGCACCGAGCAGCCTGTCACAGACCTACGAGCAGCACGATTAAAACACGGTCAGCGCCGGGGGAGCGTCGCGCAAATCCGCTAAGCGCTTTTTCGGCGAAGTTTACGCGGCTTTTGCCGGCGCGCCATGCCCGCCACTTAGTTCGCGTGACATTTGCCAGGCGCAGAGCGCCGCCAGCGTCGTCAGGCCGATTCCCAGTGCCCATTTTTCCATCAGCAATTTTCCGACGCCGAACAACGCGCTGTACACCATCACCGTACCCAGTATCCAGCACCACAGATTGCGCGCCAGATCGTGCGTCGCCGGAATTTCCGGTGCGAGCGCCGCGATCGTCTTCCATCCCGTCACGTCCGGGCGAACTTTGCGATAGAACGACAGCAGCATGCTATCGGGTTCCGCTGCCGTCAGCACGGTGACCAAAATCCACACCGTCGTCGTCACGGCCGTCGTGGTCAGCACGTTTTTTGCAAACAGCACCGTCGCCGAGCCGGTGTAAAGCGTCGGCCGGCCCATGAGCGCGTTCCACAATCCCTCCGCATTCAGCGCCAAAGTCAAAACCAGCGCGGTGACCATCGAGGAAATTTCGCTCCAGGCATTGATGCGCCACCAATACCAGCGCAGCAGATAAACACTGCCCGTTCCCGCACCAACCTCCAGCACGGCTTGCCATCCGGAACGAATCGAAGCGAGTTGCGCGGAAACATAGCCGCTTGCGATCACCAGCAGCACGGTCACCACCTGCGAAGCGCGCACGTAGTGGCGCTCGGAGGCATGCCGCACAAGGAAACGGCGGTAGAAATCCTCGACCACATACGAAGTACCCCAGTTCAGCTGGGTCGCGATCGTGGACATGAAGGCGGCGAGAAAACCAGCGACGATAATTCCGCGCAGCGCGTGCGGCACGTGGTCATTGACGATCATCATGTAACTGGTTTCCGGATGCGCAAGTCCCGGGTACAGCACGATCGCCGCCAGTGCCGTGAGAATCCACGGCCATGGCCGCAGCGCGTAATGCGCCACGTTGAACCACAGCACAGAGAGCAACCCTTGACGCTCGTCGCGCGCGCTGAAAATCCGTTGCGCAATATACCCGCCGCCGCCGGGCTCCGCGCCGGGATACCAGAACGCCCACCACTGCACTCCGAGGTACACGCAAAAAGTGATTACCGGCAGCGTCCAAAGCGTTTCGCTGGCGAAGCCCTGGGAGAAATCGGGAAGAAACCCGAGCGGATCGGCGCCGCCATTTTTCGCGCGCAACGCTCCGATCTGCGCGATCATCGAGCTCATCCCGCCCGTCGCTTTCACCGCGTACCAGGCAATCGCGATGACGATGCCCATCTTCAGAATAAATTGGAAAAGATCGGTCCAGAGCACGCCGGAAAGCCCGCCCAGCGAAACATAGAAGCCCGTGAAGGGAATCAGGAAAAAAATGCAAATAATCAACGCGTAGCCGTCCGTGCCGGAAAATACCGGACCAAAAACTCCGCTCAGCGCGCGCGACATGCTCTGCAGGAAATGCCATTGGCTGATGGTGACGCCCAAGGTGGTGCCCACGATGTTGATCATGGCTTTCGTTACCCAGCCGAGGATCAAGCAGTTCATCAGTACGCCCAGGTAGATTGCTCGAAATCCTCGCAGAAATGCGGCGGGCTTGCCGGAATAACGCATCTCCGCAAATTGCACGTCGGTCATCAGCCCGGACCGTCGCCACAAGCGCGCAAACAAAAATACCGTCATCATGCCGGACGGAAGAAACGCCCACCAGATCCAGTTTCCGGAAATTCCCTGGGTGTAGACCAGCCCCGCAACCAGCAGGGGAGTGTCCGCGGCAAACGTCGTCGCGACCATCGAGGTGCCCGCCAGCCACCAGGAGACGGTGCGCCCGGAAACGAAATAATCTTCCGAGCTTCTACCAGCGGAGCGGCGGAAATACAGACCCAGCAGGAGAGTAATCAGCAGGTAGGCGATAATCGCGGACCAATCCAATAAAGTGAATGTCATGGCGGGGCGGATTTATGGCACACTTCGCCGGGCGGAGGCAATGGGAAATCGCAAGGAAGATTTTCTCTGGCCAAGGAATTTGCGGCAAGCGAGTGGAAAAGTTCTTGTAAATGTCGCGGTGTGGCGTACGATTCGCCGTCGCACCCGGGAGAAAAATGGCCGTCCATTCTGCAATCGGGAAACATGCAAGGCGCTGCAGTTACTTACTGATATCGGTGTTCGCCTTGATTAGTTCCGCCGCCACCGCACACGCGCCACAATCACCGCCAGCGTCTTCGGCTATTCATTTAATGCCGATGCCCCTAAAGGTGACGCCCGCTGCTGGCCGCCTGATGGTGATGCAGACTTTTTCCGTCGCGATCGCCGGCTCCCACGAACCAAGGCTGGAGCACGCGGCGCAACGCTTCCTGCGCGACCTAAGTCGCCAGACCGGTTATTTCCTCAGCGAGCGACTTGCCGACGCCGCGCATGCAACGCTCACGATCCACGCAGATCGTGGCGGCGAACCCGTGCAGGATTTAGGTGAAGACGAAAGTTATGAGCTGGAAGTCAGCAGTGGGGGCGCCCGCTTGACCGCACCGAATCCTCTGGGCGTGATGCACGGCCTGCAGACTTTTCTGCAGCTGGTGGACATCACGCCGGACGGCTATGCCGCTCCCGCCATTCACATCGAAGATACACCGCGTTTTCCGTGGCGCGGGCTTTCCCTTGACGTCAGCCGTCACTTCATCTCAATCGCGGTCCTGCAGCGCAACCTGGACGCGTTGGCCGCGGTGAAGATGAACGTGCTGCACCTGCACCTTTCCGACGATCAGGGTTTCCGTTTGGAGAGCAGGGAATTTCCCAAGCTGCAAGATTTGGGCTCGGATGGAATGTATTACTCGCAGGCTGAAATGCGCGAGCTGGTTGCATACGCCAGTGACCGCGGAATTCGCATCGTGCCGGAATTCGACATGCCCGGGCACAGCACGGCATGGTTCGTGGGGTATCCGGAACTTTCCAGCGGTCCAGGTCCTTACCAGATTGAACGCCGCTGGGGAATTTTCGATCCGGCAATGGATCCTACGCGCGAATCCACTTACAAGTTACTCGATAAGTTTATTGCAGAGATGACTAATATTTTCCCGGATCGCTATTTTCATATCGGTGGCGACGAAGTGAACGGCAAACAGTGGGACGCCAATCCGAAAATCCACGAGTTCATGCAAGCGCACAATTTGAAGAGCAATCAGGAGCTGCAGCAATTTTTCACGGTGCGCGTCGAGAAAATCGTCAGCAAACATCACAAATTCATGGTCGGCTGGGACGAGATATTGACCCCGGATATGCCCAAGGACGTCGTGATCCAATCCTGGCGTGGCCAGGAATCGCTGGCCGAAGCTGCGAAACAAGGCTATCGGGGAATCCTATCGAGCGGATATTACCTGGACGCCATCCAACCCGCCGCGCAACATTACTTGGTGGATCCGCTCTCCGGTGCCGGCGCCATGCTAACCCCCGCGCAACAAAAACTGATTTTGGGCGGCGAAGCTTGCATGTGGGAAGAGTTCGCATCCGAAGAAAACGTCGAATCGCGAATCTGGCCGCGCGCCGCGGCGGTCGCCGAACGCCTCTGGTCGCCGCAACAGGTCCAGGACGTGAATTCGATGTACTTAAGAATGGCAGCAGTTAGCGCGCAGCTGGAGCAACTGGGTCTGACGCACCGTTCGGTGCGGGCCAAAATGCTCGCGCGACTGGCGGGAACAGATGATATCGCCGCGCTCGAGGTGCTGGCCCGAGCCGCACAACCCGCCGGCGTCAGCGTTCGCGAGACCGAAGCGGAGAAGGCCGGCGGTATCCAAACCAGCGATGTTCCGCTGAATCGCATGGTGGATGCAATTTCGCCGGAAAGTGAAGAAGCCAGGAAATTTTCCGCCGCCGTGGACCGCTTCGTCGCGAGCGGATTCCAGGACTTGGCCGCCGAATCGTACATTCGCGGAAAAGTAACGCAGTGGCGCGACAATGACAACGCCCTGCAGCCGCTGCTGCAGAATTCATTCCTGCTGAAAGAAGTGGCGCCGGTTTCGCAGAATTTGGCGGTGCTGGGCTCCGCGGGACTGCAGGCTCTTGATTACATTGACGGACGCAAAGCAACGTCTGGCGAGTGGAAGGTGCAGCAGGTCGCCATGATCCAGCAAGCAGCCAGGCCGACCGCGGACCTGGTGCTAGCCGTCGCTCCAGCGGTGCAAAAATTGGTGGAGGGAACTGCCGCCGCCGCGTCCACGCCTTAGTCGCAAGCGCCCTGTGACAAACTATAAACGAAGCTCCGGAGGCATTTCGGGACCGAGCTCGGAACGAATGTCCGGATGGATCTGCGGCCGACTGACCGGACGCCCCGGCTGGCGCATCAAGCGGTGAGCGGGTGAATTGTGGAATCGCCAGACCGGCGCGTGCCTTGGCGCGAGCGGAGGTCGCGGCACGATCGGCAGCCGTGGCGGCAGCGGCCAGCGCCGCGCCACCACAACTTTCTTGAATGGCACGTCGGTGCCCGAAACCCCACTGCAAGTGCCCGCCAGACCCACATAGGTCACGTACAGTCCGTCATCAGGCAACGGATTTTCGTTCGCGTCCGTATTGCTGGCGATCAACGCAATCACATTGCCGGCGCTGTCTGAACCGAACGCTTCGATTACGTCGCCGCTGGCCGTGCTCGGTCCATAAGTATTGGCTAGCGGCGTTCCCAGTGTAAGATTTGAAAAACAAACCGGTGCGCCACCGGTCGGCGTAATCGAGCCGGTCACGTTGAAATTCCAATCCGTCGTCAGGCCCATTTGCACGTTCGCACTGGAGCCGCCGGTCGAAGATTCAAACGACCCCGAATACATTCCATCGACGGTCGGGAACATCGTTGCGATGAATGATCCGGAGTCGCTTCCCATGCAAGTTCCGGTCGAAGTGAAGGTCCCAGTAAATTGGCTGCTGTTCGATGAACTGGTCCCGGTGAAGGTGGTCGTCGCGCCGTTATCGAGAACCACGCTAATCACAGCAGTGTAAGCGCCCGAAGGAAGATATCCCGTCGCAGTGATGCTGGTGACGCCTCCCAAGGCCGAGCAACTGGAATTCGTCAGCGTATTCGCAGGGATGGTTGCGTTCGTGCCGCCGCCCGGGATCGTCGGGGCCTGCCAGTCGGTCGAAATCACAAGCGGGTTATAGCAATTGGCATTCGCGTCGCCGGGATTGTCCGGGTTTTGTCCGCTGCATGGGTAAGGATTCCCGTTCGCGTCAGTGAGCGGAGATGCATTCGGCGCGGACTCGCTGCTGGTCACGATCGTCCACTGCTGCGATTGCGGCACGTAAGATACCCACGTCCAGGTTTCAATCTTCTGGCTGGCCGTCTCGCCGCCGGTCCCGCCCGTGAATCCCGCATACGCCATGGTTCCGCCAATAACGGCCGGTATATTCACCGGCCAGCTTTGCGTGAAGGTCTTGTTCACCACCGCGTCGGTAATCGTCATGGTCAAGGTAGTGCCGTCATAGGTCATATGTACGGCCATCGTGTCGCCGCTGTGCAGGTCAATGCCGGACGGCGTCAGATCCACGGACGGCGTAGTCGGAGCTGCGCCGTCGGTGTAGATGCCGGTCGAATCGTCGCCTTCGCCATTGTTGTTGTAGAGGTCGAACTTGATCGCGACGCTGGGAGCAATGCCCCCTGTGCCGCCGGCCTGCGACGCGCCGTAGCCAAGCCCGCCGCCCGCCGGGCCCAGCGCCGTGGCTGCCGCGGAAGAATTCTGCAGGGTGAAAGTAATGCCGTCGGCGTCGGCGTTGGAAAGCTGGAACGTGAAATCCGTGACGAAGCCGCGCACGTCCACTTGCGTCGTGCAGAATGCGCTGCCGGCCTCGTTGCCTGAACCGTTGGTCAGTTGCAGACGGCTGTCATCCAGATCCGTGCTGCCGTTCATTTGCAGGCAGCCTGGATTGCTGAAACCAAGGCCGAAGTTGATGGGAGTGGTTCCGTTGGAAGTAATCGTAAATGTGCCGCTCACGACGGCGCTGTCACTCAGTCCTGGATACGATCCTATCGCTTGGATGGTTGTCGTCTTGCTGACGGCTACCGCGCCGGTGTAAACGGCGGAATTATGCGTAGGAGTGGTGCCATCGGTGGTGTAGTAGATCGTGGCGCCGGCGGTGTCGTCGCTGAGCGTGACGGATTGCGCTGCAACATAAGTGCCGGCTGCGGGAGTGAAATCGGGCGGCGCGGTCTGCGACGCTACCACGTAAGCCGCGTTGGATTCGGTGCTTTGAATGGCACCGCTGGAAATCGCGATGGCGTTGATGGTAGTCGTGACGGTCAGCGTGACAGGGCTGGAGTAGAGATTCGATGCGGTGGAAGGCGCTGTGCCGTCTGTCGTGTAGTAAATCGTCGCATTCGGAGTGGCGCTGGTCATCGTGACCGTGACGCTGGAGGCATAGGATCCAGCGGCCGGGCTATAGGCGGGCGCGGCCGTCTGCGGCTCGCTGCCCAACAGCCCGAACACATCCACTTCCGACTGCGCGCCCACGTACACCTTTCCGTTGGTCACGACCGGCACCACGAATTTCACAGCAGGTCCAAGTTGGTCGCGGCCGCTGGTGAGGTTGGAACCGTAGAGCAGCGCGGAGACGTTTCCGGCATTGTAAGCACGCAGCACGGCGGGGCCGTTCGAAGTGTAAGCGTCGCTTTCGACTGCCCATACGATTCCATTGGCGGCGCCGTTCGATGATACCGCGGGCGTCGCACCGGGAAAACCGTTGGTCTCTGCCGACTGCGACGTAGGTGACCCCGATAATTGGCCGGCGCTCAACGAGAACGCTTTTAAGTGATCGCCGTTGGCCCATGCATACACATTTCCGTTCCAATAAGCAGGCATGGACCACAAGCCGCCGATGCTCGTGACGCTCTCGATAATTTCCGGATCGCTCGTGCAGCCGTTGCAATAGTGGCTGCCGTCGTTGGTCAATTGATCGCGGTTCAGCACGTAAAGTTTCCCGGACTTTCCCCCTTCCAGCAAAATGTGCGGATACGGTCCGGTCTGATCCTGCGGAATCACCAGCACGCCGCCGGAGCCGACATCCGCGTCGGCGGCATCCAGGCTGGCTTGGTTAAACGGCGTGAAATAATCGGTCGGCGTGGGGTTTCCGTTCGCTAGACTCAAGCGCACGATGCTGTCGCCGTAATCAATGGTCTTCGAAGGTGCCGGCGCGGGCGTGGTCACCGTGTCGTCGCCATTACCGGTTGAGATGTACATGTTGCCGACGGTGTCCGCGGCGAGGCCCGACCCAGAGCTCCAGATTCCATTGCCCGTGCCGTTCGGCGAAGTGTTCCACACTCCCGACTGCGCGAGCGTGGTTTCGTTGTAGGCGAGAATCCAGCCATGCCAAGGCGGGTTATCGCCGTGCGATGAGAAGCCGATATAGACGTACCCGCCTTGCAAGAGCAGTCCGGGGCGCTGATTTTCCCACTGCGCGCTGAACGGCACACTGGTTCCGTTCCCATCGGGAGCACTCCCGGGCGCGGACGCGGTCAACTCGATCGGGCCGCCAAATTTTTCGGCGCCCGAGGTGATATCCAGCGCGTGCAGCCGGTAAACGAAGGCCCCGCTTTCTTTGGTATTGGCCACCACGTACAAAGTGTTGGTCGAAGAATCAATCGCGGGCGTGCCGGTGATGCCGATCTCAGGATGGATGTCTTGCGTGTTGCCCACATCCGCGGGCGAAAGCGTGGTCGCGCCGTTTACCAGAAACGTCACCCACCACAGCGGCGCGCCACCCGTATCAGCGTCGAACGCATATAGGGAGTCGTGCTCGGTCGCGACGTACAGAACGTTGTGGCTTCCCTGGCCGGGAATGACCACGCCCGGCACATACAAGGGCTGCGCATACACGTAGCCATCCACACCCAATGCGAACAATTTACCGAAGGTCGAGGAGTTCACGTTGGCCGGAGTCAAGACTGTCTCGGCGGTGTTTTGCCCGGTTCTCTCGTTATCGTAATGCTGAGTGAGGATGCTGGTCTGGGCGTTTGCCGCGAGCGCTACAACCATGGACACGAGCAGAGTCGACGACGCCCTTACCACGGCTCCGCCCATCCTCATGTTCTCGGTAGACAGCGGTACTCGCCGTTTTTGCACTCGCTTCCCTGGTTGCAGATTTGCCGACCCGCCCGTTAGCCCGGGAACAGCTGCCCCCAGGCCTGGACAGGTAGTACTAGAACTTGCTGTAGGCGCAAGCGTTTGCTAACGAAAAAGATAATCTCGCAGTTCGAGGTCCACCATCATTCCTCGGAAATAACGTCAAAGTATGCTCTAAGCCATTGTCTGTCAATAGAACGCGCGGCCAAGCGAAACTGCAAGAACCAGGAGACGAGCTAAGGACGGAAATCGTATGCAGGTTTAGAGAAGTCCGCAATCTGTCGTCAGCAGCAGTGGGCCGCCCAGGCAGGCGCTTTCGCGCGAGATCATGTTGGTTACGAGGGGCTTTTTGCAAACCGGTGAGGTAAACGGCGCAACGAAAGGCCACGGCCGGACTGCCTGCCTTTAGGGATGAGGCACAGGACGCTGCGTCATAGGTCGCGGCTGAAATTGCGGCTGCGGCACTTGAACGTTGAATGGCGCCTGATTCGGTCCGCCTGCTCCACTGGCTGCCGCGATGATCATCTGCTTGTCGCGCAGTAACCCCGGCTCGGCGGGATAATAGCTCAGCATCACGTCCACCAACTGCGAGGCCGCAGGATAATTCCGCTGCTGGTAAAGCTGGGTCACCTGCGTTTTATAGATGTTGTCAATCTGAACTTCCAGCGCGTGCCCGTTTTGATTGCCCGCATTGCGCGCTTGAATGGCCCAGAACAACGCTGAGTTATTCAGTGGAGCGAAATAGCGCCCCTGACTGTAGGCCGCCTGTGCATTTTGCAGTTGTTGCTGCCCGGCAACAGGTTGCACGGGGACGGGAGCCGGCGCGGGAGTTACGGTGCGCGGCACAGGGTTCTGAACTGGATTTTGCGGCTCGCGCACGGGCTTATCATCACTTGCAACCACGGGCGCGCCATCATCGGCCACACGAATTAGATCTACGTTGCTCGTGCCGCCAGTCTTGCTCTGCCATGCTAAATCAAAAACCGCTCCCTCATGGACATCAATCGCGCCCGACCCGCTGGCCTGCATCGCCTTGCGTCCAGGGCACGAAATCAATCCATCAATCGTATATTCCTGCGCGCCGGACTTCACACCGCTGGCGGCGAAGGCATTCGAAGTGGGATGAAACGCCTTTCCTGCGATCGTCACGTTCAAGTCAGGCGTGCATTTGTGACGGTCGCTGGCGTAGCGAATCATCACCGTAGCGGTGGTCACGGCGGGTGCTGGTGGCGGCGAGGGGGGGTGATGCAAAACTTTCCAGCCGATTAGCACTACAACGAGGGCCGCAGCCGCAATTCCGATAACTGTCCAGGGAGGTTGCTTGGCCCCTGCCCCTGCCACTGTCGTCGCAACCGGCGATTGTGCAGCGGTCGCCACGGTCGGAATATGTACGCCCGTAGCGGGCTTCGCCACGATCGCCGCCGCGCGAGTCGGCGAAAGTTGCGAGTTCAATATGGCTTGTGGAACGGTGGTGGTCTGCTTCGGTCGCTCGGCAGTCGCCCAGCGCCCATTGGCGTGCGCCTGAATCCCTTTGGCGCCAAGCCCGGCGACGAGCGAGGGAACCACGCTCGCCACTCGCTCCGGAGGAATGCGCGTCGCGTTCGCTGCAGCCATGGCCTGATGCCAGCCCGGGCGGCGATGCGCGTAATCGTCGTGCGTAACTTCCAGCAGCAGCGGAAACGTGGCCTTGGAGCTTTCCACGGCGCGCACGATTTCACGCGTGATCTGATCGGATGGCAACGAGCGGGGCGAAATCACGATCACCATCGCCTCGCAATCCGAAATTGCTTTGTGGGTTTCTTCGAAGTAATCCGCGCCGGCGGGGCAGTCCCGTTCGTAATACCAGCTGCTGTAGCCTTGCGTTTCCAGGCCGGATGCAATTTCGTAAGCCACAGCGCCATCTTCTTGCACGTAGCTGATGAAAACTTTTTTGGGCAAAGACGCCATACCGGACTCCGAGCGGCCGTGCCGAGCCCGCGCCGCCACCGAGTGGGCCATATTCTCTACTACCCCGCAAGTTGATTGCAAACCCAAATCCGACCGCGTGGGCATTACATGCCACACGCAGGGCGTCGCGGGCGCGCGGAAGCGTTACACCGGGCACACCCTCCGCGCAAGGTCTTGTCCGGCTCCGTACGCCATGCTATAAATAAAACCCTGGCGCGAAGTTTTTCGTACGCGGGATTCGTATAGTGGTAGTACGCGACCTTGCCAAGGTCGAGGCGAGGGTTCGATTCCCTTATCCCGCTCCACTGCTGCAGCGAACTAGTGCCGGCCTCCTGCTAGGTGTCCGCTTCACCTCATGTTAAAGTCCCAGCCGCCCACCCCCATGCTTGCGTACCTTAGCGGTCCTATCGAGCATGCAGAAGACGGCGGCAAGCTCTGGCGCCGCAAGCTCGCCCCGTACTTGCGCGAGCAGCTAGGCCACCGGGTGTACGATCCTGCCGCGGATGAACGGAAAAACCTCACCGAAGCAGAAGCCGCGCACTTCCGCGAGTGGAAATCCAGTGACCTCGAACGCTTTCGCCGCGTCGTGCGAAAAATCATCGCTTTCGATCTGGACATCATCGAAAATCACGCCGACTACCTCATCTGTTATTGGGACGCCCCCGCCAGGAGCGGCGGCACATCTGCTGAATTGACGATCGCGCATCGCAAGGGCATTCCGGTTTACCTGGTAACCACGCTGCCGGCGCAGGAACTCAGCGGATGGATGCTGGGTTGTTCCGACCAGGTGTTTCGCTCCGTCGAGGAGTTGAAGGCTTTTCTCACTGCGCGCTTCGCCCGAGAAAAACAGAACCATCTTTGGAAAGATTGATAGAATTCGCCGCGCATGGAAAAAATACTGGTCGCCGTCGGCAGCACCCGCCGCCCGAAAGTGAATGCGGTCACCGAAGCGCTCGCTGCGATTCGCGCTGTCTCCGATCTGCTGCCATCGTTTGAGGTTTTAGGCATCGAAGTCGAGAGCGGCGTCCGCCACACTCCACTGTCGCGTGAGGACTTAATGGCCGGAGCGCGCCAGCGGGTCGAAACCTTGGTGCAAATGGCCCGAGCGAAAAACGAACGCTGGAAATATTTTGTGGGCCTGGAGGGCGGCTTGGAGGTAATCGCAGGACTCGAGGTAATCCCCAGTCTGGACGTTGTCCCCGAACTCGATGTCGTCCGCGAAGCCAGCCATCGCTGGGTATTCCTGGAAAGCTGGGCGTATGTTAGCGACGGCGAAGGCCGCGGCTCCTTCGGCCAGTCCGGCGCGGTGCTCGTGCCGGAAACGCTCGCCCAAACCGTGGTTGACGATGGCCTCGAGCTTTCGCAAGCGATGGACGCCTTCGCCGGCGGCCACAATATTCGCGACGCCGAAGGCGCCTGGGGCATCCTGACGCGCAATCTGACCACACGACAGGATTCATTCCGCGCCGCAGTGATCAACGCTTTCGCGCCATTTTTTAATCGCGAGCTGTATGCAGCGCGCGGCGACAGCGCCGACGCCTGAAATTGTGCAATCGTATGTGTTAGCCTAACAACAAGAGGTGAGACCCGGTGGATATCGTCAAAGGCAATATGGGTTGGATCGAAGTCGTTGTCGGACCGATGTTTTCCGGCAAGAGCGAAGAACTGATTCGCCGCCTGCGCCGCGCCGAAATCGCCAAACAGCGTGTGCAGATCTTCAAGCCCGTCATTGACCAGCGCTATGCCAAGAACGGCATCGTCTCGCATTCCGGCCTGGAGCTCGATTCCGAGCTAGTGAAGGATGGCGCGGATATTCTGGCGAAAGTCGCGCCGCGCACCGAAGTCGTCGGCGTTGACGAAGCGCAATTCCTCGGCGAATCGGTCGTCGAAAGCTGCGTGAAACTGGCAGACATGGGCAAGCGCGTGATCGTCGCCGGCCTGGATACCGATTTCATGGGCCGCCCCTTCGAACCGATGCCGCGCCTGCTGGCAGTGGCCGAGGAAATCGTTAAGCTGCTGGCCATCTGCATGCGCTGCGGCAACCCCGCCGTCCATACGCAGCGCCTGGTGGCGTCCGAAGAGCTGATCATTGTCGGCGCAGGCAATATGTACGAGGCGCGCTGCCGCCGCTGCTTCGAGCCGCACCTGGCCCATGAACGGATCGAAGAGGAAAAAGCCGCCTCCGTCACAAAAGCCCGCGCAGCCACCAGCTAGCGCGGCGCACGGCCCAAACCGGCGCCGCCGCAGCAACCCCCCGCCCCGCCTACGAATCTATATTCACGGAAGACTCAAAACGCAATAGAATAGGCGCAGGCGGACCGCCATGTACTATCGAACGACCATCGTATTGGCTGCGGCGCTGGCGCTCTGTGCCGATACTGCCGACGTGAACCGCTACCGCACTCCCGTGCTGGCGGGTTCACCGACCTTGGGTTCGCTACCCGATCCTGGGCCGATGCCTGAGATTTTCGTTTCCGTTGTGCAGCAGCCTTCCAGCAAACAAGCCCCCCTGCAGCCGCAGTCCCGCCTGGAAATTATCCGCTACGTTTCCGGCGAGTTCGCCAAAGTTCTAAAACCCATCCCAGCGGGGAAGAGAGGATTCAAAGTCGAGGTTGGCAAGAAACTGGACGAGAACGAACTGCGAAATGCTCTTCATTCGCACGGCCTGGCAGCGAACCCCGGCGACACGGTCCAGGTTACCGGGATCGAATTTCGCAACAAGGAAATCGTGATTGAGATCAACGGCGGAGGCAGGAGCAGCTTTAATCTTCGCGATCATCTTCAGGTCGGCGTCGGCGGGAGCATGCAGGCTCCGCTCGAGACTTCCGGCGCGCACAAAAATAATGGCGGCACACTGGTTCTCGACTTCGGCCGCTCCGTGCCAGACATGAGTGCCGACGATCTGATGACCGATCTGCAGGTTTTTCTCGATTTCACTAAAGAACATTCCGGCGCCGTCAACTGGCTGGACACGCTGCCGCCGCAATTCAAGGAAGCGATCCAAGATCACCAGGCTCTTGAAGGCATGAATCACGATATGGTGCTGGCTGCGCTCGGTCGCCCCGCACACAAAGTGCGCGAGCGTGATCCGGATGGCAGCGAAACCGAGGACTGGATTTACGGCTCGCCGCCTGCGCGCACCACGTTCGTCACGTTTATCGGCGACAAAGTAGTTCGCGTGAAGGAATTCGACTGATCGCGCGTTGACTTTTCTCTCGCCAACCCCTAGCATTTCTCGACCGATTAAAATGGTTTATTAATGTTGTGCGCAATGGCGCGCAGCACCAATCCCCGGAGGATTCATGGCAATTAAAGTGGGCATTAATGGGTTCGGACGCATCGGCCGCAACATTTTTCGCGCGGCGCTGGGCGATCCGACCATCGAAATCGTGGCCGTCAACGACATTACCGATTCCAAAACGCTGGCGTACTTGCTGAAGTACGATTCGATCCTCGGCAACCTGCCCAATCAAGTGACGCACAGCGACGATTCCATCGCTGTGGACGGCAAGAGCATCAAGGTATTTCGCGTCAAGGACCCCGCCGAACTGGACTGGTCTTCGGTGGGCGCGAGCATCGTCGTGGAATCCACCGGCTTATTCACCGATGGCCCGAGCGCCCGCAAACATATACGCGGCACCGTCAAGAAGGTAATTATCTCAGCGCCCGCGACCGATCCCGATACCACCCTCGTTCTCGGCGTGAACGACAAGACCTACGACCCAGCTAAGCATCACGTCATTTCCAACGCTTCCTGCACCACGAATTGCCTCGCGCCTGTTGCCAAGGTGCTCTCGGATACTTTCGGCATCAACGCCGGCACCATGACCACCATTCACTCCTACACGAATGACCAGAAACTGCTCGACCTGCCGCACAAGGATCTGCGCCGCGCGCGCGCCGCTGCGCTTTCCATGATTCCGACTTCCACCGGAGCGGCCAAGGCCCTGCAACTGGTGATCCCCGAACTGAAAGGCAAGCTCGACGGTTACGCCATGCGCGTTCCCACGCCGAACGTCAGCGTGGTGGACCTCACT
>Ga0209169_10001353_pt1 | contig 14892 bp, 11 predicted proteins | sample HubBroMetageWRM4_FD_188346 | JGI IMG/M metagenome (GOLD analysis project Ga0209169, IMG submission 188346) | Warmed soil microbial communities from the Hubbard Brook experimental Forest, New Hampshire - Hubbard Brook CCASE Soil Metagenome WRM 4... | ecosystem: Environmental > Terrestrial > Soil... | reverse complement strand
GCGGGCGGGAGCACCCGCAGCGCCTCCATGTCGCCGCGGAACAGCGCGATCTCGCGGTCAGCCAGTTCCCGCCAGTCCTCGTGGTCGCGCTCCGCGCGCTCGAGCAGCGGGTCGTCGACATCCGTGACGTTCTGCACATAGCGGACCTGGTGACCGGCGTCGCGCCAGGCCCGTACCAGCAGGTCCCAGGCGATGAACGTGGCCGCGTGACCGATATGCGTGGCGTCGTACGGAGTAATCCCGCACGCGTACAACGTCGCCGTCGGCCCAGCCGCCGCCACGACCCGCTCGCCCCGGTCCGCCACCTTTACTTCCGGGCCCTGTCCGGGCAGTTCGGGAACGCTCACGGCGCGCCAGGAATCCATAGCCGCCAGGCTATCGCTGCCCCGCGCCGCAGTGATCAGCGCACGCCCGCGGCCTGCTCGAACGCGTATCCGAGCGCGATCAGCCGAGGCTCGCTCCAGGCCGGCCCGGACAGCAAGATCCCGACCGGAAGACCACCCACATCACCCGCCGGAACGGTCAGCGACGGGTACCCGCATACCGCGGCCGGCGATGACGTCGAGAAGTCCCACAAATCGCCGAGCACGTGATCGGTCAGCCTCGCGGGCCCGCCGGTCAGCGAGACAACGGCGTCCAGCCGGTGCTCGGCGAGCGCGCCGTCCAGCGCCGCGTGCGCGATCCGGCCCGCCTCGCCGCGTGCGGCCAGGTAAGCGGGGTCGCCGAGGTCGCCGCTGGTGGCCTCCGCCCGCTCGAAGAGATCCTGGTCGAAGTGGACCAGCACCTTGTCGGCGTTGCGCTTGTTGAACTCGATGAGCTCGGCGAGGGTCATCGGGTGCTCGCCGGGCAGCGCGGCAAGATAGGCGTTCAGGTCGTGCTTGAACTCGTGCAGCAGCGCGGTGAGCTCGGGCTCGCCAGCCTCGTCCAGGCCGGCCAGCGGTACCGGGTCGACGATCTGCGCACCGGCCGAGCGCAGCAGATCGACCGCCGCTTCGAGCACGGCGACGGTGGCCGGGCTCGCCGCACGCGAGCCGTCGCGCCAGATCCCGAGGCGGGCCCCGGCCAGCGCTCCAGCGTCAAGGAACGCCGTGTAGTCGCCGGGCAGGCCCGGGGCGCGCGCCGTCGCCGCGTCGGCCGGGTCCGGACCGGCCAGCGGCCCGAGCATCGCGGCGGCGTCGGCCACGCAGCGGGTCATCGGGCCCGCGGTGTCCTGAACGCCGGATATCGGGACGACGCCGGCCCGGCTGATCAGGCCGACGGTGGGCTTCAGGCCGACCACGCCGCAGACGCACGCGGGCGAGACGATGCTGCCGTTGGTCTCGGTGCCGATGGCGACCGGAGACAGGCCGGCGGCAACGGCCGCCGCGGACCCCGAACTCGAGCCGGACGGGTTGCGGCCGTCGCCGTGCGGGTTCACGGTCTGGCCGCCGAGGGTGCTCCAGCCGCTGCTGGAGCCCGTGGAGCGGATGTTGGCCCACTCGGAGAGGTTGGCCTTGCCCAGGATCACCGCCCCCGCCGCACGCAGCCCCGCGACCAGGAAGGCGTCGCCGGACTCGGCGCCGGCCAGGGCGGGCGAGCCCGCGGTCGCGGGCAGCCCGGCAACCGCGATGTTGTCCTTGATCAGCACCGGGATGCCCTCGAGCGGGCCGCGGGCTGCCCCGCTGGCGCGCGCGGCATCGCTGGCCGCGGCCTCGGCCTCGGCGTTCGGGCTGACCGAGATCACCGCGTGCAGGCTCGGGTTGAGCCGCTCGATCCGGTCGAGGTAGAACGCGGTCAGGCCGACCGACGTTAGCGATCCGGACGACAGCGCCTGCTGCAGCCTTGCGACGGTGGCGTCGCGGGCGCCGATGCCCGAGTCGCCGACCATGCCATTGAGGTGATCAAGTACCGACATGCAGCGAACATTACGGGGAACCCTGTTCCCCGTAATGTTCGCCCTCGGTCCTACGGCCTGGTGACGATCGCCCAGGGGTAACCCGGGCGTCGATCGTGGCCGTGACCCGCGATCAGCGGGCCGGCTCCCCTTGCCGCCGTTGAAGGCGTTCGCTCCGGCCGGCCCACTATGAAGACGCGGACTCGTTCAATTCGGTTGTCATCGCGGCAATATTGGGCGAACGGGAGATCCCGAGCCGGCCCAGGCCGGGCCGCCGGGCGGCGTGGCCGTCGGCCGCCGTGCCAGGCTTCCCCGGTCGGGTTCCCAGCCGGATCGACGCCGCTACGCACGGCGAAGCCCGCGTTATCTACACTCGTGCGGGTGACGATGCGCATGGGGCAACTCGAGATGGTGCCCGCCCTTGACCGGCCCGACCTGCTCGCACCGGCCGTCGCCGCGGCGCTCGCGGCGCTGGACGGCAAGCTGCCCGCCGACGCCGTCGGCGTGGCCGAGATCGATCCGGATCTCGCGGACACGGCCGCGTTCTGCGAGCGCTACGGCGTCGCCCCGGACGAGTCGGCCAACTGCGTGGTCGTGGCCGGCCGGCGCGACGGCGAGACCCGGTTCGCCGCGTGCGTGGTGCTCGCCACCACACGCGCCGACGTCAACGGGGTGGTCCGGCGCCAGCTCGACGTGCGCAAGGCGTCATTCGCCGCCATGGACCTGGCCGTCGCCGAGACCGGCATGGAGTACGGCGGGATCACCCCGATCGGTGTTCCGGCGTCGTGGCCGGTCTTCGTGGACGCGGCGGTCGCGGCCGCGCCGCAGGTGGTCATCGGCAGCGGCGTGCGGCGCTCCAAGCTCACGCTGCCTGGCGAGGCGCTCGGGCGGCTGCCCGGCGCGGAGATTCTGGACGGGCTTGGCCGCTGACCGGCCGGGACACCGGCCCCGGCCGGCAGGCCTGCCTACGGCTTGGGCAGCCAGGACACCCGGCCGATCAGCGCCGCATAGCCGACAAACGTGACCGCGTCGATGAGCGTGTGCGCGATGATCAGCGGGGTCACCCGCCCCCACCGGCGGTACAGGTAACCGAAGATCAGGCCCATGACCGCGTTCCCGATGAACGCGCCGAAGCCCTGGTACAGGTGGTAGCAGCCGCGCAGCACCGCGGCGAATACGATCGCCCGCCACGGGTTCCAGCGCAGCTGGTCGAGCCTGGTCAGCAGGTAGCCGATGACCAGGGTCTCCTCGAGGATGCCGTCGTGCGCCGCGGAGAGAATCAGCACCGGGGTGCGCCACCAGACCGCCGGCAGGTCCTCGGGAACCACGTTCAGTTCGAGCTTGAGGTGATACGCCGCCAGGTACAGGGCCAGGCCGGCCCCGCCGATGACCGCGGCGAGCACCGCGCCGCGGAGCGTGTCCTTGACCGGCTGGGTCGCGTCGAGGCCCATGTCCTTGGGTCCCTCGCCGGTCCTGGCCAGCAGGTAGAACACGAGCACGACCGGCGCGAGCGCGGTGGCGATGCCCGCCAGTTCGAGCACCAGGTCGAGCCAGTTGTTCGCCGCCTCGGGCCCGACCAGCAGCGCCTGCTGGCTGCCCAGCGACTGCCGCTGCAGCAGCGACCCGATCAGGCTCAGCGCAGCGTTCAGCGCGCTCGCGCCGAGCGAAACCGCGAAAACGGCGAAGATCTCCCACCGGATCATCCGATCCGAGGGCAGCCGCAGGCTGGTACCCTCCCCGAGTGCCACGTGAGGACTCTAATCGGTGCGGCGGAGTCCTTATCTCCGGTGCCACACCGGCGCCGGACCGGGCGGCCGCGCCGGGCACAATCTCCGGTGCCACACCGGCGCCGGACCGGGCGCCCGCGCCGGGCACATGCTGATTCTGGGGAGCCGTGGACAGGAGCGAGTCGGCGGACGGCGGAGGCCGCGGACCGAACGCGGGCGCCGCCAGCACCGCCAACCCCGCCGACGCGGCCAGTACCGCCGATCCTGGCGATAAGGCCAGGACCGCCAACCCCGCCGACGCGGCCAGTGCCGCGAACCCCGGCGATCGGGCCGCGCGAAATGGGGAGGGCGGCGATCACCCGACGGCCGGAACTCCGGCCGTAGGTCCGGGTGCCCCGCGCGTCCCGGCTGCCGGGGCGAGGCACGCGGATCGCGCCGGCTGGTCCCCCCTGGCCGACCGGCCGGTGCTACGGCACGTCGCACTGCTCGCCGCGTTCCTGGTCCTCGGGGTGGTGGTCACGTGGCCACGCCCGGCCTACCTGATACAGGGAAAGCTGTCGGCCACCCGCGACACCGAGCAGTACGTCTGGGGTTTCTGGTGGGTGGCACACCAGGTCGTCCATCTTGGCAACCCGTTCTTCACCCGGTACATGGCCGCGCCGGTGGGCATCCAGCTCGGGTTCCACACCCTCATGCCGCTGCCTGGGCTGCTGCTCACGCCGGTCACGCTGGCCTTCGGCCCGTCGGCCTCGCTGTCGCTGCTGACGATCGTCACGCCCGGCCTGCTCTGCTACGCCATGTACCGCGCCGCGAGGCTGTGGCTGAACGCCGAGATCGGAGCGATCGTGGCCGGGGCGTTCTTCGGCCTGTCCACGATCGTGGCCTTCCAGGACTGGTACCACATCAACATCGCGCTGGGTCAGCTGTTCCTCGCGATGACCCTGGAACTCGTCATCCGGCTGCGGCGGCGGCCGTGTGTCCGGTACGGCGTGGGTCTGGGCCTGGTGCTCGGCGCATCCTTCCTGGTCAACCAGGAGTCGACCGTGATGGCCCTGCTGCTGGCCGCGGGGGGCCTGGTGCCCTGGTTTGTCCGGCGTCCGGCCGTCGGGCGGCTGCTGCCGCTGGTGCTGGCCGTTGTGATCGCCGCGGTGGTGGCCAGCCCGCAGCTGATCGCGATGGCGCAGCAGGAGGCCGCGGGCGGCTCGAGCGCCACACCTGCCCTGCTCATCGGCACCTACGACAAGTTCGGTGCCGACGCCGGCGGCCTGTTCGCGCCCTCGCCCCGGCTCGCCACCTTCGGGCTGCATGGCCTGGCGACGATCTACAGCTACCGGCAGCCAGACGAGGGAGTACCGACGTTCGGGCTGGTCCTCAGCGTCCTGGCGGTGGCAGGCCTGGCCGCCGCCTGGCGCCGGCGGAGCGCCTGGATGCTCGCGCTGCTGTGGCTCGGCGGCGCGCTGCTCGCGCTCGGGCCCACGCTGGTGATCGGCGGCAGGGTGCACGTGCCGCTGCCGGTGACCTGGGACGGCACCCGGATGTCCCTGCTCATGCCGTACACCTGGCTGGTGCATGTGCCGGGCCTGTCCGCGCTGCGGGAGGCGGACCGGCTGGCTCTGCTCGGCCTCGTCGGCGCGGCCATGCTCGCGGGCGCCGCGGTCGAATGGCTGCGCCGCCACGCCAAACCGCTGATCGCCGTCGTGGCCGTGCTCGGCGTCCTCGAGGTCGGCTGGTCGGGGGGTTCCGGGATCGGCGTCATGGCCACCGCGCTGCCAGCGCTTGACCGGCCGATCGCCGCCGACCATTCCGATTCCATCGTGCTGGACGTGCCGTTCGGGCTGCGCGGCGGCATCGGGCTCTACGGATCGGGGATATCACGCCAGGCCCTGGTGCTGGCGACCGCCGACGGGCACCCGCGCTCCGTCTCCTATACCTCCTGGATTCCGGCGCGCACCAGGAACCGGATCGCCGGGAACCCGTTCTACGCGGCGCTGGCGGCCGCGCAGGACGGCAAGCAGGTATCCGCCGCCGAGCTCGCCGCCGCCCGCCGCGAGGTGCGCCGGATGGACATCGGCTGGGTCCTGGTGTGGAGCAAGCCCGGCCAGGCCCTGCCATACCTCAAGAGCGTTGGCTTCGTATTCGACTACCGCGCCGACCACGTCTCCGTCTACCGCCCCGCCTGGAACTAGCCCCCGCCAGGCCGCTTCTCCCGCGCGCGGAGCCTCGCGGGGCTGGCGCTGCTAGCGGTCGCCCTCTTCCTTGACCCGCGCAACCGCGACGACGGACTGGCCGAACGGCGGGCGGTCGCCGATCGCGCGCTCGAGCAGCCGGACCAGCGGCACCACGAGGCGGTCGTAGAACGACATCGTGCCGCCCGTTGACGGCTGCTTCTTCAGCAGGCTGGTGAACGCGTAGTAGCAGAGCAGGCCCAGCGAGTTCGCGTAGCGGACCTCGACGACCTCGAGTCCCGCATCCTTCAGCGCCTTGGTCATCGACCGCTTGGTGTAGCGGCGCACGTGGCCGGTGGCGATGTCCACCGGGCTCATCGCGAACGGGAACGCCGGGCACACCAGCACGACGTAGCCCTCCGGCCTGACCAGCCTGGCCATGCTCTGCAGCGCCCCGACGTGATCATCGATGTGCTCGAGCACGTTGTAGCAGAGCAGGGAGGAGTGATCGCCGCGCTCGTCGCTCGGCAGCAGCAGCTGGCGCGTCGTCACGCTGGGGTACGCGGCCATGTGCTTTCTCAGCTCCGCGTAAAGCGCCGGGTCAGCCTCGGTCGCGGTGTACTTCTCGACCAGTGGTATCCATTCCAGCGCGTAATCACCCAGTCCGGTGCCGATCTCGATTGGGTGTTCGCCGAGGTAGGGCCCGGCAAAGGCGGCGAACCACTTTCTGTGGTTCTGGCATTCCGCCAGCGCAACCAGGACGTCACATTGGATCTGCCGGTCACCGCGGATCTGATCCGTGTCGTCGGCTGTCACGCCCTGGGAACGCGCTGCTTCCACTCGCCTCAACCTCTCGCTGACTGCATCAGACGAATCCGGCAATGAAACCACAAAACATTAGTCACGCGTGCCCCAAACTTCACCGCGGGCAGGTACGATCGCCCGGCTGCGCGGGACTCGAGCGGGCGTGGCAGCATGTCCGGATCCTGCTCCGCCGGACCTGCCGTTACACCTAGCTCGGGCGATCCTACCTGTGCCCAGGAACGGTGATGGCCATGCTTAGCAAGTCCCCAGCCAGCCAACTGCGGCGGCCGGTGACGAAGTGTGGCCATTCGCTTCGTGCACCGCGGCCCCAAGTCCGTTACAGTCCGGTCCTGGGCCGCGTCTGTGGCCGGTTGCAGCATCCGTCATGCTGGGGGGTAAAGCGTCAAAGGAGCACCGATGTCGTACCAGCCCTACCCGACCTCTGGGCAGACACCCGAGCCACAGCAGCGCCCGAGCGCACCTAATTCGGTGCAGACAGCGGTCAAGCTCATGTACGCCGGCGCGGCCCTCAGCCTGATCGAGCTCGTCGTGAGCCTGGTCACCATCTCCAGCCTGAAGAGCGCGATCCTGAAGAAGTTCCCGCATTACACGTCGACCCAGGTGCACTCCGCCGAGGTCGCGATCGTCGTCGGCGTGGTGATCGAGGCCGTGATCGCGATCGGCCTGTGGCTGTGGATGGCCAGGGCCAACTCGGCGGGCCGCAACTACGCCCGGATCACCGGGACGGTGCTGTTCGTCGTGTACACGCTGTTCCTGCTGCTCGACCTGCGGCGGCCGTCCGTCGGCATAGGGCTGGTCTTCTCGCTGCTGGTGTGGCTGGCGGGCCTCGGCGCAGTGATCATGCTGTGGCGCAGGGAATCGAGCGATTACTTCACCCCGCGTGCGCGGTAAGCCGGACCAGCCGGGCCCAGGCCAGGTCGGCGCCTGAGGCGAGGCATCCGTCCACGACCGCGTCGGTTCCCAGCGCGCTCACCCGCACCTCGGGCAGCACCGGCGACAGCTCGCGCAGCTCGGCGGTCACCGCGGCCGAGAACCCGGGGGCCTGACCGATGCCACCGCCCAGCACGACGAGTTCCGGATCGACCACGGTGACCACGGCGCTGATCGCCTTGGCCACCAGGCGCGCCTCGGCTGCCACCACCGCCACGGCCCGCTCGTCGCCCTTGGCCGCCGCCGCGAAGACGCTGCGCGCCGAGACCGGTCCGCGCATGCCCGCCCGGCGGGCGGCGCGCACCACGGCGGGCGCGGATCCGGCGGCCTCGAGCGTGCCCCTCCTGCGGGCGTCCTGCTCGTCGGCGCCCTCTCCCTCCGAGATCGGCATGTAGGCGATCTCCCCGGCCACCCCGTGCGCCCCGCGGTGCAGCCTGCCGTCGAGGACCAGGCCGAGGCCGATGCCGCTGCCGATCCACACGAACGCAAAGCTCGCGAACTCGCTGCCGTGCCCGTGCGCCCGCTCAGCCAGCGCAGCGGCGTCCACGTCGTTCTCGATGACCAGGCCATCCCCGAACGCGTCCCGCAGGCCGGCCAGGATCGCCGGGCGGCCAAGGCCGGACAGGCCACCGGTGAGCGCCATGGCGCCCCGCCTCGGGTCATAGACACCCGGGCTGCCGATCACGGTCTGGGTAATCGCGTCCCTGGCGATCCCGGCGTCGGCGCACAGCGTGTCCGCGAGGCGGATCAGCTCGGCGATCCGGCCCCGCACGCTGGAGGCCCTGGTCCTCGCCGAGTTCTTCGCCCGGATCTCGCCGGTCAGGTCGGCGAGCGCGCCGCGCAGGTAGTGGTGGCCGATGTCGAGGCCCAGCACGAAGCCGGCGTCCGGGCTGATCTCGAACAGCCGGGCCGACCGGCCGGGCACGCCGGTCCGCTGGCCGGCGATCCTGATCAGGCCCGAGCGCTCCAGGTTGGCCAGGGCCAGCGAGACCGTGGGCTTGGACAGGCCCGAGAGCCTGGCCAGCTCGGCCCGCGAGCACGGCCCGAGCTGGCGGATATGACTGAGCAGCAGCTGCTCGTTCAGCGCCCGGATGAGCTGTGGCCTGGCCGCCTGCCCGCCCCGCTGGTCGGCGGGTGCGACGCCGCGGAACTCCCCGACAGGCTCGACGACGGCCACCTCGGCGACCCCGGCCGCGTCGACTGACGTACTAGTCAAGGGCCACCTCCTCGGTCATCTTCCCGCACCGCAGCCACGGGGCACCAATGAATTCGGACCCGTACTCAGATAGTTAGGATACTATCCTAACTATGCTCTTTAACTGAGAGTGGCCGGATTATCGCAAGTAGTCAAGGTGCTCCCCGTGCGCCTCGCGGTACTCGGCGATCAGCTCGCGGGCCGCGGTGATCCCGGGAACCAGCGGATGCTGGGCCAGCGCCACGCCCGCCAGGCCAGCGTCGCCGGTCATCGCGGCCTCGACAACACCCCGCTCGTAGCCCTTCACTTGCTCGACCAGAGCCCGGCCCGCTCGCGGCAGCCCGGCCACCGGCTGCGGCGAGACGCCGTCGGCGGTGACCAGCGCCGGCACCTCGACGATGTCGTCGGGGTCGAGGAAGTCAAGGCTCGCCCCGTTGCGGGTGTTGACGATCACTTCGCGCTGGCCGCCACCAGACAGTCCGTCGATGACCTGCAGCGCCAGCCCCTCGTACCCGCCGATCTGGGCCGCGGCGAGCTTGGCCGGGCCCCGCTCGGCCCGCCGGGCACGCGCCTCGCCCTGCCCGCTGGCGCCCTCGGTGTCGGTCCTCATGTACGTGTCGCGGCGCACGCCGAGGAGCATCTCATAGGCCGACCAGGCGGCCTCGACGCCGTCATCGAACGCCTTGGCCACGGCGGCAAACAGCTCGGTGTTCAGGCGCAGCACGTCCTGGCCCCGGCTGGAGCCCGCCCTCGCGACCTCGTCGACGTAGCGCCGGCCGTCATAGAAGTAGTAGACGTACTCGGTCGGCAGCGCGCCGACCCGGCGCACCATCGCGGGGTCAAAGGCCGCGAACCGGTGGTCGAAACGCTGCAGCTCCTCGAACCTGGCCAGCAGCTCGCCGATCCGCTCTTCGCCGCCGGCCTGCACCGAGCAGACCCAGCCCAGGTGGTTCAGGCCGCCGTAGGACGCCGAGATGCCGGAACGGTCCGTGCCCAGGAATTCGGCCAGGCGCGCGACCGTGCCGCCGGGGGTGTCGCAGACCCCGACCGCCCGCACCTTGCCCTGCGCCGAGATCGCCTGCGTGATCAGGCCGGCCGGGTTGGTGAAGTTGATCAGCACCGCATCCGGCGAGCAGCGGCTCAGCAAGTCGCAGTACGACAGCACGACCGGGATCGTGCGCAGCGCCATCGCGCAGCCGCCCGGCCCGGTCGTCTCCTGGCCGACGATGCCCCGCCGCAGCGCGACCTCTTCGTCGATGACCCGGCCGCGGTCCCCGCCGACCCGGACCGCGGAGAACACGTACCCGGCTCCGGTGAACGCCTCGGCGGCGTCCGCCGTGACCGTGACCGTGTCCGGATGGCCGAGCGCGGCCGCGATCCCCGACGCCAGCCTGCAGATCGTGTCCCTGCGCCCGGGATCGGGCTCGAACAGGCAGATCTCGTCGAACGTCCCTGGCCTGCTGGCCAGCACGGCCCGGACGAACGCGGGCATCCGGACGCCGCCACCACCGAGGATCGCAAGCTTCACTGGCCGGTCTCCTTTTCCGCCTTGTCGGCGGCCGCCGCGGCCACCTGGTCGATGAATCTCGCACCCAGCGTCTGGCCGACAGCGGCAACACCGGACACGTCGACCTCGCCGACCGCGCCGAGCCAGGCCACGGCCTCCGAGCCGGCCGCGTTCGCCGCTACCACGGCATCGGTGAGCGGGACCCCCCGCACCAGCGCCGCGATCATCGCACCGGCAAAGGCGTCGCCGGCCCCGGTAAGGTCCCTGACCGTGACCTGCCGCACCCCGTCGGCGACCTCCGTGATCCCGTCCGGGCTCGCGATCACCGCGCCGGCCGCGCCGCGGGTGACCACCAGCGGCGTCCCCCACGTGGTCGCGACCGAGAGCGCGGACCCCAGGTCATCCGCGCCGGTGAGGCGCAATATCTCGTCCTCGTTCGGCAGGAACACGTCGGCCAGCCGGACGCAGTCGATGATCGCGTCGGCGGCGTAACGCTCGTCGCCCAGCGAGACGTCGAGCGCGATCTTGCTGCCGAGCTCGCGGGCCTCGCGCATGAACTCGGGCATCCCTGGCCCCCCGTGCACGTAACACCACCGGGGCCGGGTACGCCGGAGCACGGCGCGCCAGCGGTCGATCTCCTGCTGTTCCCGCCGCTTGGGGATGTTGCTGACGAAGGCCCGGTCGCCGTCGAAGTTCAGCACCACCGTGACCCCGGCCGAGCGCCGGCGCACCCGGACCGACGGAGACAGGTCCACGCCGGTCCGCGCGCAGTGCTCCATCACGACGCGCGAGCCGAGGTCGTCGCCGAGAACCGTGCACAGGCCCGCCGTTGCCCCGGCCCTCGCCGCTGCGCTGGCGCTGTTGACCGCCCCGCCGCAGGAGAACGCGAACTCCTCGGTGAAGACCTCTTCACCGGGCCGGGGAAGCTCCGGCACGTGCCCGAAGACGAGCTCGAGGAAGACCGAGCCGAACGAGATCATGTCCAAGCTAGCTGTCCTCCACCCCTTGCCGGCCTCCGAAATGTCCCGCGCCGGGAGCGTGGTCACAGTTCGGCTACGGATCTGTGCCTATCTGGATAGTTAGGATACTGTCCTAACTATCTATTAGCGACTGGCCGAGCTTACTGGCGGGTGATTGTGTCGGTTTCCCCGGTCGTGCTCGGCCTAGACTACGGCGGCACGAAGATCGCCGCCGCCGTGGCTGACCTGGACGGCAACCGGCTGGCGTCGACCACGACGAGCAGCGGTGGCGCGCTCGGGGCGCAGGCGAGCTTCGCCCGCGGGATCCAGGTGGCGCGCGACCTGCTGGAGCAGACCGCGCCGGGCAGCGAGCTGGTCGCCGTCGGCGTGTCCACGTTCGGGATCCCGTTCGAGGACCGGGTCGAGCTGGCGCCGGCCATCGACGGCTGGGACAAGCTGGCGATGGGCCGCGAGCTGCGCGCCGCGTTCGCCGGGGCGGCGATCCGGATGGCCACCGACGCGAAGGCGGCGGCCCATGCCGAGGCACGGTGGGGCGTGCTGGCCGGCCGTGATCCCGCTGTCTACCTGAACCTGGGCACCGGGCTGGCCGCCGCGGTCGTGATCGGCGGCCGGGTCGTGACCGGCGTCAACGGCGCGGCCGGCGAGATCGGTTACAACCTGCGTTCGGTGGCCGACGTCGGCCTGGCGCTTGACCGCCGGCCCCTGCTCGAGCACATGGTCAGCGGCCAGGCGCTGGCCGACCGAGCCGCCGAGCGCGGCAGGCAGCTCACGGCCGCCGACGTGTTCACCGCCGCCGCAGCGGACGAGGACCTGGATGGCCTGATCGATGACTTCGTCGACGAGCTGGCGTTTCACCTGGTGAACCTCGCGAACCTGGTGAACCCGGCACGGATCGCGGTCGGCGGGGGCATCGTCCGCTCCTGGGCACGGATCCGGCCGAGGCTGCAGCACGCGCTGCGGTCGGGCACCCCGTTCCCTCCCGAACTCGTGGTCGCGCACTTCCCGTACGACGCCCCGCTGCTCGGCGCGGTGGCGATGGCCGTGGACGCGGCGAACGGCCGCGACGCGGTCCCGGCCGGCCCGGATGCCGGGCGGCGAGACGCACTGCATCAGGACACGATCAACACCGGCATGCCGTCATGACAGGACATCTCGGGTGCCATCCCGGCCGACCCGTCGGCCATCCCTCTGCCGCTGCCGCGCATCAGCCGGCCAGACCGGCCGGGCTCCCGGCGCGCGGAACACTCATCGGAAGGGCTAATCATGAGACGCCTTAAGACAATCGGGGTCCTCATCGCGGCGGGCGCGCTGGCGGCCGCCTGCAGTTCCGGCAGCTCATCACCGTCATCGTCAACCAAGGCATCGGGCCCGAGCGGCGTGCTGACGATCGACAACGAGAGCGGCGGGACCTGGACCTGTGACTTCAACCCGTTCAACCTCAGCTATATCGGCTACTCGATGGGGCCGATCTACGAGCCGCTGGCGTTCGTCAACACGCTGGAGAGCGGGAAGGCGACGCCCTGGCTGGCGACGAGCTGGACCTGGGGCGCCGGCAACAAGACCCTGACCTTCACGATCCGCAAGGGGGTGAAGTTCAGCAACGGCAACCCGCTGACTCCGGCGGACGTGGTCTATACCTTCAACCTGCTCAAGAAGAACCCGACGCTCGACATCAACGCGGTCTGGTCGGTGCTGTCCAGCGTCACCGCGTCCGGTTCTGACCAGGTCATGATGACGTTCAAGACCGCGGCGGTGCCGTACTTCTACTACATCGCCGACCAGGTCCCGATCGTCGACCAGTCCGTCTGGTCGAAGGTCGCCAACCCGGTGACCTACCCGGACAAGAACCCGGTCGGCACCGGCGCGTTCACGTCAGGCAGCAGCAGCTGCACGCCGCAGAACATCAAGTACACCGCCAACCCGCACTACTGGCAGCCGGGCGAGCCGAAGGTGGGGACCGTCAACTACCCGTCGTTCCTCACCAACGACACGGCCAACACCTTCCTGGCCAACGGCCAGGCCCAGTGGGGCAGCCAGTTCATCCCGAGCATCGCGAAGTTCTACACGTCCAAGAACCCGGACTATCACTACTGGTTCCCGCCGACCGCGAACGTGAGCATGTTCATCAACCTGACCAACCCGCTCCTGAAGAACGTGGCGGTCCGCCAGGCGATGGCCTACGCGATCAACCGGCAGCAGGCCTCGACCATCGGCGAGTACGGCTACGAGCCGGCCTCGAACCAGTCCGGGATCGTCACCCCGACGTTCTCCAGCTGGCTGGACACGTCGCAGGCGGCGAGCTTCGGCAACAACTACGCCCACAACACCGCGAAGGCGATCTCGATCCTGGAGGGCGCGGGCTATAAGAAGGGACCGAACGGGATCTTCCAGACGCCGTCCGGCCAGCCGCTGTCCTTCACGATCCTGAACAACGGCGGGTTCTCGGACTGGGTGGCCGCGGTGCAGACCATCCAGAGCAGCCTCAAGGCGATCGGGATTCAGGTCACGCCGGAGAACCTGGCGGCGACCACGTACCAGACCGATCTGTACACCGGCAAGTACCAGCTCGCCTACGGCAGCGAGACCGGCGGCCCGACCCCGTACTTCGAGCTGCGGCAGTGGCTGTACTCGGCCAACTCCGCGAAGATCGGCACGGCGGCCGGCTCGAACTTCGAGCGGTACAGCAACCCGGCCACCGACGCACTGATCAACTCCTACGGCGCCACCACCAGCGCCGCTACCCAGCACTCGATCGTGGACCAGCTGGAGAAGGTCATGCTCACCGACGTCCCGGTCATTCCGGTCACCGAGTCCGTCGACTGGTACCAGTACGACACCGGCAGCTTCACCGGATGGGTCACCCAGAGCGACCCGTACGCGCAGCCGGCCGCCTACAACTACCCGGACTGGGGCCAGATGCTGCTGCACCTGGCCCCGGCGAAGTAGCCCAGCGGGCCGTGGCCGGGTCTTGCCCGGCCACGGCCCGGTGGGCCAGCGTAGGAGGACGATCGATGGGCGTCAGGAGAAGCGCATGAGGCGGGCGGGCACGGCATGAGGTTCGTGCTGCGCCGCCTGGGCTTCTTCGTGCTGACCCTGTGGGTGGCGGTCACGCTGAACTTCCTGCTGCCGCGGATGATGCCGGGCAACCCGGCCCTGGCGGTGCTGGGCAAGTTCAAGGGCGCGGTCCCCCCGCAGGCCCTCAAGGCGCTCGAGGCGCAGTTCGGCCTCGACACGCACCAGAGCCTGATCACGCAGTACGTCCACTACCTCGGCGACCTGGCCAGCGGGAACTTCGGGGTGTCGCTGACCACCCAGCCGGGCACGTCGGTATCCCAGATCGTGCTGCACGCGATCCCGTGGACGCTCGGCCTGGTTGGGGTCGCCACGGTGCTGGCGTTCATCCTCGGCACCCTCATTGGCATCGTCGGCGCATGGCGGCGGGGCGGCCGGCTGGACAGCATCCTGCCGCCGATCTTCGTGATCATGACGGTCATCCCGTACTTCTGGATCGGCCTGATCCTGATCCTGGTCTTCGGCGTGAAGCTGCACTGGCTGCCGTACTTCTTCAGCTACAACTACACGCTGACGCCTGGGTTCACCTGGGCATTCATCAGCAACGTGCTCGAGCACGCCATCCTGCCCGGCTTCACCCTGCTGATCACCACGATCGGCACCTGGATCCTCACCATG
>Ga0209169_10001352_pt1 | contig 14896 bp, 11 predicted proteins | sample HubBroMetageWRM4_FD_188346 | JGI IMG/M metagenome (GOLD analysis project Ga0209169, IMG submission 188346) | Warmed soil microbial communities from the Hubbard Brook experimental Forest, New Hampshire - Hubbard Brook CCASE Soil Metagenome WRM 4... | ecosystem: Environmental > Terrestrial > Soil... | reverse complement strand
ACACTCCAGATTCCGGCGCCGATCAGGTCCCACGCGAAATCGACGGCGCTCTTCGCGTGCTGGACGGAAGGCAGTAAGGCCTTCCGACGCCGCGCGATCGTTTCCGCTCGCAGCGATTCCCCTTCGAGCTAAAAAATGTAATGCAGCGAGAACTGGATCTGGCGCGCCGGCGACCGCGTGTTCGTGATCTGGCCGAAGTTCGCGTCGTTGATGTTGTTGTCTGGGTTTCCGTAGCTCGCGATATTGAACGCGTTGAAGAAATCCGTGCGGAAGCCGAGTTTCTGCTCGCGCCAGACCGTGAAGTTTTTGAAAACGGAGAAGTCCACTTGCCGGTAGCCGGGGCCGCGCTCGGTGCTGTTGCCCGCGGTGCCGAAGGCGAAATCACCCTCATTGCCGTACGCGCAGGTTCCGTTGTCGATGCCCGCAGCGGAGCACGGTGTCGCCGACGGATCAGTTCCCCACCAATTCGCGAGCGATTGCCCGCGGATCGTCAGCTTGCGGTATTGATTGGCGCGGTTGAATCCGTAGGAGTTCGTGTTGTTGTTGCCCTGGCCAAAAATCGTGACGGGAAATCCGGTGTAGAAAACCGCGGACGTCGAAATTTTCCATCCGCCCAGCGCCGCATCAGCGAGCCAGTTTGCATTGCTACCCCACTGCCGCCCGCGCCCGTACGGTATGTCGTACACGCCCACAAGATTCAAGCTGTGACGAATGTCCATCGCGGACGGTCCATAGTCGCCGTTGATGTTGTAGCCGTCCTGTTGCGAAGAGCCGTTGAAGCTCGTGTTCGAAACAGCGTAGTTGCCCGACGAGTTTGTCAGCGACTTGGCGAATGTGTAGTTCACGGTGTATTCCAAGCCCTTGTGGGTGCGCTGCCGCAGCGTGACCTGCGCCGCGTTGTAGTTCATCCGCGCTTCCGATTCCGTGATCAAAATCGGATTGCATTCGCCCACAAGCGAGTAGTAAGGCGGTCGATCCGAGCCCGGAATCGTCGCGGCGCCGCAGCCTCCAATCGCCGATAGATCTTCCGCCTGCGTGGGAGTCAACTGGTTTCCGTTGCGGTAATCGGCCAGGTGATGCCCGATTTGCCCGTGGTATCCGCCGCTCAACGAAAGTTCATTCGTGAGCGCGTACTCGAGTTGCAGCGTGAACTGGTTGATATACGAAGGTGACGTATTCTGCGGCCACACCGAGTACAACGAGTTGTTGATTCCCAGCGGCTCGCTGAACGCATTGGCCACGGTGAACGGCGTGCCGCCGAATCCCACGGTCGGAGTGATCGCGTTGCTATTGATCGCCAGCGAGAACGGCGGGCTGGAGGTGAGCCGCTGGTTGAACGAGTACCCTTCGAAGAAGCTCGTCGCGCCGTAACCCGCGCGCAGCACGAGCCGGTTCGAGATTTGGTAGGCAGCGCCAAGCCTCGGCATGATTTGTTTGTAGTTCGCGTTGTAGCACGCGCGCGTCGGGCACACGATCGATCCCGGCACCGCCAGCGCAGGAACTTTGCCCGCGTACTCCACCGTTCCGTCGGGCAGCACGTTCGCTGTTTCGTTGTGCGCTTCGTACCAGGGCTGATCGATCTCGTAGCGAATCCCCAGGTTCAGCGTCAGCTTCGACGACACTTTGTAGTCGTCCTGAAAATAAAGCGCCCATCTCCACTGGCGATTCCCCACGAATCCAAGCGGAGACGCAAGCTGTACATTTTGAATCTGTCCAAGAACGAAATCAGCCTCGGGATATCCGGAAGATACGACCGAGCTCGGATTGCTGGTGAAGCTGCCGTTGTACGTAAATGTTCCAAGGAATCCGACGTTGCCGGCGTTCAGGTAATTCTGCTGATACCGCGTCGCCTGGCCGCCAATCGACATCGCGTGCCGCCCATGTGTCCAGCTCAGGTTGTCGTAATAATTGAAAGTGTTGTCGGTGAAGACTTGCGGGTTGGCGGATGTGCCGATGTAGCTCGCATTGGCGTTGTTGTTGTTATTGTTGTTTGTGAAGCTCTGCCCCGTGAAGCCTTCGTAGAGCTGATTGCCCTGGAACGGAATTCCCACTTTTTCATCGCCGGTGAGGCCGAACTGGCCGGACGGATCGCTTGGCACGCCGTTGTTCCACTTCACCCGCGTGAAGCCGGCGCGAAACTCGTTGACGATCGTGGACGAAAACGTGTGAACGTAACTGATGCCGAAAATTTTGGTCGGGTACGTGTTGAATGCCGGAAAGAACACTGGGATCAACGCCGTCGTGAAATCGCTGCCCGTGCCCATCGAATAGAAACCGTCGAGCCGGTCCTTCTCGGTGGGCGTGAAATCGACTTTGACGTCGCCCTGATTGTTCGAAACGAAACTCGATTGTGACCCCTTGAAATTATTGGCGAGCAATCCGTCGGTCGGAACCGAATTGGGCGCCGGATACAGCTGCGGGTTCGCTGCCAGGAACTCCGCCACCGGATTGTTCACCGGAACCTGGTTGTTCAGATACGGCGCAAAATTGTTCTGGCTGTCGTAAAGCTGTTTGATGCCATTCAACGCGGAAAAATTTCCAGCCAGCATGTCGGGCGTCAACAAACTCGCGGAGGCCGTGCCCCCCGTGTGGTGCCGTACTCCCTCATAGTCCGCAAAGAAAAATAGCTTGTTGTGGATGACCGGGCCGCCGAAAGTGCCGCCGAAAATATTCTGCGTGTAGGGATTCTTTTTATTTCCCTGGAAATTGTTGGACCAGGTGTTCGCGTCGAAAATCTGGCTCTCCAGATATTCATACGCCGAACCGTGGAAGCTGTTCGTCCCGGACTTGATCGCCGCGATGATCGTTCCGCCGTTGCCGTTTCCGTAGGTCGCGTTGGCGTTGCCGGTTACTACGCGCAATTCGCCCACCGCGTCCGGCGCGATGTTGTACGCAATCAGGTTGTTTTGCGGCTCGTTATTGTCCGCGCCCTCGATCGTGTAATTGTTCGCCTGCTGGCGGTTGCCGTTGATGGAGACGATGTCGCTGTTGTACGTGGCGCGCTCGATCGCGTTGTTACCGGTCAGTCCGCCGGGATCCGTATTGATCGCGCCGGGCTCGAAAAGCGTCAGCGAAGAGAAGTTCCGCCCATTCAGCGGGATGTTTTCGATCTCGGTCTGCGAAAGCGTGGTTCCGAGCGACACGTCTTCGGTATCGAGAATCGGATGAGCCGTACCCTGCACCGAAACCGACGAGGCCGAACTGATTTTCAGTCCCACGTCCACCGTCGCGATCTGATTGATCTCGAGCGTGATTCCGTTCATCGTCGAAGCGGAGAAGCCCTTGGCTTCCACCGTCAACGCGTATGAACCGACCTGCAGAAATCGAATCGTATAAATGCCGGAGCCATTCGTGACGGCGTTCGTCTTCACGCCAGTCGCCGTGTTCATCGCCGTAACCGTCGCGCCGGCCACCACCGCTCCGCTCGGATCGGTCACCACACCGGTAATCGTTCCGGCGACGGTCTGAGCGAAGCTCGTTGAGACGGACAGAATTATCAGCACCAGCAAGCTAACGAAACGGGCAACTCGCAGCAGCTTCATGAATGCGCTCCTTGACCACATATAAATTTCGGGGCCGGACGATCGACGAAAACTTCAAGCCAGCAACCTACACGACGGCATGCTGGCTCGGATTTCAAGTCAGGGGGCTGGAATTGCGTGCATACTCCTGCAACAGTTTCGTTATGTCAATGTAAAAACTGAGTTTTTAACGTGTACGATTTCGTAACAAAAGCGGTGAGCCCAGCGTAGAGGAATTCCGTGCGGACTGTGGATTGTCAGGCGTGCTCGGTCTGGCCCTGCTCGATGATGCCCATGCCGTTGGCGGCGACGCTGTCGCGCGTCGTGTTTTTCACGAGGTACATCGCCTCATCCGCGAGGTGCAACAGCTCGGCCTTGGTGCGCGAATCGGTGGGATACGATGCCACGCCCACGCTCGCCGTCACGCGAACGTTGATCTCCGAATCCTTCAGCCACACAGCTTCGCGAATCAGCTTGTGCAAGCGGCGCGCAACGCCCAGCGCATTTTCTTTCGAAGTCTGCGGCAAGAGCACCACAAATTCGTCGCCGCCGTAGCGGAATGCAAGGTCGATCAGTCGGCACTTATCCTTAATCGCCTGCCCGATCTCCGCGAGCAGACGCGAGCCGACCAGATGCCCGTATGTGTCGTTCACCTGCTTGAAGTGATCGAGGTCGATGAAGATCAGCGAGAACTCGAACGCGTACCGGTGCGACCGGTAAATTTCCGTGTCGAGCATGAAGTTCAAATGCCGCGCGTTGTAAAGCGTGGTGCAATCGTCGGTGATCGTCAGCTCGTGAATGCGCTGCACGTGACGCGCATTTTCAATCGCGATCGCTGCGTAATCCGCCAACGCCTCGAGCAACGCGAGGTCGCGCTTGCTGAAACCCTCGGGTCCAATACAGTTGATGAGCTCAATCACGCCCAGGCATTGATCGCGAAAACGCACCGGAACCGCGACGATCGAGCGCGTCTCCATTTTCGTCTTCGCGTCCACGCTGCCGAAGAAGCGCGAATCCTTGCTCGTATCCGGCACCACCACCACTTCGCCGGCCTTCGCCACCCAACCCGCCAGTCCCTGCCCCACCTTGATGCGAACGTCCTTCAGCGCTTCCGAACCTTTGCCCGTCGCGATCTGAAAATAGAGTTCCTCGCGCTCCTGATCCATCAAGAGCAGCGACCAGGTGTCTGGCTTCAACACCTCGTTGATCTTCTCCATGATCGTGCGCAGCACTTGATCGAGCTGCAGCGACGACGTGAGCGCCTTGCCCAGTTCATGAAAAACGGTGACTTCATTCTGTTCGGCGGGAATCTCGGCAAAAACGGGCGCAGTAAGGCTGGAGCCCGCGCCGCGGCGGCGTTCCACTCCGTCGAAAGGTTTATCGGAAACCTTGCGGACGGTGGAAAATGGCGCAATTTTCTTCGGTTCTGGGGCGTCGTTGGTCACTGCAAGCGATTATAGGGTTCGCGTTCACGCCTCTGCAACGTCCACCTAGCCCAACTTGCCGTAAACCCAACGGGGGGCAGGGTTTCGGGTTTGCCGCGTTCACGTTGACACGCTGTTCACCTCCGCCTATATTTTTTCTTGCCTTGTGAGCTTTCTGGAATGCCCTCAACACCTTTCGGCGAACAATTAAAGCGGGAACGGGAGCTTCGCGGAGTTTCCCTGGAAGAGGTGGCCACCGCCACCAGGATCGCGCCGAGGTTTCTCGAAGCGCTGGAAAATGAGCAGTGGGACAAGTTGCCCGGCGGCGTGTTTAACCGAGGCTTTATCCGCGCCGTGGCGCGCTATCTGGGCCTCGACGAAGACAATCTTGTCTCCGAGTACGCGTTGCAGACCAAGGGCCGCACCGACCCCGGCGTAGTGCCAGATGCGCCGATCAAGCAGGAATCGATGTGGGGCCGGATCGCGGCGCTCGTCGCTGTGCTGCTCGCCGTCATCGCCGTAGTGGCCATCGCTTTCCACTACCTCGAGCCGCGCATCGCCGCGCGATTCCACAAAACTTCGAGCGGCAGCGCAAGTGCGACCTACGCGAGCACCACGTCCGGCGCTGCAGCTGGTCCGGTCGTCCCGATGGACGATCCCACTCTCACGCCAGCAGCCGTGCCCCTGGCGCTGAAGCTCACGGTGATCAAGCCCGCCCAGGTCACGGTGCTGGCCGACGGCAAGCCCGCGTTTGATGGGCACGTGGACCAGAACGAAACGAAAATTTTCTCCGCTCTCTCAACCATCGATTTTTCCAGCACCGATTCGGACGCGATCACCCTCGAGCTGAACGGCCAACTCATTCCCAGTTCCGGCGCGCCCGGCCAGCCGCTCCACCGTATGTTCACGCAAAGCGACGTCAAGCCGGACTCAACGGTGCAACATTAGTAAGGAACTCCGCGCCGCGATCCTCGGCGGAACCGCAACGCGCCAGCAAAAGCTCCAAGCGTGCGCGGACGATTCGCCGCTGGCGCCCGCCGATCGCGCTGAGTTTCTCGCGATTCTCGCGTCTGACGAAGACGACGAGATTGCCGATCGCGCGAACGCGCTGCTGCTCGATCAGCCTGTGTCGTCATTCGTCGCTGCGCTAGGGAAAATAGACACGGATCCTCGTCTCTTCGGATATTGCGCAGATGCGCTGGGCGACATGCCCGGCATCGCCGACGCTCTTGCGAAAAATACCGCAAGCCCCGTCGAAGCGCTCACGCCGCTCGCGCCGCTGCTTTCCAGCGCCGGCATTCAGTCTCTGCTCGATAACCTCGGCCGGCTCACTGACGATCCAGAATTGGGCGTGGCACTTGCCGAAACGTCCGCGGCCACTCCGGAGCAACAAGAGCTGCTGCAGGAAATTACCGCGGATGTGCCGATCGAAACGAAGGAACTCGAAGACGTCGCGAAGGAAGCCGAGCCGGACGTAAAGAAACGGCAGACGCTGCTGCAGAAAGTCGCCGCGATGAACATCGTTCAAAGAATTCAGCGCGCCGTGAAGGGTGGCCGCGAGGAACGGCTGCTGCTGATTCGCGACCCAAACAAGATCGTTCAGCGCGCCGTGTTGCAGTCGCCCCGGCTCACCGATTTGGAAGTGGAAGCCTTTGCCGCGATGGCCAACGTTTCGCAGGAAGTGCTGCGAATCATTTCCGCGAACCGCGCTTTCATGAAGAGCTACGTGGTGGTGAAAAATCTCACCAAAAATCCAAAGACGCCGCTCGACGTGTCGATGCATCTGCTTGCCCGCTTGACGCCTACTGATCTGAAATTTCTCACCGGCAATAAAAACGTCCCAGAAACGCTGCGCACCACCGCGTTGAAACTGCAGCGGTCGCGCAACACGCGTCCGAGCGGCGAATAGTTATTTCGTCGGCGGCGCGGCGAGCGAACGCTGAATCTGCGTTTTATATTCCTGCGCTTTCGCAAGGATCGCCGGCTCGTCGAGCGTAAGCATCTTGCGCTCTTCCATCACGGGCTTTCCGCTGATTACCACCGTGCGCACGTCGCTCGATTTCAGCGAGTACACCAGCGCGGAATAAACGTTGTACATCGGCGTCGCATGCGGCGCGCTCGTATCGACGATGATCAAATCGGCTTTCTTGCCCGGCTCGAGCGAACCGATCAGCTTCTCCATGTGCATCGCTTTTGCGCCCCTGATCGTCGCCATCGCCACCACTTCTTCCGCGGGCAGCGCGCGCGAATCCATCCGCGCCAGCTTCTGCAGCTTTGCTGCGAGATTCATCTCGAGAAACATGTCTTCGTTGTTGTTGCTCGCCGCGCCGTCCGTTGCGAGCCCAATCGCGAGGCCCGCTGCGGGCCCATCGACCGCCGGCATCACGCCCGCCGCCGTTTTCATGTTGCTTGAGGGATTGAACGCGCAACCGACGCCGTAGTGCACTAGCGTCTCTATATCGGCGTGCGTGAGCCAGATGCAATGCGCGCCGAGCACGTCTGGACCCAGCACGCCCGCACGCGCGAGATACGCGACGGGAGTGAGTCCGTATTTCTCGCGGCTCTGCTCGATTTCAAATGGCGCCTCGGCGATATGGATCAGGATCGGCACGTGATTTTTCCGCGCGAGCGCGGCGGAGTCCTGCAGCGTCTTTTCTGAAAGCGTGTACATCGAGTGTGGACCGACGGCGGGAACGATCAGCGGATCGTTCTTCCACTTATCGATGTAGCGCTGCGTGTAGGCGTACGCGTCGGCCGGAGTCTTATTGTCCGGCGCGGGAAAATCGATAATTGTTTCGCTCAACACTCCGCGCATGCCCGCGTCTTTCGTCGCGCGAGCCACGGCGTCTTCAAAGTAATACATGTCGGCGTACGTCGTCGTCCCGCCTTGGATCATTTCCAGCAGGCTCAGCCGCGTGCCCCACGTGACGAAGTCCTCGGTCACGTTGTTCGCTTCAGCGGGAAAAATGTATTTGTGCAGCCACTCGTCCAGCGCCAGGTCGTCCGCGATTCCGCGGAAAAGGCTCATTGCCGCATGGCCGTGCGTGTTGATCAGGCCGGGCATCACGATCGCGCCGCGCGCATCGATCACCTTTGCCGCGTCGAATTGCGCGGTGAGATCGGCGGTGGTGCCGAGTGCCACGATCGAATCGCCGCGCACGGCAACGGCGCCGCCCTCGATCACGCGCCGGTTCGCGTCCATCGTGACGACCAGGCCGTTCGTGACCAGCAGATCGACTTTCTCTTTTGCAGCCGATGAGACGGGCACACAGGCGAGGCCGATTGCGACGGCTAGAATGCAGGCGACGAGACGCACGATCGATGCGCGCATGAGTGAGACTCCAGAAAAAGTTTCGTTGCGGATTATCTTACAGAAACGACGAGTCGAACGGACGAGGAAGTAGCTTGAGCGACGATTCCACTTCAACTTTGCCGTCGAGATTCGCGAGTACTACCGGAATGTCGCCGCAGAATTCCCAGATGATCTGGCGGCACGAGCCGCACGGCGGAGTGAGCCCCGGCACGTCGGTGACGACGGAGATGGCGTCGAATCCACGCTCGCCTTCGGACACGGCCTTGAAAATCGCCACGCGCTCGGCGCACATCGTCAGCCCCAGCGTCGCGTTCTCGACGTTGCATCCGCTGTAGATCCGTCCTGATTTCGCGCGCACCGCCGCGCCCACGCGAAAATTCGAGATCGACGCGCAGGCGTTCTCGCGGGCTTGCTTCGCGGCAGTGATGAGTGCCCCGTGCTGCGTGCTGTGTTCGCTCATGATTTCGTTTCGCTTTCGCGTTTCGCGTCGGCCGAAAGCAGCGGCAGCACCGCGCGAAGCAGCGCCGTGAATCGCGTCTTCACGCGCTCGCCGGTTTCCATCACCTCTTCGTGCGTGAGCGGCTGATCGAGAATGCCCGCCGCCATGTTCGTCACGCACGAGATCCCCAGCACGCGGATTCCCATGTGCCGCGCAACGATCACTTCCGGCACTGTGGACATGCCCACCAAATCCGCGCCGATCGTGCGCAGATAACGGATTTCCGCCGGCGTCTCGAAACTCGGGCCAGTCACCGCCGCATAAACGCCTTCGTGCAACTCCATCCCGAGCCGCTTCGCTTCCATCAGCGTTTGCTCGCGATACGGCTTCCAGTACGCCGTCGTCATATCTGGAAAGCGAGGACCGAATCGTTCGTCATTCGCGCCGATCAGCGGATTCGCGCCCTGCAAATTGATATGGTCGCGAATCACCACCATCGCGCCCTGCGCGTATTCCGTATTGATGCCGCCCGCCGCGTTTGTGAGCAGCAGCGCGCGAATGCCGAGCCGCCCCAGCACGCGCACCGGAAACGCGACTTCCGCCGCCGAGTACCCTTCATATAGATGTACGCGGCCCTGCATCGCCGCCACCACAGTCGTTCCCGCCTTCCCGATCACCAGGCGTCCCGCGTGCCCAAACGCCGTCGATTGCGGAAATCCGGGGATTTTCGCGTAAGGGATCGCCGTCGCCTCTGTGAGCGAATCCGCAAATCCCCCGAGCCCCGAACCAAGCACCAGCGCAACGTTCGGCCGCAGCTTCGCCCGAGACAAAATAAATTTTGCCGCGCGATCGGCCAGCGCAAACGCCGGCGTCGCCGCCGCCTTCTTCTTCGCGTGCGTAACTTTTGCGGCGCTCATCGCAGCATGATCCCCACGATCGATGCGGACATCAAATTCGCCATCGTGCCCGCCGCCATCGCCCGAATGCCCAGCCGCGCAAGGTCCGTCTTCTTATTCGGCGCAAGCGCCCCAATGCCGCCAATCTGAATCCCGATCGAACTCAAATTCGCAAATCCACACAGCGCAAACGTCGCAATCGTGAACGAGCGCGGGTCGAGCGAATCCTTCATTGGACTGAGCCGCTGAAACGCAACGAGTTCATTCGTCACCATGCGAAGTCCCAGCAGGTTGCCGATGTCGTGGCAATCCTTCCACGGAATGCCAATAACCCATGCGATCGGCGCGAAAAGGTAGCCGAAGATTTGCTCGACGCTCGTTGGGAACCACGCAATCCCGTGGCGGAATAGAAAGTTGTGCGTCACGCCGAAAAGTCCATCGACCAGATAAATCAGCGCGATGAACGTGATCAGCATCGCGCCCACGTTCACCGCGAGGTTCAGCCCGTCGATCGTACCGCGTGAAATCGCTCCCAGAGCGTTCGTGTCGCGCTCCAGCGGCGCCATCTCCACGCGGCCAGACGTCACCGGCACTTCCGTTTCCGGCACGATCATTTTCGAAAGCAGGATCGTCCCCGGCGCCGTCATGATCACGGCCGCAAGCAAGTGCCGCGCTTCGATTCCGTAGGCGATGTACGCCGCCATCATGCCGCCGGAAACGTGCGCCATGCCGCTGGTCATGATCGTCATCAATTCGGACTTGGTCACTTCCGGCAGGTACGGCCGAATCGTGAGCGGTGCTTCCGTCTGCCCCATGAAAATGCTCGCAGCGACGTTCAGCGACTCCGCCCCGCTCGCGCCCATCAATCGCGTCATCACAATCGCCGCGATGCGAATGATGAACTGCATCACGCCGAAGTAGTACAGCAGCGCGAACACCGCCGCGATGAAAATAATCGTGGGCAGCACCTGAAACGCGAAGTAGAAACCCACCGGCGGATTCGCGTTCGGATTTGCTTTCAGGCCAAATTCGCCGAAAAGGAACTTCGAGCCGTAATACGAAAAATCGAGGAACCAAGTGACCCCAGCGCCCGCCTTGTAAAAAATCTCTTGGCCGAACTCCCACCTCATCACCAGAAACGCAAACGCGATCTGGAGGCCCAGTCCCCACGCCACCGTCTTCATGCGGATCGCGCGTCGATCGGTGGAAATCAGGAACGCAATCCCCATCATCGTGGCGATGCCCAGTAGGCCGATCATGCGATGCATTCGATGGTCGCTCCCAGTTTTGCGCGCGCAGCGCGCGTCGCACACGCGGTCATGAGATTCCCGTCGCGCCGATAATTTTTCTCACCAGCGGCAGCTTCACAGGTGCTTCCGCCCCAATCTCGAAACAAGTTGCGAGCAGCGGATGCGCCTGCGCGAATCGCGTATCCAGATTGTAGTGCACCGTGCAAAGCGCTTCGCCCTCCTTCACCGCATCACCAAGCCGCTTGTGAATCTCGAGCCCCACCGCTGGATCCACATCGTCTTCGTGCGTCTCGCGTCCGCCGCCGAGGATCATGCTCGCGATACCGAGCCGCTCGGTCTGAATCTTCGCCAAAAATCCGCTGCGCTCCGCCGTAATCTCCGTGAAGTGCCGCGCATGCGGCAGAATTTCCGGATCGTCGATCACCGCAGGATTGCCGCCTTGCAGGCGAATCACTTCGCGGAATGTATCACGCGCGCGCCCCGACGCAATCATTTCCGCCGCCAGCGCGCGTCCTTCGTTCACCGATTTCACGCGGCCGCCCAGCGCCAACATCCATGCCGATAGATCGATGCACAGCTCGCGCAAGTCGGCCGGCCCGCGATCGTGCAGAATTTCCAGGCACTCCGCCACTTCGAGCGCGTTGCCGATCATTCGCCCCAGCGGCTCGTCCATCCCGGTGATCAGCGCCACCACTTTTTTCCCGGTGCGCACTCCGGTCTCCACCAGCAAATCCGCGAGCGCCTCCGCTTCCTCCTGCTTCTTCAGAAATGCGCCGTCGCCCGTCTTCACGTCGAGCACCAGCGCGTCCACGCCTTCCGCCAGCTTTTTGCTCATGATCGACGCGGTGATCAAGAATGGCGATTCGACCGTCGCCGTCACGTCGCGCAGCGCATAAAGTTTTTTGTCTGCGGGAGCGATCTCGGGCGTCTGCCCGATCAGCGCGCAGCGCGTTGCCGCAAGCACCGCGCGAAATTCATCGAGATGCAGATTCACACGGAAGCCGGGAATCGATTCGAGCTTGTCGAGCGTCCCGCCCGTGTGCCCCAGCCCGCGCCCGCTGATCATCGGCACATACAGCCCCGCAGCCGCCACCACCGGCGCGATCACCAGCGACGTCTTGTCTCCCACGCCGCCTGTCGAATGCTTATCCACTTTCGCCGCAGGCAGTTCCGACCAATCCAGCATCGCGCCCGATTCGATCATCGATTGCGTCAGCGCCGCGAGTTCCGCGCGCGACATCCCTCGCCACACAATCGCCATCAGCAGCGCCGAGGTTTGGTAATCGGGAATGCGGGAATGAGTGACGCCATCTACGAAGAACGCGATCTCTTCACGCGTCAGCTCTCCCGCGTCACGCTTTTTTCGAATGATGTCAACGGCGCGCATTTATAAAGGTTGGCACTGCCCCGCACACGCTACGCAGCACTCACGCCCCACCGGCAGAGAGAGCCTCGCCTACAATTCCGCGACTTTCGTTGCGATGTCCGCCGCAGTCTTCAAAACTTCATCGTGAATATGGCCGTTGGTGACCAGCACATCAGGGCCGCCAGGATGATACGGGCCGCCATTCAAATCCGTCACACGCCCACCCGCTTCCGTAACGATGATCATCCCCGCCGCCGTATCCCAAGACCGCAAACCAAATTCCCAAAACGCTTCGAACCGCCCGCACGCCACCGAACAAAGATCGAGCGCCGCCGACCCGTCGCGCCGCACGCCGTGCGAACGCAGCGTGAAGTGCCAATAATAATGAATGTTGCGCACCTCGCCGCGCTGGCTCGCTGGAAAACCTGTCGCGACCAAACTCGTCGCGAGTTTCTCGATCGCTGACACGCGAATCGGCTTGCCGTTCAGAAACGCGCCCTCGCCGCGATACGCGCTGAAAAATTCATCCGCCACTGGATTAAAAACGATGCCGAGCAGCGGCTTGCCATCCTCCAGCAGCCCGATCGATACCGCGAAGCACGGATAGCCGTGCGCAAAATTCGTCGTTCCGTCGAGCGGGTCCACATGCCATTCGTAACGCGACGCCGCGGCCGCGCCTGTCCCGCCCTCTTCTGCCACGATGCGGTGATCTGGAAATTCGCGTCGCAGCCGCCCGACGATTAGCGACTCTGACTTTTTGTCCGTCTCCGTCACCAGGTCCACATCGCCCTTGTACGAAATTTTCTGCGGACGCGAATGCTCGGCCAGCAACACGGCGCCGGCTTCCCGCGCAGCTTCAATCGCCACTTCGAAGAACTTTTTCATTCACCCTGGCCTTTCAATTAATCCGGCGCCTCTCGCGTTACTGCGCGCCGGTTATATAAGTCTTGCGGAACCGCACCGTATCGCCCGTGTTCACCTTCACCACCACGTGCCGCAAGCTATTCGCCGGCGGCGTAGGCGTCGGATAATAGCCCAACAGATACTGCGTGCGAAGCTCCCGATTGATCAAATCAAAATTCTGCGAAATTTCGTCCACGGTCGTGGGAAAAAACATCGCTCCGCCCGTGCTGTCCGTAATCGTCTGAATCGCGTGCTCGCCCGCCGTGTTGCGTCCGGCATCGGACTTCATCGGGCGCACCACGATCGTGTACAGCAGCGCGCCGGAAGCGATCGCCGCTCTGCGCGCCTCGTCGAATTTGTAGTAGCTCGTGGTCTCGCCCGCGTCGGTGATCATCACGATCGCGCGCCGCCGGTCCGAGCCCTGCCGCCTCAGCGTCTGCGAGCCGAGCACCAGCGCGTCGTAGATCGACGTCCCCATATCCGCGCCCGGCTCGGCGCGCCGGATCGACTCTTCGAGCGACTTGATGTTGTCCGTGTAGTTGCTCAGCTGGTTGACGTCGCTCGTGAATGAAAAAAACGACAACTTGTCGCCTGGCCGCACGATTTCATTCACAAAATGTTCGGCTGCGTCCTTTTCGATCTTCAGTTCGATCTGCGCCGTGCCGCTCATGTCCACCATCAGCGCGAGATCAAGCGGACGGTTCGTCTGCGGCTCAAAGCGCACGATCTTCTGCGCCACGCCTTCTTCGGTAAGCGTGAACGCGCTTTCATCGAGCCCGATCACCGGCTCGTTATTCGCATTCAGCACATTCGCGAGAATGCTGACAAGGTCCGTCTGCACGCGAATCGCGCCTTTTTGTTTTTGCTGCGGTGCCGCGACCGGAGGAGCCGATGGCGCCGGCTGTTGTGTGGTCGGCTTAGTAGGCTGCTGCGCCGGTGGTGGTGTGGCCTCCGGCGGAATCTGTGGCGGATTCGGTGAAGACGCTTGCTGCCGGCTTTCCATCGCATCGCGACTCGCGCGCGCCGCGCTAGATTCCACGGCTCCGCGAGGAATGAAAGTCCCAGCCAGCGCGACCGCCAGAAAAACCGACGTGAGTTGTTTCATCTAGAGGTTCGATTCGTCTTGCATCGATTTGGCTGGCTCGCCCTCGGCCCATACCGCGCCGTCTTGGAAAAATTCCTTCTTCCAGATCGGCACCGTCGTCTTCAGGGTATCGATCGCAAAACGGCACGCATCAAACGCCGCCGCGCGGTGCGGCGCGCTCACTCCAATCCACACGCTGGTTTCGCCGATCGTCACGCGCCCCAGCCGGTGAACGATTCCGATCCGGTGAATCGCAAATCGGCGTCGCGCCTCGTCCCCGATTTCGCGCATTTTCCCAAGCGCCATCGGCTCGTACGCGTCGTACTCCAGGTGGCTCGTCGCCCGACCTTTAAAATTGTCGCGCACGAATCCGTCAAACGTCACAACCGCGCCGTCTTGCCCCGCCTTCAGTCTCGCGGCAAGCTCAGCCACATGGATAGGAACCCGCACCAACTGAAAAAGTTCAGCCGTCGTCGCAACCGCAATTTCGCTCTGCCCGCCGCTCACGGGCGGCAGAAACGCAACCTCGTCTCCCGCGGCAAGCGCCGTCTTCCATTCGCAATATTCCTGGTTTCGGGATGCAGCGATCGACGCTCGAAACTCGGCAAGCTGGGGAAACTGCCGTCCGTACCGCTCGAAAAGATCGGCTACGCGCGCGCCTTCAGACAACTCCGCGTCATCCTGCGCGACGCCGACGATG
>Ga0209169_10001351_pt1 | contig 14902 bp, 18 predicted proteins | sample HubBroMetageWRM4_FD_188346 | JGI IMG/M metagenome (GOLD analysis project Ga0209169, IMG submission 188346) | Warmed soil microbial communities from the Hubbard Brook experimental Forest, New Hampshire - Hubbard Brook CCASE Soil Metagenome WRM 4... | ecosystem: Environmental > Terrestrial > Soil... | reverse complement strand
CCGCGACAGCGATGAATTTTTCCGGAATTGCGTCATGCGAAAATACGCGGAAGTATTTGGCGAATGTTACAGCCACTGCGGCGCTGCCACCAGCGTGAATCACCAGCAAGCAGATCCAGCCGTACAAAAAACCGAGCAGCGGATGGTAGGCCTCGCGTAGGTAGGCATACTGGCCGCCGACTTGGGGCATGCGATCGGCCAGCTCGGCGTAAATGAACGCGCCCGCCAACGCGATGGCTCCGCCGGCGAGCCACGCGCCAAGAATCAGCGCAGGTGTGTGCACCAGCCCGGCGACAACGTAAGGGTTGATAAAAATGCCCGAGCCCACGATGCCGCCCATCACCAGCATCGTCGCGTCAAATAACCCCAGGCGCGCCGCAAGGTTTGGGCGCGGCTCCGGCTGCCGGGCGATGATTTGCGCCTCGCGTGATGGAGTGTTGTCGGGCAAGGGCAAGCACGCCCGCGGCGAGCGCAGCGATTCGCGGAAGCAGGCGGCGCGAATCTATCATCCTTATCGATGACAGCCAAGCGTCCCGCAACGTCGGCCGCGCCCGGCAGCAACGAAAAAGCGGCCCTTCTTCGGGCTGCCCCCGTGTCGCGCCAGTATTCGGAATGCTCGGGCGCTGGATTCGTTCCCTACTGCTTGTCGTAAACCTGCACGTCGTGCGAGTTTGCGCCGCTCGCGGTCGTGCCAGTCTGCTCCACGGTCGTGACCTTTCCATCCTTTGAAACTGTCACTTTGGATGTGGCAATTTCCTTGCCGCCCTTTTTTTGTGTCGCCACATAATGGTTCGAGTCGATGCGCTTGGCCGAGATCGTATCTGCGCCGCTGGGCATGGAGCCCGAGACCGGACTATCTTTGCTGTCGAATGTGACGGAGAAGCCGTACGCAATCGGCTTGCCGTCGGCGGAGACTCCTGCAAACGTATATTTCACGCCGTCGCCTTGCGCTTCAACGGTCCGCGTCAGGCTCTTATATCCCGGTCCTGGATCGAATTTCGATTTTGAAACGTTCAGTTTCCAGGTTCCCACCAGCGGATTGCTTTGAGCTTGCAGAGCGGCGGAACCAGCGAACGCTAGAACAGTAATCGCGACAAACTGTAAGAGACGCTTCATGAGTGACCCTCCTTGGGTCCGAACTTCCGTGGTTGGGCGAGTGGATTGTGTCTCTCGTTGGGAATTTCACGGGATTTACGGTCCGGGGAAATAACCGGGGCAACAATATGCGGCATTGCGCCTGAAGTCAATAATCTTCCAGCTACAAATGGGCCCGCATCATCACGATAGAATGTGACCTGTGGGTAACGGTGCAACCTCGAAATTCCTTGCGGCCAAGTTTCGTTCGGCGCATACCTTTGTTGGGGTGCGTGTGGGTTTGGCGAGGTTTTTCTCCTGGATGGGGGGGAGGCACGTCCGCCGCTTTCTTCGAAAGGCGGGAAAGAAAATGATCGGCTTCCTCGACGATCAACGCCGTGCGCAGCGTTTGCCGATTTACCTGCCGGTGCAGGTATATGGCAAGCGGGACGGCGTGCCGTTTTCCGAAAATACCGAAACCATCAACGTGAGCGCCTGCGGTGGACTGGTGCCGATTTCCGCCGACGTGGTGCGCGCGCAAAAATTGATTCTGACGAACCTGCAGACCGACGAGGACTTGACTTGCCGCGTAGCGCGCCTGGTTCGCAGCGAACGAGGCCAGGTGCTGGCAGGCTTGGAATTTCTGCAATCCGCGCCGGGATTTTGGCGCTCTTCTCCTTCGGTAATCGGCATCGTCCAGTCGATCCCCGCGAAATACCCACGAAGCTTCCGCTAGGATTCCTTGATTGATCCCGGCGATTTGTTCTCCAACAATGGAAACTTTCGGATGTAGACTTGGCTGCGGCAAATGGTCCAATTTTCGAAGACTGCTGCGACGCGGCCGAGGTGACTTGATGATGTTCCGCTCTAGACGGGCGCTTGCTGCTTTCCTTCTTTCCTTGATCGCGCCATTCGCAACGGCGAAAACATCTCTGCAGGCATCGTCGGCGGGCCCTTCCCAGGATTATTTGGTCTACGTGGTCTGCGAGTCTGCGGACAAAGTCGTCCTGCTGCGTTTCGGGCCACACGGCTTCCACGAGGAACACGAAACGCACATCGGCCTGCTCCCCGTCGATATCAATGGTCCGCACGGCATTGCCGTATCGCCGGACAAGCAATTTGTGTATGTGTCCGTAGGACACGGACGCCCGGACGGCTCGGCCTGGAAACTGAAGGCCGGCACCGAAGAAGTGGTGCAGTACACGCCCCTCGGCCTATTCCCCGCGACGGCGGACATCTCCCAGGATGGCGAGTTTCTCTATGTCGCCAACGCGAATTTCCACGGCGATATGGTCCCGTCGTCGATTTCCGTAGTCGCCACCGGCGCGTTGCTGGAGGTGAAACGCATCACCACCTGCACCATGCCGCACGGCTCACGCCTCAGCCCCGACGGCACCAAACATTATTCCGCCTGCATGATGGACGACATGCTCGCGGAAATTGATACGCAGAAATTCGCCGTCTCGCGTTACTTCATGCTTTCCGTGGGAAAAGAAATGGGCATGCCGGGCGCGCCGCAGTCGCAGATGAAGATGGGCGACCTCACCTGCGTGCCCACCTGGGCGCAGCCTTCGAACGACGGCTCGCAAATTTACGTCGCCTGCAACAAAGCGAACGACATCGTCGTGGTGGACGCCGCATCCTGGAAAATGATCAAGCGATTCCCCGCCGCCAACGGCGTTTACAACCTGGCGATGACCAAGGATGGCCGCCTGGTCGCCACCAACAAGCGCGACCAGTCGGTTTCCGTCTTCGATCCGAAGTCCGGAAAAGAACTTGTGCGCCTGCCCACCAGGCGCAAGGTGGTCCACGGCGCAGTGGTCACGCCGGATAATCGCTACGCGTTCATTTCGGTGGAAGGCATCGGCTCGGACCCAGGCACGGTGGAGGTGATTGACCTCGACTCGCTCAAAACCGTCGCAACTCTCGATGTCCCCACCCAAGCCGCCGGGATTGACTTCTGGAAGACCGAGCCGAGCAAGCCGTAGAAAGCACGCGGCACGATCCATTGCGTGGGCGGAACCCAAATTCAATATGGCGACGAGCGGGAGTCTGAATGGCTATCCTTAATAAGACCGTTGCGTTCGCAGTAGCGGCTTGCTGCTGCCTGGGGCTGGCCGCGCAATCGCTGTCACCCGCAGATCGCACCGCGCAATTTCTGGAGTCGGCGCGCAACAATCCCGCCGCACTGATGGATTTCCTGGCGCGCATGCCCAAGGGCGGCGATCTGCACCATCACCTTACCGGTGCGGTCTATGCCGAAAGCTACATTGACTATGCCGTGGAAGATGGCTTGTGCATTGACCGCGTCGTTGTGACGCTTTCGCCGCCGCCCTGCGATCCCGCGCAAGGCAAAGTACCCGCCGCTCAGGCGCTGACGGATTTTGCGCTGCGCAACCACGTAATCGATACCTGGTCGATCCGCAATTTTGTGCCGGCTCCGGACGACCGCGACGTGCGCCATCATTTTTTCGCTACATTCGGAAAGTTCGATCCCGTGACCAACAAACACTGGGGCGAAATGCTAGCGGAAGTTGTGCACCGCGCGGCGGCGCAGCATGAAATCTACCTGGAAACGATGCTGACGCCCGACCAGGGCGAAGCCGCAAAGCTAGGACGCGCGCTCGGCTGGAACGACGATTTCGCGACGATGCGTTCGCGCTTGCTCGCCGCGGGCATGGCGCAAGTCGTCGCCGGCGCCCGCAAGAATCTAGACACCGGCGAAAGCGGCATGCGAGAGATCCTAGGATGCGCGACGGCGAAACCCGACATCGGTTGCGCCGTGACGCTGCGTTTCCAGAATCAAGTGTTGCGCGCGTTCCCCAGGGAAGAAGTGTTCGCCCAGATGCTCGCCGGATTTGAGCTTGCGAGCGCGGATCCGCGAGTGGTAGCCGTCAATTTGGTGCAATCACAGGATGAGTATCGCGCTCTGCACGATTTCCATCTGCACATGCGCATGCTCGATGATCTGCATGGAGTTTATCCCGGCGTGCACATTTCATTGCACGCGGGCGAGCTGACCCCTGGCGAAACGAAACCGGAAGAACTGCTCGCATCACACATTCGCGAATCCATCGAAGTGGGCCACGCAGAACGCATCGGCCACGGGCTGGATGTGCTGTATGAAGCCGAAGTCCCGCGCCTGCTGGCGGAAATGGCGCGGCGCCACATCCTCGTGGAAGACTGCGTGTACAGCCACGAAGTGGTACGTGGTCTGACCGGTTCGGAAAATGTGCTGCCGATTTACCTGCGCGCAGGCGTGCCAGTGGCGCTGGCGACGGACGACGAAGGCATCGCGCGCTCCGAGTTGACCTGGTATTTCAGGCGCGCGGTCGAGGGATATCACGTCGACTACCCCGCTTTGAAACGCATGGTGCGCGATAGCCTGGAGCACGCCTTCGTGCCCGGTGCAAGTTTGTGGATCGCACCCGAGAATTTCACGATGGTTTCGGCTTGCTCAAGCGAGCGTCCGGAAACGGAAGCGCAATCCGCGGCATGCCGAAATTTCTTAGCGAGCAGCGAGCGAGCGCGTCTCCAGTGGGTAGAGGAAACCGAATTTAGCCGCTTCGAAGCCCAGTTCTAGTCCTGAAGCGTAGGGCCCGGGCAAAGCCAAGCGATGAATCCACCAATCGCGCGAGGCGGGGGCGCAGTTGGCTGGTTAACCCGAGCCCCCTGTGGAATTCGCGCGAAAATGGGCGCTGCAGATGCTCGATTGTCCCGTTTTAGGCCTAGGCTAAACCATTGATATATATTGAGTTACTGCGGATTCGGTATAAGCTCGCCGGTTATGCCTAAAAATTCACAGCGGTTGCGTAGAATTCACAGGATGAGCCTACTTTCGCGTTGCCGGGCATTGTATACTATCCTTTCCTGCCCGATAGAAACTTACTTCGAATTGAGGTGTCTCGTGACCCAAGCAACGGTAACGCAGCAATACTCTGGAGTCTATTGCCGCGCCTGTGGAGAGCCAATCTCCCTGCCTAGCCGGGCGGAAAAAGCCTTGGCGGCGCACGAGGCCGAAGCTTCCGACCCGACGGCGGAGATCCGGCCGGTCGTGTTTAATTTGCGCTGCAAGGCCTGCGAGAAGGAAAATTTCTATGGCGCGAAGGATGTCGTAAATATCCACGGCACGCCCCGTGCAGCCAGGCCGCGGCCGCGGTCGACAGGCTCGCTATTGCGTCCGGACCTTAAGCTGGCGCGCGCCGCAAACGCCTAATATTCCTGGCGCGGTCGCGTTAGAAACGGTAGTTGAATTCGGTAAAGCCCAGCGCGCCGTTCGAGTTCGCTGGGTAAATTGATTTGATCACCTGCCCGCCTTGCGCCCAACCGAAATACAGCCCCACGGAAATTCCATGCCGCCAGTTGTAATCCCCGCTGATGTCGTACAAGTTGGCGAGCTTTGAAGCTCCATTGGATGGCCGGCCGCTGAAGCCGAACGTCCATGGCTGAAACGCCCCGCCCCCGGTGTACCAAAGGTCTCTGGAACTAGCCAGCCACAAACCGTGAACATCGCCGCGCACCGTGAAACTCTTCGTGGGCCTCAGAATCACTTCGCCGAACAGGTCGCGGTTGTTCATGGAATTAAAAAATGGAAACCGCGCATACACGCGCGGCGTGGGCAGCACCGCGAAGAACGTACCATGCGTCCGGTCGGCCGGGTTGCTGTCGCCGCTCGAATAGTAATAGCCCGTGCGGAACCAGGGGCGGAGGCGCTCGACACCTCTGGGTTGGAAGCCGGCTTCAATCGCGCCCGCGCCCGATCTCTGCGCGAGCTCACCCCACTCGCCACTCTGCAAAACGCCCCAGCCCAGCAAATCGAAGCTACCAGCGCCCGTCGGCGTCGCCATGATGTAATGCCCGCCATAGGTCCCGATGGCGATGCTGTCGTGATCCGCGGCACGGACAGCGGCGGGGCGGTTGTCGGTCTTTAGCACCTGGCGATCGTCGTAATAAAACAGTCCGAAAGCCCGCCATTCCGCGTGGCTTGATCCCAACTCCACCTGTTTGGTCAGTGCCACGTAAGTGATTGGCGTGTCCACCCAGCCCCAGCCGTCCACTTGGAAAACGCCGCGCGTCGGAATCGCGCTGACCGCCGTGAAATTCCACGAACCGTTGGAATAAGCATAGTGCAGCCCGTCGAAGCTGCGCATCACATCGGAAAAGCCAAACGTGCCGAGCAGGCGCTGTCCGATGCGATCGTTCTTCAGCGAAGCGAGCGTGGGGTCCAGGGGTTTCACCTCGCTGCCATCGGTAAATTCAAAACGGCCCGCCTGCAAACTGGAATGATCCCATTTGAAACGCACATAGGCTTGCTTGGGAAAAAGGAACGCTGTGTACCTGTCGTCGTGATTGGCAGCGTAGTAGTTCCCTCCCAGGCCCAGCTGCCCCTGTGGCGCCGCAACCACCGCTCCCGTCGGAATACCCAACAGCACCGGCACGGCCAGCTCGATGTTCCAGTCGTAATTTTGCTTCTTCTGCGAGAAGGAAAAACGCATAAGCGTGCCGGAGTAACCGTAGAGGTTCTGGCCGTCGGCTGGCGTAAACCAATCCCATGCCTCATAGCGCTCACGAATGCTTCCCGAAAACGTCACCCCGTCGATTTCCAGCGGCGCGGATTGGTCGGACTGCGCCAGCACGGGTGACGCCAGAAAAAGTAACACGATGCAAGCCCAGAACGTTTTCAACGGAACCCTCCAGAATTTAATTAGGTGGCGCGGCAACGAAACTGCCAGCGGACGCTAAATCCGGGCTGCCGCGGAACCGCTGGACACACCACCGCGAAGCCGTCGCGAAATCTCGACGGCACAACGCACGCAATGCCTGCCAATAAGTCAGTTACGAATCAAAAGTGGCGAGATTGTAGTACGCCGGGAAAATCGGGCAATAGTGCGAACATACTAGTGTGTAGCGGCGAGCCACTGAATTTCGAGGAACCTAACGAGACGGGACGTTATGAGGGCAGTGGGGGCGACTCGTGTTCAAAACACGACAGCGTTCACGCAATCCGGAGAAATTGGGAACCCGGTGACGGACTTCTCACCGGGTCCCAATCCTGCGGTAGTCGAAATACAACCGCAAATCCTGAACGGCTACTTGTTGCCCGCGGATTCTTTCGATTCGTTGTACGGCGAATTTCTCTGCAATACGCCAACCAAGTGACGGCCGGAAGGAGGTATTCCGATTCGTCCTTCAATTACGATTTCCCTGGCGGTAAGTTTGCGGCCATAGACGTCGAAAGTAGCGTCATCATCTGGGCGCAGCGTCGAACCTTCCAAGGAAACTCCGATAAAAACACCACGCGTGCGCGAGTAGCTGAGAATCTCGGAGCGCATGAAGGCATCGGTGTCCGCCGAAGCGTCGCGGCCTACCGGGCCCGCGGCGATCGAGGCATCTCCGCCCAGCTTGACCTTGCTGCTGAGAATCGACTGTGCGCCTGCGTCATTCATAATGAGCAGCACGAGATCCGTGGCTTGTCCGCCGATTTGGAATCCAACGCTGCCGCCTTCGAGCGCATACATCGCCGGCGCGCCCCACGGTCCGTGAAAGTCCTTGCCGGTGCGGCAAACCATCGCGCCGCGGCCGTAGCTGGCGCCAACCACGAATGCCGCCTTAAGCACGGACGGAAATACGATAACGCACTTTGCTCTTTCCATCACATCGCGAGGGAGATCGTCCGGCACGTTCATGATTTCCTGCATCACCACGCCGGAATTTTCCAGGCGCCTTTGCTCCTTGTTGTTGGCAAAAAGCGTAGTGCTTGCGAGCAGTCCTAAACCTACGACTAGAATTGATTTACGTATCATTGCTGACCTCCATGATCAGAGTTGCGGCCCCAGAGTTGCGCTCACGAAGTTGCGCTCTCCGAGACCTTTGTGAGGGCGCCTGACACCACGCCGTGAGCCGGGGCAGCCGTCGAATGAAAACCGTCTCGAGCGATCCCCAACCGAGAAATTTCTTTACGAGTTTTTCTTAGCGCCAGCGAAAAGCAGAAAAGCTCCGCCCAGAATCGAGAGGGCCCCGACGATAGGGGGGAGTGGTATGTGCTTCTGGGTGTCCGCGGTGGCATGAATCGGCCCCACATCGAGAACTGTTTCGCGATGCGTATAGTTGATGCCCTGATACGCGAGCGCCAGCACACCCAGAACCAATAACAGAATGCCAGCCAGAGAGATCGGTTTCATATGTTTGCTTCCGCTCCGCGATCACTAAGCTACGCTGCGGCCTTGTAGCACCCGAATCAGCAGGACCACGACCGCCAGGACCAACAGCAGGTGGATAAATCCACCCAGAGTGTAAGAAGTCACGATCCCCAACAGCCACAAAACGACCAAGATCACGAAAATTGTTCAAAGCATGTTGGCCTCTTATTCCCCTTACTTTGTGCAGGTTCAAGGCAGAGTCGGCTGGGGTGCACCGCGCGAACTGGCCTGCGAAACAATCCTGAGCCTCACGCTAAGCAAAACAGTAGTCTGAATCGCCAAAGGTATCTGTTCACTTGTGCACACAACGGAAGGTTGGTCGCGCGGTCACTTTGCGCCGCCGGCCGCGAGAATGGGAGCCGGGGTAACCACCTTCAATTGATCGAGATTGGCTAAGACGCTTTGCCAGCGAGCAGCGTCTTTTTTTGTCTCGATCGGAGCGGAAAGATCCGCATAGAAGTTCAAAATGTTGTCGCGCAGTTCCGCTGAGGTCCGATCGAACTTCCGCTCCGTCAGTTGCGACAACAGTTTCGCATAGGCTTCGTCTGTGAGTGTGTACTCCGCTGCGACGGTCTCTTTGCCGCTATCGAGGTCCATATTCCTCAACTGCAGCGAGCCTGCGCGCACCTCCTGCAGATGAGCGCGATATTGGTCCACGGTCGTATTGATGCTCTCGAAATACTTGTTCTCGGTGTCCGGAGTCGGATTTTTGAACGCCATCGCCTTGAACGGCCCGATTTTCGGCGTGTAGCGCAAGAGCACGGCGCTCACCCGGGTCATGAATCCTGCTTTCGCGTAATCCTTGCCCCACTCCTTCTCATAGTCGGAGCGCGAAAGGCGGTAGAGGAACTTCTTTTTCGCAAAATCAGGTTCTTCGCGCATCATGTCCTTCTGATGAGTCCGCAGCGCAACCTGCGTCAGCTCCGGAATCATCCGGCTGATCGCAAAGCGATAGGAACTGACGGCGAGATCCTCCTGTGGCAACACATCTTTTAACTCCAATCCGTAAACCACCGGAAACGTCCGCTCCAGCAGCGGCTTGGAGACCTGAAACCCGATGAAATTGTGATACTGCTGCGACGCGTAGCGATTCTTCGCCACTTGCACCATGTCGAATCCGAACTCTGTCTTCAGATGCGCGGTATGGTCCTCGGCGTACTTGACTGAATTTCCATACTTCGCACGCAGCTTTGGATATTCGATCGCAACTGCTTCGTTGACGGCGGGATGGCCTGCAACATCAGACGTGTAATGCGCTAGTGCTCCCAGAGCGAACGCGTACTCGTTGGCGTCCTGGCTCTGCGCCAGCAGTTCCCGCACGAAGTCGCCGCTGCGGACGTAGTGCACCAAATTGCTGAATTCCACGCTGCCAAACGGATAGTAGCCGAGATCCTGGATCACAGCGCCGCCATAAGCGTAGGCGTGCGCCACAGTGAGCTGGTCTTCGGTAAGGGTTGGAAACCGCTGCAGGAGAAGAGGGCGGAGCTCATCGGACCACACCAAGTCCACGATTTCCTCGTGCGTGAGCACGGAGTATGCGTAGGAATGTGTGTTGCATAGAAGCACGGCGAGAAGAACTGCCACGAAGCGGACTGACCAGCGGGCCCGGCTACCGAATGCAGAGCTTTGCGGAGACCGTGTCTTAGTCTGCTGTCCTGAGGTCATAGACGAGCTTCTTCGCCTCTTTCATTCTCTCTTTGTAAAACGAGGGGCCAATCACAGCACTGTTCGCGCCGGCGCTCGGGTGCTTGCTGCCACCCTTCTTCGACAAAAATAGAGATAAGGCTGTATATGTCTTGATTTCTTTCTCGAGAAATCTGACGGCCTGTTGTTTCGCATCGTGCATCGCCGACCTCCCGGCTGAAAAACTCACTCTGTCTGAGCGAGGGAATTCCGTGGTGCGCAGCAGACCTTTTCCAGATCCGTCGCGCGCACCGGCGACGAAAAATCTAAATGCGTCCGAGAATCACGAGAATCACAACTACCAGCAGCACCAGACCCAAGCCGCCCGTCGGGAAATAACCCCACTCGCGGCTGTGACCCCAACGCGGGAAGGCGCCGACGAGCGCCAGAATCAAGAAGATAATCAAGATCGTTCCGAGCATTTGTTTCTCCTTTTTTCCATTCGTTTGAAGCGGCCATGCAACTTTGCGGCACCGCCAGCGCCGCCGGGGCGATTCGATCCGTGCGGATCACAATCGCCCATGACACGGGACGGGAAAGACGGTGAGAGCACGACGCTAATGGAAACACGAGCGCCGGGATCATACGGGTTGTACAGGTAATACCCGCCGTCCATGTAGTCAACCTAAACGTCATCGGTGTAATACCAGCCTACCGGCCACGGCTGCAGAAATCCGGACCAGAAGCCGCCGTACTGAAAACGCGAATATCCTGTAACCACCACGGGTTGGCTGATGACGAACAGGTGCTCATGGCCAAAATTGGCACGGAAGCGATCATCAGGAATGCGCGCGCTGCCTCTTGCGCTGAGCCGCAGTGCCGGCACCGCGCGTAGCCTCTGCTCTTCGGCCGGAGTCCGCTGCGCAGGTTGCTGCTGGTTCGATTTAGCCTGCGCTGGCTGGGCCTTGGCTTGCTGCTGTTTTTCGCCTTTGGCCGCTTCCTGTTTCACGGGCTTGGATTCTTCTTGTTTCGCAGGTTTGGCCTCTGCCCTGTTTTCGGGCTTGGCCTCCTCTTCGTGCTGCTCCTGACGCGCGTAAGCACTCGCAGTGCTACCGAGGAGCAAGAGCAGTGCCGCCGTGCCGAGCACCCCGAATCGTTCCATGACGGATGCCTCCGTTTATATGAATCCGCGCGCCATCGCTCTTGGTGTCCGGCGTGGCAGTTGCTTCGCCGCACTGCGCCTGGCTGGCGCGCGATGGCTGTTTTCGCTGCGGGAAATTCAGGGCCTGTTTACGTCCCCACGCGCATCCGCGACAGAGAGTGAAACAGTCCAAAAATGTTCAGCAGCCACAAAACCGTCACGATCACCACTACCGCGTTCAATATCGACTTGATCGATCCCGCCATGGGAATGAAGTTGTTCACCAGCCACAGCAGAACTCCCACCACCACCAGAACCATCAATACTTGCAGTAACGGCATAAGCTTTTTACCCCTTTCTCTTTACCGGCAGACACTTCGGCGCGTGCCAAGTTGTTGCACGAAATCTCTGGCTTGATCCAAAGACCTGTTACCGGCGGCGGGACTGAGAGGAAACCTGCGATCTCCGGTGTCTTTCAGGCGAAGGCTCTTGGACTTGGTTCCGGCCTGCTCGTTGACATCACCTACGGCAATATCCTAGATAGGTCCAATCGACATATCTGTTCACTACTGCACAGTAGGGGGATTTTGATTGTGCCGGCGCGAACCGGTGCTACGATATCTAACTCGGGAAAGGAATTTCAGGAGTGGCAACCAAAGCGCCAATTCGTCGGACAACCGGCGGCAGAAAACCCAGCAGCAAAAAGACATTCAACGCCCAGAATTTTCTTGAGTCCGCTGGCCTGTCGAGGAAGATCGCCGAGTTTGGCAAGAAGGAAACGATCTTCTCGCAAGGCGATGTCTGCAAAGATGTGTTGTACATCCAAAAAGGCGGCGTGCGGCTCTCCGTCGTCAATGAAGCCGGCAAGGAAGCGGTGGTGGCGGTCTTGGGACCGGGCGATTTTTTTGGCGAAGGATGCCTGGCCGGTCAGCCGATTCGCATCGGGACGGCGACGGCGATCACTCCGGCCACCCTGCTGGTCATCGAAAAGAAGGAGATGATCCGCCTGCTGCACCGCGAGCACGAATTTTCCGACCGTTTCATCACTTACATGCTTTCGCGCAACATCCGTATTGAAGAGGACCTGGTGGACCAGCTTTTTAATTCCAGCGAGAAGCGCCTGGCGCGAACGCTCTTGCTGCTGGCGCGCTACGGCACCGAAGATAAACCGCAGCGAGTTCTTCCGAAGATCGCACAGGAGACGCTTGCGGAAATGGTGGGTACGACGCGCTCACGCGTGAACTTTTTCATGAACAAATTCCGCAAGCTCGGCTTCATCAAGTACAACGGCGGCCTGCAGATCAACACTTCTCTGTTGAGCGTCGTGCTCCACGACTGATCTCAGCGGAATCCATCGCACCTTTCTGCGATCCCACCCGCGAGTCCGCGCGCGATTCCAACCGAGCAGCGCAATTCCTAGGGGATCAGCACGATTTTTCCGTACGCGCCCGCGGCCATTATCGCGGTGTGCGCGCGCGCCGCTTCAGCGAGAGGAATTTCCTGGCCGATCACAGGACGAAGCGTTTTGTTCTCAAGGCCGGCGACGAGCGCGGAATGGATGCTGATCAGCTCCTGCGGCGTGGTATTCCACAGGCTCATGCCCAGGATCGCGCCGTCGCGTCCCATCATGTCGCGCGGGGTAATCTCCGCATTGCCGCGGCTGCCTACGACGGAAACGCGTCCGTGCGGAGCAAGAATCCCCAGATCGCGGCCCAGATTCACGTTCGCGAGCATCTCCAAAATCAAGTCGTATCCCCGCCCGCCCGTCGCCGCCAGCGCTTCTTCAAAATGATTCGCAGCCAAATGATCGAGCACTTCGTGCGCGCCCTCGGCCCATACGAGTTTTCGCCCGCGCTCGGAACCAACCGTGCCGATCACGCGAAGCCCCGCGGCGCGCGCCAGTTGCACCGCCGCGATTCCCACGCCACCGCTCGCGCCATGCACCAGCAGAGTTTCGCCGGCGAGAGCGTGCGCGCGCTGAAATAGCGCGCGAAAAGCCGTCGCGTATGGCACATGCATCGCGGCGCCCTGGGCAAATGAAACAGCCGCCGGCAGCGGAAACACAAATTGTTCCTCGCACAGAGACAGTTCCGCGTAGGTGCCAGACAAGCTGCCGGCCAGATAGACGCGGTCTCCCTGCTTGAACCGCTTCGCATCCGGGCCGAGCGATTCCACGGTGCCCGCGCCGTCCGTCCCCGGCGTGTAAGGGAGCGCCGGCTTGCGGGGGTACGTGCCTGAGCGAATATAGACTTCCACAGGGTTCACTCCCGCGGCACGAATGCGCACCACCACCTGCGCGCCAGATGGCTTGGGATCGGGCACTTCTTCCAGCCGCATCACTTCCGGGCCGCCGAATTCTTCGACGCGAATTGCTTTCATGGCTTCTCCTGTCCCGCCGGGTCAAGCGAGAGATTTATCAGCTGGGAGTTTCACGAGCGAGGGTGCCGGCACGCCTGCCAGCACCGCGTCAATATTGTCCAGAGCGAGCATGCCCATCGCGCTGTTCGTTTCCAGTGTGGCGCTTCCGATATGTGGCAGCAAAAAAGTATTCTGCAGCTGGACGTACTCGGGATTAATGTTTGGCTCGCCCTCGAAAACGTCCAGGCCCGCGGCGGCCACGCGGCCAGTTTTCAGCGCCGCGATCAGAGCTTCGTCCTCTAGGAGTCCTCCGCGCGCGGAGTTGATCACGATCGCCCCTGCAGGCAGCAGCGCGATCGTTTGCGCGTTCAGAAAATGATGCGTCTCCGGCGTGTGCGGCGCGTGAAGGCTGAGGAACTGACTGACGCGCAGCAAATGCAGCGGACTTTCGTGAAACACCGCGTCACCCGCAAGCTCCTGCGAAAGCGGATTCCGGTTGGAATAGTGGATCTTCATGCCGAGAGAGCGCGCGCGTAGCGCAACCGCTTGGCCGATTCGTCCCATGCCGAGGATGCCGAGCACTTTGCCTGTCGGCTGCCAGCCGAGCAGCCTGGCGGAACTCGTTTTCGCCCATGCTCCGGTCCGCAGCAGTTGTTCCGACTCGTAGGCACGGCGCGAAGCGCCCAGCAGCAACAGCATCGCCAAGTCCGCTGTCGCGTCGGTCAAGACGCCCGGAGTATTGGCAAGCGCAATTTTCCTCCCCGCTGCCGCGCGCAGATCAATGTGATCGTAGCCAACCGAGAAGGTTGCGATCACCTTCACTGACGCAGGTACACGGCGAAAGAATTCAGCATCCAGCCTGTCCACCGGGCTGATAAAAAGCGCATCCGCACCGTCCGCCGCGCGCAGCAGCTCCTCGCGTCGCGAAGGCGAGTCTGGAGCAACGCGGCGCGGCGTGAAATCGCGCTCGATGCGCGCTTCCACATCTTTGGTGAAATGCTCGGTCTGCGCCAGAATTGGTTTGTTCATGTATCGCTACCTGCCCTTCCAGCGTCGGCCTTGCTCTTGCGAAGGGAGATTTTACCCGATTCGCAGGAAGATGCCCGCACACGAAAAGGGAACGACACAAAGGCCGGTCCCACAAGGAATTTGCAGTTAGAATTGCGGGAATGCAGCGCGAGGCGCGAGCGAATGAGCTTTCAGGTACGGAAGGCAGCAGCAGCCGACGTTCCGCGGTTAGGTGAAGTGATTGAGGCGTCGGTGCGCGGCCTGCACGCTGGGGATTATTCGCCGGCACAGATCGAAGATGCGCTGCAATCGGTCTATGGTGTGGACAGCCAGCTGATCGCGGATGGAACGTACTTTGCGGTAGAGGTTGCGGAGTTGCGTTAAGAACTGGCGGCCTCCGCGGAATTCTTCGTTCAGCTGAACGACGGAGTCTTTCAATTCGGCGGCGTCGGCTACCTGCTTCCATTCGAGGACTCGGCCGAGGACATGGAGGCAGTCT
>Ga0209169_10001350_pt1 | contig 14907 bp, 7 predicted proteins | sample HubBroMetageWRM4_FD_188346 | JGI IMG/M metagenome (GOLD analysis project Ga0209169, IMG submission 188346) | Warmed soil microbial communities from the Hubbard Brook experimental Forest, New Hampshire - Hubbard Brook CCASE Soil Metagenome WRM 4... | ecosystem: Environmental > Terrestrial > Soil... | reverse complement strand
TCGGCGCGATGGTCGCATCGCCCAGCATGATCTCCTCGGCGCGGGCCAGGTAGGCGGCGCGGACCTTGGCGTCGGGCTCGTTGTCGGCCTTGGCCAGAAGCGCGTCGAAGACCGGGTTGTTGTAGTCGCCATAGTTCTGCGCCCCGGTCTGCGACTGCTGCAGGCCAAGGAAGCTGGTCGCATCGTTATAGTCGGCGATCCACGAAGCGGAGCCGATCTGGAAATTGCGCACGCGCAGGTCCTGGTAGGCGATCTGGCCTTCCTCCTCGGCCAGCGTGACCTCGACCCCGATGGCCTTCCAGTCGGCATCGCTCGCCTGAGCGGCGCGACCGATCCTGCAACCGGCGTCGCCCTGCCCGACGTCGAGGAAGTAGACGGTGAGGGGCGCCGCGACCGCATTCGGCGCGCTCAGCAGAAGCGCGATGAGAACGGCGAGGTGCCCCAGCCGATGCCGCATTCGCTACCGAGCCTGCGACCCCGACGACCCGCGCGGCCGACCCGCAGTGGTCCGCAGGCGCGCGAGCAGGCCCGGCCGCGAGCCGTCGCCGTCCCCGCGCCGCGCGAGCCTGAGCCTCCGCCCGGGCCCAGCCCGCTCGCGCGGGTCAGCGAGGTGGTGTTCCTCGGCCCGATACCGAAGCCCGGCCAGCCGGTCTTCCGCAACTACACCGAGCTGCCGAGGCGGCTGCCGATCTCCGCCTGGCACGTCATCAGGGTGGCCAGCGTGCTGGCCTACCTCGCGCTCGTGGTCGGCCTGTTCGTCAGCCCGGCGGGCGCGTTGTTCGCCTTCTTCAAGATCGTGGTGCCGCTGCTGCCGATCCTGTTCTTCACCGCGCCCGGGCTGTGGCGCAACATCTGCCCGCTGGCCGCCTCCAACCAGGCGCCGCGCGTGCTCGGCTTCACCCGGGGGTTCACGCCGCCGGCCTGGCTGCGCCGCTACGGCTTCCTCGTCGCCCTCGTGCTGTTCTTCGGCATCACAGGCGCCAGGATCGCCCTGTTCAACGCCAGCGGGCAGGCGACGGGGATCCTGCTCGCCGTCACGATCGTCAACGCGTTCCTGGCCGGGCTGCTGTTCAAGGGCAAGAGCGGCTGGTGCAGCAGCATCTGCCCGCTGCTGCCGCTGCAGCGGGTCTACGGCCAGACCCCGTTCCTTACCGTGCCGAACAGCCACTGCCAGCCGTGCGTGGGCTGCACGAAGAACTGCTACGACTTCAAGCCGCAGGTCGCCTACGCCGCCGACCTGCACGACGCCGACAACGGCTGGGTCTCGCCGCGCAAGCTGTTCGCGGCCGCGCTGCCCGGCTTCGTGCTCGGCTTCTTCACCGTGGTCTCGCACCCGCACCTCAGCACCGCGCAGGCCTACGGGCGGCTGGCGCTGTACTTCCTGGCCAGCGTCGCCGCGTTCTACGTGCTGGACGCGATGGTGCCGCCGCTCACCGCGGGCATGCTCACCACCTTGTTCCCCGCGGCGGCGATCAACTTGTTCTACTGGTACGCGAGCGTGACCCTCGCGGACTCCTTCCGCACGGTGACCGGCGTGGCCATCCCGTGGGTCCGCTGGCCGATCCGGGCCATCGTGCTTGTCCTCACCGTGGTCTGGCTCACCCGCAGCTACGCGGCGGCCCGCCGCTTCGCTGAGGAGTCGGCGGGCAGGCCGCCGCTGGTGCAGGTCGGTCGCGCGGCGGCCAGGGCGCTGGCCGCCAAGGCGAAGGACAGCGAGGCCGAGGTCCGCTTCGCGCCCGACGACACGCCGGTCGGCGCGGAGATCGGAACCAGCCTGCTCGAGGTCGCCGAGCGGGCGCGCCGGCAGATCGAGGCCGGCTGCCGGATGGGCGTCTGCGGCGCCGACCCGGTGGCGGTCCTCGACGGGATGGACTGCCTGACGCCGCCGGACGAGGAGGAGCTGAGCACGCTGCGCCGGCTCGGGTACGCCGCGAACACCCGGATGGCCTGCTGCGCACGGATCAAGTCCGGGCCGGTGCGGGTCGCGCTGACGCCGGAGCCAGGCGAGCCGGGCGGCGCCGGGCAGCGGCCGGACTCGTTCGACCGGTCGATCCTGTCGGTCGTCGTCATCGGCAACGGGATCGCCGGCGTCACCGCCGCCGACTTCGTCCGCCGCGGCCACCCGGACTGCGAGATCCACCTCGTCGGCCGCGAGACGCACGTGCTGTACAACCGGATGGGCATCTCCCGGCTGGTCTACGGCCGCTCGGCCATGCAGGGTCTGTACCTGCTCGCCGAGCCCTGGTACGACGAGCACGGGATCACCGCCTGGCTCAACACGTTCGCGACCGAGATCGACCTGACCGAGCGGCGGGTCCGGCTGGGCACCGGTGACCAGCTGTTCTACGACCGGCTCATCCTGGCCATGGGCAGCTCGAGCACCGTGCCGCCGATCGAGGGCTTCGGCACGCCGGGGTCATTCGTCATGCGGGAGGCCGCGGACGCGATGGCGATCCGCGGCTACGTACAGCAGCACGGCGCCAGGACCGCGGTCGTGTCCGGCGCCGGGCTGCTCGGTCTGGAGGCCGCTCACGCGCTGCTCGAGCTTGGCCTGCAGGTCACCGTGCTCGAGCGCGGTACGCGCCTGCTTGCCAGGCAGTTCGACGCGCGGTGCAGTGAGCTTGTGCAGGAGTACTTCGACGAGCTTGGCATGACCATCCGCTACCGCGCGGAGGCGGTGGCGGTGCGCGGCGGCGACCGGGTCGGCTCGGTCGAGCTGAAGGACGGCACGTCGCTGCCGTGCGACGTCTTCCTCGCCGCCGTCGGCATCCGGCCCAACATCGACCTGGCCGTGGCCGGCGGCCTCACGGTCAACCGGGGCATCGTCGTCGACGACCGGATGCAGACCAGCGAGCCCGGGGTGTTCGCGGCCGGCGACGTCGCCGAGCACAACGGCATGGTGCTCGGCTTGTGGCCGATCGCCGCCAAGCAGGCCGAGGTGGCGGCGGCCAACGCGCTGGGCGGCGACGAACGGCTGATCGCCGAGGTGCCTGCGACCATCCTCAAGGGCGTCGGGCTCGAGCTTTCCGCCGTCGGCCGGGCGGAGCCGCTGCCAGGCGAGGAGCTCGTCGTCATCGAGGACGCCGGCCGGCGTTCTTACCGGCGGCTGGTGCTGGCCGACAGGCAGGTGATGGGCGCCGTCATCCTCGGTCACCACCCGGAGAACCTCGCCGCGGCCACCACCGCGGTCAAGCGGCAGCTCGTCCTCGACGACCCGGCCCGTGCCGCGGTGCAGGCCGGCGACTGGTCGGTGCTTGCCGCGGCGCGGCAGCCGGCCGACGTGGCCGGCGCGGCCCCATGACTTCGGGCCGGGCCCGCTCACAAGCATGCCGCGCTATGTCCCGATAGAATCCTTCCGCGGCCGAGGAGACGACCGACGCGGGCAGCACTGTAGCGGGCAGGGCCGGCGCGTGAAGAGAGGCTTGATATCAGCATGAGGACGCATGGGGCCCCGGGTTCGGGGCGGGGGTGGCGGCCGACCCTGATGGCGCTGGCAGGCGCCGCGACACTGCTGCTGCTCGGCGCGCAGCCGGCGCTGGCGGGGGAACCGAGCTGCGGGCAGACACCTGTCATCACCGGCCAGCCGACGACCACGCAGGTCGACACCGCGATGACGCCGCCTGTCGTGGTGCAGGTAGAGAACTCAAACGGCCAGATCGACTGGGGCTTCCAGGGCACGGTCACGCTGACCTACGCGGTCAACCCGGTCGGGGCGGCCGAGCCGTCCGGCAACGTGGTGAACGCCGTGCACGGCGTCGCCACGTTCTCCCAGCTGACCTTCCCGTCGGTCGGCTTCGGCTTCGAGCTCGTGGCCTCGATCCAGGGCGCGACCAGCCAGCCGTCGCAGCCGTTCGACATCGTCGGCCAGCTCGTGCAGTGCCAGCCCGGGCAGGCCTGCCAGAGCGGGACGGTGAGCTCCGCGGGCACGTCAGGCTCCGCGCGCTCCCCCGCCGCGAGCGGCAGCGGGGTGCTCACGGCGACCGGCGGCGGCTTCCCGCTGCTCTCGTGCACCACCCGCGGCGGCGTGCTGACCTTCACCTCCACCCGGTCCACGGTCATCACGATCAGCACGGCGGCCCGCGGCTGGCACAGCCCCTGGTCCTTCAACGCCTGCTGGGGGGCGCCGGAGCCGTTCGTGACCAAGGGCGGGCACCTTTCTGCGTTCAACCCGGCCAACGGCGAGTACGAGGGGCTGCTGCCCTTCTGCAGCTGGGGTCAGCCGGGGCCGTGCGTGCAGTCGCAGTACCTGACCTGGTTCGGGACCGTGGTAATCACGGTCCGGGCGCCGGCCGGAGACCCGCACATCACGTTCTGACCGCCGGGGCCGTCAGCGGGAAGGCGGCCGTGGCGATCACGCCAAGCCGCCCGAACAGCCCGGCGCGCGCCGTGATGTGCGCCGGGCTTGGCGGCCGGCCCAGGTGGTCGGCCAGCCGGATGAGCGCGTCCAGGCTCAGCGCCTCGTCGTACAGCGCGATGCGCTGGCGCGCCGACGCCAGGCTGGCCTCCAGGGCCTCGGTGGCCGGTTCCGGCTGGTCCTGCTGGGCCAGCAGGTAGCCGCGCAGCCGGTCAAGCGCCGCTAGCTCTGCCGCCATCCCCCGGCCCGCGGCCTGGCTGGCGAGGCCCGCCGCCAGTTCCGCCGCGGTCTCGCCCCGGCCGTCGAGCACGAGGCATTCGGCGATCCGCACCTCGGTGGACAGCGCCTCGCCGCGCTCGCCGGCCCGCAGGTAGCCGGCCTTGGCCGCCTCGAGCAGGTCGTGCGCCTCGGCCAGGCGGCCGGCCCTCGCCGCCGTCCGGCCGAGCACGCTCAGCGCGAACGCGGTCTCCGACAGCGCGCCCGAGGCCTGCAGCACGCGCAGCGCGGGCCCCGCGACCTCGTCGGACTCTGCGTAATGCCCCTGATCGGAGAGGATCTCGCCGACGTTGCAGGCGGCGATGGCCGCGTTCCACTGGTCGCCGACGCGGTCGAAGGTCTGCGCGGCGCGCCGGTAGCGCGCCAGCGCGTCGCCCCAGCGGCCCTCGAAGTAGGCCCTGATGCCGAGCTGGTTCAGGGCCTTGGCCTGCCAGGGCAGCTCGCCCAGCTCTTCCCAGATGGCCAGCGAGCGTTCGGCCCAGGGCTCGCTGTCGAACCGGCCGCGGGCCACGTCGGCGGCGTCCAGGAGCTGAAGCGCCTGCGCGAGCACGTCCCGGGCGCCCGAGCTTTCCGCGGCCGCGATCGCCGCCTCGCAGGCGCGCTGGGCGTCGCCGTAGCGGCCCTGCATCTGCCTGATCAGCGCGGTGTGCACGAGCAGCCGGGATTCCAGCCGCCCCGCCTGCGGGTCGGCCAGGTCGGCAAGGAGCCGGCGGCCGCGGGTGATCCAGCGCAGGGCCTGGGAGAAACCGCCGGTCCGCAGCACCACGAGCGCGGTCTTAAGTAGCAGCCTGGCCTGCGCGATACGGTCGTCGCTCAGCATCTTGCGGGCGACCGCGTAGGCACGGCCGGCCCCGGCGAACTCGCCGAGCCGGTACCTGATGTCCGCGTACGCCTCGGTCACGTGCGCTATCTCCTCAGGGGAGGGGTGGCGCTTGCGCTTTGTCGCCTCCAGGGACCGGGACAGGAAGGTGGCCGCCTCGGCGTTGGCGTACACCACGGCGGCCTGCTCGCCGGCGATCCGCGCGTAGTGCGCGGCGGGGGCGTAGTTCTGGGCGTGGTAGAAGTGCACGGACAGCAGCCCTGCCTCCGAGTCGGGGGTCCGCCCGGCCCGCCGCTCGAGGGCGCGGCCGAGGCCGTCGTGCAGCTGCCGCCTGCGCCGGAACGACAGGCCCTCGTAGGCCGCGTCCCTGACAAGCGCGTGCCGGAAGCGCAGGCTGCCGTCCTGGTCGGGCTGGACGAACGCGTCCAGGCGCTCCCACTGGTCCGCGGACGGCGATTGCCCGAGCACCTCGGCGAGCAGCGGTGGATCAATGCGCATCCCGGCGACGGCCGCAGCCCTGAGCGCTTCCCTGTCCACCGCCGCCAGCCGGTCGATCTGAGCGCCGACGACGTCCTCGATGGACTCGGGCAGCACCGCGGCGTCGTCGGCCTGGGCCGCGACCCGCACCAGCTCCCTGGCGAACAGCGGGTTGCCTGTCGACCGCTCGGCGATCGCGGCCAGCTGATGCGGCAGCAGCGGCGCCTGCCTGGTTTCCCAGCCGACAAGCGCGGCGGCGTCGCGCAGGCCGAGCGGCTCGAGCGGGACGCGCAGGCCGGCCGACGCGGTCAGCGGAGATGCCCCGGATTCCGCGCAGGTGAACATGACAAGCCAGGGCCTGGCCGCGACGTCGGCCAGCAGCCGGGACAACAGGTTGGCGGAGGCGTCGTCGATGAACTGGACATCCTCGACGACCAGCACGGCCGGTCCCGGCAGCAGCGTGCCGATCAGCTCGGTTACCGTCAGCTCCAGCCGCGGGCGGAGGAATTCGCTGGCCAGGGCGGCCACTTCGGGTGTCGGCGGCAGTTCGGCGCCCACCACGGCCGCGAGCAGCGGCAGCCAGGGCCTGAGCCCGGCGGCGCGGGTGTCCACCGCGTCGGAGATCGAGGCCAGTACCGCCTGCGGCCCGGCGGGCCCGGCCACGCCGAGCAGTTCGCGCAGCATGGCGTCGATCAGCGCGTACGGTGTGCCCTCGGCGTACCGGTCGCAGGCGACCGGCAGGGCAAGCACGTCCGTCGTGGCGAGCAGCTCGTCGGCCAGCCGCGACTTGCCGATGCCCGGCGGTCCCGAGATCTCCGCGACCTGGCCGTGGCCGGCCCGCGCCGCGGCCAGGGCCGCGAGCAGCCGGCTCAGCTCGCCGTCCCTGCCGACCAGCGGCGGCACTTCCGCGCCGCTGCGCCGTGGCGGCTGCTGCGCCGTGCCGACCTCGACCGCGTGCACCGGCTTGGACTTGCCCTTCACCCGGAAGGCGGGCAGCGGCGTGCTGGTGAACCCGCTATCCGTCCCGCCGACCAGGGCCGTGGTCGCGAGCAGCTGGCCCGGCCCGGCCCGGCCCATCACCCGCGCGGCCAGGTTGACCGCGTCGCCCTTCACCGAGTAGGTGCGCCGGTAGGGCGGCCCGAAGTCACCGGCGAAGACGCGCCCGGAGTTTGCGCCGGCCCGCACCGACAGCGGGCCGTCGTAGGAGATGATCGTGCGGACCGCGCGCAGCAGCCGCTGCTCGTGATGACCGACGCCGCGCGGCGCGCCGGCCACCATCATGATCTTCCCGCCGTCGGGGCTGATGTCGGTCTCGAGGAACGTCACGTCGGAGCGGTGGCAGGCCTCCTGGGCGAGGCTGACCAGCTCGTGCAGTGCGGCGCCGACCGCCTCCGGGCCGCCGTCGGCCAGCAGCTTGTCGGTGCCCGAGTACTCCACGAAGGCCACCGCCACCCTCCGGTGCTCGCCTTCGCTGGCGCCGCCGAGCACGTAGTCCGCGATCGGGCCTGGCAGGCAGGTAGTGAGGTCGAGGCCGCCTACATCGCTGCGGTCCCAGCTGCGCGGCTCCACGGCAGGGACGGCGCGCAGCAGCCTTCCCGGTCCCTTGGCCGGCCCTAGCACCCGCGGGTCGAGCAGGCTCGCGGCTGCCGGGCTCACGACGATCTCGGCGGCGTCCGCGGCCGCCTCCATGAGCGCGACCTCGGTCGCGGCCGGGCCGGTGATGACCAGCTCGCGGTGCCGGGTGCCGACCAGGAAGAACGGGACGGGGCCCGAGTGCACGCCGACGGACAGCCGCAGGCTGGCCGAGCCGGCCGTCGCCCGGACCTGGCCGGCCTGGCGGAGCACCCTGCGCATCTCGACGGCCGCCCGGCACGCCATCGCCGGGTGCTCCTCCCCCTCGAACAGCAGGAGCACGGCGTCGCCGCCCCACTTCACCAGCCACGCACCGTACCTGAAGGCCACCGCGAGCAGGTCGGTGAAGACGGCGCTCAGGATGTCGCTCATTTCCTCCGCGCCGACCGCGCCAGCCCGTGCCAGCCGCTCGGTCAGGGCCGTGAAGCCCGAGATGTCGACGAACGCCAGCGTGCCGTCGACCTCGCGGTACACCGCGTCCGGAGTCTCCCTGAGCCAGTCGATGACCAGGTCAGCCACGTAGGGGCGCAGGATCTCGCCCTCGTGCACCCGGTATCACCCCCCCGGGTCCTGTTGGCGGATACCCGTGCGCGGCATGCTCGCAGCAGCTCGACGACTCCATCGTAGGCAGCCACAGCCCCGATCTGGCTACCGCCCGGGCCGGCCGAAAATACTTACCCCTGCTTTTTGAGGACGGCGGTGTTGACCTCGACGTCGTTTGTCCAGTGGTAGGCCAGGCCGGCGCCGTGCAGGGTGAACGTGACGGTGCCGCCGACGCACGTCGCGTTCCCCGGCTCGTTGAAGGTAAGCACCGTGGCCGTGGTCTTGGTCAGGGTGAGCGTGTTGAGGCAGGGCGGCGGGGGCCCGTCGTTCTCGGCGGCGGTCCTGCCGCCTGCCTTGAGCGTGAACGTGATGGTGTTCGGGAGCCCGAGGCTGGGGGTCCCGACCGGGGCCAGCGTCGCCGTGCCTGCCCAAGTGCCTGCGAACGCCGCGGGAATGGTGCCGCCTGTCACCTGCGCGGGCGTCGTGGCGGGCGGCGGGCTGCTGGTCTGCCCGGCGGCGGAGCTGCTGGTCACGGTGCCGTTCGCGACGCCGTTCCCGGTACTCGGAGGGGAGCTGCGGGTAAGCAGGACCACGCCGCCCGCGATGAGGGCGATCACGACCGCGGTGGCGCAGACGGCCAGGACCGGCGACCGCCGGGACCGCGGCGATGCCGCGCCGGGGATGGACAGCTGGGTCGAGCCTGGCCCGGCGTGGGTGGGCCAGGCCGACAGGGGTACCGGGCCGGTGCCGGGGGCCGGGCCGGCCGCAACCGGCACCGGGCCGGCGCCGGGGACCGGGCCGACCGCAACCGGCACCTGGCCGGCGCCGGGGACCGAGTCGACGGCCAGCGGAACCTGCCCGGCGCCGGGGACCGAGTCGACAGGGAACGGGACCTGGCCGGCGCCGGGCAGGAAGTCGGCGTGGGTGGCCGGGGTGCTCAGCGCCGAGGGGTCGACCAGGCGGAGCATGAGGTCGCGGGCGTTGGGGCGGCGGCTCGGATCCTTTTCCAGGCACTGGCGGATGACCGGCAGCAACGACGGCGGCACGCCGGCCAGGTCCGGCTCGTCGGTCATGATGCGCATCATCACGGCGGGCACGGTGTCGGCGCCGAACGCCATCCGGCCGGTGGCGGCGAACACCAGCGTCACCCCCCAGGCGAAGATGTCGACGGCGCTTGTCGGCCGGGCGCCGGCCAGCTGCTCGGGGGCGACGAAGGCGGGGGTGCCGATCAGCCCGCTGGTGATCGTGGAGGCGTCGGTCAGGCGGGCGATGCCGAAGTCGACCACGCGCGGGCCGTCCGGGCCGAGCAGCACGTTGGCCGGCTTGAAGTCGCGGTGCACGACCCCGGCGCCGTGGATCGCGGTCAGCGCGGTGGCCGTGCCGACCGCGAGGCGCTGCAGGTCGCCCTCGGGCAGCGGGCCGCGGGCCTGCACGCGTTCCTGCAGCGAGGGGCCGTCGATGAACTCGCTGACGATGAAGCGCCGCTCGCCGTCCGCGGACGCCTCGATGATCCGGGCGGTGACGAACGGCTGCACCTGGTGAATCGCGTCGAGCTCGCGGCCCAGCCGCTCGAGCACCATGGGGTCGACGGTGGACCTCAGCACCTTGACCGCGACACGCTCTTCCCCCGGTCCGGCGCCGCGGCCCAGGTAGACGACGCCCTGGCCGCCCTCGCCGAGCCGGCCGAGTAGCTCGAAACGGCCCAGGCGCATGGGATCGCCGGTCTCAAGCGGTTTCGGCGGCATGACGTCTCCGGGTGCGATCGCAGGCGACGAAAGGGACAAATCGGCGTGCCTATTTAAGGCACGGACGGGAAGCCTTCCCGGCTCAATGTACCGACAGGAACCGGCTCAGGCCCCGCCTTGTCGCAAGCACGATCAGCCGGTCTCCCGCGGTCAGCCGGTAGCCGCGGCGCGGCGACCAGTTCAGGCCCGCGCCGCCGCTGACCTGCAGCGCAAGCACCCGCGCCTGCCCGTCCTGCTCGGTGTCCCCGACGAAGCTGCCGGCCAGCCCCGCCTGGTCGCCGACCTGGACATCCGCGATCAGCAGCACGTGGCGGCCCATCGCGATCGTCCTCAGCACCTGGTGCTCGAGCATCGCCGCGGCGAAGGCCGGCGCGGCCAGGTACGGCACGCTGCGGGAGACCGTGTTGCCAATCGTCTTCTGCAGTCGTTCGGCCAGGTCGTCGTCGGCGAGCCTGAGCACGACGCGCAGGTCCTCGCGGAGCGACCGCGCGTTCAGCGCGGTCTCGAGGTTCACGATGTCCTGGCTGGTCACCGAGACCAGGGCGAGGCAGTCCTCCAGGCTGGCGGCGCGCAGCGTCTCCTCGCGGAAGGCGTCGCCGATCACCACCGGCAGGCCCAGCTGGCGGGCCATCGCGATGCCGTTGGCATTCGGGTTGTTGTCGATGCACACCACGTCGAACCCCAGGTCGTGCAGCTGGCCAGTCACGGCGGTGCCGACGTTGCCGAGGCCGACGACGATGATGTGGTCGCCGGGCGGCCGCGGCGCGCGGCGCACCGAGCCGGTCAGCCGCGCGCCGACGATCAGGGCCGTCACCACCGGGATGAAGGCCATGCCGTCGAAGGTGAGCAGCACCTGGGCGACCTTCTCCACCCCCCTGTCCTTGGGGCTGGTCAGCGCCGAGCCGGTCAGGTCCATCAGGGTGAGGTAGATCGCGTTGCTGGTTGAGTACCGGTAGGTGAGCAGCACGTAGCCGACCACGACCACGGCGAGCAGGGCGCTGAACACCACACCGAACTTGTGCCAGACCACCCGGCGCAGCAGGCCGGTGGCGGCACGGACCGGATCCCGGCGCCGGGCGAGCGGGTTGCGCGGCGTCCCGTCCGCCACGGCGAGCACCAGGTCAGCGCCTGCCGTACCCGGCGGCAGCAGCCGGGGCTCCGCCAGGTCATCGGCCGGGGTGGCAATGCCGCAGATCACGTGGCTGGGCCCGACGTCGCCCTGTTTCGCCACGTACAGCGTGCGCCGCTGGACCCGGACGTGGCTGGGCGCCGTCTCGCCGAGCGCGGCGGCGACGAAGGACGGCGCGGACATCGCGGTGCCGGACAGGACGGTGCAGTCGGGGAACAGCTGCCTGATGTGCTCGCCGAGGCGGCGGTTGAAGATGGCGAGGACGAGGCGGAGCGCGGGGTTGAGCTCCTGGGCGCGCAGGCCCGCGTGGAAGTTGCCGACGTCGTCCTGCCACACGATGGCAAGCGCCCTGGCCGACGCGACGCCGGCGTCGGCGAAAGCCCCGACGGTGAGCTCGGGGTGCTCGAGCACCCGGACCCCGCGCAGCGCGGCCAGCCGCGGCCCGTGGTTGCGCTGGCGTGACGGCAGGATGACGGTCACCCGCTCGCCGTACCTGGAGGTCAGCTCCTCGGTAATGCGATAGGCCAGCGGCCCGTCGCCGCAGACGATGAGGTGATCGCCGCGGCGCTCCGCGCGCCCGGGAAGCGCAGGCATGCGGCGATCATAGTGGCCGGCGACCCCCGGAACCCCCCGCTGCGGAGCTACGCTCCGCGGAACGAGCAGCACTGCCCGTTCGGCATAAATTTGGGGTTTTTAGATTTCCTGGGAATCCAATTCGTCGCGGGCGGCGGCGAAGGCGGCGGCCGCCAGCTCGAGGTCCTCGCGGGTGTGCGCGGCGGACAGCTGGGTCCTGATCCTGGCCTTGCCGACCGGGACCACCGGGTAGCTGAAGCCGATCACGTAGATGCCCCTGGCAAGCAGCAGGTCGGCCAGCCGGGCGGCGCGGGCCGCGTCGCCGATCATCACCGGGACGATCGGGTGGTCGCCGGGGAGGATGTCGAAGCCGAGTTCGGTCATCCGGGCGCGGAACCAGGCGGTGTTGTCCCGCAGCCTGGCGCGCAGGTCGTCGCCGTCCTGCAGCAGGTCGAGCACGGCGAGCGAGGCGCCGGCCACGGCGGGCGCGACGGAGTTGGAGAACAGGTAGGGGCGGGAGCGCTGGCGCAGCAGGTCGATGATCTCGCCGCGGCCGCTTGTGTAGCCGCCGCTCGCGCCGCCGAGCGCCTTGCCCAGCGTGCCTGTCACTATGTCGACTTTGCTGGTGACGCCGTGCAGCTCGGGGGTGCCGCGGCCGGTTGCGCCGACGAAGCCGACCGCGTGCGAGTCATCGACCATGACCATTGCCTGGTAGCGTTCGGCCAGCTGGCAGATGTCGGCGAGCGGGGCGACGTAGCCGTCCATGGAGAACACGCCGTCGGTGGCGATCAGCCGCCGCCTGGCATCGGAGCTGGCCTTGAGCTGGGCCTCCAGGTCGCTCATGTCGCGGTTGCGGTAGCGCAGCCTGCGCGCCTTGCACAGCCTGATGCCGTCGATGATCGACGCGTGGTTGAGCTCGTCGCTGATCACGGCGTCCTGCTCGCCGAGGATGGTCTCGAAGAGCCCGCCGTTGGCGTCGAAGCAGGAGGAGTACAAGATCGTGTCCTCGGTGCCGAGGAACGCCGAGATCCGCCGCTCCAGGTGCTTGTGCACGTCCTGGGTGCCGCAGATGAACCGCACGCTGGCCAGGCCGTAGCCCCACCGGTCCAGCGCCTGCCTGGCGGCCTCGACGACGCGCGGGTCGTCGGCCAGGCCCAGGTAATTGTTCGCGCAGAAGTTGAGCACTTCTTTGCCGTCTTGCACGCGGATGCTCGAGCCCTGCGGGCTTTCGATGACGCGCTCGGTCTTGTAGAGGCCGTCGGCGCGGATCTGGTCGAGTTCGGCCCTGAGTTGCTGCTGCGCTTGCCCGAACACCTGAGCTGACTCCCCTGGTTTTTAGCCGTTGGTCCAGGTGAGGACCACCTTGCCGCACTGGGCGCCGCGGACCGTTTCGAACGCCTGCTCGAAGTCGGCGGCGTCGTACCTGTGCGTGATCACCGGCGAGATGTCCAGGCCGGACTGGATGAGCACGGACATCTCATACCAGGTCTCGAACATCTGGCGGCCGTAGATGCCCTTGATCGTGAGCATGTTCGTGACCAGGTGTGCCCAGTCGATGCCGAACTCGTGGGTGGGCAGGCCGAGGATGGCGACCTTGCCGCCGTGGGTCATGCTGGCCAGCATGTCGCGCAGCGCGGCGGGCACGCCGGACATCTCGAAGCCGACGTCGAAGCCCTCCTGCATGGCGAGTTCGGCCATCACGTCGGTCGGCGTGGTCGTGCGGGCGTCGGCCGCCAGGGTGACGCCGATGCTGCGGGCAAGCTCCAGCCGGTACGGCGAGACGTCGCTGACCACCACGTGCCTGGCGCCCGCGTGCCTGGCCACGATCGCGGCCATCAGGCCGATCGGGCCAGCCCCGGTGATCAGCACGTCCTCGCCGAGGACGGGGAACGTGAGCGCGGTGTGCACGGCGTTGCCGAAGGGGTCGAAGATGGCCGCGACGTCAAGGTCGATGTCCGGCGGGTGACGCCACACGTTTGTCGCGGGCAGCGCGATGAACTCCGCGAACGCGCCCGGGTAGTTGACGCCCACGCCCTTGGTGTGGGCGCACTGGACCCGGCGGCCCGCCATGCAGTTCCGGCAGCGACCGCAGACCAGGTGGCCCTCGCCGCTGACCAGGTCGCCCCTTTGCAGGTCGTGGACGTCGGCTCCGATGTCCACGATCTCGCCGACGAACTCGTGGCCGACGACGACCGGCACGGGCACGTTCGCCTTCGCCCAGCCGTCCCACTCGTAGATGTGCAGGTCGGTGCCGCAGACACCGGTCCTGAGCACCCTGATCAGCACGTCGTCCCTGCTGATCTGCGGCTCCGGCACGTCCTCGAGCACCAGGCCAGGCTCGGCCTTAGCCTTGACGAGGGCCTTCATCCGGCTCGCGGTTCCGTTGGTTCCATCGCTGGTTGCATCGCGTCTCCTCCGGGCATCCAGGGTACGCGCCGCCGGACGCTCGCAGGCCCACCTCGTAGCGGCTCGGTCACGGTACCGGGCCGGCCGGGCGGTCAGGCCGGGCGGCCTGGTGCGGCGGTGGCGGCTGGTGCGAGCGGGGCGGGAGCCGGGCCGGATTCCCGGATTTCCCGGGAGGATCCGGGCCTGCGGGAGGATCGGGGGGATTCCCGTACACCAAAAGCTCCCACAAGCCCGGATCCTCCCGGATCTTTCCGGCCCATGATCCATCAGGGGCACCGGGGCACACGAGACCCCTTCGCGCGGGCCCGAGAGCGGGCACCGGGGCATGCCGCACCCGCAGGAGCTCGACACTCGTAAGAGCGGGCACCTCGGGGGCACACAGGCTCCATTGCGGATGGCCATCGGGGGTGAATGGGGGCGCGGTTGTTTAGCCACTGCTCGTTCGGCCCAATAAGGAGGACGGCGGGGAGCGGAGGCGGCCTACTTCCTTTTTGCAAGGGGGGCGCGCAGAGTTGGGCCAGGAGGTGCGGACGTTGTTCTCGTCGACGGCGCCGGGCACATGCCGCACATGGAGCGGCCGGCCGAGGTGCAGGCCGACCATCGCCCGGGCGGGCTGAGGGGGTGCCGTGGTGCACGTGGTGGTGACCGGAGGCGGCGGGTTCCTTGGCGCGCGGCTGGCGCGTGAGCTGCTGGCGGCCGGGTCGCTGGAGGTGGCGGGCGGGCCGGCGGAGGCGGGCGGCGGGGCGCGGCCGGTGACCAGGCTGACGCTGATCGACCAGGCGCCGGTGCCCGCGGACCTGGCCGCCGACGGGCGGGTGGCGGTGATCCAGGGCGACCTGTGCGACCTGCTGGGTCCGGGCGCCGGAGGGCGGGAGGTGCTGGGCGGGGCAGGGGTGATCTTCCACCTGGCCGCGGCGGTCAGCGGGGAGTGCGAGGCGGACTTTGACCTGGG
>Ga0209169_10001347_pt1 | contig 14913 bp, 9 predicted proteins | sample HubBroMetageWRM4_FD_188346 | JGI IMG/M metagenome (GOLD analysis project Ga0209169, IMG submission 188346) | Warmed soil microbial communities from the Hubbard Brook experimental Forest, New Hampshire - Hubbard Brook CCASE Soil Metagenome WRM 4... | ecosystem: Environmental > Terrestrial > Soil... | reverse complement strand
CGCCCGGCGGACATGCACCCGCAGGACCGGTTGTCCGGTGCCGGGCAGGCCGGAGCCGGCCTGCGCACTGCCCGGCGGCTCGGTGCCCGGAACCGCGATGATCTCGAAGCCGGCTACGCCGTCCGGAGCAGTGGTTGCGGCGCGCATCCAGGCCGTGGCCGAGCAGCACATCCGCGGCCGGGCCGCCCAGACCCAGAGCTGCCCGCCGTGTCCGCTGATGAACGCAGCGGCCGCGGGGCTCATGTGGACGCGCATAGCACCGACGATACGGCAGATCGCGCTTACCTGACCGGGCCCGACAACACCGCGGCCAGCATCTGGCCAGGCGTCGTTGTGAGTTCGGGACAATCGACTCCGTCGGCTGACGATTGTATATTGGCGGCAATAGTTCCATCTAAGGTCATAGATATGGGTGTTCTGTGGAAATGATCTATACCGGCCGGTGGCAGCCGAGGCTGTTGGCGCGGGTTGCAATCACCGTGACGGCGGGGCTGGGGCTCATCGCCGTGACGGCGGCGTGCTCGGGTCAGGGTCCGGCAAAGCCTCCGACGAAGTCGACGACACTACGGGGTGGGAGCGCTCAGCAGGGGACGGTCGCCGATGCGCCGGAGGCCTACAGCGTGTCACGCACCATTGTGGTGAGTCCGAAGACAGTATTGACCATCTCCGCGCGCTGGGCATCTTCAGACGGTGGCACCACTCTGTATGATTTTCGGGCTAGGTGGATGGCCGCGGAGATGCGCTGCACGCCGACTATGGATGTGTTCCTGGCCCCGGCTGGTGCGGGCCAGGATCGGGCCTTCGACCGCTGGCGCTTCTCAGAAACCGGCCAGGGCTTCAATGACGGTGACACCGGGAATGTTGCCACATTCAACAGCGCAACGTCTGATAGCGGTAAGCCGCATTCATCTATGACCGTTGATGTGAGAGATCCGTACCTCGGGTTCGACCTGCATGCTGACGGCTGTGACCAAACTAAGGAAGACGCCTTTGTGGGAGGTCTAGGTATGGTCCTGACCGCAAATGGTAAGTGACAGGCGCGGATCCCCTGTATTTGCCTGCCCCGACCTGAACGACTGCACTGAACGAAGGAGATCACTGTGGGTCTTCTGTTCGGCCTCGGGTTGTGCGTCGTTGGAGCCATCATCTTGTACTTCATCATCGAAAGCGCAGTTCGGGTCGGGGTCGAAAAGGCGCCGGGGAGCCACGATGAGTGGTTGCGGCATCGGGATCGTGACTCCCAGGGACGGTGACTCTCGGTGCCAGCTCGCGCCTTGGGCGGCCATAGCGCCTATTCCGCGCCTAGGCCCTGGCGTGCGGGCGGGCGCGCAAGAGTAGCCACCGCTGATCCTGGTCTCCAGGACGCAAGGAGCCCGGCCGCGGTGGGACGGTCTCGAAACCGGATAGGCCGTCGGGCGCGGCGGTCGCTGGCATAGCTCCGACGCTGCGGCAGGCCGCTCTTACCTGATGGCGCGCGTTAACGCCAGTCTTGACCGCTGGCTGATCTCGATGAAAACTATCGGAATAAGGCGATAATGGCTGGTCGCCGGACAATAGGTATGGAGCTTCGGGGCGGCGAATGATGCGGGGAATCACTCGAAAGCTTAGCCGGGGCGCGCTGGCATCGGTCCTTGTCTTAGCCGGCGCGGGATTCCTCATCGGGGCAGGCCAGGCAATGCCGGCTCAGGCGTGCAGTCTTACCTCGCATTGCTATGGCATCGCCGCCTGGTACAGCGCGCCGCCCGACAATGGCAGCGGCGGGGACATCTACTTCAACTGCCTCTACAGCGGCGATCCGAGTTCCGACTTCACCAACGAGGAGCTATGGCAGGGCACGGACAACAGCACCGGCCTGGACTACTGGGTCGAGCTCGGCGGCAGCTACGGCTGGCCCAACGGCGCGACGCGCTACTGGTTCTGGGCTGACAACAGGCCCAACGGCGGCGGATACCACGCGCACTATCCCGGCGGGACGCTCTCACTCGACACGTCGTACTTCGTCGGCGCGACCTGGGCCGGAAGTGACAGATGGGATGTCCAGGGTCCGTCCTGGAGCGCCGTATCAAGCAGTAATCCGTATTCGGGCCGGGCCATGGAAACGGGCGCCGAGATCACCAACAATACTGCGCATGCCGTGGGCAATATCCAGTCGCTGTACTATCTCAATACTGCCGGTGACCTCTATTCCGGGTGGTCAGGCGCGAGCATCCAGTCGCATAGCTCGATCATCAGCAGCCTTTCCTGGGTCGGCTCGGGAAACTCCGAGCTGACCTGGAGCACAGGGTCATGCAGCTAAGCGCAGGGACGAGATGAGGCTGAGGCCCATGCAGCTCCGAACCACCTTCAGCAGGGCCGCCAGGACTCGCCGGGGCATAGCGGGGCTGCTCGTAGGCGCCGCCGCGGTCGGCCTTGGCGTGTACGCGGCCTTTGCGGGCGCGCCGGCCCAGGCCGGAAGCGTCCCGGCGCCAGGACTGGCCGTCTCGTTGTCGGCCGTGCCGAGACTGGACTCGATCGCGGCTGGGTTCGCCCGGGTGAACGGGGACGCCCGGCCGCGATGGACCGATGCGGTCGTCACCACGCACGCGAAGGCACTTGATTCGGCTACTCCTGGCGACACCGAGCGCACCGGTAACACTGCCGTCGTGTACCTGATCACCATGGCGGGTCACTTCACCGGATACGGGGCCTCGGTGCCGCCCGGCGCCAGGCTGCCGACCGGTACCTACCTGTCCGTCGTCATCAACGCGCGGACCTTCGCCATCATGGACTGGGGCTTGAGCGGGTCAGCTCCGCGAGTGTCGCCGGCCAGCCTCGGTCCGGTGCGTTACCTGCACCCATAGCCCGCCCGCGGGCGGTCACTACCAGCGCGGCGCCTGTACCTGTAGCTGTACCCGCGCCTGTACCCGGAGCACGCTGGCGGTGCCGCCAGCTAGTCTGCGCCCCGGATTTCCGGTCAGCTGCCGCACTGCTTTCCGGTCGGCTGCGGCACTGACGGCAGCGGGGCTCTACTGTCCCAGCGTGTCTTCCTTCGCCCTTTTCGGTCACGTTAATTCAACCCTGACCCATTGCCTTCTCGCCTTCCTCTCGTTACTGTCCGCATAATGCCTGCTTACGTCGGCATTCTCGTAGCGAAGAGGCGCGAAGGAGTTAGATCATGAAAGCTGCCCGATTGTTGGCCCTGACAGGGTCGATGGGGCTGGCGGTATCGTTCATGGCGGCGGGGGTTGCCTCTGCTTCCACCCACTCGTCTTCCACCAACACCCCTGGGCGCGTGTCCCTGGTCGGGTCTGCGCTGCCTGCGAGCTCGCTGGCGCATCCGGCTGGTTCCGTGTCCGGCAAGAGCACGGTGAGCTTCGACCTGACGCTCAGGATGCGCAACTCCGCGGGCGCAACCCGGCTCGCTAAGGCCGTTTCGAATCCCCGCTCAAAGCAGTACCGCCACTACGTGACCGAGGCGCAGTGGGTCGCGAGGTACGCGCCGACGAGGACTGAGGTCTCGGCGGCCAAGAACTGGCTCCGGCATGAGGGCTTCAAGGTCGGTGCAGTCCCTGGCGACCGGCTCTTTGTGGGCGCCAGCGGCCCCGCCAGCCGCGTCGAGCGCGCGTTCGGCGTGTCCCTGGGCATGTATAAGGTTGCTGGCCAGACCCATGCGCTCCGGCGTTACAAGGGCACGCTGTCGATTCCCGCGTCTATGTCTCGGACGATCAGCGGAGCCATCGGGATCAGCCAGGCCGTCGACACGACGTCGCTGACCTCTACGCCTGCTGCGCCAGCTGCCGCCAAGCCGAGCGACGCTGAGCCGCCGCCGCCCGCGGGCTTCCGCAACCCGCAGCCGTGCTCGGCTTTCTGGGGTCAGAAGACGGACACCGCCGACGCGGCGTCGCTGTACGCACCCTTCACCGCACCGCAGTCGTACGACATCTGCGGCTACAAGCCGCATCAGCTCCGGAGCGCCTACGGGCTGTCCGGCTGGGGCGACAACGGCCGCGGCGAGACAGTTGCGATCGTGGATGCCTACGACTCGCCGACGCTGCAGTCGGACGCGCGGCACTACTTCCACCTCAACGACCCGGCGCACCCGCTGCGCGGGAGCCAGTTCACCAACATCGAGCCGGCCACGGTCGATGACGCTGGTGAGTGCGGTGGCTCGGGATGGTACGCGGAGCAGGCTCTCGACGTGGAGTCCGTGCACACGATGGCGCCGGGCGCCCACATTGACTTCGTGGGTGCGCAGGACTGCTTCGACAACAACCTGCTCGCGGCACTGAACACTGCAGTGACCACCAAGGGCGTCTCGGTCGTGAGCAACTCCTACGGCGACACTCTCGGCGACCTCTTCGAGGGCATTCCCGGGATAGAGGCGTGGGAGACCGTGTTCACTGAGGCGGCTGGCCTCGGCGTCAGCGTTCTGTACTCGGCCGGCGACGACGGCGACAACTTCGCCGACTTCGGGCTCACCGCACCTGACTACCCGGCATCTGACCCCGGCATCACGGCGGTCGGCGGGACGACGCTCGAGGTAGGTCGCCACGGTAACGCTCTGGGTCAGTATGGATGGTCCACTGCCAAGCAGCTGCTGTGCTCAAGCACAACCACCAACTGCGGCTCCGCGACCACGCCGGCTGGCGCTCTCGCGTGGCAGGCTGGCGGTGGCGGCGGCACGAGCTACACCTTCTCTGAGCCGTCTTACCAGACCGCGGTGGTGCCCTCCGATCTGGCGAACAAGTACCCGACGCTTACCAGTGCCGGCCGGGTCGAGCCGGACATCTCGATGGACGCCGACGCCCAGAGTGGGCTGCTCATCGGGCTCACCCAGACGTTCTCCAACGGCACCTACTACAGCCAGTTCAAGGAAGGCGGGACGAGCCTTGCCTCGCCGCTGCTGGCGGGCGTAATCGCGGACACGAACCAGCAGGCCGCCCGAGACGGACTTGGGACGCTCGGCTTCCTGAACCCCGCGCTGTACGCCGCGTACACCGCTGTCCCATCGGCCTACAACGACATCGTGCCGCCGGCGAACCCGGACGCGACGTCGGTTGTCCGCGTCGACTACGCGAACACTGCCGATGCGACCGACGGCTACCTCGTGAGCCTGCGGGCGATCGGGTACGCCGGCCCTGAGACCTACTGCGACGGAACGGACAACTGCGCGACGCGCCCAGTTACCCTGACCGCCGCTCCTGGTTTCGACAGCCTGACCGGGCTCGGATCCATCGGGCCTAACTTCATCCGGGACCTGGCGAAGTACGGCACGCCGCCGGCGTGAGCCAGCCCTAGAAGATCAGCGTTATCGGGAAGGCCCCGCAGTTCCAGACAGGAACTGCGGGGCCTTCCCGCGCTCGGGAGAAGGGCCAAGCTCCAGCCCGGTCGCGGTCGGCTAATAGACGACATGGATAGTCATATGGACTGCGCTATTTCGCAGTCGGGGAAATACGGTTAACGGTGTTATTCAAATGTTACAAAGCCGTAAATAGCCGCCTGGCGCACTTCCTGCTAGCGTCCGCCATGGGTCCGAACTGGTCACTCGGGCCTGTCGCATGTGTGCATGCTGACCGGCAAACGCGCGGCCGGCCGGCCGCATTCGGAGAACGAGGGCGATCTATGCAAGGAAGCATGGCGGGCATCGCGCGTCGCGCGCGCAAGTCCCGGAGATCGATTCCGCTGGTCATCGCGGCTGTAGCCGTGCCGGCCCTGGTTGCTAGCCAGGGCATCACGGCCGCCAGCGCGGCGACGGCAGCCCCGGCCAGGAGCTCGGGTCAGCCGGCCATGACACCCGCGCTCGCGGCGCAGCTGTCGAAGAACGTGAACCAGAACGTCATCGTGGTCATGAAGGGCCAGCCCGCGCAGGCGCACGTCGGCAGTCACGCCGCGGCGACGCGCGCAGCGGCCGTGAAGAGCTCCCAGTCGTCGCTGATGTCCGAGCTGCGCGCGGTCCACGCCGCCCACGTGAAGAACTACACGCTGGTCAACTCATTCTCCGCCACGGTTTCCAAGGGCGAGATGTCGTGGCTGCGGTCGGATAGCTCGGTCGCTGAGGTCATCCCGAACTCGGTCATCAAGGAGACCGTCCCTGCCGTTCCGGCCGCGGTCAAGAAGGCCGCGACCCCATCGTCGGTGCCGACGACGCTGCCGACCAATAACATCCCCGGTGCGTGCGGCAAGAACGGCTCGGTGCAGCTCGACCCCGAGGGCCTGTCGCTGACCAATACCGATTCCGACAACCCGAGCCAGAAGACGGCCCGCTCGCTCGGCATGACCGGCGCCGGCGTGAAGGTCGCCTGGATCGCGGACGGGCTGGACCCGAACAACGTCAACTTCATCCGCGGGAACGGCACCTCGGTTTTCGACCCGGCGACCGGCGGTGACTACGAGGACTTCACCGGCGACGGGCCGGGCGCCGAGACCGGCGGTGACGAGGCCTTCCTGGACGCCAACACCATCGCGGGCCAGGGTATCCACGTCTACAACGTGAACGGCTTCAGCGCCCAGGCCGACCCGGCTGCCTGCAACATCCGGATCGAGGGCGTGGCCCCGGGCGCGAGCCTGGTCGGGCTCAACGTCTTCGGCGAGTTCGAGGACACCACGACCTCCAACTTCCTGGAGGCCATCAACTACGCGGTCGAGACCGACCACGTCAACGTCATCAACGAGTCCTTCGGCGACAACGAGTTCCCGAACATCGAGGCGCTCGACGTGACCACGCAGTTCGACGACGCCGCCGTGGCCGCGGGTGTCACGGTCGTAGCCAGCACGGGCGACTCGGGCAGCTTCAACACGATCGGTGCCCCGGCCACGTCCCCCGGCATCATCTCCGCGGGTGCCTCGACGGACTTCCGGTTCTACGCGCAGACCAACTACGCCGCGGCGCGCTACTTCGCCACGACCGGCTGGCTGAACGACAACATCAGCTCGCTGAGCTCCGGCGGCACCAACGAGAACGGCCGGACCGTCGATCTGGTCGCGCCCGGTGACCTGAGCTTCGCCTCCTGCAGCACTGACACCGCGATCTTCACCGAGTGCACGAACTTCCAGGGTCAGGCCTCGGACATCGAGGAGAGTGGCGGTACCAGCGAGTCCTCGCCATTCATCGCCGGCGCCGCGGCCCTGGTGATCGAGGCGTACCAGCACACCCACGGTGGCGCTTCCCCGACCCCGGCGCTGGTGCAGCACATCCTGACCAGCACGGCGACGGACCTCGGCGAGCCGGCGGTCGAGCAGGGTGCTGGCCTGCTGAACTCCTACAAGGCCGTGGAGATGGCCGAGTCCATCAGCACCGGCCACCCGGTCGGGAACACACTGCTGGAGAGCACGAACCAGCTCAACGCGACCGGGCAGCCGGGCAGCAGCCAGAGCTGGCCGGTGACCATCACCAACACCGGCGCGCAGACGCAGAATGTCAGCCTGTCCGGGCGCTCGTTCGGGCCTAGCCGGCACCAGCATTCCGGCAGCGTCACCCTGACCGACGGCACCAGCCCGGAGTTCGCGAACTACCAGGGCATCCAGAACAACTACGGCGTGTTCCACTTCCACGTCCGGCCCGGTCAGGACCGGCTGACCGCCGATCTGGCCTGGCCCGGCAACCCGGTTTACTGCCTGCAGGAAGCCTGCGAGGCCGGCCAGAACTCCCGGGTGCGGCTGATCCTGATCGATCCGCAGGGCCGGCTCGCCGCCCACTCGCTGCCGCAGGGGCCAGGCAACTACGGCAGCGTCGATGTACGGTACCCGGCTTCGGGCCGGTGGACTGGCGTCATCTTCGGTGACGTCGCCGCCGCTCCTGTTAACGGCACCAACGGGACGGTGGTCTGGCAGGAGGCCACCCAGAAGTTCGCGCCGTTCGGCTCGGTGTCGCCGAGCCAGCTGCACCTGGCGCCCGGTCAGAGCAAGACCGTGACGGTGTCGGCGAACGCCCCGGCCCAGCCGGGAGACTCGTCCGGCTCCATCGTGCTGACCTCCGACCGCGGTGGCGTCGACAGCTACCTGGGCCCGGAGAGCAACTCGATTGCCGTCACCTTGCGCAGCACCATTGACGTCGCGGCTGGCGGCGCCTTCAGCGGCACGCTGACCGGCGGCAACGGCCGCGATATAGGCCAGGGGCAGGAGGAGTTCTACCAGTTCAACGTTCCCAGCGGCGTGCAGGACATCACGGCTAACGTGTCCCTCGCCAACGACCCGACCGATCCGGTAGGCCTGTTCCTGGTCAGCCCGGACGGTGACACCCTCGGCTACGGCGGCAACAACAGCTCCGGCACGGCATCGCTGTCGGCCACGGCCTATACGCTCCATCCGGTGCCAGGTACCTGGACCCTGATGGTCATATTTGCCGAGCCAGTCGTCGGGAACGAGCTGACGGATCCCTACACCGGCAGCATCGTGTTCAACAGCACGTCGGCGAGTGCGGCCGGCCTGCCGGACAGCGCGAGCACGATATTGGCCGACGCCACGCCGGTGACCGTGCCGGTGACGGTCACGAACAACGGAGCGGCGCCGGAGAGCGTGTTCATCGATCCCCGGCTCAACACCACCCAGTCGCTCACGCTGCCGAACTTCGCGTCGGGAACCGTGGCGCTGCCGCTGGCGGTCGCCTTCCCGACCTGGCTGGTGCCAACGGAAACCTCGAGCGTCGCGGTGGCGCAGACCTCCAGTCTGCCCGCGATGTTCGACGTCTTCCCGGCGCCAGGAGACCCGGATCTCGGCAGCTCGGCTCCGGGCGCTGGCGCGCTGTGCGCGGATACCGCGTCAGTGTCCTACGCCCCGCCGGGCGGGACCGTGACCGCTGGCCTGTGGGAGTCGGCTCCGACCGAGTGCGGACCGTACCCGGTCGGCGGAGCCCCGGCCGGCACGGCCACCGACACGCTGACGGTGCAGACCAAGGCGTTCGACCCGGCGGTCACCTCACCGACCGGCGACCTGTGGGCGCTGGCGCTCAACCCCGCGGGGTCGATCGCGCCGGTCACTGTCAACCCCGGTCAGACGGTGACGATCAACGTGACGATCACGCCGTCAGCGGCGTCGGGCACGGTCGTCAGCGGCAACCTGTACGTCGATGCCGCTGACCTGGGGCTGGCACCGCCGGCCTACGGTCAGTCCTCCGGCAGCGAGCTGTCCGCCCTTCCCTACGAGTACACAGTCGGGAGCTAACCGCGTTACCTGATGTGCAGAAGGGCCGGCCGGCAACGGCCGGCCCTTCGGCTGTCCAGCGGCCGCTCGTATGCTGAGTGTCTGCTATCCAGCCACCTGTCCCTGGGGATCCACGTTGACCGTACTGCGCTCGGTGCTGGACGACCGGTCGCCGGACTACGCGGCCAACCGGACCGCGATGCTCGACAAGCTGGCGGAACTGACAGTCGAGCAGGCCAAGGCCATCGCGGGTGGCGGTCCCAAGTACACCGGCCGCCATAAAGATCGCGGCAAGCTCCTGGTCCGCGAGCGGATCGAGCTGCTGCTTGATCCCGGCTCCCCGTTCCTGGAATTGTCGCCGCTGGCAGCCTGGGGGACGGACTTCACGGTTGGCGGCAGCGTGGTCACCGGGATCGGCGTCGTCGAGGGCACGGAGTGCATGATCTCGGCCAGCGACCCGACGGTGCGCGGCGGCACCAGCAACCCGTGGACGGTCCGCAAGACCTTCCGCGCGCACGACATCGCGCTGGCGAACCGGCTGCCGGTCATCTCGCTGATCGAGTCAGGCGGCGCCGACCTGCCGACGCAGAAAGAGATCTTCATCCCCGGCGGCCGGACGTTCCGTGACCTGACCCGGCTGTCGGCCGTCGGCATTCCGACGATCACGCTGGTGTTCGGCAACTCCACCGCCGGGGGCGCGTACGTGCCGGGGATGTCCGACCACGTGGTGATGATCTCCGGCCGCTCCAAGGTGTTTCTCGGCGGCCCGCCGCTGGTCAAGATGGCGACCGGCGAGGAATCGGACGACGAGTCGCTCGGCGGCGCGCAGATGCACGCCCGGACGTCGGGGCTGGCGGACTACCTGGCCGCCGATGAGCCGGATGCCATCAGGATCGGCCGCCGGATCGTGGCCCGGCTGAACTGGCGCAAGCTGGGTCCGCCGGCCGCGGCCATGCCCGCCGCCCCGCTGCTGGACGAAGAGGAGCTTCTCGGCATCGTGCCGCCGGACCTGCGGATTCCCTTCGATCCGCACGAGGTGATCGGCCGGGTGGTCGATGGTTCGGACTTCGACGAGTTCAAGCCGTCCTATGGCACCAGCCTGGTCACCGGCTGGGCGAGCGTGCACGGCTATCCGGTCGGCATCCTGGCCAACGCGCAGGGCGTTCTGTTCAGCGCGGAGTCGCAGAAGGCGGCCCAGTTCATCCAGCTCGCCAACCAGGTGGACATGCCGCTGATCTTCCTGCACAACACCACCGGCTACATGGTGGGCGCGCAGTACGAGCAGGCCGGGATCATCAAGCACGGCTCGATGATGATCAACGCGGTGTCCAACTCGGCCGTGCCGCACATCTCGATCCTGATGGGCGCCTCCTACGGCGCCGGCCACTACGGCATGTGCGGCCGCGCCTATGACCCGCGCTTCCTGTTCGCCTGGCCGAGCGCGAAGTCGGCCGTGATGGGACCCGCGCAGCTCGCCGGCGTACTGTCGATCGTGTCCAGGGCGGCGGCCGCGGCCGCGGGAAGGCCCTTCGACGAGGACGCCGATTCGGCAATGAAGGCCATGGTGGAAGCCCAGATCGAGGCCGAGTCCCTGCCCATGTTCCTGTCCGGCCGGATCTACGACGACGGCATCATCGATCCGCGCGACACCCGAACTGTCCTTGGCCTGTGCCTGTCGGTCATCCACGGAGCGCCGGTGCAGGGCACCCGCTCCGGCTACGGCGTCTTCCGGATGTGACGCGGATGCCGATGAGCAGATACTGGACAGCGTCGGGTGACCGCACGGGGCGCAGGCGGCCGGCATGCTGACCCGCGTGCTGGTGGCCAACCGGGGCGAGATCGCCCGCCGGGTGTTCCGGTCCTGCCATGATCTCGGCCTGGCCACGGTGGCGGTGTACTCCGATCCTGATGCGGGCTCCCCGCACGTGGCCGAGGCCGACGCTGCGATCCGGCTGCCGGGCAGTGCGGCCGCGGACACCTATCTGCGCGCGGACCTGCTCATCCAGGCTGCGCTACGGGCTGGTGCCGACGCCGTTCATCCGGGCTACGGATTCCTGTCGGAGAACGCCGCCTTCGCCAGCGCGGTCCAGGCCGCCGGGCTGACCTGGGTCGGGCCGCCGCCGGAAGCCATCGCCGCGATGGGCAGCAAGATCGAGTCCAAGCGACTGATGGCCGCAGCTGGAGTGCCGGTGCTGACCGCGCTCGACCCGGCCGCGATTACCGAGGCTGACCTGCCGGTTCTGATCAAGGCGTCGGCTGGAGGCGGCGGCCGCGGGATGCGGATCGTGCGGGCGCTGGCCGATCTGCCCGAGGCGCTGGCGGCAGCGGGCTCGGAGGCAGCATCCGCGTTCGGGGACGCCGCCGTGTTCTGCGAGCCGTACGTGCAGCCAGGCCGGCACCTCGAGGTGCAGGTGCTCGCGGATGCGGCCGGGACCGTCTGGACCGTCGGCGAGCGGGAGTGCTCCATCCAGCGCCGCCATCAGAAGATCATCGAGGAAGCGCCGTCGCCGCTGGCGGAGCGGATTGCGGGCCTGCGGGAACGGCTGCTCCAGGCGGCCCGGCTCGCGGTCACGGCGATCGGCTACCGGAACGCGGGCACCGTGGAGTTCCTCGCCGATGACAGCGGCCGGTTCTGGTTCCTGGAGATGAACACCAGGCTGCAGGTCGAGCACCCGGTGACCGAATGCACCACCGGACTGGACCTGGTGGCGCTGCAGCTGCAGATCGCCGCCGGGCGCGCGCTGGCGGCGGCGCCGCCGCCGGTCACCGGGCATGCGATAGAGGCGCGCCTGTACGCGGAGGACCCGGTCGCGGGCTGGCAGCCGCAGAGCGGCACTCTGCGGGCATTCGGATTCGCCGGGCATCCGGTGGAGTTCGCGACCGGCGCCGCGCCCGGGCTGGAGCTGGGGCCGGGGGCACCGCCGGTGCTCAGGCTCGACTCAGGCGTCATCGCCGGCAGTCAGGTCAGCGTCTTCTACGACCCGATGCTGGCCAAGGTAATCGCCTGGGCGCCCGACCGTGAGCAGGCCGCCGCGGTGCTGTCCCGTGCCCTGCAGACCGCGCGCATCCACGGCCTGACCACCAACAGGGACCTGCTCGTCCGGGTCTTGCGGCACCCGGCCTTCCTGGCCGGTCAGACCGATACCGCGTTCTTCGAGACCCATGGACTGGACGTGCTAGCGGCACCGCTGGCCGGGCCCGAGGCAGTCAGCCTGTCCGCGCTCGCCGCCGCGCTCGCCGACGCCGCAGGGCGCCAGCAGCGAGCCCGGGTGCTGGGGGGACTGCCGTCCGGCTGGCGAAACGTGCCGTCGCAGCTGCAGCGGACCCGGTACGACGGACACGACGTCGGGTACCGGCTCAGCCGGGCCGGACTAGAGGTCGAGGGCAGGGACGATGTCCGGCTGCTGGCGATGAATCCGGCCCGGGTGGTGCTGGACGTGGCCGGGGTCCGCCGCTCGTTCGAGGTCGCGGAGTATCCGGGCCTGGTGTGCGTGGACTCAGCGCTCGGGCCGGTCACGCTGATCCCAGCGGCACGCTTCACTGATCCGGCCGCTCAGGTGGCGGCCGGCTCGCTGCTGGCCCCGATGCCGGGTACCGTGGTGCGGCTCGCGGCCGCCGTGGGTGATCAGGTGCGGGCCGGCCAGCCACTGCTCTACCTGGAGGCCATGAAGATGGAGCATGCGATCTCGGCGCCCGCCGCGGGCGTGCTCGCCGAGCTGCCGGTCGCGGCCGGCCAGCAGGTTGAGGTGGGCAGCGTGCTCGCCGTGGTCAAGGCTGAGGAGGGTTCGCAGTGAACTTCACCGAGACCGACGAGCAGCGCGCGCTCCGCGCGGCTGCGGCTGAGCTTGGCCAGCGGTACGGCTACGCCTACTTCATGAAGCAGGCCAGAAGCGGCGGGCGCCTGACCCAGCTCTGGGAGGAAGCGGGCCGGCTCGGATTCCTCGGCGTCAACCTGCCGGAAGAGTACGGCGGCGGCGGCGCAGGCATGTATGAGCTGTCGATTGTCCTGGAGGAACTGGCTGCCGCAGGCTGCGGGCTGCTGCTCATGGTGGTTTCGCCGGCCATCTGCGGCACGATCATCGCCAGGTTCGGCACGCCGGCCCAGAAGGAGCACTGGCTGCCCAGGCTGGCAAGCGGTTCCTCGATCATGGTATTCGGCATTACCGAGCCGGACGCGGGGTCGAATTCGCACAAGCTCACCACGGTGGCCACCCGCGACGGCGATACCTGGGTGCTGAACGGCCGCAAGATCTTCATCTCCGGGGTGGACGAGGCCGAGGCGGTGCTTATCGTCGGGCGGACCGCGGATGCCAGGACGGGCAAGCTGCGACCGGCCCTGTTCGCGGTGCCGACGGACACACCTGGCTTCACCTGCCGGCCGCTGGAGATGGACATCATCGCGCCGGAGAAGCAGTGGCTGCTGTTCCTTGACGACGTCCGGCTGCCCGCGGATGCGCTGATCGGGGACGAGGACGCGGCGCTGCTGCAGCTGTTCGCCGGCCTGAACCCGGAGCGCATCATGGCATCGGCGCTCGCCGTCGGATCCGGCCGGTATGCGCTCGGCAAAGCCGTGGGCTACGCACGGGAGCGTGTGGTCTGGGATGTGCCGATCGGCGCCCATCAGGGCGTCGCGCATCCGCTCGCCCAGGTGAAGATCGAGCTCGAGCTGGCCCGGCTGATGCTGCAGAAGGCTGCGACCCTGTATGACGCGGGTGATGACATGGCGGCCGGTGAGGCGGCCAACATGGCGAAGTACGCAGCGGCCGAGGCCAGCGTCCGGGCGGTGGACCAGGCCATGCAGACACTCGGCGGCAGCAGCCTCACCGTCGAGTTTGGGCTGGCGGCGATGCTGGCCAGCGTCCGGACCACCAGGATCGCGCCGGTGAGCCGGGAGATGATCCTGAACTTCGTGGCGCAGCACTCGCTCGGCCTGCCGAAGTCCTACTAGAGGGAAGCGCTGACAATGTCGGATCAGCTTGTGCAGTACTCGGTCAGCCGCGGCATCGCCAGGATCGCGCTGGACTCACCGCGGAACCGCAATGCCCTCTCAGCCGCCCTGGTGGGGCAGCTGACCGATGCCCTTGCCGGCGCGGCCGCCGACGGTACTGTGCGCGCAGTGGAGCTGACCCACACCGGCGGCACCTTCTGTGCCGGCGCGGATCTGAGCGAAGCCAGCCAGGGCGGCATGCGCGACGGCGCCGCCGGTGTGCTGGCCCTGCTCCGGCAGATCGTGGCGCTGCCCAAGCCAGTGGTGGGCAGCATCGACGGGCACGTGCGGGCGGGCGGCCTCGGGATCGTCGGCGCCTGCGACATCGTGCTGGCCGGGCCGAAGTCCACCTTCGCATTCTCGGAGGTCAGGCTCGGGCTCGCGCCGGCCATGATCTCGCTGACGACGCTGCCGCGACTCGATTCGAGGGCTGCGAGCAGGTACTACCTGACCGGCGAGACGTTCGACGCGGCCGCCGCGGCCAGGATCGGGCTGATCACCGAGGCGGTGACGGACATCGATGCGGGCACGCTGGCGGTGCTGGACCTGCTGCGGGCGTGCTCGCCGCAGGGCCTGCGGGAGACCAAGCCACTGCTCACGTCGGGGATGCTGGATGGCTTCGAGGCCAGGGCGGCAGCCCTGGCAGATCAGTCCGCGCGGCTGTTCGGCTCGCAGGAGGCCGCCGAGGGCATGGCGGCGTTCCTCGAAAAGAGGAAACCGTCCTGGGCCGCGGCCGACTAGCTGGCTCCCTCCGGCGTCTTGGCACTCCTTGAACTCCAGAATCTGTTGCAACATCCGAGATGATCATG
>Ga0209169_10001344_pt1 | contig 14932 bp, 12 predicted proteins | sample HubBroMetageWRM4_FD_188346 | JGI IMG/M metagenome (GOLD analysis project Ga0209169, IMG submission 188346) | Warmed soil microbial communities from the Hubbard Brook experimental Forest, New Hampshire - Hubbard Brook CCASE Soil Metagenome WRM 4... | ecosystem: Environmental > Terrestrial > Soil... | reverse complement strand
ACGCGTAAGCCAAACCGCCCCACCAGCACAGCGACCTACGGGATAACGATCGTGTCGTGCGCCTGCAGCTTGATGTTCTGCGCCGGATTTTCCCCCTTCAGCACCTGTTTGTAGTTGAAGGGAATCTTCGTCTGCGTTCCGTCCGCATTCTGCCGCAGGACGTAAATCGATTTCTGTTTGGCGAAGTCGCGGAAGCCGCCCGCCAGCGCAATCGCATCCAGCACGGTCGCAGTATTGGTCAGCGGATAAACTCCCGGCCGCGTGATCTGCCCCAGAATGTTGAATTTCTGGCTGTTGATCTGCTGCACGATCACCGTGACATCAGGCTCCTCGATGTAGCTCTTGAGCTTGCTCGCGATGTCTTGCTCCAGTTTCAGCGGCGTGCGCCCCGTCGCTTGCAACTCCCCCACCAGCGGCAGCGAAATCTTTCCATCCGACCGCACCGGAATCGACCGCGAGATATCCGGCTCCTTCCAGACGCTGACGGCCAGCACATCGTCGTTGCCGATCACGAAGGTGTCATCGTGCGCCTTCGCCGGGGCCGTACTCGCGGCGGTAGCCGCATCCGGGCTCGTGGCCGCGGTATTCGCAGCCAGCTGTTTCGTGTTCGCCTGCTGTGCCCAAATCTGATTCGATCCCGCCAGCAGCGTGCAAAGTAGGGCGAGCCGTACGCCGCGTAAGTTGCGATTCTGAATTCTCATAACCAAGTCCTTGTTTTCGTCGCGTCCGATCGTATCCGCGCCGTTAAGTTGACGAAGCTTAGCTGGTCTTCCCATTGCTCTTCGAAGCTGCCGTTTGATAAGGAACCCTGCCGCCAGGGAGCGGCGACAGAAACGACTCCGACGCGCTCATGTGGTACTGATCGATCTTGTACAGCAGCGTGCGGTAGCTGACGCGCAGCAGCCGCGCCGCCGCCTTGCGGTTCCATCCGGTCTTTTGCAGCGCGCTGCCGATGGCATTTCTTTCCGCCTCGTACTTCACGCTCTGGATCAGCGACTTCAACGACTTCGGGCCCTGCTCGTCTCCCGCTTCGCCGCGCATCGAGGAGGAAGAGGAAGAAGCAAAAGAAATCTCAGGCATGCCCGCGGAGTGCCTTCCGTTCGTGCCGTCCCCGAGGCTTGATTCGTAGAAGTTCAGCTCTTTGTCTCCTGCGACCAGATAACGCTTCACGAAATTTTCCAGCTCTCGCAGATTTCCCGGCCACGCATATTGCTGGCAGGCATCGAGTGCCGCCGGAGAGAATTCCCGCGTCGGCAGCCCGTATTGCCGGGCCATCTGGTGCATCGTGTGGTGCAGCAGAATGGAGATCTCGCTCTTGCGCTGGCGCAGCGGCGGCACCTGCACCGTGAATGCGCTCAGGCGGTAGTACAAGTCCTCGCGCAGCTTTCTCTCCGCCAGTGCACGCTCGAGGCTGGCGCTGGTCGCGGCCAGCACGCGCACATCAAGAGGAATCGCCCGGTCGCTGCCTGGGATGAGCAGAACTTTATCCTGCAGCACGTGCATCAGCCGCGCCTGCAACGACGCCGACATCTCCGTGATCTCATCGACAAAGAGCGTGCCTTTTTCCGCGCGCTCAATTTTTCCCTGCGTCGGCAGGGAATTGCCCGCGGCCGAGGCCCGTTCGCCGCCGAACAGCTCGGCTTCCAGCAGTTCGCCCGGCATGTCGGTGCAATTCACCTTCAGAAACTTGAAGCCGGACCTCACCGACAACTTGTGAATCAACCGCGCAACCGTATCTTTGCCGCTGCCTGCTTCCCCAAGAATCAGAACCGGGACGTCGGCTTCGGCCAGCAATTGCGCCTGCGCTTTCAATTTCTGTGTGACCGGGCTGGCGCTGACAAAGAAAGTATCTGGACTGAGCTGTTCGATATCTTCGCTGGCCGCCTCGTGCGCTTCATTCTCCGGGTGGCTCAGATGCCGGTAAATCGCCGACTCCAGCCGCGCGTCATCCAAAGGACGAATCAAAACTTCCTGCGCTCCCAGCCGGATCGCTTCCTTCTTGTGCATCGCGTCTTCGGCATAGCAGGCCACGATCACCGGAAGGTCGGGACGAAGCCGGCGAACCCAGCGCAATATGTGCAGGCTGTCGCCATCTCCGCGCGGCAGATCGAGCAGAAATACATGCGGAGCTACGCCCGACTGCATGCGCTCCATGGCGTCCCACGCGCTCATCACGCTCTCCACCTGCCACGCGTTGGCTTCCGCGAGCGAGAACAGTGGACGAAGCAACGCGGATTCGCGGCTGACCACGAGCAGGCGAACTGTTTCAGTTGTGTCTTGCGGCACTTTCAGGGCTCCTCAGGAAAGGGAAAAAGGGAAGATCAGACGGCTTCGACTTGATAGCCTTCGACTTTTACCGATAGCGATCGTTGAATTGCCTCGATCGAGATCACCAGCGTGTCGCCGCCACTGCGGGAAACCAGAATACCTTCGAGACCACTCAGCGCGCCGCTGCGGATGCGCACACGCTGTCCGATTTTCAGAAACGGATGCGACGACCAGGGCTGCGTGCCGTCGAGCACCATGCGCACGCTGTCGATCTCGCCATCGGGAATCGGACTGCCTTCGCCGCCGCTGCCAATCAATCCAAGCACGCCGCCCACGCGCAGAACATTGAGACGTTCGGCTCGATTGGGCGCGAAGCGGGCGAATACATAGCAGCTAAACAGCGGCACTTCGACGGTCTTCTTGCGATCGCTCCAGCGATGCACTTCACTGACAATGGGAAGAAACGTCTGCACCCGGCGCTCTTCCAGGCGCTGCACCACAAGCTTTTCGTGCCGCGGACGTACATGCAGGGCGTACCAGCTTTCTGCTTCCGGCTGCGCGCACGGGAGTGTGCCCGGCATTGAGGCCGGTTGATAGATCGCTGCCGGTTGTGCGCCTTGCCAGATTGTGTCGCTTGTGGACATAGCTTCGCCCTCTAGGTCCCACTCTCTAAGTGGGCCTTGTTTTTCCACAGACTACGTCCCGATCTCGCGATCGAGCTTGTACGGGGAGAACAAGCGCTGACGGGGAGAAGCGGCGCTTGCCGGGAAAGTCTTGTTAGCCTTCCCACTTCTATTGCCACGCATCGTGCCCTTTGGTTTCCGGGGAGAAACCAATCCAACTGCCGTGGCGCATTTCGCTTGCAATCGGAACGGCTCGATTTTAAATCGTGCGCTTACCGCCTTGGCATTACGTTAGACACACTTCGCCCAATTACCTGCGAAGAGCTTCTAGCCCTGACTTGCTACAGTGCTGCTTGCGTTCGATTCACTGCAGATACAGGGTTCCCAAGGTTCGGTCCGATACTGGCTGACCAACGGGGGAATTAGAAGCCGATGACCCGGCTCCGGAATGGACTCGGCCAGAGTTGAATGCAAAGTTACAGTGAATTGCAGAGTGCTGCAAGTGGTACATACTCCTAACGACACCTTACTCCGTTTGGGCAGGTACGGACTTCTGCCTGGCAGAGTGCAGCATCTCTAGAGACGCTCTTCTCTTTCGCCGGTTACCCTCGCGTTACCGATGTTCGCGCGAGATTCATTGGCAGGTTTTCATCGTAGCTGCCATTTCGTTGATGTGAAACGAGATGGCTCGCTCCTTTGAAATCTACGAGCACCTGTAGTGGATTTTTGTGCCCCCCACTGCTGTGCTACAACTCCGTTGCATACGCAGTGACCCAATCTGCAATCAGTTACAAACTTTTGCAATGCCTCGGAACCAATTCGCTTGCACGGACGATAGGGCTACAGTATTATCCGTATGCGGTTTCCCTACCGTTCGACTTCCCCCCGAAGACTTGGAGCCGTGACCAAAGTCCCCCGTTCCACAAGTAAGAAAAATTGAGTGGGCAGTGAGGGTTTCTCCGATGAAAGGCGATCATCGGGATCTGAGCGACGAAACGATTCGGGTCTTAGTCGCGGACAGCTCCCGTATTCATACCCGTTTGCTTGCAGATGAGCTGCGGCGCGACGGCACTTTATCGGTTCTTCCGAGCGAGTCGGACTCCTCCGGCTTGGTCGCTGCGGTCATGGCACAGGATGTCGATGTGCTGGTGATCAGCGCCACGCTCGACGAACATCCCTCTCACGGCATCGAAATCCTGCGCGAGTTGCGCACTCTGCGCCCAGCCACAAAAGCGGTCGTCTTACTGGATTCCTCAAAAGATGAGGCAGTCGTGCAGGCTTTTCGCGCCGGAGCGCGGGCCGTTTTTGGCCGTAACGATCCCATCGAGATGTTGAGCGGATGCGTTCGCTGCGTGCATCAGGGCCAGATCTGGGCGAACAGCCAACACCTCAGCATCGCCATCGGTGCGCTGGCCAATTCTCCAACCGTTCGCGCCGTTAACGCCGACGGCATGAATCTGCTCTCGCAACGCGAACTCCAGGTCGTCCGCTTCTTGGCCGAGGGACTTACCAACCGCGAAATCGCCGAGCGTATGAAGCTCAGCCAGCACACCGTAAAAAACTATCTTTTCCGCGTCTTCGACAAACTCGGCGTCTCCAGCCGGGTCGAACTCCTGTTCATGACTCTCAGCCACACCCCCTCGGATGGAGTGATTCTTCCGCCGGGGAAACAGCAGGCAAGCGAGAGCGGCTACTCCCGTCATGAAGCCGAATTGCTGAAGAAGTCCGCGGAAGCCGGTCTGCCCGCGGCACAACTCGCTTTGGCCCAACTGTATTTAACTCGACGCGATAGTCCGGAAGATCTCGTGGAAGCCTACATGTGGTATATCGTCGCGACCGAGCGCGCGCTGCAGGCCCGCGAACTCGTCACCAAGATGCTTACTCCGGAGCAGGTCGGCGAGGCCGAACAAAAAGCCAACGCCTGGATCGCCAAGCGCAAGCAGCCCGCCACATCATCGGCCGCGCCCTCCCCGCGCTCAAAGCGCTCGAGTGCAAGCGCGGACGAAACCTACAGCCGCGCCAACGATTAACCCGGTAAAGACTGTCGATTCCTTATCAGCGCGAATCCTGCTGCAAGAAAGCTGGAAGCTAAAAAAGCGAAAACGGCGTGCCCGCAGGCACGCCGCTTTCATCCCAGATCGAACAGGCTTAATTAAACGGTTTGCACGAACTCCGCTTTGCGCCGCGAGCGAAAGAAGATTGCCGCGAAGCACGCAGACAACGCCAGCAGCAGGTAGAGAGCTGAACTTCCACCCTCGGCCGCTACGATCTCGATAAACTCCTGCTGACCGCAGAAGCCTGGCCACGAGCATCCCGTGGGCGTAAGAATCAGCACATTGGATGTGTTGAAGCCCGAGTAATTCTGCGACGACGCGAGGCCAACCAATCCGCCCTTGCCCGCGCTGCATCCGCCCCAGCCCCAGCTTCCGGCACCGAATACGGCGTTGCAGGCGCTGGAGTCGCCGTGCCAGGTCAGCCACTGCGCCACGCTGTTCGGAGCGAAAATCGCCCAGATCGCATAGGAGTAGTTGCCCTGTTGCGTTCCCGTCAGATTCACCATCGCCTCAGACAGCCATACGACTTCGTCGTAGAGCTGCGTTACCTGAGACATTGATGAATGCTGCGTGTTCATCATGTAGCTGCCCCACAGCGTGTTGCCGAGGCTGCTGAAAGTGTTGGTTGTATACGACATCGCGCTGTAGCCCGTATTGTCGTTAAAGTCGTCACAGATGATCTGCATCGACGCGCCCGTCGACACGTTGGTCGCCGAGTACGAACCGACATAAATGCCATCCATCACATTATTTGACGGCGGATTATTGATCTGAATTGTCTGTGAGAAGCCAAAGGTGGCCAGGCCCAGAACCACCATCCCCACCCACCCAATTGAAAGTCTTTTTCTCATCCCGAATTCTCCTCGCACAGCTAATAAAGGGGGAGCGAGTGCGGATCTTCTGTACACAAACCCGCGAGGGTAGATTCGTTCGGATCGGCCAAAGTGTCAAGACTGATAATTTCTGCGACCCCGTTGCAGCCACTTGCAACAATCCGTCGAACCAGCTTATTTTCAATTGTATGCAATGAATTATCGATCCTTTACGTGACCGCGGGAATCGCCCTGCGCCGTATGAAAATCCTGTTCGGTTTTTGCGGCGTTTTTTCAAATACTGCGCCATTGTGCGAGAGGCGGTGTATACTCCTCCTCAATTTTGTGGGCAAAGGAGCCACAGTGTATGACTTCCCAGTTCCTCAGGCTCTTACGAGAACTTTCGAAGGATGATTCAGGCCAGGATATCGCGGAGTACGCGGTCATGTTGGCGGTCATCCTGGTATTGGTTGTCGGCACCGTCCGGTTAATCGGTTCGAACGCCAATACTGTCTTTTCCAACGCGGCCAGCTCACTGCAATAGCGGTGAACGTTGACCTGAAAGTCACCCAGGCCGCGGATTGTCGAACGAGCATGTTTTGCTGAGCATGTCGGGCGAGCAGGGCGATTGCTTTTATTTTTCTCTTATTTGTAAAGCTGTGCCGGGCCCGCGTGGGCGAGGGAATTGCTCGCCGCAACGGCCCGTGATCTTGTTGAGTGGAATAGTGTTGCCAGGCGCTGCAAGCTGTAAACGGCGGGAGGGGAGCCCGCAAAAATGGACCCAGTTCTGGTTATGTTTGGCTGCCTGATATGCACCATGAGCGGCCTGATCTTCATCGAGGTGCGCCGCATCCGGAAACGAATGGAGCATCGCGCCGCCGCCGAGCCGCAAGTCGTCAACAAAGCGGCTTAAGAAAGGCGCAGGCCGAGCGAACGCGAAGCGCACAAGTTCTGCTCGTGCTGTTAAGCCGTTGAAAATGAACAGCGTGAGGTCCGCCTTCCAGGGCAGCTGGAACGGCGTGCTCCGTCCATTTTCCGGCAAAAATCAGTGGGTTCAATTCGCGCCAATCTAGGCTAAAATAGACCAGTCGGCTGTTTGAGAATTTTGGGCTTCCCCGGCTCCGTAACGCAATCTCGGCAACTTCCCCAGGCTGGCAAAATCGCGTATCTCGAATCGTAACTCTGAGGTTCCGGCCCGTGAGGATTTGTTCCGTTCTTCGTCCCGCAGCACTCTTTGCGATCCTCGTGTTTCTTTCCGCCTGCTCGCTCAGTCCCAGCGGGCGCAAACAGAAATACCTGTCCAGCGGCGAGCAGTACTTCGACTCCGGAAAATATTCCGAAGCGTCGATCCAGTTTGTGAACGCCATCAAACTCGATCCCAACGATGCCGACGCTCACTACCGCCTTGGGCGGACCTACGTCAAAATCGCGGACTGGCCGCACGCCTATGAAGAATTTAAGCGCGTCCTCGAGCTGCAACCCGACAACTACGCCGCGCACTTCGATCTCGCCAAGCTCCTGATCGCCTCCGGCACTTTGAATCTGGCGCAGGAAGAGACCGATCTTTTTCTGAAGAAACAGCCAAACGATGCCAGAGGATATTTTCTCGCCGGCTCGCTGCTGGCCGCGCAGGCGAATTTTCCCCAGGCGATCGCGGAGATGCAAAAAGCCATCGCGCTCAATCCCAGCGACTGGAATTCTTATTTCAACCTTGCGCTGATGCAGATGAAAAACAATCAGCCGGATTTGGCCGAAGCCAGTTTCAAGAAGGCGATCGAGGTGAATCCGAAGGCGAGCGACCCGTACTCAATGCTGGGCAACTTCTATCAATTTCGCGGCCAGTTTGGCGATGCCGAGCGTGAGTTCAATGCCGCCATCCAGACCGACCCTCAGAATCCGGAGCTACGCTCCGCCGTCGCGCGCCTCTACATCGCCGAAGGCAAGAAAGATCAGGCGGAAGAATTCCTGAAGCAGGTCAAGCGTGATTTCCCTGCGAATTCCGCCGGCTACCGCATGCTCGGCGACTTTTATTTCACCAATGGAGACATCGTCCGCGCGACTGCCGAGTACGCCAGCCTCTTCGAAGCACATCCCAAAGACGCCGAGGTCGAAAACAATTACATCCAGCTCCTCATTCTCAGCAATCGACTCGACGAAGCCCGCGCGCTGAACGACAGCCTTCTGAAAAAGAGTCCCAACGACGACAAGGCTCTGCTCTACTCCGGCCAAGTTCAGATTCGCGACGGCCACGCCAGCGACGCGCTCGCCACGCTGCAGAAGCTGGTCAAGAACGATCCCAAGAACGCCGCCGCGCACGACCAGCTCGGCTTCGCCTTTCAGCAACTCGCCGACGAAGAGAGCGCCGAGCGGGAGTGGCGGGAAGCCGTTCGCCTGCATCCCGAACTTACCGACGCGCAACGCGCTCTCGCTCTGCTCGCCATGCGCAAAGGCGACATGACCACGCTCGAGCAGGCCTCGACGCAACTCATCAATCTTCAACCGAAAGCGCCGGAAGGCTATTCGCTCCGCGCCATCTCGGAAATCAATCGCAAACAGTTCTCCGCTGCCGAGGCTGACATTCATCAGGCCATTACCGCCGCGCCACAAAGCCAGCTCGGCTATGTGGAGATGGGAAATCTACGCCTCATGCAGCAGCGCTACGCCGATGCCGCCAGCGCCTACCAGCAGGCGCTCGATCGCGACGCGAACTCCATCGACGCCTTGCGCGGCCTCATGAACACCTCCATTGCGCAGAATCAGGCCGACAAGGCTGTAGCTCTCGCCGAGACGCAAATCGCCAAGTCGCCGAACAATGGCGACTTCTACGATCTGCTCGGAACCACGCTCTTCCGCAACAAACACGATCTCACTGCCGCCGAAAGCGCGTTCTCGAAATCGGCGCAACTGAATCCAAAAAACCCCGATGCGCTCATCAAACTTGGCCAGGTGCAAGCCGCCGAAGGCAAAGTCGATGAGGCCATTTCGACGTACCGCCAGTCCGCGCAGGATCATCCCCGCGAGATCAGCTTCTACATTCTGCTCGGCGATCTCTATCAGTCGAAGCAGGATTGGACCGGCGCGCAGAATTCGTATCAAAAGGCGCTCGAGGTAAAGCCGGAAAATCCCACGGCCTCAGGCAAGCTTGCCTATGTGCTGCTGCAATCGGGACAGAATCTTGACGTTGCTCTTTCCCTCGCGCAGACTGCCCGCCGCGGCCTGCCGGAGTCGGAAAGCGTCGTCGATACCCTGGGATGGGTCTACTACCAAAAGGGCGCATACCAGTCGGCGATCGATTACTTCCAGGAGGCGCTCAAACTCGAGCGCGACTCCAAATCTCCCGACGATCCCCACGTCCACTACCATCTCGGCATGGCCTACATGAAGACTGGACAATCGGCGCTGGCGCGCCAGCAATTACAGCAAGCGCTAAGAATGGATTCCAATTCCGCCGACGCCGCCGAAGCCAAAAAACAGCTGGCGCAACTGAAATCATAGGCCGTCCGCTTTTGTGCGCCCGTGTATAGAAAAATTCGATAGGCTGGCGAGAGAATGGAAGCATCCGATTGAGTTGAAGTACCCACGAATTCGTCCCGAGGCAGACAAACGAACGTGCTTTTTAGGAGAACTCCCGACAAGAAAAATTCCCTGCACTTTGTTAGACTGCGCGAATAATGTTCCCTTAAAGGCGGGCATGTCGAATCCCAATACATTCACTCTACCCTGCAGAGTCTGTGGGAATCCGGTTGCGCTTGATAAAAGCGTCTCAGACCATAGGGGCAAAGCGATCCATCCGGAATGCGCCTCGGAAAGCAATGCCGCGCAGACTAAGGCTTCCCAGAGCCAGGACGCGGAGAGCCATTCGAAATCTGACGCACCAAAATAAGCCGACCGCAGTGGACCCGGTGCATCGTTCGCATTTCTTAGACGGTGTCTAAATGCTCGGATTAGTCATTAGACACTACCCATTCTGAGAATATCTTCACCGTCCGACCCTGCGGTAATATAGCCCAACGCCAAATTTAACCTTCGTCTGCGCCAGTCGTACCGGCTTTCTGCCGGACTGCCCTTCTGACATTCCGAGGGGTGTACCTCGGTTATCTATCCGACCCTGCCCTTTAGCAGTGAAACTTACGGGGACGAGTGGTCCCGTGGTCAGGATAGCCATTGAACCCAGGGACATTGAACCATGGGTCATTCCCGGTCTTGCTATCAGTTGGATATGAGACGGAGATGACACGTGGTTGGCTTCCCAACTATCTATGTCATCCTCCGCCCCCAAACGGATTTCGTCCCGGCCATTCGAGACATTCGCAGTAGTTGCCCTGCTTTTTTCCGTCATGATATGGACCGGTTGCGCGGGCGTCACTGGCACCGGCACTCCGCCAGCATCCGGCCTGCTTTCCATGGGAGCGTCATCGCTCGGTTTCGGCACGATCACTAGCGGCAGCAGCAAAACCCTGACCATCAACGCCACCAACTCCGGTACGGCATCGGTTACGGTTTCTGCGGCCAGCATTTCCACCAGCGCTTTTACATTGATGTCGAGCCTGCCCGTGACCATCGCCGCCGGGCAAAGCACCACATTCAGCGTCCAGTTCACGCCCCCCGGCAGCGGGACGTATAACGCTACGCTCGCCCTCACCAGCAACGCGTCCGATGCCCTCGTCAATATTCCGTTAAGCGGCAGCGGCGGCTCCACAAGCTCTTCTCCTGGACAACTCACGCTCAACCCCACCAGCCAGGGTTTCGGTAGTGTCACCGTGGGGCAGCAGCAGTCGCAAACCGTTACGCTGACCAATAGCGGCGGATCGAATGTCGATATCTCGCAGGCCTCGATCAGCGGCACCGGATTTCAACTGAGCGGCATCACCGCCCCGCTCACTCTCACGCCGAGTCAGAGCACGACTTTCTCCGTAGCCTTCGCGCCCAACGCAACTGGCGCTGCGGCCGGCACCGTGACCATCGTCTCTGACGGTTCCAATCCGACTTTGACCATGTCTTTGTCGGGCACGGGATTGGCAGCGGGTGATCTTTCGCCCAATCCCAGCTCCCTCGGCTTCAACACGGTGACCGTCGGCAACAACAAATCGCTTTCCGAAACCGTCACCAATACCGGCGGGACTTCCGTCGTCATTTCGAGTGTTGCCATCAGCGGCACCGGATTCACTCTGAGTGGCATCACGGCCCCGGTCACGTTAGCCGCGGGGCAGGGCGCAACCTTCAGCGTGAAGTTCACGCCGGGGTCGGCCGGCTCCGCCAGCGGCAGCGTGACTCTCACCTCGAACGCTACGAACACGACTCTCGCGATTCCGTTGAGCGGCACAGGCGCGAATCCGGTTGGAACTCTCAGTGCTGCGGCCACGCTCCCCGTTGGCAGCGTAGTAGTAGGGACCAGCGGCGAAGCGCAGGGTAGCCTGACCGCCAGCGGCGCCAGCGTTACTGTTTCTGCCGCCAGCACCAACAACTCGGAATTCGTAGTCAGCGGAGTCTCGCTGCCGGCTACGATCCCGGCCGGCCAGAGCGTCAACTACACCGTGACCTTCACGCCCTCGGGTACCGGATCGGCCAGCGCCACGCTTACCTTCACCAGCAACGCCAGCCCCTCGACTACCACGCAAACGCTGACCGGTACCGGCACCGCTGCTCCTACGCACAGCGTCAGCCTGCAGTGGAACGCCAGCACATCCGAGAACGTCTCCGGCTACAACGTTTACCGCGCCGTTTTCGCATCGGGCAGTTGTGGCAGCTATGGAAAGATTAATCCGCAGCTCAATACGGGCTTGCTCTACACCGATTCCAACGTCGTCGACGGAACGTCTTACTGCTACGCCGCTACCGCGGTGAATACCAGCCAGGAAGAGAGCAGCTACTCCAACATCGCCTCGAACGTCCAGATCCCAGCCCCATAGGGCCAAGCACCACCCAAACCCCAGCCGCGAAGCGACGGAATGTAAATAGCCCGGCACCTAAGTGCCGGGAAAAGTGGGAAGCGGTCCCGAGTCCCGCAAAGATGGCTCGTGGGGTAAAATCTCAGAGCCATGACTCCTGCGGAACGAGAGAAGATGAATCTGCTTTCCATGCTGATTCAGCATGAAGGGGACCACGAAAAGTACGTCCAGTACGTTAAGGAAATCATCGAGCTGATGAGCCACAAAGAGCAGCGACTCGCGCTCGCGGAGCTCAGTAAACATACGAAGCAATCCGCCTCTGAAGCGCGTCCTACAACTGGATAGCCCCTTTCAGCGAGGCACCATCACGACACTATCTCCTATCTCTAGAACTCGATCGAAAAAAATATGGCCTCGCCCGAAAGCGAGGCCATTCCATCCACAACGAGGCAACCAAGAAAAGCCTACGGCACCTGCACCGTAATCGGCGAGGAATATGAGCTCTCCTCTCCGCTCGAATTCACGGAAGTCGCCGCGTAGTAATAAGTTGTGCCCGGCGTTACCGTGCTATCGGTGTAGGTGTTTTTCGCATCCAGTGCGGAGTTGATCTTGGTGTAATCGTTCACCGTGGTTCCGCGATACACGTTGTAGCCGGTAACCTTCGAAGTGCTGGGCGTCCAGGAGAGCGACACATAAGGCGCCGCGCCCGTACCCGCCGCCGCTTCTGCCGTGCCGCCATTCGAGGCGTTGCTGGCAAACGAAATCGTCGACGAAGCCGAACCAGCCGTCTCCGGCGAGAATTCCACGTCAAAGGACACGCTCTGGCCGGCCTTGATGGTCAACGGAAATGACACGCCGGTGAGCGAAAACTCCGTTCCGCTGGTGGTTGCCGACGAGATCGTCACACTTGCCCCGGTGGCCGTCAGCTTCGATGGCAGCGACGCCGACGATCCCAGCATTACGCTGCCAAAGCTCACCGATGGGGTTACGCTCAACTGTCCGCCGCCGCCGCCGGCCTCGCCCGTGCCAAAGAGCGGGATGACCGCGCCTGGGCCGGAAACCATGAGGCTTCCTCCATCGACTCCGCTTTCCTGCGGCTTAAACGTCACCTTTAATGTCACGCTCTTACCGGAGGCGAGTGTCAGCGGCAGCGAGGGCCCACTCACCGTGAATCCGCTTCCCGCGATTTGAAACGCCGTCAGCGTCTCCGATTTCGTCTCGTCGTTCTCCACGGTCACCGATTGCGTCGAGCTCGAACCGACCGTTACTTGTCCGAACGAAAGACTGGAAGGCTGCGCCGTCATGGCCTCGGAATTCACACCAGCGCCTGCCACCGGAAGCTCCACGTTTCCCGATGACTTCGTGGTGAAGGTGACATGCTGGCCCGTCCAGCCGGTCTGCGTCGGGGTAAAGGAAACGTTGACTGAGACACTTTCTCCCGCGGGAACAACGGCGGGCAGCTTAAGGCCGCTCAGGCTGAATTCAGATCCGCTGATGCTGGTCGAAGAAATGGTCATGCTGCTGGTGCCGGGATTGGTGATGACCGCGAGTTGCGTCTCCATTTGGCCGACAGCAACCTGGCCAAAGCGCAACTGCGCGGGTGAGAAGGTTAAGGTTTGTGTGGCCGCGTGAACTGTCAGCGGCAACACGGCGGCAGAAGCCGCAAGAATGCCAATGCGAATGCAACGAACGAAACGCCAGGCAGGGAACTGGATACAGATACAGCTTTGGGGGAACTGCATGTCATTAGTCTGCGGGTTGGGGCTCTATGCGCCTAGATGCCACTTGTGCATGACGAAAGCCGCAGATCGCTTATGGAACAGGTGGTCTAGCCGCATTCCATGCAGCGCCCATGCGCCCGCGCGAGGGGTGGCCTAAGGCTCTAATTTTCAGCGCAATCGCTTACAGGAAGGACTGGCCGTTCGGACAAAGTTGGCTACCCTTCCGCGATGAAGCGTGTTGAAGGGACAGACCTTCGCCTCTCGCCGATTCTCAAATTTTAACCCAATATTAATTTAGTTCGAGCCGGGGCGGGCTTCGAGTGGGGATATCCCGCTCGATAGCCTAGCTTTTCCGGGCCAGCTCCCGCAGCCGCGCCGCCGCAATCTCGGCCGTAATGTCGCGCTGCGGCATACCCAGCATTTCGAATCCGACCATGAATTTGCGGACAGTCGCAGAGCGCAGCAGCGGCGGATAAAAGTGGGCGTGGAAATGCCACTCGGGATGCGCATTCCCATCGCTCGGAGATTGATGAAATCCCATGGAGTAAGGGAAGGGAACGGAAAAAACTTTGTCGTAGGTCGCCGTCACCGCATGCAGGATTTCGCTCAACGATCGCGATTCATTCCCAGCGAAATCATTCATGCTGCCAAAGTGACGCTTGCTGCTAATTAAAATCTCAAACGGCCACACCGCCCAGAACGGCACCAGCGCAACGAAGTCGGCGTTCTCCAAAACCATCCGGACCTGCTCCCGCTTTTCCAGTTCCACGTAGTCGCAGAGCACGCATCGTCCATGCGTCCTGGCATATTCCTGCTGAGCCGCCAATTCTTTTGCCGGCTCCTGTGGGATCGACGCCGTCGCCCATATCTGGCAATGCGGATGCGGATTGCTCGCGCCCATCATCGCCCCGCGATTCTCGAAAATCTGGACGTAGTTGACCACCTCGCGATCGCCCAACTCGCGAAATTGCTCGCACCACGTCTTGACGACCGGATCGATCTCGTCCACGCTCATCGTCGCCAGCGTCAAATCGTGCCGCGGCGAAAAACAAATCACGCGGCAAATGCCCGGCTCGGTTTCGGCAATGAGTAGTCCCTTACCTTCCACGTCCAGCCGCTCGCGCACGGTCTGCGGCTTCAGCGCGGCAAAGTCGTTATCAAAAACAAACGTCGAAGCGTAGTCGGGGTTTCTCACCCCACCCACACGCGCATTGCCCGGGCACAGGTAGCAGGTCGGGTCGTATGGCGGTTCCGAAGCGGTTTTCAGCTGCGCAACTTCTCCCTGCCACGGACGCGTCGCCCGATGCGGCGAAACCAGCACCCACTCGCCGGTCAAGGCATTCCGTCTGCGGTGTGGATCTTCGGTAACTTTCAAGATTTATCCTCTTTGTCATCCTGAGTGGCGGCAAAGCCGACGCGAGGGATCGTACCGCAGCGTCGAATCTGAACGAAAGTCGACAGGAACGGCGTGGTACGCAGAAAGCCGCGTGATTTCGCTGCTACCGGACCGCATTCCCCATCATCAACGCGAAGAGCAGCGGAAGATAAATCACCGTCGCCTGCAGC